>Ga0302229_10001203_pt1 | contig 19767 bp, 20 predicted proteins | sample II_Palsa_N1_3_FD_193518 | JGI IMG/M metagenome (GOLD analysis project Ga0302229, IMG submission 193518) | Peat permafrost microbial communities from Stordalen Mire near Abisko, Sweden - II_Palsa_N1_3 | ecosystem: Environmental > Terrestrial > Soil > Palsa > Peat permafrost | place: Sweden... | reverse complement strand
GAGTGGGCGTTCTGGTACCAGTACTACTTCGACACCGAGAGGGGCGTGCTGGGCCTGACCGAGTACCGGTACGGTATCGGCGAGCTGATCTGGAAGTTCAACTCCCCGACCTGGCACTTCGATGAGGCAACCTACGCCCAGACCGCAGCGGCATTCACCAACCCCGATTACGTCGCGATCGTCATCGGTAACTACCGCTGGCGGCAGAGCCTTTATCCGAGCGAACCCGAGTACGCGAGCCTGGAGACCCAGCTACAGAAATCTCCCGTCATCGCCGTGCCCACGATCACCATCGACGGTAAGTACGATCCCTTCACCCCGGCCGGGGACGGCGCGGCTTACCGCGCCTTTTTCACCGGCAAGTACGAGCACCGGGTCTTCGGCGTCGGCCACAACGTGCCGCAGGAAGCCCCTTATGCTTTCGCTAAGGCCGTCATCGACGTCGACCATCTCTAACTAGCCCGAGTCGCCCCTGCCCTGCGGACCAGCTCCCGGCGTCCGCAGGGCAGTGCGATTTACGGCCGGTCCTCGGCATTGGTCTGCAGAGCAGAGCACTCGCGCAGTTAATCAGCGAGGCTGGTCCTGACTGACCACAATCATTCGCTGGTTTACGAATTGGCATAAAGGAGAAGGCGATGGCTGCCACGGTGGCTGATGTGATGGTGGCGACGCTGAAGGCGTCCGGGGTGCAGCGGGTGTACGGGATCCCGGGGGATTCCCTGAACGGGTTCACCGATGCGCTGCGCCGGGACGGTTCGATCGCCTGGGAGCATGTCCGGCATGAGGAGGCCGCGGGGTTCGCGGCGGCGGCGGAGGCGGCGCTGACCGGGGAGCTGGCGGTGTGCGCGGGCAGCTGCGGGCCGGGCAACCTGCACCTGATCAACGGCCTGTTCGACGCGAACCGCAGCGGGGTCCCGGTGCTGGCCATTGCCGCGCAGATCCCGGCCGAGGAGATCGGCGGGGAGTACTTCCAGGAGACCCATCCGGCTGAGCTGTTCCGCGAGTGCAGCGTGTACTGCGAGCTGGTCAGCACCCGTGAGCAGCTGCCGCGGATCTTGCAGATCGCGATGCGGTCGGCGCTGTCCCGGGGCGGGGTGGCGGTGGTCGTGGTGCCCGGGGAGATCTTCCTGGCCGAGGCCCGGGACGCGGGGGCGCCGGTGCCGATCCGGGCCACTTCGCCGGTCGTCCGGCCGGACCAGGCGTCGCTGGCCGCCGCGGCGGAGGTGCTGAACGCTGCCGGGCGGGTGACGATCCTGGCCGGGGCGGGCTGCGCCGGGGCGCACGGCCAGCTCATCGCCCTAGCCGGGGCGCTGCAGGCGCCGGTGGTGCACGCGTTCCGCGGCAAGGAGTTCGTCGAGTATGACAACCCGCATGACGTGGGGATGACCGGGCTGATCGGGTTCACCTCCGGGTACCGGGCCATGGAGCACTGCGACGCCCTGCTGATGCTCGGCACCGACTTCCCGTACCGGCCGTTCTACCCTGAGGGTGTCCCGGTGGTCCAGGTCGACGTGCGCGGCGAGCGGATCGGCCGCCGCGTCCCGGTGCAGGTCCCGCTGACCGGGACGGTCAAGGACACCGTGGACGTGCTGCTGCCGCTGCTGGCTCCCAAGACCGACTCGGCGCATCTGGACCGGATGACCGCGCATTACCGGCGGGCCCGGGCCCGGCTGGACAAGCTGGCCCGGGACCGGAGCCACGACTCGCCGCTGCACCCGCAGTACGTCGCGGCCACCATCGACAAGCTGGCGCCCGCGGACGCGATTTTCACCCTGGATGTGGGCACGCCGTGCATCTGGGCTGCCCGCTACCTGCACATGAACGGCACCCGCCGGCTGATCGGCTCGTTCAACCACGGCTCCATGGCCAACGCCCTGCCGCACGCCATCGGGGCTCAGGCCAGCCACCCCGGCCGGCCGGTCATCGCGCTGTCCGGGGACGGCGGGATCGCCATGCTGCTCGGCGAGCTCATCACCCTGCGCCAGCAGCACCTGCCCGTCAAGATCGTGGTCTTCAACAACGGCGCGCTGTCGTTTGTGGAGCTGGAGATGAAGGCGGCCGGCATCGTCACCTACGGCACCGACCTGGACAACCCCGACTTCGCCGGGATTGCCCGGGCTATCGGGCTGTTCGGCGTCCGGGTCGACAAGGCCGGTGACCTGGAGGACGCGCTGCGCGAGGCGTTCGCCCACGACGGTCCGGCGCTGGTCGAGGTGGCCACCGCCCGGCACGAGCTGTCTCTGCCGCCCAAGCTCACCTACGGCCAGATCAAGGGCTTCACCCTGTACGCAACCCGGACCGTGCTGTCCGGCGGGGGAGAGGAACTCGTCGACCTGGCCAAGACCAACCTGCGGGAACTCGAGGTCGAATGACGCCACCCGCGATACCGCACTGCGCAATTCCCGAACGGAGCGAGGTCGGGGGAGTGCTGGGGATCGCGGCTGCCCCGGTTGGCAGCCTGACCCACCGGCGGCTCACCCGCTCAGGCAGCTACGCATACGTGAGCAGTGACCTGGCTAACGCCGACCGACCCGCCAGCATCGCCGGATGGGTCCTGGGGTTTCTCAGCAGAGCCTCGCGGAGCTAGCGGGAACCTGGTCGAGCCTGCTTAAGACCTTTGACCGGTGGTACTGGACGGTGCGAGCCGTTACAACCGGCAAACGAGTTTCGTCTCGACTGGACTGCGGCGGCACGTGCCACCCGGAAGTTGCGGTAGAAGCGGTTCGGAGCCGGGTGCTGGTCATGCCCGACGAGCCGGGCGTGGGTAAGACGGCGCCAGGACCACCTGGACGGCCAGGCCTGTTCTCGTCCGGGCAGTTCGGCTCGGGAGGGGCTGTCCTCAGGCGGTCAGTCTGGCGCCCTTCAGTCGTTTGCCTTTGTCGCACGGGGGCCGGTTTATCCGCAGTCCGATCCAGGCGGCGGCTACGCCGACCGCGATTCCGATGATGGTATCGGCGAAGCGCAGGACTGGCTGCTGCCAGGCGTGTTGCGGGCTCACGGCCGAGGCGACCATTACGACCGCAGTGGTGATGGCGGCCGTGATCACATCGCCGGGGCGGCCGAGCAGAGTGACAGCCAGCGCGCTGGCTCCAATGAGGACGGCCAGGGCCCATTCTTCGAAGGGAAGGAAGATCGTGGCGAGCACGGCCCACAAGCCACCGATGAGATCATCGGCGGGAGACAGGAAGTAGATGCGAGAAAGGACATGCGTAACAAGCGCATAGGTAACCAGTGAGGCTACGGCCAAGACGCTGCAGTCCACCATGGCCACCCGGACCCCGTCCTGTCCGGTTCGGTTATTCCGGTGACGGCACGACATCGTTTCTCCTGAGTCTGGTGACAGTGGGCAATGTGGCGGCGACAGCGGGATGAGCGGCGGGCCGTCGTTTCGCAGCCGGGAACCGGGTACTGCCAGCGTCCGCATCGCGCACCGGATTAGCGCCTTCCGCGCCTGCCTGCGAGCTCGTACTCGGCGATGAGCCCGATGTTCCAGCCTTGACTCGACAGCGCCGGCCGTAGCTGGTTCGTGCAGTGCCGGCATAGGTAAAGCTCGCCCTCACGGTCCACGCGGTAAACCGCGCTAACCGTGGGTCCGCAGCGGTCACATGTCTCGTTCATTAGTGCCTCCTGATGATTGGTTGCTTTCCTGGTCATCGAGTCGCGGGTTCACCGCCGACGTGCGCGCTAACACGCTCGGGCTCCAGCCTGCGTAGCTCACCGTCCAGGCTGGCTGGAGCCAAGACGCGAGCCCGGCTGGCGAGCCGACGCACCCAGCGCATCCGCGTGGCCGCTGCACGAGTTGATTGCTTCGACCACCATGCCGGCGATCAGGGTGTCTGGAGGCCGCGTCCGGGCTGGGCTGGCAGGTTCCCTGGTCCGTGGGCAACGGTCTAATAAGGCGGGCGTGCCACCGGGCCGAGATCGGGGAGTGCCCTGCGGAGTTCTTTGCGGGAATTGATGCCGAGTTTTGAGAAAACCTTTGCCAGGTGCCACTCGACGGTGCGCGAGCTGATGAACAACTGGGTGCTGATCTCTGGGTTCGTACGCCCGCTACCAGCGAGCCTGGCGATCTCCGCCTCCTGAGGAGTGAGTCCGTCGGCCGTTCCGGGTGTGCGCTTCGGCATAGTCTCGCCGGTGGCCAGCAGCTCGTGCCTGGCGCGTTCGGCGAACCCCTCCGTACCCATCGCGGTCATCATTTCGAAGGCGCTGCGTAGCTGTTCGCGCGCGTCCGCGCGGCGTTTCTGGCGCCGCAGCCACTCGCCGTAGAGCAGGTGCGTGCGGGCCAGGTCCACTCGGACGCGGGTTCGGCTGAGCCGTTCGATCGCCTCGCCGTACAGCAGCTCGGCGGACTCGTCCTCGCTCAGTAGCGCCCGTGAGCGCGCCAGGACCCCCAGCGCCCAGTCGGTGCCGGCGGCGCTGGTGGTCTCCGTCAAGCGCTGCAGTGCACCGCTCGCCCGGTCAGCCTGTCCGGTCCGGGCAGCTGCTTCGATCAGCTCGACCATCGACCAGGTGGCCAACCCCAGCTCGTCTGGGTATTCGCTGCCTTGTTCGGCTGCGGCCAGTGCCTCGTCGTAACGGCTCAAGCCGTTATTTAGCATCGCCGTCGCCCAGTGCGCGGCGGTCAGCCACTGTCCTTCGCCGCGCGCCACCATGTCGGTGCCGGCGGCCGCCACCAGCTGACCGGTTTCGGCATCCCAGCCCCGCCAGGCCGCCAGCAGCAGCGGACCGTACGGGCCCTCCGGATTGCGCGTCGACCGGGCGACTGCCGCGGCCTCTTGCGCCATCGAGGTGGCCGTCGCGAACTCGCCAGCCAGCAGCTGAATCATCATGCCCTGGAGCAGGGCGACCGGGAGCACGGTCAGCGCACCTGCTCCACGGGCCAGCTCGATCAACCGAGCCGAGAGCGCGTGCCAGCTATCGTCGTCCCAGACGTCATTGGCCAACCGGCACGCGAGCGGCATCCACCGGAGTCCCTCCTCGACGGAGACCTCTTCATGGCGCAGTGCGCTCAGTGCCTTCGCCAGGATCGGGGCGCCCGTGGCGTATCCCTCGCTGGTTACGACGGCCAGTCCGTCCAGCAGCAGATCGCAGGCTCGCGGCGGCTGCGATGTCGGTCCTGTCGCGCGCGCGGCCTCGGCTACCTCCAGCATCCGGCCGCGTGGGGCCATGCGGCCAGCGGTCCGGGCTGCGGAAAAAGCGTGGCCGTACGTCTCGCGCGCCAGTCCATGATGGCGTGGTTCGAGCCTGTTCGCCGCCTGGAGCAGCAGGGGTGGTGCGTGGCTGCTACGACTGGGGCCGGCTGCTATCTGGGCATGTAGCAGCTCCGCACGTACGCGACCGACCCCGTCGAGCGGTCCGGCATTCGCCATGGCCAGCAACCGCAGCGCTGCGGCCGACGCTCCGGCTTGATGCTCGCTCTGAGCCGCGACCAGCGCACGTCGGGCACGACGACCCGGGTCGGGTGTCAGCTGGGCGGCACGTTCGAGGAAAGCGGCGGCCGCGGCCAGGCCACCGCGTACCCGAGCACGGTCGGCCGATAGCTCGAGCTCAGCGGCGACGCCCTCGTCGAGCCCGGCCGTAGCGTGCCCAAGGTGCCAGGCGCGGCGATCGGGATCAACGTCGGGGTCGGTGGCGTCCGCGAGGGCGCGGTGGACACGCTGGCGCTCCTCCGGTGAGGCCGCCCGGTATACCTCGGACCGGGCGAGTGGATGGCGAAACCTCACCTGCCCGCCGGCCTCGATCAGCCCGGCCGCAGCCGCTGGTGCCGCAGCCGCGGCCTCGACGCCTAGTTGACCAGCTGCATTCCACACCACAACCGGGTCGGCCACCGGTTCGGCCGCAGCAACCAGTAGCAATAGCCGTGTCGCCTGCGGCAGGGGCGCCAGGCGCCGACGGAAGCCTTCCTCGATCCGGACCGGCATGACCGCCGCATCAGGCAAGCCGAACCCGCCCGCCAGTTCCTCGGGCGTCAGCCCGTGCCCCAGTTCGAGCAACGCCCGCGGGTTTCCCAACGTCTCGGCTACGATCCGATCGCGCACCCGCTCATCTAGCAGACCCGTGACGACCGAGTCCAGCAGTGCCCGCGCGTCGCTCTCAGCCAGCCCGCCGACCACGAGCTCCGTCAGTCCTGTCAAATAATGTTCGTCACCAGGCTGGTGCACCGCGAAGACCACCCCAATCGGCTCGGCCGCCAGCCGGTGCGCCACAAATGCAAGCGCCTGCACCGATGCCTGGTCAAGCCACTGCGCATCATCCACGATGCAGACCAGCGGTCGCTCCCTAGCCAGATCCGACAGCAGGCCCAAGAGGGCAAGGCCGGCCGTAAAGCGATCCGGGGGGTCTCCACCCTGCAGGCTAAATGCTGTGCTTAGCGCGTCGCGCTGCGGACCGGGAAGGCGTTCGAGCCGATCCAGAAACGGCGCGCAGAGCTGATACAACCCTGCGAAGGCGAGCTCCGCCTCGGACTCAACGCCCGTCGCCCGTATGACGTGACATCCACGCGCACGCTCCAGCAGGTACCCCAGCAGCGCGGTCTTGCCGATCCCCGCCTCGCCGCGCAAGACCAGCGTCCCGCTGTGACCCGCCTGTACCTCGGCGAGCAGCCGATCCAGCGCCTCGCACTCGCGCCGCCGGCCACGCAGCCTGTGCTCTGGTGCCCCACCTGCCAGCGCGAGCACCGAGGTCCGGCCGTGACCCGCCGCAGCCCCGGTTTCCCGGTAGCTAAGTGACTCGCTCATGACGCACTGTTCTTTCTGCCGTCTGGCTGTACAGCAAACCCGGAGGTGCTCCGGTTGTCGTCGACGCCGTCAGGGATGACGGCATCGGGGTGGCCGCGACCATGTTGCGGCCTGTGGTCAGTTGGCTGAGCCGCTCCCGTGGCGGCGTAGCCTCCGTCCCACCAGGTGGTTACGAGAGCCGCAAACTCGCCGGCAGCTTCTTCCCAGGTGAAGTGGCCCGCGTCAACGATGTCGAGCTTGCTGTGAGGCAGTCGCTCAGCCAGGAACGCAGCGTTGGCCGGCGGAACGACCGGATCATGCGCGCCGGCGATGATCTGCACGGGTGTCTGGATCTGCGGCAGCAGGTCGGCCAGAGCAGGGAGCTCGGACGGGTAGCTGCGCACGTAACGCATCGACTCGGCGAAACGGTTGCCCTGATATGAGGACAGGTAATCGTCGCATATGGAGTCAGGGAGCGCGTACCGCTTGATATCGGCTAGGGCGCCGGCGATTATCGGGCGCGGGTCAGCGCGGCGGAACGTGTCGAGGTCAGGAGCTTCGACCCAGTCTTTCAGCCAGCCGCCCAGCTGCAGCGGAACCGCGGTTACCCCGCCGCTCGCCACCAGGCTGCGAAACCGGACTGGATACGCGGCCGCGGCGAACAGTGCCGCTGCGGTGCTCACGTCGGGCGCGATGACGTGCGGGTGCTCAAGTCCGAAGGCGTCGGCCGCATGGATGATGAAGTCGCCCATCGCCCGGGGGGCCAGCAGAGCGTCCCGGCGCTGGGAATGACCGAACCCGGGCAGGTCGATCGCCACCAGATGGGTGTGCTCGGCGAGACGCGCCCACATCTGCTCGAACGCGAACAGGCTTTCCGGCCACGGGCTGAGTAGCAGGGCGTGATCGTCGCGGTCCTCGCTTTGGGCGAACCGGACCGTCAGCCCGTCGATGACCCGGAACGTTATCACGAAGGATGTGTTCAGCCAGATCGTCATTACGCGGCTCCTCGGAGTGGTTCTCGCCGGGATCCGACAAGCACCTCCCTGTGATTGTCATTTCCGCGGGGCTGCGCTCGCGTCCGCTAGTGCACAGTGCAAGTGGCCAGTGACGGCATGCCAGCACGGCACAGTGGCCAGTGCCGGCAGCAGCACCCGAGCGGTGGCCAGCTCGGGCCCGGCGACGCGCTCGACATAGCGCCGGGTTAGCGTGACCGGGGGCGATGTGCGGAGTGGCAGGTAGGACGCGGTGGAGCTGGCCGCGGGAGCTGATGAATAGCCGGGCTTCGATTTCGAGGCTGGAGAGGCTGCCACTGGCCAGCCAGGCGACCTGGGAGGAGCTAGGCCGCCCTGGTCTCGACGGGGCGCTTGCGGCCGGTCTTGCCGGTGGCCGCCAGTTCGCGGCGGCCCGGTTCGGCGCAGGCCTCGATGCCCATCGCCTCCAGCGTGCTGTGGACCGTCGTAACTGTTCCCGCGCATCGGTGCGACGGCTCTGGCGCTGCACCGATGCGCCGTCGGAGACGGGCGCAGGCGAGTTGGGTGCAGATCCAGGTCCGGCCAGCTGCTCGTTCGACTCCGGTAGCAGCCGTCGGCGCATTGCCACCGGCCGAGTTGCCGGGACCCGTGAGCAAGGCCGCCTGCCTGCCGCCAGGTCAATGAGGGCCATCTCGGTCCCCCGGGCCGCACGGCGGTTCGTCACCTATGCAGTCCTGCGGCCGTGCGCTCGGGACGGCAGGCCTGCAGACTGGGGCACCGGCCAGGGCCTTGCACGGGTTCGGCCGGCCGGCCGGGCCGCGACTGTGGAAGACAGAAGCAAACCAAGCTAAGGAGGACGGACATGTTTAGTGACCTTTTCGACAGCCCCTGGAAAATCCTGATCGTCGCGGTTGTGCTGATTGTTCTGTTCGGGTCGAAGAAGCTGCCGGTTGCGGCGCGTTCTCTCGGCAAGTCCATGCGCATCCTGAAGACCGAGGTCGGAAGCCTGCACGAGGACGAGCCTTCCGCGGAGACCCTGGATACGGCTCAGAGCGCGCCGATCGAGGAGCCGGCCCGGCTCGCGGCGGGCCCGGTTCGAGCTGGCCAGCAGAGCCAGATCGACGTGCTGCAGCGGCAGATCCGTGATCTGCAGCGTGCGGCCGCCATGGACGCGACTCCGGCTCGGCCGGTGCCAGAACCTCAGCAGACCTAGCAGCTCCTCCAGGCTTGGATTCTCAAAGCGCTCAGGCAGGAAGCGGTCATGGCGAAACTCCCCGGTGCCCTCATCGGCGCTCGAATTGTCGGCGAGCGCTTTGTGCACTCCCGGCGGCAGCAGAACCCCACGGGCGGGATGCCGCTCGTGCATCACCTCCGTGAGCTGCGGAATCGTATCGTCAAGATGGCGCTCGCCCTAGCTGCGGGTATGGCCCTCGGCTTTGCTTTCTTCCGCCAGGCCTGGCGAGTTATCGAGCACCCGCTGTGCTCGGCCGTGATACGTGGCCACACTGGCTGCAACACGCTCGGAACCAACCAGCTGGTCCTCAACGGCCCCCTGGACTCCTTCTACCTGCGGGTGAAAGTCGCCTTCATTGTCGGGATTGTCCTGTCTTCGCCGATCTGGCTCTATCAGGTCTGGGCCTTTGTCGCGCCCGGCCTGTACGCCAAGGAAAAGCGCTGGAGTTACATCTTCGTCGGCACCGCCGTCCCGCTGTTCTGCACCGGCGTCGCCCTGGCCTACTGGTCGCTAGGCCGGTCGATGCACTACCTGCTCGGCCTGACGCCGGGCGGTGTCTCGAACCTGATCCAGGTTGATTCATATATGAGCTTCGTCATGACGATGATGCTGGCCTTCGGGATCGCCTTTGAGCTGCCACTCGTCATCATCTTGCTGAACCTGACCGGCATCATGCCCCACGCGCGATTCAAGAAATGGCGGCGGGTGATCCTGTTCACGGTCTTCCTGGTCGCCGGCGTGGCCAATCCCAGTCCGGACCCGCTCACCATGCTCATTCTCGGTGGAGCCTGCGCCGCCTTGGTGGAGGCAGCTGAATTCGTCATCTGGTCGAACGACCGGCGCCGGGCCCGGCTGCATCCAGACCCCTACGCGGGCCTGGCCGACGACGAGCTGTCCCCGGTTGACCTGGACGCCGGGACTCGCGACAACATCTTCAACTAGCGCCTGACCCTTGCCCTCCCCGAAGTCCTGGCGCGAACGCGATACGGCAGTCGGCCCGGGGAGCGGTGAGGGCCGCTGGGCATAGCTTCGACGTTTTGTGATGGAGATCCCCGGTGTTCGATCTATCCCTGCCCAAGCTGCTGATCCTGGCCGTGATCGCGCTGATCGTGTTCGGCCCCAATGAGCTGCCCAAGTTCGCCGCCCAAGCCGGCCGCGCCCTGCGCGACCTACGGCGGATCGCAGAAGGAGCCAAGACCGACCTGCGCGAAGGCCTCGGCCCGGAGTTCTCCGACTTCGACCTCGACGACCTCAACCCACGCCGGTTCGTCCAGAAACACCTGCTCAGCGACCCACACCCAGACCACCCCGACACCAGCAGCAAGACCCCCGTCACCACCATGGCGGCCGGCGAGAAAGCTCCCTACGACGCCGAAGCCACGTAATGCCGGCGCCGGGAAACACTCAGGGCATCCGCGCCCGCGAAGCCGCCGCGTCTGCCGAGGTCAAGGCGGCGTACCCGTGAGTATCAATCCCTCGTCCTTCCTGGCGGCGGACGTGACCTCCTCCCGGCTGGCCGGTGAAGAAACCGCCGGCCTCGAGACGGTTCGCCCGCGCTAGTTTCCCGCGTGAAGCGGACCGCAGTGAAGACGTTGGATATGCTCTGAGGAATGGATTGATAGAGGAGCTCGGATTTGACCGAAGCTCCCAATCCTGGGCGAGTCTAAGACGGCCGGTGATGTGGGCACCCGAGGTGGCCTCGGCCGCGGACTAGGGAAACGGCCAGGGGTTTCTACAGGTTCGGCCGGCCTTTCCAGCCGCGACTGTAGATGTGAGGACTAAATCCGGCGTCGTAGCGAGACGCCACTGACATCAGCAGAAGGAGCCGAAGTCGTGGAAATGAAACTAGAAGTTGTCGTGGTCCCCGTCTCTGACGTCGATCAGGCCAAAGGCTTTTATCAGAAACTCGGGTGGCGGCTGGATGCCGACTACACCGGCGGTGCGGATTTCCGGGTGGTACAGCTGACTCCCCCTGGCTCCCACTGCTCGGTCATCATCGGCACCGGACTCACCTCAGCCGTTCCCGGCTCAGCGCAGGGCTTGCACCTGGTCGTGACCGACATCGACGCGGTCCGCACCGAACTGGCCGGCAATGGCGCTGAGGTGAGCGACGTGTTCCACGACGTCGGCGGGGTGTTCCATCACGCCGGTACCGAAGAACGGGTTTCTGGACCGGCCCCGGGTCACCAGAGCTACGGCTCGTTCGCCTCGTTCAGCGACCCTGATGGCAACGGGTGGCTGCTGCAGGAGATCACCACCCGGCTGCCGGGGCGCTGATCACCATAACGCTGGCCAGGGCCATACGGCGACGCGATCGGCCCCCCGCAGCGTGACCGTGGATGTAGGACCAACTTCCGGTGGTGTGGAGAGACGCCACGCACATCAGTAAGGAGCCAACGTCGTGGAAATGAAACTTGAGGTTGTGGTGATGCCCGCCTCAAACGACCTTACGACGTTCTTTGCCGCGCTGGTGCATACCACGTTGGCATTCGGGATCGAGTATCGAGTCCAGAGGGTCGCAATGACCCGCAGGCAGCGTAACGAATTGGTCGGAGGCGCGCAGATCTTATACTGGTAGGCGAGCTTTCCGTTCAGGAGTACGCGGTCTACTTCGAAGCTCAGATGCACTGCAGCAAGGTGCGAAGACTGATCTATTCTGGCTACGCATATTTCGCCCGCGCTGGCGCGGCTGTGCTTGTGCTTGAGCATGGGGCATATGGTGATCCTTTGTGGCCTTGACAGATTGTTTTCCGCCTCCCTGCCGCGGCGAGCTTAATATCGGCAGCCTTACAGGCTGAAGCGGCCTATTAATGCCATGGCAGCATTTCAACTGTTGAGTGGCCATACTGCTATATCCGGAAATCCGGAATCCACTGATGCGTGATATTCTTTAGGATTTTCCGGATGACTTCCGTTTCTTGCTCACCATCAAGAATGCGTCCGTGATTGCGATGACGCTTACGCCCGCCAGCAGGTGTGCATCCCGGGGATCATACCAGGGCATCTTACGGGTGCGATAACGCGTACAGCGATGCGACAGTGGGTTGTGTACTCATGGGCCCCTCTTTCGCGAGCAGGACAAGGGGGTTCTGGGCGGTAAGGGCGTAACCCCTTACCAAGAGCCGAAATAGCAGGTGACGACCGAACGTTCCTAGCCCATGGAGCGCTAGTCGCAGATCGCCGTCGCAATAGTTAACGAGAAAGAAGAACAAGCATGGCCGTCCTACCCGTTGTTTCCGGAATGACCACAACCGATAGCGCTGCCGCCTTGGCAGCTGTAAGGAGGTCTTCGCAATGATTGCGCTCATCATCATTATCGTTGTCGTGCTCGTCGTACTGCTGGCTCTGGTCTTGTGGGTCGCCTTCAATGGCCTGGTCAAGAAACGCAACCGGACCCAGGAGGCGTTCTCCGAGATCGATGTCGAGCTCAAGCGCCGCCACGACCTCATCCCTAACCTGGTATCGACAGTGCAGGGCTACGCCGCCCATGAAAAGGGAACCTTCGAGGCGGTCACCCAGGCCCGGGCCAATGCCGTCAGTGCCGGAGCGACCGGTGACCCCACCAAGATCGCACCGGCAGAAAACGCCCTGTCGGGATCGCTGCGTTCGCTGTTCGCGGTCGCGGAGAATTACCCGCAGCTGCGGGCGGTCGAGAGCTTCGTGCAGCTGCAGGAGACACTGACGGCCACCGAGGACAAGATCGAATACGCCCGCCGGTACTACAACACCAGCGCCCGCGATTACAACATCGCCCTGCAGACGTTCCCGCGCAACCTGATCGCGGAGCCGTTCCGCTTCATGGCGGTGGCATTCTTCGCCGCCGACGGGGAGGACCGCGCCGTACCCCAGGTGGCCTTCTCCGCTCCGGTCTCCAGCGTGGTCAACTCAGCACCTTCGGGCCCCCTGTCGGGGCCTGACGGACCTGCCGCAGCGGGCTGAGGCCATCATGTATAGGGAGATTGCCAGTAACAAGCGCCGCACCGTCGCCGTCATCGTCTCGTTCCTGGTGATCTGGCTGGCCATCGGCGCCGTCGGTGGGCTGCTCTTCAAAGGCCTGTACCATCCTGCTGCCTACAACGGCGACGCAACGGCGCCGGGGACCAGCTACGGCTGGTCCCCGGTCATAGTAGGCGCCGTGATCTGTGCCATCTTGGCTCTCCTGGCTATCGGCTACTCCCTCACTTCTGGGGCAGCGCTCGTTCTCCGGGTGTCTGGAGCCGTTCCCGCCGATCCGGCCAAGTACCCACAGGTACACAACCTGGTGGAATCTCTGGCCATCGGCGAGGGAATCCCCAAGCCTGCTGTCTACGTGATCGAGGATCCCTCACCCAACGCTTTCGCCACCGGCGCCAGCCCGGGCAAAGCAGCCATCACCTTCACCACCGGCCTGCTCGCTCTCATGAACCGCGAAGAACTCGAGGGCGTCATCAGCCATGAGATGAGCCACATCAAGAACCACGACATCCGGCTGCTGCTGCTGGTGGTCAGCACCCTCATCGGCCTGGCAGCGCTGCTTGCCAGCATCTTGTGGCGGGGCGCCTTCTTCGCCGGAGGCGGTCAAGACGACGACGGCGGCGGCCAGCTCGCGGTGGTGATCTTCGGAGCGGGCTTGCTGCTGGCCGTCGTCGGGTTCATCATCGGGCCGCTCATCCGCCTGGCCCTCTCCCGCCGCCGCGAGTCGCTGGCCGATGTGAGCGGTGTGGACCTGACCCGCAATCCCGCGGGGCTGATCAGCGCTTTGAAGAAACTGCAGCAGAACGACAAGCCGTTCAAGAACATGAACCACGCCACCGCGGCCATGTGCATCGACGACCCGCTCCAGCATCACGACCGCTGGTATCACCGCCTCTACGACACCCACCCTCCTATCGCACAGCGGATAGCCGAACTCGAGAAAATCGCCGTGGGCCAGTCCGTCTAATCGGCGAATTTCGCTGTCCCGGAGTATGCAGTAGAGGCCCTAGCGCTGGTTTTGCGGTCCGGGCGAGCCGCGGTGCTCGAGGTCCTGCCGTGGCTAGGCCGGCCGTGCTAGCTGCAGTCGTTCGGCGACCATGCGGATGAGATCCCGCGGCAGACGGTCAGCGAGGACTTCAGCAAGATCCCCGACGCCGCGGGCGTCCCGTACACCTACTGGGGCCTGGGATACACCGACCGGGACACCTAAATGGCCGCCCGAGAAGGACGGCCAGCTGGACAACCTGACCCACCAACCACTCACCCAAGTTCCTGCCCCCGATGCAGCCCAGCCTGCGCACCGGCACCGAGGCCCTGCTCGCCGCCGCGCTGGCCTGGCTCGCGCCCTATCCCAACGGGAGATCTGTCATGCACGCTCGGAAGCACCTGCTGACCCCGCTCGCGGCCGTCGCGGCCGGACTGCTGGCCGGTGCCGTGGGCACCGTCGGCTTGGACGCGGTCCACTACCTGAAGTACCGCCGCACCGGCGGCACCGAGAGCCCGCTGAACTGGGAATTCGCGCCGGTCGAGACGTGGGAGACGGCGCCTGACCCGGGGCAGGTGGCCCGCCGCGTGATCGAGGGCTTCACCCAGCGCAAGCTCCCCGACCGCTGGGCCTGGCCGGTCAGCACCGCCGCGCACTGGGCTTACGGATCGGCAGCCGCGGCCGCCTACGGCATCCTGGCCGGCTCAGCGCGCCGGCCGCACCCCGGGTACGGCCTGCCGTTCGGCGCCGCGGTCTGGGCCACCGGCTATGCGGTGCTCCCGGAAGCCGGGCTGTACCAGCCGATCTGGAAGTACGACGCGAAGACCCTGGCCTGGGACCTGACCGCGCACCTAGCCTACGGCGCGGCCACTGGGACCACGTTCTGGCTGCTGACCACGATCCTTTGACCGAACGGCCCGCCGTGCGTGCCCGTTCTGCACGTCGGGAGTCACTGAGATGAGCAAGAAGACCACCGGCGGCCCGCAGGCGCACTTGACGCGGCTGTTCTTCGGCCGGAACGAGCTACGGCGGCCGTGCGACCGCCTCGAGAGCGTGATCCTGGTTACGCTGTCCGCGGCCTTCCTCACGGCCACCGTCGCGGCCGTGTTGCTCGCCGGGCGCTTCTACCATTCCCAGGGCGGGGCAGCGGGGGGTTTGCGGCCGGCCGAAGCGGTCGTGTCCTGGCCCGGCCCGGTGCTCGGCAACGCGTATGTGCTGGAAACGCGGGCGACCTGGCGGCTGGCTGACGGAGCCGAACGCTCCGGCGAGCTCACCAGTGCCGTCGCCCCGGCCATCTACAACGCACAAGCCGGGACGACCCTACTGGTGTGGCTGAACCGATCCGGCGACCCGGTGCCGCCGCCGCCCGGCCGTGCCGACATCGTGGCCAACATGCTGCTCGGTGCCACCTTCCTCCTGGCGGGTGTAGCTGCGCTGCTGACCTGCTGCTACGTGCTGTGCCGCATGGCTTTGGACCGGCATCGCCTGGCTAAGTGGGACCAGGCCTGGGCGGTTACCGGTCCGCGGTGGACAAGCTGCTGGTGAGGTAGGAAAGACTGTCGGACATGGCGACCGAACTGGTCTTGCTCGGGACGGCGGGCGCCCCGATGCCGGTGCCCGGCCGCGGGGGTATTTCGTCGGCGCTCATCGTGGCCGGACGGGTCTTCGTCGTCGACTGCGGCCGCGGGTCTCCGTCGGCCTTCGCCGCGGCGGGACTGGACTTCGCCCGGCTGGACGCGGTATTCCTCACCCACCTGCACGCCGACCACATCGGTGACCTTCCGGGCCTGCTGTTGTACCCGTGGGGTGTCCGGACGGACGGCCACGGCCCGCTGGCCCCGGTCCGCGTCTATGGGCCGTCACGGCCCGGGGCGCTGCCCGCCGGTGACGCCGTCTTCCATCGTCAGACGACCATCTGCCCCGAGCAGCCCGCTCCGGGCACGGCGGATCTGGTCGCGCACATCCTGGCTGGTTACGCCTACCATCTGAACGTCATGCCGCTGGACAGCCACATGCCGGATGCGGGCGCGCTGGTCCGGGCCACCGACATCGCCGTACCGGCCCGGTGGCCGGACCGCAGCCCGGTCCCGGTCGTCGTGGTGGACGATGAGGCTGTCCTGGTCACGGCGGTCGCGGTGACGCACGGCCGGGCGGTCCCGGCGCTGGCCTACCGGTTCGATACCGCGGACGGCTCGGTGGTGTTCTCCGGCGACACCTCGGTGAACGAGGACCTGATCGCTCTGGCCCAGGGCGCCGATATCCTGGTCCACCAGGTGGCCGACCTGAGCTACCTGCGGCGGCACGGTATGGACGACGCCGAACTGGCCCGGATGGCCGCGCTGCACACCGATGTCAGCCAGGTCGGCGGCGTTGCCGAACGCGCCGGAGTCCGCGAGCTCATCCTCAGCCACTACCTGCCCGCCGAACCGGACGCCGTCACCGAGGCCGAGTGGGCGGAGCGCGCCGGGGCGGGCTTCAGCGGCATTACTACCGCAGGCCGCGACGGGTTGCGCAGGACGCTCGCGCCGCAGCACTTACGACGGCCAGTGATGTCGGCACCCGAGGTGGCCTCGACCGCGGACTAGGGCAACGGCCGGGGACTTCTACAGGTTCGACCGGCCGTCCCAGCCGCGACTGTAGATGTGAGGACTAAATCCGGCGTCGTAGCGGGACGCCACTGACATCAGCAGAAGGAGCTCGAAGTCGTGGAAATGAAACTCGAGGTTGTCGCGGTGCCCGTCTTCCTGACGATTTCCTCGGGCGGCGAAAAAGAATGAACGGCATCGACGAGATCCTGGCTGGCTACGCGGGCCTGCAGGCCGACCAGGAAGCGTTTTACAAGGACTTGCACCGCCATCCCGAGTTGTCTCACCAAGAGCACCGCACCGCTCAGTGCGTCGCCGGGCAACTGGGCACGTACGGCTTCACCGTCCAGACCGGCATCGGCGGCACGGGAGTGGTGGGCGTCCTGGCCAACGGCACCGGGCCTACTGTCCTGCTCCGGGCCGAACTGGACGCGCTGCCCATCAAAGAGGACACCGGCGTGGACTACGCGAGCACCGTGACCACCAAAGGGGCCGATGGCCGCGAGGTGCCGGTAGCCCATGCCTGCGGCCACGACATGCACATGTCCTGCCTGCTCGGCGCGGTCAGGCTCATGGCCGGTCACCCCAGCAGGTGGAACGGAACCCTGATCGCGCTGTTCCAGCCCGCCGAGGAGACGGGCGATGGCGCCCGGGGCATGGTCGACGACGGACTGTTCAAGCGCATCCCCGCTCCGGACGTCGCACTGACCCAGCACCTGCTGCCCGGCATCGCCGGGACGGCCGGTACCCGTTCCGGGCTCTTCATGGCGACCGAAGACAGCATCAAGGTCACGGTGTACGGGCGAGGCGGCCACGGTGCCCTGCCGCAGAACTGCATCGACCCGGTGGTTCTCGCGGCCATGATCATCATCCGGCTGCAGACCGTCGTGTCCCGCGAGCTGACGCCCGGCGACACCGCGGTCCTGACGGTCGGCAGCGTCCAGGCCGGCACCAGGAGCAACGTCATCCCCGACCGCGCTGTCCTGCAGCTCAACATGCGTGCCTTCTCGCAGCCGACACGCCACCTCATGCTCGCCGCGATCCAGCGGATCGTGCGCGCCGAATGCCAGGCCACCTGCTCACCGAAGGATCCTGACTTTGAGACCCTCGCCAAGTTTCCGCTCACCGACAACGACGCCGCCACGACCGACCGGGTGGCGGCCGCCTTTGCTAAGCAGTTCGGGGACAACGCCCTCGAACTCGACCGGCAGACCGTAAGCGAAGACTTCAGCGAAATTCCTGACGCCGCGCACGTCCCGTATACCTACTGGGGCATCGGACGCACCGACCGGCAGGTCTACCAAGCCGCCGAGAAGGAAGGGCGCCTAGAGGATCTCCCCAGCAACCACTCACCCAGATTCCTGCCCCCTCTGCAGCCCACCTTGCGGACTGGCACCGAGACCCTGATCACTGCCGCGATGGCTTGGCTCGCGCCGAAGTAACAGCGATTAGAGCGTGACATGCGCACCGGAAAACGCCCGCTGACACCACTCGCGGCCGCGGTGGGACTGTAATTTCAATGGCTCTGTCGCACTTTCGGTGGTAGCGGGTTGTGCTGATGTGTCACGATCGGTCATGATTGACGTGACAGAGCTTGTGAGGACTGTGTTTTCCGGGTTGTCTGCCCTGGTCCTCGAGGATGTCGAGGACGCGGGCGACGTGATCTGCGTGCGGGCGAGGACCCGGGACGGGGCGGTGACCTGCCCGGGGTGCGGCGCCGGAACGGCCCGCGTGCACGAGTACCGCGAGCGGACGGCGGCGGATGTTCCCGTTGACGGCCGCCGCGTCCTGGTCCGGGTGCGGGTCCGCCGGATGCGCTGCCCGGCGCTGGACTGCAAGGTGCAGACCTTCCGCGAGCAGGTCCCCGGCGTCCTGGAGCGTTACCAGCGGCGCATCTCGCAGCTGACGGCCCAGGTCAGCGCGGTGGCACGCGAATTAGCGGGCAGGGCCCCGGCGCGGCTGCTGCCGGCGCTGGGCATCATGTTCTCCCGGCATACCACGCTGCGGGTCCTCCTGCGGATTCCCCTGCCCGGGGTGATGGTGCCGCTGGTGCCCGGGATCGACGACTTCGCGCTGCGCCGCGGCAGCGTCTACGCGACCGTGCTCATCGACGCCGGGACCGGCCGGCGCGTCGATGTCATCAAGGGCCGCACCGCTGACGTCGCCGGAAAGTGGCTGCGGGACCACCCGGGAGCCGAGATCGTGTGCCGGGACGGGTCGGGTGCTTACGGCGAGGCCGTCCGCCAGGCGCTGCCGGATGCGGTGCAGGTCAGTGACCGCTGGCACCTGTGGCACGGCCTCGGCGAGGCTGCCCGGAAGGAAGTCGCCGCGCACTGCGCCTGCTGGGCGAAGGAGATGCCCCTGCAGGACGGCAAGCGCGCCGCCACCACCGCCGAACGCTGGCAGCAGGTCCACGACCTGCGCGCCCGGAACGTGGGCCTGCTTGAGTGCGCCCGCCGCCTGAACCTCTCGCTCAACACCGTCAAGCGCTATGACCGCGCCAGCGAACCGGAGCGGCTGCAGCGCGTCCCGAAGTACCGCCCCACCCTCGTCGACCCCCACCGCGACTACCTCCGCAAGCGCCGCGCAGAAGAGCCCGGCGTCCCGGTCCAGCACCTGCTGCGGGAAATCCGCGAGCGCGGCTACCAAGGCAGCTCCAACCTGCTCGTCCGCTACATCAACTAGGGCCGCCTGGACAGCGACCGGCCGCACCTGTCACCCGGGCGGGCCGCCCGGATCCTGCTCACCAGGCCGGACCGCCTCACCGCCGGCCAGCACGAGACGCTCGCCGGGCTCACCGCCGCCTGCCCGGAGATGACCGCCCTGGCCGGGCTTATCCACTCCTTCGCTGCCCTGCTAGCCGCCGACCCGGGCAACGACGCCAGGCTCCTGCAGTGGATCACCGACGCGCGCGCCGCCGGCCTGCCCGACGTGCACTCATTCACCCGCGGCCTTGACCTGGACCTCCAGGCCGCCACGGCGGCGCTCACGATGCCGCACCACAACGGGCACACCGAGGGAGTGAACACCAAGACCAAGATGATCAAAAGGCAGATGTACGGACGCGCCGGCTTCACCCTGCTGCGTCATCGGATTCTCCTCGGATGAGGCTACGCACCGTCACCCCCGAAAGTGCGACAGAGCCGTTAACCTTGACAGACCCTACGCCGCCGACACTGACCTCACCCGCGCGTGAGATGTCGGGGGACTGTAATTTCAATGGTGTAACTCCTGAGACGGATGGAGACACCAGATGACTGACGTGATACAGAACCAGGACCAGGCCGAGCCGGAGCTCTCGGCGGCCGATGAGCAGGTGCTG
>Ga0302229_10001202_pt1 | contig 19785 bp, 10 predicted proteins | sample II_Palsa_N1_3_FD_193518 | JGI IMG/M metagenome (GOLD analysis project Ga0302229, IMG submission 193518) | Peat permafrost microbial communities from Stordalen Mire near Abisko, Sweden - II_Palsa_N1_3 | ecosystem: Environmental > Terrestrial > Soil > Palsa > Peat permafrost | place: Sweden... | reverse complement strand
AGCTTCAGCACGTCCGGGAAATGGGCGCGGAGTTCGCGAGCGAGCACCCCAAGATCGCGGGGCGACTCGGGCTGGAAGGGTTCGAATGCGCGGACCCGTATGTCGAACGCCTGCTCGAAGGGTTTGCATTTATGGCAGCCCGCGTGCAGTTGAAGATCGACGCGCAGTTCCCGGTATTTACGCAGCATCTGCTGGAGATGATCTACCCGCACTACCTGACGCCGGTCCCGTCGATGGCGGTAGTGCAGTTTCATCCGGATGAGGCTGAAGACTTGCCGGCGGCCGGCCACCCGATAGCGCGGCACACCGTGATGCGCAGCCTGACTGGCTTCGGCGAGCGGACGGCCTGCGAGTACCGTACCGCGCACGAGGTCACGCTGTGGCCACTCGCGATCGCCGAGGCGAGATACTTCGACACGCCCGCGGCGCTGGCCGCCGCAGGGCTGGTGCCGCCGCCCGGCACGCAGGCGCGCGCGGGTTTGCGGTTGAAGTTCAGGACGCTCTCGGGCGTGCCGGCGAAGGCGCTCGCGCTTGATCGTCTGCCGGTCTTTCTTGCCGGCGCCGACGATTTGCCACGGCTGGTCTATGAGCAACTTCTGGCCAATGGCGCTGGATACACGGTGCGCGCGGCCGCGCAGGATGGGACGACCGTCGAGGTGCATCGCGAGGCGTCGGCGCTGCGAGCAGCGGGCTTCGACGAGGATGAGGCGTTGCTGCCATACGGAGGCCGTTCGTTCAGCGGCTATCGTCTGCTACAGGAATATTTTGCCTGTCCGGAGCGCTTCCTGTTCGCCGAGTTCACCGGCCTGCGCGCGCTGCTGACGCGCGCGGCCGGCAACGAGTTCGAGATCGTGGTGTGGCTCGACCGCAGTGTCGCACGTCTGCATAACGCGATTCACGCCAGCAATTTCCGGCTCTTCTGCACGCCAGCGGTCAATCTGTTCGAGCGTCGCGCAGACCGTATCCATCTGCAACAGGGAGCGACCGAATATCACGTGCTGGGTGACCGGACCCGCCCGATGGATTTCGAAGTGCATAGCGTGCTGGAGGTGCAGGGTTACGGCGATCGTCAGGAGCCCGAGCAAAGTTTCCGGCCGTTCTACGACAGCACCGCGCGGACGTGGCACAGCCCGCAGTCAGCGTTCTATACGCTGCGTCGCGAGCCGCGCGTGCTATCGAGCCGCCAGAAGCAGCGCGGCGCGCGCTCCAGCTATGTCGGCAGCGAGACGTTCATTGCGCTGGTGGATGCGAACGACGCGCCCTATGCGACCTCGCTGCGTCAGTTGGGCTTGCGCCTGCTGTGCACGAATCGCGATCTGCCGCTGCATATGCCGGTGGGCAAGTCGTATACGGACTTTACGCTGGACACAGACGCGCCGGTGGCGTCGATCCGCTGCGTGGCCGGCCCCACCCGGCCGCGTGCGCCCACCGCGACAGGCGAATCGGCCTGGCGTCTGATCAGTCATCTGCAGTTGAACTACCTGTCGCTGCTCGATGAGGAGGGCGAAGCGGGTGCAGCCGCCTTGCGCGAAATGCTCGGCCTGTATCACGACCAGTTCGATGCCGCTACGCGCCGTCAGATCGAAGGCATCAAGCACGTTGCGGCCGTGCCGGTCACGCGCCGCATTCCCGTGCCGGGTCCGGTCACTTACGGCCGCGGCCTGGAAGTCACGCTGACCTGCGACGACACCGCTTTCGAGGGCAGCGGGGCATTCCTGCTGGCCTCGGTTCTGCAGCACTTCTTTGCGCGCTACGTCTCGCTGAATTCGTTTGTCGAGACGGTGTTGCGCACACTCGAACGAAATGAGGTTGCCCGATGGCACGCGAATCCCGGCAAACGGCCGATCCTCTAGTACTGGAGGCGGCGCTGCGCGCGCGGCCGGAAGAATTCGAGTTCTTCGAGGCTATGCGCCTTCTCGAATGCGCGTACCCGGCGTTGCCGCGGCTCGGACACTCTACGCGGCCGGCCGAAGATCCAGTGCGTCTGGGGCATGCGGCTTCGCTAGAATTTCCGTCGCGCAGCATCGAGCGTTTCGAACCGCGCACCGCGGAGCGGCCTGGACGGCTTTATGGGCTGTTTCTCGGCCTGTTCGGTCCGCATGGACCGCTGCCGTTGCATCTGACCGAACATGCCGTGGACCGCGAGCGCAATGGGAAAGACCGCACGCTCGTCGCGTTTGCCGATGTGTTTCACCACCGGATGCTGAGTCTCTTCTATCGCGCGTGGGCCGATGCGCAGCCGACCGTACAGATGGATCGTCCGGAAGAGGACCGCTTTCGCACCTATATCGGTGCGCTGATCGGTATCGCTACGCCGCATCTGGAGAAACGCGACGCATTGCCCGATGAGTACAAGCGCTTCTTCGCTGGGCGGTTGGTCGCTCAGTCGCGCAACGCTGAGGGACTCATGAGCTTTCTCGAGCATTACTTCGGCGTGCCCGTGCGTGTGATCGAGTTTGTCGCGGGCTGGATGAAGCTGCCGCGCGGTGCCTGTCTGCACATGGGGCGCGGCATGGCCTCGCTGGGCAGAGACGCGCTGCTTGGCGCACATGTGCGAGGCGCGCAAGAGCGTTTCCGGCTACGTATCGGACCGCTGGACCGAAACGAATTCAACCGCTTTTTGCCCGGCAGCGATGCCCTGCGGCAACTGGTGGCAGCGGTGCGTCTGTATGTGGGCGACGAGAAGGGATGGGACCTGCAACTCGTCCTGAAGAAAGAGGACGTACCCCTGAGTCACCTGGGCCGGGCGGGTCGCATGGGCTTCAACACCTGGATGGGCCGCTACCCGAAGCCCGCGGATGCGGACGACGTCGTGCTAAGGCCCGTGAAATAAAACCGCGGCGCACTGGCGCGGGCATTGTTCAACCCAATGGCGGCCGCAGGTCGGCTGCCTTTCGCTATACAGGATCGAAAACCATGGCTGAAATCAGTCGCGGCGCGCTGTTCGGCAAGCTCAACCCGCTTGCCTACCGCTCTATCGAAAGTGCCACCGTGTTTTGCAAGCTGCGCGGCAATCCGTATGTCGAACTGGCGCACTGGATTCACCAGATCCTGCAGTTGCAGGATTCGGATCTGCACCGCATTGTGAGCCACTTCGGGCTGAATCCGTCGCATCTTGCCCGCGACGTGACCAGCGCGCTCGAGAGGCTGCCGCGTGGCAGCACCAGCATCTCCGATCTGTCCGCCGAGGTTGAAGAGGCCGTCGAGCGCGGCTGGGTCTTTGCCACGCTGATGTTTGGCGAAAGCCAGGTGCGCAGTGGCTATCTGATTGTTGGGCTGCTGCGCACGCGCCATCTGCGCCATGCGCTTTTTAACGTGTCCAGCGAGTTCGAAAAGGTGCGCGCCGAGACGTTTGCGGATGAATTTGCAGGCATTGTCGCGCGATCGCCGGAAGACGGCCAGCATGCTGCTGACGGCTTTCGTGCCGATCACGTCGCGCCCGGTGAAAGCAGCGGTGCGCTGGCGCCCGCGCAACTGGGCAAGCAACAGGCGCTTGCCCAGTTCACCGTCGATCTGACCGCGCAGGCTCGCGACGGCAAGATCGATCCGGTAGTGGGCCGCGATGGCGAGATTCGTCAACTGGTCGACGTGCTGATGCGCCGGCGTCAAAACAATCCGATGCTGGTCGGCGAGGCCGGCGTCGGCAAGACGGCGGTGGTCGAGGGATTCGCGTTGCGCATCGCGCGTGGGGACGTGCCGCCGCCGTTGCAAGCTGTGCAGGTGCGCGTGCTCGACATCGGTCTGCTGCAGGCCGGTGCAAGCATGAAGGGCGAATTCGAAAACCGGCTGCGTCAGGTGATCGACGAGGTGCAGGCCTCGCCCAAGCCGATCATTCTCTTCATCGACGAGGCTCATACGCTGGTGGGTGCGGGCGGTGCGGCAGGCACCGGCGACGCGGCGAATCTGCTCAAGCCCGCGCTGGCGCGCGGCAATCTGCGTACGATTGGCGCGACCACCTGGGCTGAATATCGTAAGCATATCGAAAAGGATCCGGCGCTGACACGCCGCTTTCAGCCCGTGCAGGTCGACGAGCCCAGCGAAGAGAAGGCGATCCTGATGCTGCGCGGTGTCGCGAACGTGATGGAACAGCACCATCGCGTGCAGATTCTCGACGAGGCGCTCGAAGCGGCCGTCAAGCTGTCGCATCGCTACATCCCGGCGCGTCAGTTGCCGGACAAGGCCGTGAGCCTGCTCGATACGGCTTGCGCGCGCGTCGCAATCAGCCAGCATGCGGTGCCCGCGGAACTCGACGATGCAATGAAGCGGATCGAGGCACTGGAAACGCAGCAGGCCATTATCGTGCGCGAGAAGACGGTCGGAATCGACATTGGGGAGCGCGAGTCGCAAGCCGCCGCGATGCTGGAGAGCGAGCGTGAGCGTTTGCAGCATCTCGAAGCGGCGTGGGCGGAAGAGAAGGCCCTGGTTGAGCAGATTCTGGCCTTGCGCGCGCGGTTGAGAGGCGAAGACCCGGAGATGGACGGCGACGCAAAAGCCGCCGCGCTCGCCGAACTCAGGCAACTCCAGGCGCAACTCGTCGAATTGCAGGGAGAAAACCCACTGATCTTGCCAAACGTCGACTACCAGGCAGTCGCCGCTGTGACCGCGGACTGGACCGGTATTCCGGTGGGCCGAATGCTGCGCAGCGAACTGCAGACCGTAATGAATCTCGCGTCTGTGATGTGCGAGCGTGTGATCGGTCAGGACCATGCGATGGAGATGATCGCGAGGCGCATCCAGACGTCTCGTGCCGGTCTCGACAATCCTGAGCGGCCGATCGGTGTGTTCATGCTGGCCGGCACGTCGGGGGTGGGCAAGACGGAGACCGCGCTCGCGCTGGCTGAAGCGCTGTACGGCGGCGAGCACAACCTGATCACGATCAACATGAGCGAGTTTCAGGAAGCGCATACGGTCTCGACTTTGAAGGGCGCGCCGCCGGGATACGTCGGTTATGGCGAAGGCGGCGTGTTGACCGAAGCCGTGCGTCGCAAGCCCTATTCGGTGGTGCTGCTCGATGAAATCGAAAAAGCGCATCCCGATGTGCACGAGATTTTTTTCCAGGTCTTCGACAAGGGCGTGATGGAGGATGGCGAAGGGCGTTCGATCAGTTTCAGGAACACGCTGATCCTGCTCACCACGAATGTGGGCACGGACCTGATTGCCGCGCTATGCAGGGATCCACGGCGAATGCCGGACGTCGAAGGCCTCGCGAAGGCGCTGCGCGAGCCGTTGCTTGACGTGTTCCCGCCTGCATTGCTGGGTCGGCTTGTGCCGATTCCTTATTTCCCGCTCAACCAGGACATGCTCGCGACGATCGTGAGACTGCAACTCGAGCGCATCAAGCGGCGCGTAGAGGAACGTTATCGCGTGCCGTTCGAGTATGACGATACGGTTGTACGACTGGTGGTGAGCCGTTGCACCGAGAGCGAATCAGGCGGCCGGATGATCGACGCGATTCTGACCAATACCTTGCTGCCGGCTATCAGCCGCGAGTTCCTGACGCGGACGATGGACGGCGGGGCCGTCGAGCACGTCGATGTGAGCGTCGAGAATGGTGAATTTGCCTATCGCTTCGATGCAACTGTTCAATGGGCCGGAGGCATGTCCGCCGAAGCAGGATGATCAAGGCAATCAAGCCGAGGAACGAAACGCGCCATGGGATGCGGTGGAATAAACAGCGAGCCCAGTCGTTCTACATAGCAACGAGACGACTCATGCAACTCATCCTATGGCACACGCAATTACGCTCACCTCCACGCTTGGCTCGAATCTTCTGTTCGCGAACATGACCGCGAACGAGTCGCTCGGTAATCTGTTCTCGTACCAGCTGGAAGCGATCAGCAAGAATGTCGAAGTCGATCTGCGTTCGCTGCTGGGCACGCCGATGACAGTGAAGCTCGTCACTCCGCAAGGCTATACGCGCTATTTCAACGGTATTGTCTGCGAAGGCGAGCAGGGCGGCTTCGTCAACATCGAAAACGTGCGCTATGCGGTCTACACGTTCAGGCTCGTGCCGAAGCCCTGGCTCGCTACGCGCCGGCGCGACTGCCGCATCTACCGCAGCATGAGCGTGCCGCAGATCATCCAGTCGGTACTCGGCGATATCGGCTATAGCGATCTTAAACAGAGTCTGAGCGGCAACTATCCGGCGCGCGACTACTGCGTGCAGTACCGCGAAAGCGATTTCGACTTCATCAGCCGGCTGATGGAGCAGGAAGGAATTTATTACTTCTTCACGCATACGCAGAGCATCCATACGATGGTGCTCGCCGACGCGCTCGGCGCGCACTCGACCGTGCCCGGCTTCGAGCAGATTCCCTATGCGCCGCCGATCGAGCGCGGCAAGCGGATGAAGGCGTCGATCAGCGACTGGGAAACCGCGCACGCGGTGAACACGACGAAGGTACAGATTGACGACTATGACTACCTGAAGCCGAAGGCTTCGCTGCTCGCCACCGAAGAGTTGACCGACACGGAAGACGTGCACAACGTGAGCGGCCTCGATATCTACGACTACGCATACGACTACGTCGGCTACGACGAGCGTCTCTCCGATGGACAACGCTATGCCCAGGTGCGAGCCGACGCGCTAAACGTGCCGCTCGCAATGAGTGTGGGCAGCACCGATGCGTGTGGTCTTGCGACCGGTGCGCTTTTCAGGCTCAAGGACTTTCCGCTCGCGCAAGCCAACCAGGAATACCTCGTGATCGACGCCACCACGCGCCTCGTCGAACCGGACTATGCGTCGGGTGGCGGAGGTGACGACGGTGAAGAGCCGTTCCAGTGCGACTTCAAGGCGATCCGCAGCCGCCAGCCGTTTCGCACGATGCCGTCCACGCCGCGCCCGGTGATCGCGGGCCTGCAGACGGCGGTGGTCTATGGCGATACGCCCGAGGACATCTCCGTGGACAAATACGGTCGCGTGCAGGTGACGTTCTTCTGGAACCGTCCGGGCAAGCCCAATGCGCAAAACTCGTGTCCCGTGCGGGTGGCGCAGATGTGGGCCGGTAAGCGCTGGGGGGCGCAGTTCATTCCGCGCGTGGGGCAGGAAGTCGTGGTCAGTTTCCTCGATGGCAATCCGGACCGGCCGCTCATCATCGGCAGTGTCTATAACGCCGACAACATGCCGCCGTATAGCTTGCCCGACAACAAGACGCAGAGCGGCGTGAAGAGCCGCAGCCACCAGGGCGGCGGTAGTGAGGACTACAACGAGATCCGCTTCGAGGACCGGATGGGCAGCGAGCAGGTGCTGATCCATGCACAGAAGGATCTGCGCGAGGAATCGGAACACAACCATGACCTGCAGGTGGGCAACGACTACACGCTCACTGCGGCCAGCCAGATCAGGCTCGTCACCGGGCTTGCGAGCATCACGATGAACAGTTCTGGCGAGATCGTCATCTCGGGCACGAATCTCACGCTGAACGGCGATATGAACGTCACGATGACCTCGGACCTCGCCATGGAGATCAACTCCAAGGCGAACCTGAACATGAGTTCGGTCGCGGCGATGGAAATCATGTCGGAAGCCGATTGTCTCGTTCAGTCCACCAACCTGCAACTGATCGGGACCGCGACCGCGGTGCTCGGCGGTGCAGCTCCGATGATCCTGTAGCCATGATTGCAATCCTCGATGCGGCCCGGCAAATGCGGCTTTCCGAAGAGGCGATCAGCTGCGTGCGACCGGTCGCGTCTGCGCGTGCCGCCGTGCAGGCACTCCTCGATGGCGGCTACCAGGCCGATGCACTGAGGCTGCTGGCCCGTCTGCTGCCACGCCGATACGCTGTGGCGTGGGCCTGCCAGTGCGGGCGACGCCAGCCACTGAACGAGCACGACCTGGCCGGTCTCGCGCTCGCGGAGGCGTGGCTGCGCGAGCCTGCCGAGTCACAACAGGGCGCCGCGCTCGCCTTCGCAAAAGCGCATCGCTACCAGACGATCGGTGCGTGGACTGCTGCCGCCGCGGGCTGGTCGGGCGGCAATCTGAATCCGGACCATGAGCGGCCGACTCCTCCGCCTGCGCATCTGAGCGCGATTGCGGCGAGCGCGGCGGTCGCCTATATGGCCGCGCTGGAACCGGCGCGGTTCGATGCGCGCCGCGCCGAATTTGTGCGCGATGCCCTGAATCTGCTGAGCATTCCTGATGGAATCGATGGAGGGTTGCAATGAGTGTCGCGCCTGGCTTGATCCTCGCGCTGGAAGGCGAACGCACGCAGCGTTTCGACGGTCGCCGTGAACAGCTGTTCGACTGCCGAGATGGCAGCATTGGCCGCTCCGAAGAATGCGACTGGGTGCTTGGCTCGGAAGGCGTATCGCGCCTTCATGCGGTCGTGCGTTACCTGAATGGCATCTACTTCATCGAGGACCGGAGCACCAACGGCATGCTGCTGAACGGCGCGCCTTTGCGCAGAGGGGAGCCGGCTGCACTGAAGGAGGGCGACCGGTTGCAGATCGATACCTTCGAGGTGGGCGTGCGCTTGAGCCGCGAGGATGAAACGCGTCCTGGTGGAATGGGCGAGGTTGCTTTGGCGACGCCCGCAGCGTCGCCCGTTCAGACAGACACGCCTGCGCCTGGACCCACATCCGCGGCGCTCGCGCGTCCTGCGTTCGCCGCGGACGAAAACAGGGATCCGCTGGACATGAGCCTGCTGCTTCGTCCGTCGCACGGTGGTGCGTTGGACCATGGAAGCGAAGCCGAAGGCCTGATTCCGGGGGCCGATGGACCTGCTCCCGGTGCGAGCCTCGATCCGCTGGCGCTGTTCGACGCGCCGTCGTCGTATCAGGATGAACCGCCGCCGTTTGCGTCGACGGCTCAGGACTGGAACCACACGCCCTCGGTTGCTGACCGTTTTCGTCCGCCGCAGCCGCAAGCTGCGCGCGTCGATGGACCGATGCTGCCGGAAGACTGGGACGCAACCGGCTATCGGGCCGCCGCGCATGCTGCGGCGGCGAGCGTGTGGCAAGGGGATGTGTCGATGGCAGGCCCTGCTGCGGTAGGGCGTGCGTCCCAGCAGCATGAGTCATCCGTTGCCGATGTGCAGGCGCAGCCGACGCCGGTTCCTACGCATATGTTTGCGCTGGCGACGCCGACACCCGCACCCGCACCCGCACCCGCACCCGCGTCGGGCGAGATGGCGTTCGCGTTGCAGGATAAAGCTCCAGCTACCGAAGCCGGTGCGGTGGCATTGCAAACGGCGACGGAATCATCAGTGTCCGCACCGTCCTTGCCGGCCACCCCGGCCACCCCGGCCGCGCCGATGCAAGGCGTGGGTACGACGGACAGAGACGCGCCACCGCACGCGCCCGTCACCGCTGAGACCCCAAGCGAACCGGCTCCGACATCGCCGACCACGCCCACGCCGCCAACCACACCCGAACTCGACGCCATGTTCGAGATCGCCGTGGACGCAATGATGGACGTATTACGTGCCCGCGCAGAACTGAAAAACAGCTTTCGGCTACCCGCAACACTGATCCAGCGCTCGGAAAACAATCCGTTGAAGTTCGCACCGACCGCGAAGGAGGCGGTCAAGCGCCTGCTCGCGCCGCCCGATGGCGGATTTCTCTCGGGCAGCGCCGCTCTCGTCGATGCCGCCGACGACATCCGCAACCATCAGATGGCGATGCTAGCCGGTGTACGTTCCGCTTTTGATTCGATGCTGGCGCACTTCGACCCGGCACGCATCGAGCAGTTTAACGAAGGCGGCACACGACGGCTGCCGTTTGGTGGCCGCCCCCGACATTGGGAACGTTACAAGGAAGAGTTCGAGGCAGTCACAAGGAATCCTGACGAATGCTTTCGAAGGCTGTTTGGCGATGAATTCGCCCGTGCCTATGAAGAGCAGCTCGGGCGCCTGAAAAACCGGCGCAACTGAAAGCCGCTCGCACGCCTGACGCAATACGAGCCATTCCGAGCCATCACCAGCCGTCGTGAGCGACCGATTGCGTGCGACGCATAAAGAACCATTACCTGACACCCGACATGACCCAGAACAACAAGGTGGTATGGAGCGAAGGCCTGTTTCTCAGGCCGCAGCACATGCAGCAGCAGGAGCGCTATTTCGAGCGCTACGTGCAGTTGCGCACTGGCGCGCTGCGTCCGCATGGCTGGGGCTTCCAGGAGCTCGAGCTCGAAAGCGAGCTGCTCGCGATCGGCAAGCTCGGCATCAAGCGCGCGCGAGGCGTGTTTCCCGACGGCACGCCGTTCGCGATGCCGGGCGACGACCCGTTGCCGCCGCCGCTCGACATCGACGTGAACTGGCGCGACCAGGTCGTGCATCTAACGTTGCCGCTGCGCTCGCCGACCCAACCCGACAGCGCGTGGCCCGACACGGGCTCCGACCAGCTGTTTCGCTATCGTGTGCGCGAAACTGAAGTGCTCGATGCGTCCGGCAGCATGGAAGGGGGCACGACGCTGGAAGTGGCGGGAATGAGCACGCGTCTGTTGCCCGAGTCGCAGCCCGCCGAAGGCCTGATGAGCATTCCGCTCGCCCGCGTGGTCGAGTGCCGGGCCGACCGGCGCGTGATCCTCGATGACGGCTTCATGCCGAGCGCACTCAACACCGAGGCAGCCAGGCGGCTCGTGACATTCCTGTCCGAGCTGCTCGGTCTGCTGCATCAGCGCGGCGAGGCTCTCGCGGGCCGCGTCGCCGAAACCGACCGTGGTGGCACGGCGGAGATCGCCGACTTCCTGATGCTGCAGGTCATCAACCGCTATCAGCCGCTCGTCGCGCATCTGGCGGAAGCGCCGCTATTGCACCCCGAGGCATTGTTCGGACAGCTGCTCGAACTGGCGGGGGAACTTGCCACCTTCACGTCGCCGGGCAAGCGCGTGCAGGCGTTTCCGCCATACCGTCACGAGGCGTTGCGCGAGAGCTTCGATCCGTTGATTGCGGCGTTGCGCATCGCGTTGAGCGCGGTGCTCGAGCAAAACGCGGTGGCCATCCCGCTACAGCAGCGCAAATACGGCGTCTGGGTGGGTGTCGTGCCCGATCCGACGCTGCTCGATACAGCCACCTTTGTGCTGGCGGCGAAGGCGGATCTCAAGTCCGAGGATATGCGCCGGCAGTTGCCGACGCAGTCGAAGATCGGTCCGGTCGAAAAGATCCGCGACCTGGTCAATCTGCAACTGCCAGGCATCGGCGTTTCGCCGATGGCAGTGGCGCCGCGCCAACTGCCGTACACGTCTGGCTTCCTGTACTTCGAGTGCGACAGGAACTCGCCGATGTGGCGCATGCTGAAGACATCCGGCGGCATCGCTATGCACTTCGGCAGCGGTTTTGCCGAACTGGATCTGCAACTATGGGCGGTGCGCACATGAATTCCGGCAACCGCTCCAATGACACCGTGCGCGCCGACGCGACCCTCGTGCGTCCGCGGGACGAGCAGGACATGACCGGCGCAGGCAACACCGACGACGTGACGCGCATCATGTCGCCGCGCCCGCAGACCGTGCGTGTCGCCCAAAGCACACAAACCGCACAGCCCGCGCAATCTGCGCAACCGTCCAGGCGGGCGGCACTGCGCGCCGAACTCGGTGACTTCCTCAGCGGCGTCGCCAATCCTCTCGTGCGCGCGGCCAATCCGCTGCTGCTGCTCGCCGTGCAACTGCGGCACAGCGTGGCGCCACCGGTCGACATCGGCCGTCTGCGCGAGCAGGCCGTGGCGCACGTGCGCAGCTTTGAACGCTACACGCAAGACACGGGAATCAACACGCAGACGATCATGGCCGCGCGCTACGTGCTTTGCACAATGCTCGACGAATCCGTGAACAACGCGCCGTGGAGCGACCAGAGCGGCTGGACCCAGAAAACTTTGCTCGTGACCTTCCATGGCGAAACCTACGGCGGCGCCAAGTTCTTCCAGATCCTCGATCGCCTGAGCGTGGACTTCTCGCGTCATCTTGATCTGATCGAGATGATGTACATCTGCCTGGCGTTGGGCTTTGGCGGCCGCTATCTGGTGGAGCAGGGCGGGCTCGCGCGTCTGGCCGACATCCAGGATGACCTGTATCGCCGTATTCGCGGGCTTCGCGAAGCGCCTGCCGACGAACTTGCGCCGCACTGGCGTGGTGTTGAAGACCGGCGCAATCCAGTGATGCGTCATGTGCCGCTATGGGTGGCAAGCGCCGCCGCGCTCCTGATCGTGCTGGGGACGTTCCTGTTCTTCTTCACGCGCCTCAATGCACTTACGGCGCCCGTTAGCGCGCAGCTCGCCGCGATCGGCCTCGAGGAGGCCGCGCCGCCACAAGCGGTCGCGACGCCCAAGGCGGTGCATGTGACGCTCAAGCAATTGCTTGCGCCGCAGGAGCAGGCAGGACAGCTAAGCGTCGACGAGCAGGCCGACGGCCGCGACACCGTGCGGCTGGCCGCAGCGGAACTGTTCCCGTCCGGCGGTGCCGATATCGCCCCCGAGGTCGTGCCGCTTCTGCACCGGATTACGTGGGCGTTGAACCAGGTGCAAGGCCGGGTGTTGGTGGTCGGCCATACCGATGACCAGCCGGTGCGCTCCCTGAAATTCAAGGACAACTTCGAGCTGTCGACGGCGCGTGCGCAGAACACCGCGCAGATCCTCGCGCAGGGGCTTGACGATCCGCGCAGGCTCGAGTCGAACGGCGCAGGTTCGTCGCAGCCGATCGCCATGCCGGCCGATTTGCCCGCTAACCGGGCGCGCAACCGGCGCGTCGAAATCCTCTACATCCCGGAGAACTGAGCCCATGAACTCGCTAAAAACCTGGGCGACGTCCCGATGGTTTGCGATCGCAGCCGGCATGCTGCTGATCGCGGCACTGATCTGGCTGGCCGGTCCGTATCTCGGCATCGGCGAGCTGCAGCCGCTCGCGAGCGCCGCGTCGCGCGTCGCCCTGATCCTGGCGCTCGTGCTGATCTGGTTGCTGTGCATGCAGGTGATGCAGTGGCGGGCGCAGCGCAAGACGGCACAGCTGCCCGGAGAACTCGCCGGGCAGAACGCGTCGTCTGCTGGCGACGAGCGCAGTGTCGCCGAGAGCGCGCAACTGCAGCAGCGCTTTCGCGAAGCGGTCGACACCCTGCGTAAAACGCGGCGCAATGGCGGCAACCTGTATGCGTTGCCGTGGTATGTCGTGATCGGGCCGCCAGGCTCGGGTAAGAGCACGCTGCTGCAGAACTCCGGACTGGACTTCCCACTTGCCGAGCGCTTTGGCAAGGACGCGATCCGCGGGATTGGCGGCACGCGCAACTGTGACTGGTGGTTCACCGATGAAGCGGTCTTTCTCGATACGGCCGGCCGCTACACAACTCAGGATTCCGATGCGCTCGCCGATGGCTCGGCATGGCAGTCGTTCCTCGGGCTGTTGCGCCGCTACCGCAAGCGCCGCCCGCTAAACGGCGTGATCGTGACGATGAGCGTGTCGGACCTGCTGACGTTCGACGACGACGCCCGCCAGCAGCATATCCGCGCGGTGCGCCGCCGTCTGGACGAACTATCGGACCATCTGAAGGTGGCGTTCCCGGTGTATCTGGTATTCACCAAGTGCGACCTCGTGGCGGGCTTCGGCGAGTTCTTCGACGACCTCGGGCCGGATCTGCGCCGTCAGGTCTGGGGTATGACCTTCCCGGTCGATTCGAGTTTCGACGGCACCGCCAGCACACGCTTTACCGGCGAATTCGACCTGTTGCTGGAGCATCTGAATACACGCGTGATCGAGCGTCTGCACGCCCAGCGCGACCGCGGCCGCCGCGCCGCTGTGCTCAGTTTTCCGCAGCAACTCGGTGCGTTTCGCGAGATCGCCAGGCAGTTTGTCGAAGGCGCATTCGGGCATTCTCAATACGGCGCGACGCCGTTGCTGCGTGGCGCTTACCTGACCTCGGGCACCCAGGAGGGGGCACCTATCGACCGTATGCTGGGCGCCGTCGCACGCACCTTCGGCGTGGACGCCGGCCGCGTGCAAGGCCGCTCGACGCAACGCCGCACCTTTTTCGTCGAACGGTTGCTCAAGGACGTGCTGTTCCGCGAGTCGGGCCTCGCTGGCACCAATCCACGGCTGGAGCGGCAGAAAATCGCGATTCAGGCAGCCTTCTATGCCGGCATCGCGTTGCTGACGGCGCTGCTGGTGATGGGCTTCGCGACCAGCTACGAGCGCAACCGCCTCTACGTGGACGAGGTGCAGGATCAGTTGAAGGATCTGCCGCCCGGCAGCAGTCTCGCCGGCGCGCCGGATCTGAAGGCCTGGTTTGCCCGCGCGCTCGGCCATCTCGAGGTCATTGCGGGCGCGCAGGACGTCGCGGGTCAGTATCAGGGGCACGTTCCGCTGCTGATGCGCTTCGGCCTGTTCGAAGGACATGCGCTGTACGCGCAGGTGCACAGTGCGTATCTGCGCGAGCTGAACGGCACGCTGCTGCCAGGTGTCGGCGTCCGGTTCCGCGAAGGTCTCAGTGCCAGCGCCAACGACCCGCAGTCGCTTTACGACTATCTGAAGGGCTATCTGATGCTGGGTCAGCCGCAGCATCTGGATCCGGGTGAGCTCGCGGCGCTCGCGAGCATCGAATGGCAGCGCCTGTTCCCGCAGGATCCCGCGATCCAGAGCGCACTCGACCGGCACTTCTCGGCATTGGTCGACGATCCGCAGAAGCCGCGTGCGTTGACGCTCGACAACGCACTGATCGATCAGGCGCGTGCGACGCTCAAGACCGCCGATCTGGCCACCCTCGTGTACGGCAGCGTCCAGCTCGACGCCGCGCGCTCGGGCGTGCCGCCGGTGCGTCTCGATCAGACGCTCGGGCTGCTCGGCAATGTGTTTCGCCGCAAGAGCGGTGCGCCGCTATCGCAGCCGTTGCCGGCGCTTTTCACTCAGCCGTATTTCGCTGCCGAGGTGAACGGCGGGATCGATCAGTCAGTGGATAGCTTCGTCAAGGACTACTGGGTATTCAATGCAGGCCACGTCGAACCGCTGGCGCGTTCGCGCTATGCGCAGCAGGTGCTGGCACTGTACGAGCAGGATTACATCAAGGCATGGGATGCCCTGCTGGATGACCTGCAACTTCAGCCGGTCAGTGACATCCAGAGCGCAAGTGCCGAGGCTGCGAAACTGTCTGGCCCCGGCTCGCCGCTCAAGGCGTTGCTGCAACTGGTGCGCGATAACACCAGCGACATGCTGCGTAGTCCGGCGCACGACGACGCCGCGTCGGGTGCGGCCGAGGCCGCAGTCGCGTCCCAGGCGAAGACGGTGGGCGAGAACCTCGCGACGCGAAGGGCGCTCAATACGCGCCTCGCCGGCGAGTTGCGCGGCGCCGGCGCCACGCTGCCCAACGGCGCGCCTGCTGCCGCGGCAAACGGGGCGAGCGGGACGGCCGGCACTCGGCCGGGCGCCGCCATCGAGGCGCACTTCGCGCAGTTGAACGAGCTGAGCGCCGGCACCCCCGGTTCGACACCGCTCGACCACACGATCGGCGTGCTCGACCAACTGAGCAAGAGCTTGCTATCGATGTCCGATCTCAGCGACCCCGCCACGCAGAACAACCCCGCGGTCCTCGCGGCGCGCCAGGAGACGGGCGAACTGCCGCCGCAAGTGGCTGCGCTGGTGTCTGGCGTGGCGACGAAGAGTGCATCGCTCGTTGCGAGCGGCAACAGTGCGGCGCTCGCCGACCAGTTCCGCGCAGCGGCCGGCAACGATTGCGCGCGCATGGTGGATGGACGCTATCCGTTCGCGGCAAACGGCACCTCGGACATTCCCTTGCAGAACTTCACCGATCTGTTCAGCAATGGCGGACGCTTCGACAGCTTCTTCAAGTCGACGCTCGCGAAATTCGTCGATACGAGTGGGCGTGCATGGCGCTGGAAACCCGGCGTGCCGCCCGGTCCTGCTTCGGTGCTGAGCGAAGCGCAGGCCGCCGACGCGATCCGCCAGATCTACTTCCGCAACGGTGCGCAGCTTGCGGTCGGCTTCACGCTGCAGGCGCCGCAACTCGATCCGGCGATCGCAAAGCTGACGATCGAGATCGACGGCCAGAAGTACGACTACTCCGCCAACGGTGCGGCCAGCATGACGATGACGTGGCCCGGTCCGCAGCCTGGGCACGTAGTCGTGACGGCATTCGATACGTCTGGCCAGCCGGTCGGTGCACCGTTGAAGTACGACGGCGATTGGGCCTTTTTTCATGCGCTCGATGCAGCGCATCTGCAGAAACAGGGCGATCTGCGCTATCTCGCCAGTTTTGATTTCGACGGCCACACCGTAAAGCTGCCGATCCAGCCGGCGAGCCTCGAGAACCCGTTCCTCAACGACGAGGTACGGGAATTCAGGTGTCCGCGATGACCGGCGGCGTCGGTTTTTACGGCAAGCTGCCGGGTGCAGGCGATTTTGTCCAGCGACGGCTGGCCCCGAGTTTCGTCTATGACTGGGACGGCCATTTCCAGCACGCCGTCGAAACCGGACGACGGGAACTGGGGGACCGGTGGACGCAGGCCTGGAAGCAGGGTCCGGCGTGGCGCTTCATGCTGCCTGCTCAAGCGTGTGGTCAGGGTGCCTGGTGCGGACTGGTTGGGCCGGCGGTGGACCGGCTCGGTCGGGCGTTCCCGCTCGTGCTCGCGGCGCCCTGTAGCGGTGACGTCAGCGCCATCTTCGGTAATGAGGCGTGGTTCGATGCGCTCGAGCGCGTCTATCGCAGCGCGCTCTACGACGCCGTGAGCGTCGAGACCTTCGATGCACGGGTCGCCGCGTTGGCCGGTCCGTCGACACACGAGCCGGCCATTAGCGCAAGCTGGCGCGCGCTGCCTTGGGACAGCGGGCAATGGCAGATGACACTGTCCGCCGGCGCGGCAGCCGGAATCATGCTGACGCAAACGTGGACGCAGTTGAGTCTGCGCCAGGGTCCATGGTGCTTGTGGTGGACGGCGAACGGGACGAATCTGCTCGCGACACGCGGCCTGCCGCGCAGCTATGCATCGCTGCTGGAGCAAGGTGCGGGGAGGCCTGACGAAACTGCCTCGTCAGGCATGGCTGATTCCGGCAGCCAGCCGGGTTTCGATTTGCAGGATCTGGTTCGATCTGCGCCTGCAGTGATCGGCGATGTCCTTGATGGGTTCGGCGCAGACCCTGTGACCGCTCGTCGCACCGGGCCGACCATGCGCGACACGATGCCTGCGCTGCCACACGACCTGCCACTGCTTCATGACGTTGACGTCGACGTTTCGGTCGAAGTTGCCGTTGATATGCAACCGGCGATGCTGAGCCTTGATGACGGCCGCATGCTGGTGCTGTGCGCTGACGAAGGTCGTGATATCCCCGGCCGTCTCGCTGCGCGCCGCATCCGTGAAGCCGCGCTGGCGGGTGAGCCTGATCTGGCGCGGTTGCGCTCAGCGCTGATGGCGCTGCACGCGCAACTGCGCGTGCGCGGCGAGGCGTCACGCCATGCGGCGGCGGAAAACGGCGCCGCGCTGATCGCCTGTTTCGACGGTGCTGCGGTGCGCTTGCTGCGCATCGGTGCGGCAAGCGCATGGCTCTGGCGGCATGGGCAACTGCAGCCGCTATTTGTCGAGCGGGCTGTGGGCACGGGCGGCGAATTCGACGATCTGCTGTTCGGCGACACGTGGATCGACATGCCAGGCATCGGCGCGGCGAGCGAACCGGATTGGGACGAGGCGGACATCCTGCTGGAGCACGGCGATCGTCTGGTGCTGCTCGTCACGCGTGAGCTGGTTCAACTCCCACGCACCTGTCTTGCTGAAGCGCTCGCGTTGTCCAGTCACGACGACGCTCGCCTTCATCTGGCCGTCTGCGCGGGGCTCGGCGGCCGGTCGGCGCTGTGGCCGCTCGCGGTCATCGGAGTGGACGCATGACGACCCGTTGCCGCTCCGCTGGCCACACCGAGACGGGCAAGGTGCGACGCCGCAATGAGGATGCGATCCTGCTACGTGAAGACCTCGGCTTGTGGGTGGTCGCCGACGGCATGGGCGGTCACGCGGCAGGCGACCTCGCGAGCTCGCTGATCGTCGAGCGGCTCGGCTTGCTCAGGCGCGAAGGGGATGTGTACGCGTTCGTTGCAGCGATCGAGGACAGCCTGCAGCAGGTCAACGAGGAACTGCGCGCCGCCGCTATCGAGCAACAGGTCGATGTGATCGGCTCGACGGTCGCGCTGCTGGTCCACGCCCAGCAGTTCGTGCTGTGCGGCTGGGTTGGCGATAGCCGCGTCTATGTCGACGATCATGGCGCGTTCACATTGCTCACGCGAGACCACGTGCACGGCCAACCGGTCGACGTAACCCATTTCGGACGCCGTGCTCCTCCTGGCGCAGGAGCGGGTGTGCTGACACGGGCGGTCGGCGTCGACGAGACGCTCTACATCGACTGGGTCGTGGCCGGCAGCCGACCGGGCATGCAGTTCCTGCTGTGCACGGACGGCGTCAACAAGGAATTGAACGACGCAGGGCTGGCGAATGCATGCTGCACGCCGGACGATCCGCATGAGCAGGTCAGGCGCCTGTTTTCGCTCGCGCTCGCAGGACGCGCGCGGGACAACATTTCGGCCGTTTTCGTACGGCTCGACGCATCGTGAACTTCTCGTCATGAACAACTTCAACGATTTTCTAGCCGCCTGTCGCGAACGCACTTCGACGCTCGCGGCGTTGTTCGATTCGGTCAAGGCCGCGTATGGACGGCTGATGGCATCGAGGCATACCGTCGCGGCGGCGCCGCCGGGCGCGCACAGGACGATCGACGCCGAATCCGATCCTGCGGGGGAGAATGCTGCGTCATCCGCGCGGTTGCTATCCGAATCCAGATCAGAGTCCGAATCTGACGCCGATGACTTCGAGCCGACCCGGGTGCAGTCCGCCAGGAACGAGGATCAGCATGTCCTCGCATCTGTGCGCGACGCGGACGCTGACGCGACGGTGGTCAAGCCTGCGAGCAGCGCCAACAGCCGCCGCACCGGCACAGGCACAGGCAGCTCGGCCGTCGACGGTAGCCTGAACCGCGCGAGCTGGCAGAGCCTCGCACAGGCGCAGAGCGTGGAGCACGCGAGCGTCGGCATGCTCTTGAAGGGCCGTTTTCTGCTCGAGCGTGAACTGGGCCGCGGCGGTATGGGCGTGGTCTATCTCGCGAAAGACGAACGCAAGGTGGAAGCGCGCGACCGGGATCCGTATCTGGCGGTCAAGGTGCTCAATGACGAGTTCCGCCGCCATCCCGATGCGCTGATTGCGCTTCAACGCGAAGCGCGCCGCGCGCAGCGGCTCGCCGACGACCACATCGTGCATGTCTACGATTTCGACAAGGACGGCACGATCGTCTATATGACGATGGAGTACATCGACGGTACCGACCTGCGCACGCTGATCCGCGAACGGGCCTCGGCGGGCATGCCGTTCGACGAAGCATGGCCGCTGATCGAGGGCATGGCGCGCGCGTTGCAGCGAGCCCACGCGAGCGGCATCGTGCACTCGGATTTCAAGCCCGGTAACGTGATGGTTACGCGCGATGGCGTCGCCAAGGTCTTCGACTTCGGCATCGCCCGCGCGGGCATGTCAGGCGCCGGAGCGGTAGGCGAGCAAACGGTGTTCGACGCGGGCACGCTCGGTGCACTGACGCCAGCCTACGCGAGTCTGGAAATGATCGAAGGCGCGCATCCAGCCGTTCGCGACGACGTCTATGCGCTGGGCTGTGTGATCTTCGAGCTGCTGACCGGCAGGCATCCGTTCGATCGCCACAGCGCCGATGTGGCGATGAAGGAAGGGCGGCAACCACCCGTCGTGCCCGGTCTCTCCCGGCGCCAGCAGAAGGCGCTGTGCGACGCGGTGGCGTTTCATGGCGAAGAGAGG
>Ga0302229_10001201_pt1 | contig 19803 bp, 20 predicted proteins | sample II_Palsa_N1_3_FD_193518 | JGI IMG/M metagenome (GOLD analysis project Ga0302229, IMG submission 193518) | Peat permafrost microbial communities from Stordalen Mire near Abisko, Sweden - II_Palsa_N1_3 | ecosystem: Environmental > Terrestrial > Soil > Palsa > Peat permafrost | place: Sweden... | reverse complement strand
TCGGCACCCAGGCCGATGGCCTCGAAGATCTGCGCGCCGGTGTAAGAGGCGACGGTGGATACGCCCATCTTGGACATGATCTTCAGCAGGCCCTTGCCGAGGGCCTTGAGCAGGTTGGCCTCGGCCTTGTTCTCGGTCAGCTGGGGCTGGACCCCGGCGATGACGCCACGCCGGACTAGGTCCCGGACCGACGCGATGGCGAGGTAGGGGTTGACGGCGGCGGCCCCGTAGCCGATGAGCAGCGCCACGTGGTGGCACTCGCGCACATCTCCCGCCTCCACGATCAGGCCGACCTGGGTGCGCGACTTCTGCTTGATCAGATGGTGGTGCACCGCGCCCGTCAGCAGCAGCGACGGGATCGGTATGAGCCCGGGGGGGCGACCCCCCGGAACCCCCCGGTGCGCTTCGCGCCCCGCTGCGGTGCTGACCGTAGTATCGCGCGCCCGGGAGGGCCGTTGGCCCTCCGCGGGGCGCGCGATCTCTGAGCTTTGCTCCTCGCTTTGCCCCTCGGGGGCCTTCCGCATCCGGTCGCTAAGGATGATGAGGCGGGCACCGGAGGCGATCGCGGTCGCGACCTCGGTACAGATCTCGGCCAGTCGTGCGCGCAGGGCCTCGCCGCCGCGGCGCGGGTCGTAGCGGCCGTCGACCACGTGCGACGCGAAACCGGGCAGGTTGCCCTCGTCGTTGCCGTGGACGATCTTGGCCAGGTCGTTGTCGCTGATCACCGGGAACGGCAGCACGATCTGACGGCAGGACGCCGGGACCGGCTCCAGCAGGTTCTGCTCGGGCCCGGTGCCGGTGCCGAGCGAGGTCACGAGCTCTTCCCTGATCGCGTCCAGCGGCGGGTTGGTCACCTGGGCGAACAGCTGGGTGAAGTAGTCGAACACCAGCCGCGGCCGGTCCGAAAGTACCGCCACCGGGGTGTCCGTGCCCATCGACCCGATCGGCTCCGCTCCAGATTTGGCCATCGGGGCCAAGATGAGCCGCAATTCCTCCTCGGTGTAGCCGTGCAGCCGCTGCAAGGTGATGAGGTCTGTGCTTTCCCCCGGTGAGCCCCCGATCGGAGGGACTACCCGTCCCCCCGAACCCCCCTGGGGGGGGTCGGGGAGGTCGTCTAGGTGGACGAGGCCGGCGTGCAGCCAGTCCTGGTAGGGATGCTCGGCGGCCAGGGCCTCCTTGACTTCCTCGTCCTCGACGATGCGGCCGGCCGCGGTATCGGCCAGGAAGATCCGGCCCGGCTGCAGCCGCCCCTTCCTGATCACGGTGGCGGGGTCGATGTCGAGCACGCCCACCTCGCTGGCCAGCACGACCAGGCCGTCGCTGGTCACCCAGTACCGGCCCGGCCGCAGGCCGTTGCGGTCCAGGACGGCGCCGATCACCGAGCCGTCGGTGAAGGCGATCAGCGCGGGACCGTCCCACGGCTCCATCAGCGCGGCGTGGAACTGATAGAACGCGCGGCGCTCCGCGGTCATCTCCTCATGGTTCTCCCACGGTTCGGGGATCATCATGAGTACCGCGTGCGGCAGCGACCGGCCGCCCATGTGCAGCAGCTCAAGGCACTCGTCGAAGCTGGCCGAGTCGCTGCCCTTCTCATTGAGCACGGGGAACAGCCGCTCGATGCCCTGGCCGTCCCGCGAGGCGGGGATGAGGTCGCTGGCCAGCATGGCCTCCCTGGCCCGCATCCAGTTGCGGTTGCCCTTGACCGTGTTGATCTCGCCGTTGTGGGCGACGTACCGGTAGGGGTGAGCCAGCGGCCAGGACGGGAACGTGTTGGTGGAGAACCGGGAGTGCACGAGGGCGAGCGCCGAGCTGTAGCCGGGATCGGACAGGTCAGGGAAGAACGGCTCGAGCTGCGGCGCGGACAGCATCCCCTTGTACACGATGGTCCGGGATGACAGGCTGGCGAAGTACACGCCGATCTCGTGCTCAGCCCGCTTGCGTAGGCAGAACGCCATCCGCTCGAGCTCTAGGCCGCACTGGCCCTCCGCGCCTGCGACGAACAGCTGGAGCACGTCAGGCAGCACCGCCCGCGCGCCATTCCCGCAGGCGGTGATGTCGAACGGGACCTCACGCCAGCCGAGTATCGTCAGCCCCTCGGCTGCGGCAAGCCGTTCGACGGCCGGTGTCACCAGCCATCGTTCTGCAGAAAAAAAGGCCATGCCCGCCGCGTAGGAACCGGCCTCCGGCAGCTCAAAGCCACACGAGGCGCGGAAGAACTCGTCAGGAATCTGGGTCAGGATCCCCGCCCCGTCCCCGGTACCCGGGTCGCCGCCCTGGGCACCCCGGTGTTCGAGATTGCATAGCACCCGCAGGGCCTTTGTCACCACATCGTGACCGCCGCGGCCGGACAGGTCCGCGACAAAACCGACGCCACACGCGTCATGCTCAAATTGGGGGTCGTAAAGGCCAGCAGCCGCCGCCATGCGCTCTCCCGTCGTCTCTCGAAAACGCCACTTCAGTGCGCCGGGACGACACTGGCCCTGTTACACAGACATTACATCACCGGACGAATCCTCTACCAGGGCTCGTTTCGGATATGCACGTGCCGGCGGTCTGCGCCGTGGTCTGGTCAGGTACATGCCCGCGACAGCCAGGACGAAAACTGCCATATCGCCGAGTGAACCGTAGCGTACGCCCAGCACATGCGGCAACGGACCGATGCGCGCCGATTCCACCCACAGACCGCCGACCGCGTACCCCGCGGCGCCGAGCATGAAGGTGCGCTCGCCGCTGAGCTTGAACTGTCGCGCGGCCCAGATCACCACGATGCCCAGCGCGACGTCCCACAACGACTGGTACAAGAACACGGGCTGGAATGTGGCGTAGTTCTCATACCCAGGCACCCGGTGCTCGGGCGAGATCTGCACCGCCCACCACCACGTCGAGGGCTCGCCGTAGAACTGCTGCGCCCACCAGTTGCCCAGGCCGCCGATGGCCAGGCCGAACGCGACCGCGGGCGCGGCCGCGCCGGCGACGGGTCCGAGCCGGATCCCGGCCCGCCGGGAGGCGACCCACGCCCCCACCGCGCCGAGCGCCACCGCGCCGGGAATGCCGATGGCGGCCACCCCCGCCGTCGCGGCGTGCCACAGCCGGTGCGCGTGGCTGAAGTCATGCCCGGCCTCGAGCAGCATAGCGTGCGCCAAGGGGCCCGCCAGGCCGAATGGAACGGCCCAGGCGGCCACGTCGAGGATGATCCCTTGCTGACCGCCGGATCGCCGGTACCTGCGGCTCGCCACCACGACGGCCACGATGATGCCCGCGATTACGCACAGCGCGTACGCCCTGACCGACAGCGGCCCTAGCCGCCAGGCCGCGTGGCCTGGGCTCGGAATCGACGCGAGCGGCATCTTCTGGACACTACTCTGTCTGTCCGGAGGACAGCTAAAGAAGCACTGCTCTGTCTGTCCGGAGGACAAAGAAGCGCCGTGTCGTAAAGAAGCGCCGTGTCGCGGGGCACTTTTCAAGACGACGCTGTTCTGCGTACCCCCGCGGCAAGCTCGGCGGTGAGGTCCCGGATCCCCGGTATCCCCGCAGCGCCACCGTCGGCTTCGAGGAGGCGACGGACGAAGGCCGAACCCACTATCACTCCGTCGGCGAAGGTCGCGACCTGCGCCGCCTGGGCACCGTTGCTTACCCCGAGGCCGACCGCTACCGGCAGGCCGGTGTGCTCGCGGACCCGTTTGACCAGGCCGGCCGCATCGCCGCTGACCGCGTCCCTGGTACCGGTGATGCCCATCAACGAGGCCGCGTAGACGAATCCGCGACAGGCAGCGGCGATCTTAGCCGTCCGCTCGTCAGTGGAGCTCGGCGCGACCAGGAACACCCGGTCCAGATCGTAGGAGTCGGAAGCCGCGAGCCACGAGCCTGCCTCCTCCACGGTGAGGTCGGGAGTAATCAGGCCCGAGCCGCCCGCCGCGGCCAGGTCGCGGGCGAAGGCGCTTACCCCGTAGGCCTCGATCGGATTCCAGTAGGTCATGACCAGGACCGGGATGCCTTGCGCCGCGACCGCCTCGACCGTACGGAGCACATCGGCGACCCGCGTCCCGCCGGTCAGCGCCCGGTGCACCGCCTCGGCGATCACCGGGCCGTCCATCAGCGGGTCGGAATACGGCAGTCCGATCTCGATGATGTCTGCCCCGGCCTCACCCATGACCAGGGCGGCCTCGATGGCACCGTCGACGGTGGGAAACCCGGCGGGCAGATAACCGACCAGGGCGGCGCGGTTGTCCGCGCTCGCCTTGCCGAAGGCCCCCGTGACAGCGCTGACGGCGCTGGTCACGGCCGTCACACCCCGAACCATTTCGAGGCGGTGTCCACGTCCTTATCGCCCCGGCCGGACAGGTTGACCACGATGAGGCCGTCCGGGCCGAGTTCCCGGCCGACATCGAGCGCGCCGGCCAGCGCGTGCGCCGACTCGATAGCCGGGATGATGCCCTCGGTGCGGCACAGCACGGAGAACGCGTTCATGGCCTCGGCGTCGGTCACGGCACGGTACTCCGCTCGGCCCGTTTCCATCAGCCAGACGTGTTCCGGGCCGACGCCCGGATAATCCAGGCCGGCTGAGATGGAGTGGGTGCTCCGCGTCTGGCCTTCGTCATCTTGCAGCACGAAGGTGCGCATGCCGTGCAGCACGCCCGCCGAGCCGCCGGTCAAGGTGGCGGCGTGGCGGCTGGTGTCAAGGCCGTCGCCGCCCGCCTCGCAGCCGATCAGGCGGACGCCCGAGTCCGGGATGAAAGCGTGAAAGATGCCGATGGCGTTGGACCCGCCGCCGACGCACGCGATGACCGCGTCCGGCAGCCTGCCGGTGGCCTCGCATACTTGCTCGCGCGCCTCCAGGCCGATCACCCGCTGGAAGTCCCTGACCATCATCGGGAACGGATGCGGGCCGCCCACCGAGCCGATGCAGTAGTGGGTGGTTCCGACCGTCGTCACCCAATCGCGGAACGCCTCGTTCATGGCGTCCTTGAGCGTACGGGTGCCCGCCGTGACCGGGATGACCTCGGCGCCGAGCATGCGCATCCGGGACACGTTCAGCGCCTGCCTGCGGGTGTCCTCCTCGCCCATGTAGACGGCGCAGTCCAGGCCGAACAGCGCGCACGCGGTGGCGGTGGCCACACCATGCTGGCCGGCCCCGGTTTCCGCGATGATCCGCGTCTTGCCCATCCGCTTGGCCAGCAGCACCTGGCCGAGCACGTTATTGATCTTGTGCGACCCGGTGTGGGTGAGGTCCTCGCGCTTGAGCAGCACCGTGCAGCCGCCGGCCTGCTGACCGAACCGCTTGGCCTCGGTGAGCAGCGTGGGGCGTCCGGCGTAGCCGCGGAGCAACCCGTCGAGTTCGGCCCGGAAGATCTGGTCTTTACGCGCCTGCTCGTACGCCACGGCCAGTTCGTCCAGGGCGGCCATCAGAGCTTCGGGAGCGAACCGGCCGCCGTAGGCGACGCCAGGGGCGGCCGAGGTCGCCGGGGCGCCTGGATGCGCGCTACCGACCGCTTCGACCACACCGACGACGAAGTGCCCGGAAATATCGGGGACGGGGGCGATATCGGGCTCGGCCGGTCCGGCGTGCTCAGCGGGTCCGGCGTGCTCCGCGGGTCCGGCGTGCTCAGCGGGCGCGGACGAACTCGCCGGGGCGGCTTGGCCGACTGGCCCTTCCGTCACCGCGGTCGCGGTCTCGCTCATTCTTTTTCCCCTCGCAGCGCGGGGTGCGAGCCCGCGGTCACCAGGTCGGCGACAGCACACCGCGGGTCCTTCTCGGTGACCAGGCTCTCGCCGACCAGCACGGCGTCGGCGCCGCAGGCAGCGTAGGCGAGCAGATCGCGCGGGCCGCGAACGCCAGACTCAGCCACCTTAACGATACCGTCAGGTATGCGGCTCGCCATCCGGCCGAAAATGCCGCGATCCACCTTGAGCGTGGTTAGATTGCGCGCGTTAACACCTATAACGCTCGCGCCCGCGTCCAGCGCCCGGTCAAGTTCGGCGTCGGCGTGCACTTCCACCAACGGCAGCAGCCCGATCGAGATCGCTCGCTCCACCAGGGAGACCAGCGCGCTCTGCTCCAGCGCGGCCACGATCAGCAGGACCACGTCCGCGCCGTGGGCCCGCGCCTCCCAGAGCTGGTACGAGCTGACTACGAAGTCTTTGCGCAGCACCGGCACCTGCACGGCCCGGCGCACCGCGTCCAGGTCCTCCAGCGATCCGCCGAACCGCCGCGATTCTGTCAGCACACTGATGATCTTCGCGCCGCCAGCTTCATAGTCCGAGGCCAGCGCGGCCGGATCAGCGATGGTCGCCATCTGGCCCCGAGATGGGCTGGCCCGTTTGACTTCGGCGATAACGCTGACGCCTTCCGCCTTCAGCGCGGCCATCGCGTCCCGCGGCGACGGCGCACGCCGCGCCATCTCCTTCAGGTGGTCTAGAGAGACGCGCCGCTGCCGTTCGGCGAGATCGGCCCGTACGCCGTCTAGGATCTCGTCGAGCACACTCACGCGGTTAGATCGTCCCCTCAAAATCGGTACTGTTGCGCCACCGATCGTAGCCCGGCCGCTCGTGTGCCCGTGTTACTGACCCCCCTGTAGGAGGTCCATCGCGTACCCCGCGCCGCGGACGGTCCTGATCACCGCGGCAGGCCCGAGCTTGGCCCGGAGCTGGACGATATATACGTCGGCGGCCCGGTCGCCCGCGGCCTGACGGCCTGCGGCGGCGAGCAGCTCCCGCCGGGAAAGGACCCGGCCCGGGTGGTCCATCATGGCCGCCAGGACCGCGAACTCGGTCGCGGTCAGCGGTACCGGCCGTCCGCCCGTGATCACGCTCCGGCTCCGGCCATCCAGCTGCAGCCGACCTGTGCTGCGTCTGCGGGGCGCCAGAGCAATGGGGCCCGATGCCGGTGCCAGCGCTTCCCCGGCCAGCACTTCGCGGACCAACGCCACCAGCTGCCGGGGGCCGAAGGGGCGGCCTAGCCACCGGCGCGCGCCCGCCCGGGCCAGCCCGCGCGGCCTGGGGCCGGCCACCAGGAAGATGACGGGCATCCGCAGGGCCCGGCGAATGCGTCTAGGGTCCAGGCCGGGCATGGTCAGGTCGAGCACGGCCACGGCGTCGGGACCAGAGGTCAGCTCGGCGAGGGCCAGCTCCGGAGTCGTCACCAGCCGGACGGCAAGGCCGTCCCGGCGCAGATAGCGAGCCGACATCTCGGCGACTTCTGGCTCGTGCTCGGCTAGCAAGACCGAAGGCCCCTGAGCCGCCACTACCGGAGGCTCTTCTCCGGCCGGCCCGGACACGGGCCTGTCCGCACCCGCGGGCGCCAGCCTCACCGCGGGGCCGATGTCAGCTTCGGATCCCGCCATCGAGCTGATCCGCCGGAGTTCTCGAGTCCGCCGGGTCTTGCGGAGCTTTCAGGTCTTCCGGGTCTTTGGCGCCCGTGGCGTCTTTGGTGTCCGCGCCGCTCCCCAGGGTCGGGTCGATGTCCCGGCTCAGCGATTCCCACATGGTCGCGGAGCTGTGCTGCTCCGGGGGGGCGCCCCCCCGGAGCCCCCGCACGGGGGGGCTGCCCGCCTCCCCGTTCCCCGCTGGAGACCGGTCGAACCGGGCCGACATGACCGGCCAGCGCGGTCCTCGCCCGATGGTGGCCAGGCCCGCCACGATGATCGCAACGGCACCGACGACGGCGACCGCGCGCCACGGCGCGCCGACCATAACCGCATGGCCGGACGAGCCGGTCATGACGGTCGCGGGCGAGGCGTTCCCTGGTGAGTTGCCGCTCGTCGTGGACCCGCCGAGGGTGCCGTTCGAGGTGTTCGCCTTGGCCGCGGCGATGACGGCCGATGCCCGAATCCCGGTCGTCACGGCGGCGCCCGCGCCGGCCCCGAGAACGGCCAGCAGGACGCCGACGGCGCGCCTGGCCACGGATCTGGTGGCGATAACGGCCGCCAGGCAAGCCAGCGCCGCCAGCGCGAGCGCGCTCGCGAGCGGGGCAATCTCCTGGCCGCTGACCGAGAAATCCTCCGCGGGCAGCGGCCGCGGCGCGACGAAGATGGCCTGCGCCCACGTCTGCCGCGTGGCGAGCAGGACCAGCCCGCCTCCCACGGCGCCGAGCAGCAGCACCAGCGCGAATTCCCTGCGCATCACGGACATCTCAGGTCACTGGATCTTTCGGGTCGCCGGGTCATACGTCTGAAGGGCTTCCTGGTCGCTGCGTCTTGGCGTCGCAGGGATATTAGCCCACGCTCTGGGCTGGTTCGCCGGTCGCCGCCTCGAGCACGTCGGCGTCGAAGCAGGTCCGGTCGCCGGTGTGGCAGGCCGCGCCAACCTGGTCGACCTTGACCAACAGGGCGTCGCCATCGCAGTCCAGCGCCACCGATTTCACCCACTGCTGGTGCCCGGATGTGTCACCCTTCACCCAGTACTCCTGGCGGCTGCGTGACCAGTAGGTACACCGGCCGGTGGTGAGCGTGCGATGCAGTGCCTCGTCGTCCATCCAGCCGAGCATCAGCACTTCGCCGGTGTCGTACTGCTGGGCTACCGCCGCGATCAGGCCAGAGGCGTCTCGCTTCAGCCGGGCGGCGATGGCAGGGTCAAGCATCGTTTCCTCGTTTCCGCGGGGGTCCGGGGGTCGCCCCCGGGCCAGCAATGCCTCGCGACTTCAGCCAGAGTAGCAATCACGCCTACCATCAGCGGGTGAGCTACTCGCGAGAAGAGCGCCTCGCGCTATGCGCGTTGCTTGAAAAGACAGGCCCGGACGCCCCGACGCTATGCGAAGGCTGGAGCACCGGCGATCTCGCAGCGCACCTCGTGCTGCGCGAGCGCAGGCCTGATGCGGCCGGCGGCATCCTCGGCGGCCCGCTGGCCGGGTATACGACCCGGGTCCAGAACCGGATCAGGGAACGGACGCCCTTCCCTGACCTGGTGCGGACGATCAGGTCGGGGCCGCCCCGGCTGTCGGTGATGGGACTCCCAGGCATGGATGAGCGCGCCAACGCGGTGGAGTTCTTCGTGCACCACGAGGACGTGCGCCGCGCCGCGCCGGGCTGGGAGCCGAGGGACATCAGCAGCGGGGAATCCGGCATGCTGTGGCAGCGGCTGCGGATGGCCAGGTTCATGCTCCGCAAGGCACCGGTCGGGGTCGAACTGGCCCGGGACGACATCGATACCGGCGAAGTGAGCCCGGGCGGCCCGGCGTATCGCATCACGGCCAAGAACGCGACCCCTGCGGTCACCGTTATCGGCAGCCCAGCCGAGCTCACTATGTGGGCGATGGGCCGGACGACCGCGGCCAGGGTTCGATTCGACGGGATCGAGGCCGCAGTAACCAAGCTCACCGTGGCGAACTGGCGGTAAACGGGCCAGGCCCGCGCTGGCCTTCGGCGACCTGCGGCTGAGCTAGCCCTCGGGTGAAGGCCCTGGGCACCGAGTCCGGGCTAGGAGCCCATCTCGCGCTTAAGCCTGGCCAGCTCCTCGTCGATGTCCGGTGCACTCTGCCGGGGTGGCTGGGAAGAAGAGTACGACGTGGTGACGCGCTCGACGTCGGCCCGGGGCAGCGGCTGGCTGCGGTCGGGCTTGCGGACCTGGCGGTCGGCGCGCTTGCGGGAAATCTGCTTGCCTGAGCGGGCCACCTTGATGGCGACGGCGACTGCGCCCACCACCAGCGCGGCGATCACCAGGAACTCCACCGCGTGCAGGACGAAACCGACCACGGCCCAGCCGATCATGAGCGCGATCAGAATGCCGACTCCGACAGCGGCCACCTTGAACCAGCGCATCCGCAGCTTCCTCTCTCGACAAGGAGCCGCCTCAGGCCCCAGCCCCCGGGTCCTAGCACCTGAGGATCTGTCCTCAGACACGATATTACCCGACTTTCGCGCGCACCGAGCGGCGAGCGAGCGTCAGATAAAGCAGGCCATTACGCTAGGGGCCATGCATGCACTCGGCATTGACATTGGTGGCACCGGGATCAAGGCAGCGCCTGTCGACGTGGCCACAGGAAAGCTTCTCGCCGACCGGCAGAAGATCGCTACGCCGCGCCCGGCCCTGCCCGACGCGGTCGCGGATGTGGTGAAGCAGCTCACTACGTCGTTCAAGTGGTCAGGGCCGGTCGGCATCACCTTCCCGGGGGTGGTGATCGACGGCGTGATCAGGACCGCCGCCAACCTCGACCCAGCCTGGATCGGAATAGACGCAGGCGCACTGTTCAGCAAGGCCGCCGACAACCCGGTCCGGGTGCTGAATGACGCCGATGCGGCCGGCGTCGCCGAGATGACGTTCGGCGCGGGAGTTGGCGACCATGGCACCGTGCTGATGCTGACCTTCGGAACCGGGATCGGCAGCGCCCTGTTTACGAAGGGCGTGCTGGTGCCGAACACCGAGTTGGGGCACATTGAGATCCACGGTCACGACGCCGAGACCCGCGCGTCCGAGCATGCGAAAGAGCTGCACGATCTGAGCTGGGGCAAGTGGGCCGGACGCGTCGATGATTATCTCCAGCATGTGGAGGCGCTGCTCTCGCCGCACTTGATCATCGTCGGCGGCGGCATCAGCAAGCAGGCGGACAAGTGGGTGCCGCGGCTGACCGGCATCAGCGCCCGCATCGTGCCCGCGGCTCTGCTCAACGACGCGGGCATCGTGGGCGCCGCGATGGCGACCGCGAGCACCTCCGCCCCCGACACCTCCGGCGCCGCCGGCGTAGGCAACTAGCGGCTTTCCTTGATCGCGAAGCTGAGGGGTCAGCGGACGGGGTGGCCGGCGCTGTGGAAGAAGCTGAGGGTCAGCGGACGGGGTGGCCGGCGCTGCGGAGGGCGGTTTTGACTTCGGTGATGCGCAGGGTGCCGAAGTGAAAAACGCTCGCGGCCAGGACCGCGTCCGCTCCGGCGTCGACGGCTGGTGCGAAGTGCGCCAGCGTCCCGGCACCGCCGCTCGCGATTACCGGGACGGTGACCACGTCGCGCACGGCCCGGATCAGTTCCAGATCGAAACCGACGGTGGTGCCGTCCGCGTCCATCGAGTTCAGCAGGATCTCGCCGGCGCCGAGCTCGGTGGCCCGCCGCGCCCAGCTGACCGCGTCGATGCCGGTGCCGACCCGGCCGCCGTGCGTGGTCACCTCGAAGCCGCTCGGCGCGGCAGGTGCCCGGCGTGCGTCCACGGACAGCACGACGCACTGCGAGCCGAACCGCTTTGCCGCCTCGGCCAGCAGGTCGGGCCGGGCGATGGCGGCGGTGTTGAGCGAGACCTTGTCCGCCCCGGCCCGCAGCAGCCGGTCCACGTCAGCCACGCTGCGCACGCCGCCGCCTACGGTCAGCGGGATGAATACCTGCTCGGCGGTACGCCGCACCACGTCGTACATCGTGTCCCGGCCGCCGCTTGAGGCGGTGATATCGAGGAAGGTCAGCTCGTCGGCGCCTTCGGCGTCATAAAAGGCGGCCAGCTCCACCGGGTCCCCCGCGTCTCGCAGCTCGCGGAAGTTGACCCCCTTGACCACCCGGCCGCCGTCCACATCCAGGCAGGGGATAACCCGGACCGCGACGGTCATATTTTCCCGCTCGCTTGCCTCCGGGGCGCTTTAACGCACCGCCTTCCCTCGTCGCTCGTTCCTGGCTCCTCGGTCCAGGCGGCGCGGCGCCCCTTTGGCTCGCTCACTGCCCGACCTCAGCCAGGGCTTCCTCCAGGGTGAACGCGCCTTCGTAGAGAGCGGTGCCGACGATCGCGCCCTCCACGCCCAGCGGGACGAGCGACGCGATCGCGCGCAGGTCGGCCAGGTTAGACACTCCCCCACTGGCCACCACCGGTGCCGAGGTGCGCGCGCACACGTCACGGAGCAGGGCCAGGTTGGGACCGCGCAGCATGCCGTCCTTGAGTACGTCGGTGACCACGTACCTGGCACAGCCTTCGGCGTTCAGCCGGTCGAGGGTCTCGAAGAGCTCACCGCCTTCGGCGGTCCAGCCGCGGGCGGCGAGCCGGGTGCCCCGGACGTCGAGGCCTACCGCGACCCGTTCGGAGTGCCGGGCGATCACCGAACGCACCCAGTCCGGGTTTTCCAGCGCCGCGGTGCCGATGTTGACCCTGGTGCACCCGGTGTCGAGCGCGCGAGCCAGCGACTCGTCGTCCCTGATGCCGCCGGACAACTCGACGGACACGTCCAGGTGGCGCACCACGTCGGCGAGCAGGTCCGCGTTCGACCCGCGGCCGAACGCGGCATCCAGGTCCACGAGGTGGATCCAGGAAGCGCCGGCCCGCTGCCAGGCGAGGGCCGCCTCCATCGGGTCGCCGTAGCTGCTCCCGCTGCCCGCCACGCCCTGGACGAGCTGGACCGCATGCCCGTCGGTGACGTCGACCGCGGGCAGCAAGGTCAGCGCGGCCAGATCAGTCACGGGATCTCCAGGAGGTCACAGATTCTCCAGCCAGTTGGACAGCAGCGCGGCGCCGGCATCGCCTGACTTCTCCGGGTGGAACTGGGTCGCGGACAGCACCCCGCGCTCCACCGCAGCGGCAAACAGCTCGCCGTGCTCGGCCCAGGTGATGAGGGCGCCCGCATCGGCGAGCTCGCTGGCGCCGGGCAACCGGAGCGCGTAGGAGTGCACGAAGTAGAACCGGGTCCCCGGCGAGATCCCGGCGAACAGGACCGAACCTGGCGGCGGCGAGACCGTGTTCCAGCCCATATGCGGCAGCACATCGGCGTCCAGCCGCTCCACCGCCCCCGGCCACGCCCCGCAGCCTTCGGTCCAGACACCATGCTCCACCCCGGCGGCGAAGAGGACCTGCATGCCCACGCAGATACCAAGCACCGGGCGGCCGAGCTCGATCCGCCGGGCGATCAGCTTGTCGCCGCCGACCGCCCGCAGCCCGGACATGCAGGCCGCGAACGCACCGACGCCGGGCACGGCGAGCCCGTCGCATTCCAGCGCGGCGTCGGGGTCGGCGGTCACCTCGACGTCGGCGCCGACCCGCTCCAGCGCGCGCTGGGCCGAGCGCAGGTTCCCCGACCCGTAGTCGAGCACGACCACCCGCGGCATTAGGAGAGCACGCCCTTGGTACTCGGGATGCCGCCGGCGCGCGGATCCGGGGCCGCCGCCGTGCGCAGCGCCCGCGCGACCGCCTTGAACTGAGCCTCCACGATGTGGTGCGGGTTCCGGCCCTCGATCACCCGCACGTGCAGGCAAATCCCGGCGGAGAACGCGAGCGAATCGAAGATGTGCCTGGTCAGCGTGGTGTCATAGCTGCCGATCAGCGGGGCCATGCCGTCTGGCTCATGGTGCACCACGTAGGGCCGCCCGGACAGGTCCACGGCCGCCTGCACCAGCGTCTCGTCCAGCGGGATGAGGGCGTCACCGAACCGGGCGATGCCGCTCTTGTCGCCGAGCGCTTCCTTCAGCGCCTGGCCGAGCGTGATGGCGGTGTCCTCCACGGTGTGATGCGAGTCGATCTCGGTATCGCCCTTGGCCCGCACGGTCAGGTCGAGGCCGCCGTGCTTGCCCAGCTGAGCGAGCATGTGGTCGAAGAACGGCACGCCGGTGCTGACCTCGACCACCCCGATGCCGTCCAGGTCGAGCTCGACCATGATCTGCGTCTCGTGGGTGAGCCGCTCCACCCGTGCCACCCGGTTCATGACTTGAGCACCTCATCAAGCGCCGAACGGAACGCCGCCATTTCCTCCGGCGTCCCTACCGTGACCCGCAGCCAGCGCGGCGGGCCTACCTCACGAACGAGCACGCCGCGGTCGAGCAGGCCCTGCCAGACGTCCCGCCGCGAGTCGAACTGGCCGAACAGCACGAAGTTCGCGTCGGAATCCGCCACGTCAAGCCCTCGCTGCCTGAGCCAGCGCACGAGCCCGTCCCGTTCGGCCCGAAGATGTGCCACGGTGGCCAGCGGCTCGTCGGCTAGGGCGAGGGCGGCGCGCGCGACCGCCTGGGTGACGGCGGACAGGTGGTACGGCAGCCGCACGACGAGCAGCTTGGACACCAGCTCGGGCGCGGCGGCCAGGTACCCGATCCTAGCGCCCGCCATGGCGAACGCCTTGGACATCGTCCGGGTGACCACCAGCCCCGGGTAGCGCGGGAGCAGGCTCAGCGCGCTGAGCGTGCCCTCGCGGGCGAACTCCGCGTACGCCTCGTCCACCACCACGATGCCGGGCGCGGCGTCGCACACCGCCTCGATCACGTCCATCGGGGCAGCCGTACCCGTCGGGTTGTTCGGCGAGGTCAGGAAGACCAGGCTCGGCTGCGCGCTGGTGACGGCGCGCGCGGCCCGGTCCGGGTCCAGGCCGAAGTCCTCGTCCCGGTCCGCACCTACCCATCCGGTGCAGGTCACCCGGGCGATCAGGGAGTGCATGGAGTAGCCGGGGTCAAAGCCCAGCGCCAGCCGGCCCGGCCCGCCGAAGGCCTGCAGCAGCTGCTGGATGACCTCATTCGACCCGTTGGCGGCCCACAGGTGACGGCCGGTCAGGCCGTGCCCGAGGTAGTCAGCCAGATCCTTGCGCAGCTCGACCGCGTCCCGGTCGGGGTACCTGTTCAGGGTCGCGGCCGCCTGCGCCACCGCCTCTGCGATCGCCTGGACCAGGCGTGGACTAGGCGGATAGGGATTCTCGTTGGTGTTCAGCCGCACCGGCACGTCGATCTGCGGCGCGCCGTACGGATGCAGGTCCTTCAGGTCATCCCGAACGGGCAGTGGTACGGCGGCCATCAAGCCTCCTCGCCGGCCCGGGAGACCCGGATGCGGACCGCCGCCACGTGCGCGGCCAGGTCTTCCGCGCCACCCAGCGCGTCGATCAGCGGCGCGGTAGCCGCGAGGGCCTCGCGATCGCACTCCACCACGTTCACCAGCCGCAGGAAGGGGAACACGGAAAGGCCGCTGGTGTGCCGGGCGGTCCCCCCGGTCGGTAGCACGTGGTTCGAGCCGGCCAGGTAATCCCCGAGCGATACCGGGGAGTACGGGCCCACGAAGACCGCGCCCGCGTTGGTGATCCGGGCCGCCAGCTTGCCCGCATCACGGGCCTGGATCTCCAGGTGCTCGGGCGCCCACGCGTCGCTCACGGCCAGGGCCGCGTCCATGTCGTCGACGATGACGCACGCGGACTGGCTCGCGAGGGCCTTTTCCACCCGGTCCCGGTGCCGGGTGGCCGGCACCTGCCGGCCGAGCTCGGCGTCGACGCGTCCGGCCAGGTCAGCGTCTGAGGTGATGAGCAGGCAGGCCGCGAGCTCGTCGTGCTCGGCCTGCGCGACCAGGTCCGCGGCGACGTGGGCCGGGTTCGCGGTGTCGTCGGCGATGATCGCCACCTCGGTGGGGCCGGCCTCGCCGTCGGTGCCGACGACACCGCGCAGCACCCGTTTGGCGGCGGCCACGTAGACGTTGCCCGGCCCGGTGATGACGTCCACGGGCGGGCAGTCCGATGTACCGTAAGCGAACATCGCCAGCGCCTGCGCGCCGCCCGCCGCGTGCACCTCGGTCACCCCGAGCAACGCGCAGGCGGCCAGCACCGACGGGTGCGGCAGCCCGCCGTAACGGACCTGCGGCGGCGACGCCACGGCGATCGAGCCGACGCCCGCGACCTGGGCGGGGACGATGTTCATCACCACCGACGACGGGTAAGCCACCAGCCCGCCCGGCACGTAGACGCCGGCCCGCCCGACTGGGATGAAGCGCCCGGTGACGGTAAGTCCGTCCGTGACCTGGGTAACGGTCTCGCCGGGAAGCTGCGCACCGTGTACTCGCCTGGTCCGTCTGACCGCTTCCTGCAGGGCGGCTCTGACCTGGGGGTCGAGCCCGGCGAGCGCGGCGTCCAGGGCGTCGCGGGGCACCGGGGTCGCGGCCAGGTCCACGCCGTCGAAACGGGCGGTGTATTCGCGGACGGCCGGAGCGCCGCGGCGCCTGACGTCCTCGCAGACGGGACGGATCTGGCCGAGGGCGGCCTCGACATCGGTCGCGGCACGCGGCAGGACGCTGGCCAAGGCGGTTCGGCTGAGGCTGCCCGGTCCGCGCCCACGCAGGTCGATACGAGAAATCACTGGCCCAGTCTACGGAGAGTGCTCTCCCGCCGGACCGCTTGTCCACATGCCGGACGCGTCCGAGCTGCCGGGTCCGGTGTTGCCGGGTCCGGTGTCCGCGGCGGACCGGCGGGCGCCGCTCTCGGCCAGCAGGATGACGGCGGAGGTGAGCAGCGGCCAGAACGCGAGCGCGCTCTTGGCCCCGAGCGCAAGCGACTCGTGGAACAAGGTGCCGTTCTGGCTCGTCGCGAGCAGGTGGTTGTAGGTCCCCAGCCCGATATTCTCGCCGACCCAGAGCGCGAGCAGGGCGGCCGCTACCGCGCCGAGGACGAGTCCGGCCGCCGCCGTCCAGCCTGTCCGGCGCACCAGGAAGCGGTAGCCGAGGATGCCGGTGATAAGTCCCCCGACTACGACGATCAGGCAGAACCAGGCGTCGGCGACGATAAACGCGCTGGTCTCGACGTTGACGAACTCGGCTTGGCCGCGCGCAACCTCCTGCAACACGGCCCGCGGCGCCACTGCCGCCCAGATGAGGCCGGCCCCGATACCGAGCAGCGCGCTGCCCGCGAGCGCCACCGCGAAGGCGGCAAGTCGCTCCTTCGTCAGTCCTCCCTCGTCGCCGGATCGCTTCCGCACGATCGTACCTGGCGGACCCCCGGGCGAACCGGTGGCCGCGCCCCTTGATGAGCGCCCCTTCGGTCCGGCGTTTGAATCTGTGTCGGCCTGCCCTGTGTCCGCCTGCGCTGTGTCCGCCTGCCCTGTGTCAGGCGCGCGGCTCGAGGGCGTGGATCTCAGGCAGGATCGACACGATGGCGTCCAGGGTGGCCTCGTCCCAGGAGCGGCGGGGCGAGACCAGTACGTGGTCGAATCCGAGCGCGCCCAGCTCGCGCACGTGATCGAGCAAGTCGTTCAGCCCGGCCTGCCGGTCTTCACCGAGGTCGAAGGCGGTCGTGACCGTCTTGGAGATCTCGGTGATGTCACGGCCCGCCTCGGCGCAATGGTCGCGGAGCACCGCCAGCTTGTGCTCGAGATCGTCATGGAAACTGGTGTTGCGCATGTCAAACAGGTTGCAGGCGTCACCGTACCGGGCAACTAGCCGCAGCGTCTTGCGCTCCCCGCTGCCGCCGATCAGGATCGGCGGGTGCGGCCGCTGGAGGGAATTGGGCGAGTTGAGCGGCCGGACCAGCTGGTAGTGCCTTCCCGCATAGGGGCTTTCGTCGCCGCGCCACATTTGGTGCGCGATCTGCAGCAGTTCCTCGAGGCGCTCGAAGCGCTCGGCCAGCGAGGGGAACGGGATGCCGAGCCCTTCGGCCTCGAAGGCGGTGCCCGGACCGGCGGGCTCGACATTCCACGGCGCACCCGCACCGACGCCGAAGATCACCCGACCGCCGGTGAGCACGTCCAGCGATGTCACCGCCTTGATCAGCACGCCGGGATGACGGTAGGCCACCGACGTCACCAGGGTGCCGAGCCGGATCCGCCGGGTCAGGCCGCCGAGGAAGGCCAGCGTCGCGTACGCCTCGGGCATCGGCGACTCGGGTGGCAGCCCGCTCAGCCGGATCTGGAAGAAGTGGTCCATGACCCACAAGCTGTCGACTCCGGCCTCATCCGCCGACGTCGCGAGGCGCGTCACCACCGGGCCGATTTCGTCGGCCGGCCAGGAGAAAGTGGTGATTCCGATGCCGAGCTTCATGGGTCCTCCCCTGTCCGCAGACTTCGTTAGCCGGGTAACGACCTTACCATGAGCCGGCTAACGTGATCCAGGGCCGTACCCTGAGCTTGCTATGTCCGACGAATTCAGCTCCAGCCCGCAGGCGGGCAGTGATCAGGCGCCGGGCGAGGCGTCCGCTGGAGGCCGGGCGCCGGGCGATGACTTCCAGCGGGCCTTCTGGGCGGCCAAGCACGCACTTTCGGCCGCGACCGCGACGGCCTTCTCCCGGCACGGCGTGCACGAGGGGCAGCAGTTCATCCTGCGCTGCCTGTGGACCGAAGACGGGCTGACGCCCGGCGAGGTCGCCCGGCGCCTAGGACTCGCCACCCCGACGGTGACCAGGGCTGCCACCAGGATGGAGGCCACCGGGCTGCTTCGCCGCGAGCCGCATCCGGACGATCGCCGACTGGTCAGGCTCCGGCTCACCGAGCGGGGTATCTCGCTGGAGGCAGCCATCGCGGCCGAGACGGCCAAGCTCACCGAGCGGGCGCTGGCGACATTCGAGCCGGGCGAACGCGAGACGGTCATCCGGGCGCTACGCGCGATCCGGCGCAATCTGACCGCGTAGCCGACCTACCGCGCAACCATGCGAAGCCATTTGGGCCGTGGGCCGCTACTAAATGTCGGGGCGGTGACACCTATGCGTGCTGTGCTAAGCGAGTGACCCCAGGTACGTTCTGCCCCTAAAGATGGCGGTGGATACGGGTTCCGCGGTGGATCGAGGGTACTCCCGCGCACCGGATCCACCACGGAGCCCGGATCCACCACGGACTTCCCTAACGGATGTGAATGAGGATTGGGATGGGATTAGCGGGTCCCATGAGGTAGCTGAGGTCGGAGCCGGGGGCGGGCGGCTGCGGGCGGCTGCGGTACAGGGCGTGCGGCGGTGCGGGATGGGGCATGCGGCAGTGCGAGGGGTCGGGGGTCCGGCAGCGCGAGATTCCCGCCGATGCGGCTACATCGTAGGCGTAATAGGAGTTCTTCGTCGTTTAGGCCGACTTAACGGGGGGAGTCGGGTATGCGGTTCCGACACCTCACGGAGGTCATCATGTCGACCGGAGCAATCATAGGCATCATCATCGCCGTCATCGTCGTGGTGGCAGCAATAGTGGTCGCCTCGGGCGAACTAAGACGGGCACGAAGGCGCCGTCAGTTCGGCCCTGAATATGACCGCCTAGCTCAGGAGCTGGGCAGCAAGAAGAAGGCCGACGCCGAGCTGGCCGCCCGCCAGCGTCGAGTTGAGGCCCTTAACATCCACGAGCTCTCGCCCGACCAGCAAGCCAGCTACAGCGGCGACTGGACCGCGGTGCAAGAGCGGTTCGTCGACGCCCCGGCCGAGGCGGTTTCCACCGCCGGCACGCTGATCTGGGACGTCATGCGAGACCGCGGGTACCCCGCCGACGACAGGAACGCCAGCATGGAGGCCCTGACGGTCTACCACGCGCGCTCGCTTGACGGTTACCGGCTGACGGCCGAACTCCGGACCGAGACGGCCACCACTGAGGAACTCAGGGAGGCCATGATCCGCTACCGCGCCCTGTTCGAGGACCTGACGGGCCTGCGCGACGGCCAGGGAAACCCTGAGCGCGACCGCGTCGCGGATATCCGCGAACGTTCCCTGGAGAACAACGAAGTGACCACAGGGAACCGCGATCTTCTCGAAGAGGACCGTGACCTGCCCGCGGATACGCCCCGATAGCACTCAGCAGAAAGGTAACTCCTATGACTCAGGATCAGTACGGCCAGGCGCGGGACGCCGGCTACGGCGTCCGCGGCGACGTGGTCGAGGACGAGAACGACGAGTACGAGGACGGCCAAGTCAAGCCGATGACCCGCTTCCAGAAGGTAGCGTCGGCCCTTCGCGGGGACAGGACGAACCCGGATGAGCCGGACGACGACCAGGCGGCGGTGGACCAAGGAGGCACAGCCTCGCCCGCGGCCACCAGCCCGGGGACAGTCACGGACTCGGATGTGCTCACGGACCCAGATGCGCTCACGGACCCGGATGCGCTCACGGACCCCGATGTGGCCCCTAACTCCGACTTGGCCGCGAACTCCGACGTGGCCGCGAACTCCGACGTGGCCGCGAAGTCGGGTGCAGCCACAAGCTCAGGCACGGCCGCCGACCCG
>Ga0302229_10001180_pt1 | contig 19996 bp, 15 predicted proteins | sample II_Palsa_N1_3_FD_193518 | JGI IMG/M metagenome (GOLD analysis project Ga0302229, IMG submission 193518) | Peat permafrost microbial communities from Stordalen Mire near Abisko, Sweden - II_Palsa_N1_3 | ecosystem: Environmental > Terrestrial > Soil > Palsa > Peat permafrost | place: Sweden... | reverse complement strand
GCCGGTGATCGCCGTCGTCGACCGGCCGGTCTTCGTGGCGCTGCCGTCGCCCGGGTACCTGGCGGCGGTCGGCTCGGCCCTGGACGGCCCGGCGGCGGTGGACGCCATCCGCGCGGCCGGCGCGGCGCTGGCCGCGATCCTGCACGCGGAGATCGAGGCGCTGGCGGCCGACGGCGTCGCCTACGTCGCCCTCGGCAACCCGCTCTACCCGGTCCTGCTCACGGTCGAGGGCCGCGAGCGGCTGCTGGCGGTGCTGCCCGCCGACGTCAGCGCCGACGCGGTGCTGGCCGCGATGATCGAGGCCGACCGGGCGGCCGTGGCCGGGCTCAGGGTGCCGGAGGACTTCCGGGTCGGCCTCGACCTGACCGACTCCGGGCCGCTGCCGACCACCGCCCGCGGCTGGGACCCGGCCGCGTTCGAGACGCTGGTCGACGCGACGCCGTTCAACCGGCTCAGCGTCGACTTCCCGGCCGACCCGGCCGCCCGGCTGCCGCTCGAGCTGGTCAAGCCCGGCCTGGTGATCAGCCTCGGGGTGGTGGACGTGTCGTCGCCCGAGCTGGAGACCGTCGAGTCGATCCTTGACCTGATCGACCCCGTCGTCGAGGAGCGCGGCGAGTACGACGTGGCGATCGCGACCAACGGCGGCTTCGCCCAGTCGGCCGACCGCCCGATGATGACCCAGGCGGAGCAGAACGAGAAGCTCCGCCTGGTCGAGATGGTCGCCCGCTACTACTGGGGCAACGAGATCTGACGACCCGCCGGATCAGCCGATCATCGAGCTGATCCGGAACGACGCGTCCGACGCGGGCACGAAGCCGAACTGGACCATGCCGTCGACCACCCGCTGGAGTTGCTGCGGATCGACCGAGAGCGGGAAGTTAGGCAGCGCCATGACCGCCGCCGTCATGGGCGGGACCTGCAGGAACTTCTCGGTCGCGAGCTCGACCGCGTGCCGGTCGGTGTCGGCCACCTGCTGCCCCTCGGCCAGCGCGGCCACGAACGCGCGGAGCGTGTCAGGGTTCTGCCGCGCCCACGCCTGCGTCGCGGCGAAGCCCTGGATCGGGAAGTTGAGGGTGGAGCCCTGGTCGAGGTCGGCCAGCGACTGCACGCCGAGGTTCTCCTGGCCCTCGCTGACGAACGGCTCGGGAACGGGCCCGGCGTCGATCACGTGCTTGTTGAGGAGCGCCGGGATGGCCGGGAGGGCGAAGCCCGGCATGATCGTCACGTCGTGCAGCGGGACGTTGTTCTCGGTCAGCAGCGAGTCGATGAGCAGGGTCGCGATGTCATCGTGCCCGGCGACCGCGATCTTCTGGCCCGTGAGCTCCTTGACCTTGTCGATCGGCGAGCCGTGCGCGACCAGCATCTCGAGCTGGCTCGGCTGGAGAGTGGACGCCTCGGCGATGATGCGGAGCTTCGCGTGGTCGATCAGCTCGTTGTCGAGATAGGTCACGTAGTCGGCGCTTGAGATATCGGCCCCGCCCTTCTCGATGGCGTTCACCGTCTGCTGGCTGCCGCTGAAGACCTCGTTGATCTTCACCGTCAGCCCCTCGTCGGCGAAGAAGCCGTCCATCTCCGCGATGTAGAGGCCCGCGGAGTCGACCGAGGGGAAGTCGTCGACGGTGATGCTCGTCTTCTCCAGGTTCTTCACCGGGGCCGGCGCCGTGGCGGTGGTCGGCGAGCTCTGGGAACTCGAGCATCCGGCGGCCGTCAGCGCCAATGCGACAGCGAAGATCACCGACAATGGACGAGCGCTGCGAAATTTCAATTCGATCTCCGGCTCTTCGATGAGCGTCAATTAATTGACTGCGCGTGAAGGATTTATAGCCGAGTGACGAGATGAAAAAGAACAGCATCAAACAAGTGGGCCCGAAGCCTAAGGTTTCGCAATTCGCAATGGTCGCGCGAAAGCAAAGAAGGCCCTGGATCACCGCCGGGCGGGGCGGCGATCCAGGGCCTTCGCAATCGGACGCGGGGTTACGAACTTCGACGGTGCAGCAGGGTCGAGATCGTCACCGCGATTACCAGGACGCCGCCGTAGAAGACGTCGGAGACCCAGGCCTGCAGACCGAGGAGCTGCAGCCCGAGGATGCCGGTCTCCAGGAAGTAGATGCCGACGAAGGTGCCGAGCGGGTTGAACCGGCCCGGCTGGAAGATCGCGGTGCCGAGGAACACCGCCGCGAACACCGGCAGCAGGTAGCTGTCGGCGCTGGTCGGGTCGTAACCGCCGATGCTGGCGGCCGCGATGACCGCGCCCACCCCGGACAGCAGCCCGGCGAAGACGAACGAGCCGAACCTGATCCGGTCCACCCGGACCCCGGACAGCCGGCTGACCTCCCGGCTGGCGCCGACGAACTGCATGTGCCGGCCGAGCGGGGTGAACGCGAGCAGGTAGCCGAAGCCGAGCACCAGCACCACGCCGTACCAGAAGTCGATCGGCAGCCCGAGCGCGTCCTGGTTGGCGATCTTGCCGAAGCTGGCGGGCATGCCGCTGACCGAGTTCATGTCCGACATCCATAGCGAGACGCCCTCCAGCAGGGTGGACATCCCGAGCGTGACCACGATGGTGTTGACGTGCAGCTTCACCACCAGGAAGGCGTTGACCACGCCGCACCCGACCGCGCCGACGATCGCCACCAGGGCGGCCGCCCAGACTGACCAGCCGTGGTTCACCACCAGCACCGGCAGGATGGTCGCGGCGAAGCTGAACACGGCGGGCACCGACAGGTCGACGAACTCGCCCACCAGGATCGTGGTCATCAGCGCCATCGTCATGAAGACGAGCGGCTCCTGCGAGCTGAAGATCGTCTGGAAGGTCCCGGCCGACCAGAACAGGCCGTGCTCGGTGCCCGCGTAGACCGCGATCATCGCCGCCCAGACGACGATGATCGCGTACCGGGCGGTGAACTGCCCGGCCGAGAACGGCCGCCGGGAGCGCGCGGGCCTGCCCGGCCCGCTTCCGGTCGCCGGGCTGGCTTCCTGTCGGGTGGTGTCCATCATCGGACCACCCCTTTCGAAGTCGATTCGTTATCCTGACCGGTCACGACCGGCGCCGCGCCCGCCGCTGTGGCCGACACGCCGAAGGTCGCGTGGATGATGGCGTCCTGGTCGAGGTCGCCGGTGAGCTCGTCCGCGACCTGGCCGTCGCGGAACACGAGCACGCGGTCGCACAGCACCGCCAGGTCGGCCGCGTCGATCGAGGAGATGAGCACCGCGCAGCCGTCGCGGGCGGCCTCGCGGATGGCGGCGATGATGTCGTGCCTGGCGCCGACGTCGACCGCCTGGGTCGGCTCGTGCAGCACCAGCAGGTCGGGCTTGCCCGCCAGCCACTTGCCGAGCAGCACCTTCTGCTGGTTTCCGCCCGACAGGGTGCCGACCAGCTTGTCCGGCTCGGGCGGCCTGATGTCGAGCTTGACGATCATGGCCGCGGTCTCCTCGGCCTGCCACCCGCCGCCGATCCGGAGCCTGCTGCCGCGGCTGCGGACCCGCGGCAGGGTGAGGTTCTGGGCGACCGACAGGTCGCCCGCCAGCCCCTGCTCGAGGCGGCGCTCGGCCACGAACGCGACCCCGGCCTTGATGAAGTCCTCGGTCGAGCCGCGGCCGGCCGCCAGCTTGATGTCCTTGCCGTTGACGGTCAGCAGGCCGGCCTTGGCCGGGCGGGCCCCGCCGATCGCCTCCGCGACCGCGACCGCGCCCGATCCGACCAGCCCGGTAAGTCCTATTATTTCGCCCTTTTTAAGATCAAGATCGAAATCCGGCACCGAACGGACCGCGAGTCCCCGTACCCGTGCCACCGTCTCGTCCTGCGCGTGGCTGTCGACCCGGCTGTGGGTCAGCAGGTGACGGCCGAGCATGAGCCTGGTGAGGGCGGTTTCGTCGGTCTCCCTGGTCGCGATGCCGCCCTCGACCACGGTGCCGTCGCGGAGCACGGTCACCCGGTCGGTGACCGCCACCACCTCTTCGAGGTTGTGCGAGATCAGCAGCACCGACGCGCCGCCCGCGATGACGCCGTTGACGAGCTCGAAGAAGCGGGCCCGGGCGTCCTTGCGCAGCGCCCTGGTCGACTCGTCGAAGATGATCAGGCCGCCGCCCGGCTGGTGGTCCTGCATCGCGCGGGCGATCGCGACGGCCGCCCGGTCCTCGGCCGAGAGCTGGCCGACCTTCTCGTTGACGTCGAGGTCGGCGCCGAGCCGGTCGAGCACCTCCTCGACCGCCCGCCGCTCGGCCCGGCCGTCGATCCGCCGGGAGAACGGGCCGGCCGCCCGGAAGCGGCCGAGCCTGACGTTCTCCCACACCGTCCGGTCGTCCACCAGGCCGAGGTTCTGGTGGACGACCGAGAGTCCGGCCGCGCGGGCGTCGAGCGGGCGGACGGGCAGCGCCAGCGGGCGCCCGTCCACCGACACGGCGCCACCGGGGTCGGGGGTGTAGATCCCGGTCAGGATCTTGACCAGGGTCGACTTGCCGCAGCCGTTCTGGCCGACCAGGCCGTGCAGCTCCCCGGGGGCGATCCGCAGCTCGATGCCGCGCAGCACCCGTGCCGACCCGAAGGCCTTGGAAATATCAGCTACCTCCAGGCGGTCCTGTTGATTCTTGGGGGAATCCGGCCTCTCGGCCTCCGGGACGGTCACGTTCGTACTCACTCCTTCGTTACCCGAGACCCCAGAGCTTTTCGAACTGGGCCTGGTAAGACGCGGTGCCGAACCAGGCGCCCGAGGCCTGGGCGGCGGTCGTGACCTGGATGGTACCTATGTTCTGCTTTGTGAACAGCCGCGACGGGAACGACTCGGCCGCCGGGGCGGTCTTGGTGGCCATCCGCACGATCTCGTCGGTGAGCGCCCAGCCCGCGTAGGCCTGGTCCACGGCGACGGCCGCCTGCACCAGCGAGCCGCTCTTGAGCAGCCCGAGGCTGTCGGTCGAGGCGCCGGCCACCGACAGCGAGATGCCGCTCTTGTTGGACTGCTGAATGCCCTGGATGGTCGGCTGCAGGCTGTCCTCGAACTCGGTGTAGTAGTAGTTCGCCTCCGGGTGGGCCAGCAGGTTGGAGCTGGTGGCCGACGCGATCAGCGTGTTCGTGGCCTCGGTGATCTGCTTGACCGTGATCGTGCAGTCCGGGCAGAGCTGCTTGTAGACCGACTCCGAGTTGACCACGTACTGGATCGACGACTGGGAGTCGGCCTCCTCGGCGATGATCGCGTTGGCCTTGCCCTGGGACTCGGCGATCATCCAGTAGGCGATCTGGGTGGGCTGGTCGACCACGCCGGGCACGTAGCTGACCGAATCGGTGTTGACGTTCCCGGCCGGCGGGTACTGGTCGGCGACGACGACCGGCACGCCCTTGGCCTTGGCCGCCATCAGTGCGTTCTCGGCCATCCCGTAGGGGATGGAGTCGAGCACGATGCCGGCCGCGTGGGCGCCGGTCGCCTGGGTGACGCAGGCGGCGATGGCCGACGGCTGGGCCTCGCCGTTGCAGACCTGGAGGTTCAGGCCGACCTTGGCGAGCGCGGTCTTCATGGTCGCGGCGGTGACGACGAACCCGGGGATCTGCTGCACGAGCGGGATGTAGTAGACGGTCTTGCCCTTGAGCGCGGACACGCCGGAGACGCTCGCGGTCGGGACCGGGTAGCTGGTGGTGGTCGCCTCGAGCTTGCTGACCATCGCCTGGGCGGTCGCCACGCCCGAGGACGCGGTGCTGCCGGCCGAACTGGCGGCCGAGCTGCTGGCGGACGGGGAGCTGCTGCTCGGGGCGCTGCTCGAGCTGGAGCTTGAGCTGCTGCAGGCGGCCAGCAGGGCCACCGCGGTGATCGCCGCGCCGGGTGCGGCCCATCGCTTCCATCTATGCGTCATTGCTTTTGATGCCTCCATCTCGTGGCTATTGCGCCACATCCCACCAACCACGACTTGTGCGTGACCGTGCGTTTCCTAGTCCGTTACTGTCGAATCGCGAAGCCTTAGGATTCGCCATCCGCTGCTTGGCTGTTCATCTATGCGGTTACTCGTCGCTAACTCGGTGAGCGGGACGAGGTCGAGCCTGACCCGGTCGGCCAGGGCGGGCAGCACCACGCCCGCCAGGTAGGCGCCGAAGTGCTCAGTGGCCCGGTGCGCGTCGAACGCCGACTGGTCGGCGTAGCGCTCGAAGAGCACGAACAGCGAGCGATCACCGGGGTCGCGCAGGACCTGGTAATCGAGGTTGCCCGGCTCCGCCCTGGTCGGCGCGACCATCTTCCGCAGGGCGTCCTCGACCCGCTCGGCCTCACCTGCCCGCGCCCGGTACTGCGCGATGACCACGAATTCCATCGTTAACCTCTCCGATACGACTGCCGCGATTCTGCCCGTAAGTCGGGGGCGAGCGGAATCGTCGCGACGTACATCTAAGGTTGCGGCCCGAGGCGCTGACCTGGTCTCCGTGGCTTCCTAGGATGACGGAGCCGTGCCTGACGGGCCGGCCATGCGTTGTTGCGGAGGGCTGATGCTTGAAGTGAGGGACCCGGCGGACGTGCGTTCGGTCGTCGGGGAGGTGCCGGCGATGACCGCGGCCGATGTCACGGCGGCGTACTCCCTCGCCAGGACCGCGTTCGCGACCTGGCGGCGGACCGGCCCGCTGGACCGGGCGGCGGTACTCGCGCGGTGCGCCGGGCTGATCAGGGACCGGGCCGAGGACGGGGCCGTGATCCTGGTCAGGGAGAACGGCAAGACGCTGGCCGAGGCCCGCGTCGAGGTGGCCAAGACGGCCGACTTCCTCGACTACTACGCGTCGTTCGCCCGCCAGCCCTGGGGAGAGCTGCTGGCCGACGCGCGGCCGGGAACGCAGACCAGCGCCCGGGTCGAGCCGGTCGGCGTGGTGCTCGCCATCTGCCCGTGGAACGACCCTCTGATCACCCCCGCACGGAAGCTCGGCCCGGCTCTCATCGCGGGCAACACGGTGCTGCTGAAGGCCGCCTCGCAGACCCCGATGATCGCGAATTGGCTGGTCAGGCTGTTTGCGGAGGCCAGGCTACCCGACGGCGTGGTGCAGGTGATCACGGGCAGGAACGCCGAGATCTCGGACGCGCTGCTCGCCTCGCCCGACGCGGTCACGTTCACCGGGTCGAACGAGGTCGGCGGCTACCTGCGCCGCGCCCTGGCCGACCGGAACGTCAGGCTGCAGGGCGAGCTCGGCGGCAAGAACGTGTCGGTGGTGCTCGCGGACGCCGACCTCGACCTGGCCGCCGCCACCGTCGCCAGCGCCGCTTTCGCCCAGGCGGGCCAGCGCTGCACGGCGACCAGCAGGCTGATCGTCGAGGCGTCGGTCGCCTCGGCGCTGGCCGGGCGGCTGCGCGACCGGGTGGCCGAGATCGTGGTCGGGCCCGGCCTCGACCCGGCGACCACGATGGGGCCGCTCAGCTACGCCGCGCACCGCGACGGCGTGCTCGAGCACATCGAGCGGGCCAGGAAGGAAGGCGGCGAGGTCATCGTCGGCGGTTCCCGGCCGACCGCGGACGCGCTCGTCTACGGCTGCTATGTCGAGCCGACGCTGGTCAACGTGACCCCGGCCCAGTCGCTGTGGCGGGACGAGGTGTTCGGCCCGGTGCTCGCGATCACCACCGCGACCGGGTTCGACGACGCGGTCCGGCTGGCCAACGACACCGCCTTCGGCCTCGCCGCGGCCGTGTTCACCACCAGCCTGACCTCGGCCAACCGGTTCCTCGAGGAGGCCGAGGCCGGGCAGGTCGCGGTCAACCTGCCGACGGCCGGCTGGGACGTGCACCACCCGTTCGGCGGCTTCCGCGAGTCCGGTTCCCCGTTCAAGGAGCAGGGCGCGCCCGGGCTCCGCTTCTACACCCGGATCAAGACCACCGCCGTCAGGTACCAGTGGTAGCGGGCGTCACCGACGCCGCGCCGGTCGGGATCATCGGGGCCGGCATCGTCGGGCTCGCGGTCGCGCGGCAGCTCGCGGGCGCGGGCGTCCCGGTCGTGGTGCTCGAGAAGGAGCCGGCCGTCGCCGCGCATCAGACCGGGCACAACTCCGGGGTCGTGCACGCCGGGATCTACTACCCGCCGGGCTCGGCCAAGGCGACGATGACCAGGCACGGCGTCGGCCTGCTGCGGGCCTACTGCGCCAGCCGCGGCCTCGCCTGGGACGAGCGCGGCAAGCTGGTGGTCGCCCGCGACGACGCCGAGACGGTCAAGCTGCGCGAGCTCGAGCGGCGCGCGACGATCAACGGCGTGCCCGGCGTGCGGTGGCTCACCGGGTCCGAGCTGCGCGAGCTCGAGCCGGAGGTGGCCGGGGTGGCGGCGCTGCTCTCCCCCACCACCGCCATCGTCGACTACCCGGCCATCGCCCGCTCGTTCGCGGCCGACGTGACCGCCGCGGGCGGCCAGGTGCTGACCTCCGCCCCGGTCACCGCGCTGCGGCTGCGCGGCCCGGACGGCGCCGACGGCGTCGAGGCCGACACCCCGGGCCGCTCCTTCCGGCTGTCCAGGCTCGTCATCTGCGCCGGCCTGCAGGCGGACCTGCTCGCCGCGACCGTGGGCGACACCGCCGCGCCCGAGATCATCCCGTTCCGGGGCGAGTACCTGCGGCTGCGGCCGCACGCGGCCGCCCGGGTGCGGCGGCTCATCTACCCGGTGCCCGACCCTCGGTACCCGTTTCTCGGGGTTCACCTGACCCCGCGCGTTGACGGCACGTCCGACCTCGGTCCCAACGCGGTGCTGGCGCTGGCCCGCGAGGGGTACCGGCGGACCGACGTGAGCTGGGACGAGGTATCGCGGCTGGCCCGCTCGGCCGCCTTCCGGCGGCTGGCCAGGCAGCACTGGATGACCGGCGTCCGCGAGTACCGGGGGTCGCTCGTGCGGCGCGCCTATCTCGCCGAGGCCCGGACCTACCTGCCCTGGCTGACGCCGGGCGACGTGACCAGCGCCCCGGCCGGGGTGCGGGCGCAGGCGGTCGACCCCGACGGCGGGCTGGTCGACGACTTCCGGATCAGCCAGGTCGGGCCGGTCACCTCGGTCCGCAACGCCCCATCACCAGCGGCAACGGCGTCGATGGCGATCGCCGAGCACATCGTCGCCGAACTCAAGCTCCGGCTCGACACAGAAAGGTAGTTATCTCCGTGTTCATTGTTGACTCCCAGGTGCACATCTGGAAAGAAGAGACCCCCGACCGCCCCTGGATCAAGGGGGCCAGGGAGCGCATGCGGCTGAACGGGCACCGCGAGGCGGCGTTCACGTACCAGGAGTGCGTGGCCCTGATGGACGAGGCCGGGGTTGACCGGGCGCTGATCCTCCCGCCGTCGTGGGAGGGCGACCGCACCGACTACGCCCTCGAGGCGTGCGAGGCGCACCCGGACCGGTTCGGCGTGATGGCCCGCATCCCGCAGAACAAGCCGGCCGAGGGCGCCGCGATGATGCGCGACTTCGCGCAGAACGCGCACATCAAGGGCACCCGGCTGACCTTCCACCGGCCGATCGACCGGAACTGGATGATCGACGGCACCAACGACTGGTACTGGCCCCTGGCCGAGGAGCTCGGCCTGGTGACGATGGTGCACGCGCCGATCTGGAAGGCAGAGCTCGGCGCGATCGCCGACCGCCACCCCGGACTGAAGATCATCATCGACCACATGGGCATCATGGCCCGCTGCGTGGACGACGCGATCGGCTACTGGACGGCGGAGACGGCGGACCTGTTCGAGCGGCCGAACATCTACGTCAAGGTGTCGGCCATCCCCGGCTACTCGACGCACCCGTTCCCCAACCTGAACATCGCCAAGTACGTCCGCGAGATGGTGGACAAGATGGGGCCCGAGCGCTGCTTCTGGGGCACCGACCTGACCCGGCTGATGGAGCACGGCCTCACCTACACCGACACCATCGAGCAGTTCACCAAGCACTTCCCGTTCACCGAGCAGGAGCTCGAGTACATCATGGGCCGCGGCATCTGCGAGTGCCTCGGCTGGCCGATCCCGGTCAACGCCGAGTGATGGGCGGGCAAGACGACGGCGCGCCTGACGCCGGTCCGCGTGCCGCCGGTCCGGTTGACGCCAGCCCGCCTGACGCCGCACCGCTTGACGGCGGGGAGGCGCTGATCCGGGCGGCCGCGGACCTGGGCTCGGACTACGTCTTCTCGTCGTCGGGCTCGGAGTGGGCCCCGGTCTGGGAGGCGTACGCCCGCCGGGCGGAGGCCGGGGTCGAGACCGTGCCCTACGTGGACGTGACCCACGAGACCACCGCGGTGGGGATGGCCACCGGCTACGCCGCTGTGACCGGCCGTCCGCAGGTGGTGCTGCTGCACGCGGCGGCCGGCCTGCTGCAGGGCGCCAACGCGATCCACGGCGCCCTGCTCACCGGCGCGCCGCTGGTCGTCTGCTCGGGCGAGTCGGCCGGCTACGGTGACGCGGCGGGCCCGGACCCCGGGTCGCAGTGGTACCGGAACCTGTCGGTGGTCGGCGGCCCGCAGGCGGTGGCGGCGCCGTTCACCAAGTGGGCGTGCGCGGCGGCCGACGTGAGCGTGCTGTACGGGATGGTGAAGCGGGCGGGCGAGCTCGCGGCCCAGGCCCCGGCCGGCCCGGTCTACGTCAACACCCCGGTCGAGACGCTGCTGGCGCCGTGGCGGCCGTCTCCGGCCGATAAGCCGGCCCCGGCCCCCGGCCGGACGGTCGCGGACTCCCGCGACGTCGAGGCGGCGGCCCGGCTGATCGCCGCGGCCGAGAACCCGGTGCTGGCGACGGAGACGGCCGGACGCGACCCGGAGGCGTTCGCGGCCCTGGTCGAGCTGGCCGAGCTGCTCGCGATCCCGGTGGTGGAGCCGCAGTCGGCCCTGTGCTCCAACTTCCCGCGGACCTCGCTCCTGCACGCGGGGGGCGAGCTCGGCCCGCTGGCGTCCGACGCCGACCTGGTGATCCTGCTCGGCTGCCGGGCGCCGTGGTACCCGCCGTCGGCCAAGCCGGGCGACGCGACCGTGCTCGTCATCGACGAGACCCCGCACCGGCCGCACATCGCCTACCAGGTCCTCACCGCCGACCGCTACCTCGGCGGCGAGATGGCGGCGACGCTGCGCGCGCTGACCGCCGCGATCCGCGCGATCGGCGTCGACCAGGCGGCGGTGGCGGCCCGCCGCCAGCGGCTGGCGGAGGCGTACCTGAAGTCAGAGGCGTCCCGGTCGCTGGCCGAGTACCGGGCGGCCGCGCCCGCCGCCGCCGGCCTGGCCGGCCAGGCCGGCGGCGGGGACGGCGCCAGCGACGGCCCGGTTGACCCGGTCGCGGCGGCGGCCGCGCTGCGGGAGGCGATCGGGCTGGAGGCGGTGGTGGTCGATGAGACGATCACGCACAGCCGCCTGATCGCGAAGCACCTGATGGCGGAGACCCCCGGCCGGTACCGGTATGTGCAGGGCGGCCTCGGGCAGGGCCTCGGCGTCGCCCTCGGGGTGAAGCTCGCGCTCGGCCCCGATCGCCTGGTCGTCTTCACTGTCGGCGACGGCTCCTGGCTCTACAACCCGGTGCTGCCGGGCCTGATGGCCTCGGCCCAGTACGGGCTGCCGGTGCTGATCGTAGTGTTCAACAACGGCAAGTACCTGTCCATGCGGCACAACCACCGGCGGGTATACCCGGACAGCGTCGCCGCCAGAACCGGCTACCAGCTCGGCGTAGACCTGTCGGCCCAGCCCGATGTCGCCGCGGTGGCGTCGTCGGCGGGCGCGGCCGGCTTCACGGTGCCCGCCGCCAGGGACCTCGGCCCGGTCCTCGACGAGGCCATCGCGGTTGTCCGCGGCGGCCGGACGGCCGTCGTCAACGTCTCCCTGACCCGGTAAGACAATCGGAGGAGCTAGATATGTCTGCTCAAACGCCGGCCCCGGCCCGCCCGGGGAAGGTCGTGGTCGGCCCAGCCGAGCTGCGCGCGCTGGTCGCGGGGGTGTTCGCGGCCCGCGGGGCGCGCCCGGACGACGCGGCGGCGGTCGCCGACGCGCTCGTCTGGGCCAACCTGCGCGGGGTCGACTCGCACGGCGTCTCCCGGGTGCCCCGGTACCTGGAGCTGTTCGACAAGGGCGAGTCGGTCGCCGACGCCGAGGTGACCGTGACCCGGCCGCGGGCCGCGATCGCGATCGTCGACGCGCACGCCGCGCCGGGGCCGGTGGCGATGAACCGCGCCGCCGACGAGGCGATCGCCGGCGCCCGCGAGTGCGGCATCGGCTGGGCCTCGGTCCGCGGCACCGTGCACACCGGCGCGATCGGCTACTATGCGAGCCGGATCGCCGACGCCGGCATGGCGGCGGTCGGCGTGGTGGCCGGCGTGCCCAACATGGCCTACGCCGGGGCGAAGGGCGCGGCCGTCGCCACCAGCCCGCTGGCGGTCGCGGTGCCGGCCGGCCGGCACGGCCTGGTGCTGCTTGACATGGCGACCGCGGTGATGGCGCTCGGCCGGATCGCCCAGCTCAAGGCGGCGGGCAAGGAGCTGCCGCCCGGCGTCGCGCTGACCGCCGACGGCGAGCCCACCACCGACCCGGCCCTGGCCAAGGTCCCCACCCCGGTCGGCGGGGCCAAGGGCGCGGGCATGTCCCTGGTCTTCGAGATGCTGGCCAGCGGCCTGGTCGCCAACCCGATCGTGCCCGCGTTCCACGGCGGCGGCAAGGAGGGCAGGCGGCACCGGCAGAACGGCTTCCTGCTCGCGATCGATGTCGCCGCGTTCCTGCCGCTGGCGGAGTTCACCGCGACCATCGACGAGACCGTGGACGCCATCAAGTCCCTTCCCCCAGCCGACGGCACGGCCGAGATCCTGGTGCCGGGAGAGCGCGGACGGCGCACCGGGGCCGAGCGCGCCGCGGCCGGCATCCCGCTCGGCCCCAAGGTCTGGCGCGAGCTGACCGAGGTCGCCACCGCCCTCGACGTCCCGGTTCCGACTCCCATCGGCTAGCCATGGCCGACCGCGGCAACTGATCTGCGGCCGGACGCCAGGCCGGGCTCGGTCGACGGCGGCGTGGCCCGCTCCGGCGCGATCGGCTCCGGCGTGATCGGCTCCGGCGTGATCGGCTCGGCCGCGCGCGCCCCGTATCCGGCCAGGGCCACCCACCCGGACAGGGCCAGCGGATAGCAGAAGTAGCCGAACCGGGTCGCCGGCGACAGCGCGAACAGCGCCGCCAGCCCGAGGGCGATCCGGTTCGCGGCGCCGGCCGGGGTGCGCGGCGGCGCGACTATCAGCGATGCCACCAGGGCCGCGCCCGCCGCGAGGAGCAGGGCGATCGCGGCCGCGTGGCCGGCCGGGCCGACCGCCGCGAGCAGGTGGCCGGGCAGCGGGCTGGCCGCGGGCGAGCGGGCGGCGGTGAGGCCGAGCGGATAGGCGACGGTGTTGGCCACGATCGCGGCCGGATGCAAGATCCCGGCCGGGGCGAGCGCGACCGTCAGCCCGATGGCGGTGCCGAGCGCGGTGACGGTGAACCTGACCGCCGCCCGTCCGCCGTCTCTGACCATGACCATCACGATGAGCACGGCCAGGGCCGGCCAGGCGGTGTACTTCATCGCGCAGACCACCCCGAGGACCACGGCCGGGCGCCAGCCGCCGCCGCCGAACCTGATCAGCAGGGCCAGGGCCAGGGCGGTGAGGGCGATCACGGGCGGGTCGGTGATGCCCTCGGCGAGCGGGAACGCCAGCACCGGAGAGGAGACGGCGAGCGCGGCGAGGCCGAGCGGGGTGACCCGGATCCGGCCGATCCTGGTGATCCCGCTGATCCTGAACGTGATCAGCAGGATCAAGAACGTGGCCGCCGCCAGCCAGGGCCGGGGATCGGCCAGCAGGCCGGGGAGGCCGAGCGCCTTCGGCAGCCCGAAGACCGCCATCACCGGCAGGTAGGGGTTATAGGCGAGCCAGCCGCCGCGGGCAACCGCGGCCGACCCCAGGTAGGGGGTTCCGTGGTGCAGGAGGAGCACCCCGGACCTGGCCACCACCAGGGCATCCGGGGTGACCGGCTCGCGGGTTGCCAGCCAGACCAGGGGCGCCGCCAGCGCCCCGGCCACGGCAAGGGCGACCGGGACGGCCAGCTCCGCCGTCCGCCCGGGGGTGCCGCCGTCGCCCTCGCGACCCGCTGCCCGCGCTCGGCGGGTGCCACGGACCGCGGCCGCGGCCGCAATTGCGGCCGCGATGGCGTAGGCCCCGACGGCCCAGATGCCCCACCAGCGGTCCAGCCCCCGGCCGCTGAACAGGGCGACCCCGGCCGCGTAGACCGCGAACCCGGCGTACCAGGCGGCCGGGCTGCGGACGGCGCTGTTCATCAGGGGCCCGAGCCGCCGGGACGGGATCGCGATGTCCATGGCAGCAGCCTGGCGGATCGGCCGGCCCGCGGTCGATCGGCCTAGCCCCCGTCTTCAGGGTGGGCCTAACCCCCGTGCTCGTGCGGTAGCCAGCATCACCAGCCGGCCAAGTGTCCGACTTCGCCCTGGTCAGGGGCTTTCGTGTACAACGTGTAAACTTACCTTTCAGGTTCAGTGGTCCTGGCAAGCTGGACAGAAGCCTAAATTGGACGCATCCTCAGCGACGAGTGGGTGAAATGGACCAGCTAACTGTCATGCGCAGCTTCGTCGGGGTGACGAAGTCCCGCAGCTTCAGCCAGGCGGCGCGCACGCTCGGGATCTCCGGCTCCCTGGTGTCACGCCACGTCGCCGAGCTCGAGCGCTCCCTCGGCGTGCACCTGGTCAACCGGACCGCGCGGACCATCAGCCTGACCGAGGCCGGCACCCGCTACGCGGAGTTCGCCACCCGGATCGTCGAGGAGATCGACCGCGAGGAGGCGCAGCTGCGCGGGCTGCGCGACAAGCCCGAGGGGACGCTCTCCATCATCGGCCCGAAGTGGATCGGGAGCGACGACGTCGGCGACGCGATCGTGGCGTTCGCCACCCGGTACCCCAAGATCCACATCCGGTTCGAGGTCGGCGGGATGTCCGAGCGCTCCTACGAGTTCCTCGACCAGGGGTTCGACGTCGCCTTCCACACCCGGCACGTGCGCGACTGCAACCTGATGCTGCGGAAGATCGCCGACCTCACGTTCACCCTCTGCGCCGCGCCGGGCTACCTGCACCGGGCCGGCCAGCCGGCGTCGGCGGCCGAGCTGTCCGACCATGACTGCCTGGTCAACACCAACGACCCGATCTGGCACCTGAACCAGGACGGGAACGAGCTGCACCTCAAGATGAGCGAGCCGGTCTACTCGTCCAACAGCTACGTCACCCTGCGCAAGGCCGCGATCGCCGGCCGCGGCATCGCGGTGCTGCCGATCCGCCTGGTCGGCGCCGAGCTCGCGGACGGAGCCCTGGTCACCGTGCTTCCCGAGTGCGAGGTGCCGGACCGGCCGCTGTACGCGCTGCACTCCCCCGGTACCCAGACCACCGCGCGGGTCAGGCTCTTCCTCGACTTCGTGTCCGACTGGTTCCGCAAACAGTCGCCCGCCCAGCACGCCCGGCCGACGGTCGTCAACGCCGTCCAGGCCAAGTCCGCCTAGCCCTCGGGCATGTCCGAACCTGCAACTAAAGGCTTCGGTTAGCGCCAGGTCAGACCTCTTATGCTTCGACCTGAAACGGCGGTTTGGGCCGAGCGACGAGGGAAGGCGCCGGCTTCAGGCGCCCGGAGGCGAGTGAGGAAAACACAGCCAGTGACGGTCATGCGTGTGGAACGAGTCGTGTACGGCGTTACCGACCTCGATGAGTGCACCCGGTTCTTCGAGGATTTCGGGCTCGCGCCCATCGGCGGCGACGGCCCGGGTACGCGCTTCGCGACCCAGACCGGTCAGGTCGTCGAGCTGCGGAGCGCCGACGATCCGAACCTGCCTCCGGCCGTCCAGGAGGGGTCGAGCCTGCGCGAGATCGTCTGGGGGGTCGACACCCCCGAGTCGCTCGACAAGCTGGCGACCGACCTGCTGGCCGACCGGTCCATCTACACCGACGCGGACGGCGTGGCCCACACGGTCGACGAGACCGGGTTCGGGGTCGGGCTGGCGGTCTGCGCCCCGACGACCGGGCCGACCAACTTCCCCGGGTCCAACCGCTCGGGGAACGTGAACCGGTGGAACTCGCCGCTCGGCCACCCCGGCCGGGTCCGCCCGCTGCGACTGTGCCACGTGGCGCTCGACATCCCTAAGGCGGGCAAGGACGAGGCGGTCGCCTTCTACACCGACCGGCTCGGCTTCGTGCCGACCGACCGGCCCGCCAAGGTCGGTGTGTTCATGCGCGCCCCGGGCGACACCGACCACCACACGCTGCTGCTCTGCCACCGTCCGGACCGGGCCGGGATCAACCACTGCGCGTACGAGGTCGCCCGGATCGACGAGGTCATCGTCGGCGCCAACGACATGATCGAGCGCGGCTGGCACGAGGCGCGCCGCCTCGGCCGGCACACCGTCGGGTCCAACATCTTCCGGTTCATCCACGCGCCGTGCGGCGGCCGGGTCGAGTTCGCGGCCGACATGGACCGGGTCGACGACAGCTACGGCCCCAACGACTACGAGGAAACGCCGCCGCACACGATCTGGACCCTGCGCCTCGAGCGGGATGCGAAGGAAGGCGACCACTGATGAGTACCGAGTACCCCGAGATCAAGCTCTACATCAACGGCGAATGGCAGGACGGCGCGGGCGGGCGGGGGGACGACATCGTCAACCCCGCGACCGAGGAGGTACTCGGGCGGGTCCCGTTCGCCGAGCCCGGCCAGGTCGACGCCGCCATCGCGGCGGCGGCCGAGGCGTTCCCGAAGTGGCGCGACGCCGGACCCGACGTCCGCTCCAAGATCCTGCTGAAGACGGCGGCGCTGCTGCACCAGCGGGCCGACGAGATCGGCCGGGTGATGACCCTCGAGGAGGGCAAGTCGCTCGGCGAGGCCGTCGGCGAGGTGCACCGGGCCGCGGCCGGGCTGGAGTGGAACACCGAGGAGGGCCGCCGCGCGTACGGGCGGATCATCCCCTCGGGACCGGACGAGATCCTGTCGGTCCGGGTCACCCCGGTCGGCCCGGTCGGCGCCTTCGTGCCGTGGAACTTCCCGGCCGGCGGCCCGATGCGGAAGATCTCGGCCGCGCTCGCGGCCGGCAACTCGATCGTGATCAAGCCGTCCGAGGAGGTGCCCGCGACGGTCTCGCTCATCGTCCGGGCGTTCGAGGACGCCGGGCTGCCGCCGGGGGTGCTCAACCTGCTCTTCGGGGTGCCTGACGAGATCTCGCGGACGGTGATCGCGGATCCCAGGATCAGGTTCATCGCCTTCACCGGGTCCATCCCGGTCGGCAAGCACCTGGCCGGGCTGGCCGCCCAGGTGATGAAGCCGGTCCACATGGAGCTCGGCGGGCACGCCCCGGTCATCGTCTGCGCCGACGCCGACCCGGTCAAGGCGGCCAGGAGCGCGGCCCGGGCCAAGATCGTCAACGCCGGGCAGGTCTGCACCTCGCCCAGCCGGTTCCTGGTCCACCGCAGCATCTACGACCAGTTCACGGCGGCCTTGACCGAGTCGATCGCCGCCTTCAAGGTCGGCAACGGACTGGAGCCGGGCGTGCAGATGGGACCGATGGTGAACCACCGCAGGCTGGCCAGCGTGCAGAAGCTCATCGAGGACGCGGTCAGCCGCGGCGCCACCGTCACCACCGGCGGGGAGCCGATCGAGGGCGACGGCTACTTCTTCCAGCCGACCGTGCTGACCGACGTCCCGGCCGACGCGGCGATCCTGCACGAGGAGCCGTTCGGCCCGGTCGCCCCGGTCGCGGCCTTCGACGACCTGGACGCAGCCCTCGAGCTCGCCAACTCGCTGCCGTTCGGGCTCGCGGCCTACGCCTACACCGACTCGGCGGCGACGGCGGAGAAGCTCATCGCGGGCTACGAGGCCGGCATCCTGTCCATCAACCACTGCGGCGGCTCGCTGCCGCAGGCCCCGTCGGGCGGCTTCAAGGAGAGCGGCTACGGCCGTGAGGGCGGCCCCGAAGGGCTGGAGGGGTACCTCGTCACCAAGCGCGTCTCGCACAAGCTCCGCTCATGATCTGGTGCCGGTTCGAGGATGCCGGGACTCCGGTCTACGGGCTGGTGGAAGACGGCTGGGTGACTCCAGTCGCGGGCGGACCGTTCGGAAAATATGAAAAGAGCAACCGACGGCTGCCTGTCGCCGAGCTGCGGCTGCTGCCGCCGGTGATCCCCTCGACTTTTTTCTGCGCGGGGCTCAATTACAAGGGGCACGCGCAGCGGGCGGCCTACGGCGGGCACGAGGTGCCGACCAGGCCCGAGATCGGGTACCGGGCGAACAACGCGCTGACCGGGCACCTGTCGCCGATCGTGCGGCCCGCCGACTGCGACGAGCCGCTGGTGGCCGAGGGCGAGCTGGTCGCGGTCATCGGCCGGCCGATCCGGCACGCGACGCCCGAGCAGGCGCGCGAGGCGATTCTCGGCTGGACGATCGGGAACGACGTCAGCGCGCGGGGCTGGCAGAAGTCCGACCGGACCTTCTGGCGGTGCAAGAACAGCGACACGTTCAAGCCGATGGGGCCGTGGATCGTCACCGACGTCGACCCGCTCGCCGCGACCACCACGGTGCGGGTCGATCACGAGGTCAAGGCCTCGTTCCCGACCGGGGACATGCTGTTCGGGCCGTACGAGTACCTATCGGCCATTTCCCGCTACATCACGCTGTCGGCGGGAGACGTGGTGTGGATGGGGACCGATGAGACGGCGACCGTGCTGCCAGGCCAGGTCGTCGAGATCACGATCGACGGAATCGGAACGCTTGCCAACCCGGTCACCCAGGAGGACCGGGCACTCGAGGAGGAGGAGTCATGAGCGACAAGCCTGCTTACATACACCACGTCAACTTCCCGACCACGGACGCCGAGCGGACCATCGAGTGGTACTCGAAGGTGTTCGGGATGAAGTACATCAAGCCGAAGTCGAACACCAAGGTCGTGCTGATGACCAGGGGAAACTTCGACCTGCACTTCACCCCGGTCGAGTCGATGGACCGGATGGCCCCGTACCACTTCGCGGTCGAGGTCGAGGACTGGGAGGGCTTCCTGGCCCACCTGGACTCGCTCGGGATCAGGCATACCCGGGTGATCACCAGGCCGGAGAACAACTCGCAGTTCTGCTATATCCACGACCCCGATCACACGATGATCGAGCTGGTCTTCCACGCCCGCCGGCCGTACCCGCCGGTGCCGGAGAAGTACGCGGCGGGCGCGTCGGCCGCCCCGGGCGGGACCGGGCCCGGGGTGACCGGCCCCGGCGGGGTCGCGCCGGAGTCGGCCGAGCAGGCGCAGGCGGCGCTGACCGCGGCCGACAACGCGGCGGTGAGGTAGCCGATGCCCTACGTGGAAAGCGACGGCGCCCAGGTCTACTACGAGACCCACGGGACCGGCCCGGGCGTGCTGTTGGTGCACGGCTCCGGCGGGCACCACGCCGCCTGGTGGCAGCAGGCGGCCGCCCTGCAGGACGACTACACGGTGATCACCGTCGACCTGCGCGGCTTCGGCAACACCCGGTGGACGCAGGAGCACGACGCGCGGAACTTTCCCGGCGACATCATCGCGGTGCTCGACGCGGTGGCCGCTTCCGGCGGCCCGTCGCGGGCGGTGCTGGTGGGGCAGTCGATCGGGGCGGCGGCGGCGCTGAAGGCGGCGCTGCTCCGCCCGGACCGGGCGTCCGGCGTCATCCTCGCGCACTCGCTCGGCGGCCTGCGCCACCCCGAGCTGACCGAGCTGGTCAAGGCCGACCGCGCCGTCGCGGAGCAGATCCCGGTGCTCGACCGGCTGATGACGCCCGAGTTCCGGGCCCGGCGGCCCGACATGGCGTTCCTGTTCCGGCAGATGGGCACGTTCAACACGGCCAAGATGCAGGACCTGACCAACCTGAACAGCGACGGGCCGACGGTTTCCGAGCTCGCCGCCGCCCCGTTTCCGCTGCTGCTGCTGGCGGGCGAGAAGGACGCGGTGCTCTCGCCGACGACCGTCCGCCGCGCGGGCGAGCTGCTGCCGAACGCGCGAGTGGAAGTTGTGACGGACGCGCCGCACTCGATGTACTGG
>Ga0302229_10001179_pt1 | contig 20004 bp, 18 predicted proteins | sample II_Palsa_N1_3_FD_193518 | JGI IMG/M metagenome (GOLD analysis project Ga0302229, IMG submission 193518) | Peat permafrost microbial communities from Stordalen Mire near Abisko, Sweden - II_Palsa_N1_3 | ecosystem: Environmental > Terrestrial > Soil > Palsa > Peat permafrost | place: Sweden... | reverse complement strand
AGCCAGGCGCGCGCGCTCGAGCTGAACCGCAGGACCGCGGTGCCCGCCCCAGCGCGACTCCGTCCGTCGCCCGAGGCGAGCGCCCTCGGCACCGCAACCAGGCTCAGCACCCCGTGCAGCTCGAGCGTCGCCAGCAGGTGGACGCGACAGGGGCCGGGGCAGTCGAACCGGACGCGCAATCCCCGCGCCAGTGCCAGCGCCAGCCTCCGGCGCCCGAGCGTGACGACGCCGACCTGCAGTTGCCTGGCGGGCGCCTGCCTCGCAAGCGGCTCGCTGCGGACCGCGCTCGCGCTCGGCGTTTGCGTCTTGACCGCGCGCGTCTTGACGGCGCGCGTCTTGATCGTCTTGGTGTGTCGCTGCCGGGCGCGTGTGGCGGCGAGCCGTCGACGACGATTACGGCGGCGCCGGCCGGCGGAGGCCGCCCGGGCGATCGCGCTGCCCGTGCGGCGACGTGCCGCCGTCCGGAAGCTCTCGACGGCGCCCGGCAGCAGCTGGGCGGCGATCACCGCGTCGAGGCGGTAGAAGTAGGTCGTTGCAGGCTTGAGGCCGGTGAGGGTCGCGCTGACCGCGCCGCCGCCGGCGCCGACTGGGGCGGGCGCGATCGCGGTCGCGTCGCTCAGCTGCGTCGGCGCCTCACCGTAGTCGAAGCGGTAGCCGACCGACAGGTTCGCAGGGTCAACCGTCCCGGTCACCGTGGCTGTGGACGCGCTGACGTGACTGGGAGCGCCGGTCCGGCTGACCGGGGCTCCGAGCGGCCCCCAGACATCGACGGCTTGAGTCGTGCTGCTCGTGAATCCGAGATTGTCGGTCGCCGTCAGCGTCACGTTGTAGATGCCGGGGCTGGCGAAGGCGTGGCTCGGGTCCGGGCCGTCGGACCCGGGGGAGCCGTCGCCCCAGCTCCAGCTCAGGTTCGCGATTCCCGCCTGGATCGAGTACTGCTGCCCGCTGAAGCTCACCGAGGCGGTGTTTCCCGGCGGATCGGTGGCGCTCGCCGGGAACGTCGCGGGCTGCCCCGGCGCGAGCCCGGACGGAGGGTTGAACGCCACGCTCGGGGTTCCATACCTGTCCTCTGCGCCGACGCATGCGTCGTCGATGTTGCTCCACAGGAGCTGCACGGTCCATCCGCCATCGGTGGTCGGCTGCTGATTGCACTTGTCGGCGACTTCGCCGCAGGCAGAGGTCGACGCCGGGCAGTTGGCGTCATACCAGGCGAGTGGAGGCGCCAGCGCGGTGGCATCGTCGACGAGCGGGTCGTCGATCGACTCCGACCACTCGTGACTCAGGTACATCGTCTGGTTTTGCAGCGTCGACTCGGTGCCGCAGCCTTGCGTCATCGCTCCCGCGGTGTTGTCCGGGATCACGGTGTAGAGCACGCTGGTGCCGTTCGGCAGCTGGGTTGAGCCGTGATAGGAGCAGAATGCCTGGCCCGAGCAGCCGGACTCGTCGCAGATGGTCGTGCCGGCCGGGAACAGCACGATGTAGACGGTTGAGACGCCGTTGCCGGGGGGTGTGGGCAGCGCGCCCGAACCGATCTGGGCCACCAGCTGCGATGCGACCTGGGCGTCCTGCACGGTGCTTGCGCCGATCGTCGGGTTGATCTGGAACTGGCCGCCGTAGGTGACCTGGTTGGCCGAGTTCTGACCGGAGCTGTCCATGTATTGCGCGAGCACGCCGCCGATGTCGTCCGGGCTGCCGCTCTGCGAGGCGAAGTACTTGATCAAGCCGGGGTCGCCGGTGGTTGGGTTGGTGTACAGCGGATTGATCCGAGGGCCCCAGTCGACCACGATCCCGGTCACCGAATGTACGACGGGTCCGCCGTAGTAGATGAGCGGATCGCCTTGGTCCGCCGAGGCGGCCTGGGGGAGCATCGCCGCGAGCGCGAGCGCGAGCGTGAGCGTGAGCGCGATCCCGGTGGGCAGGCAGCGGAATGGGTAGCGAGCGGAGGGCACCTTCGCCCGCTGATCGGCCGTCCTGGTGCCCGCGCGTAGTACTAGACCGCGAATTCAACGAGGGTCCGACGCTGTTCACCCGTTCAGCAGCTTGGCAACCTGCTGCTTGACGTTCGCCTGATTCGGAAGCAGCACGTCGGAGCCGTCGTAACTGCTCGACGACTCGGTCAGCAGGCTGGCCGGCGCCGAGCCGCCGATCTCGGAAGCGATGAACAGCTGCATCAGGGTCAGGCCGCCCATGTCGGTCTGGATCACCCCGGGTGCGTCCCACGCCGCCCACGGCAGGTGCAGGAACGCGGGGAGGCTGAACAGCTGCGATTTGATGCCGTTCATGATCTCCTGCTGCATCGCCTCGCGGTTCAAGTCGGTGTACGCGGTGTTGCACGAGTTGTCTCGCGTACGTGCGAGGATCAGCGCCTGCAGGCCATTTAGGTGATGGCTGCCGGGGCTGAGGTCGAGCGTGAAGCCGCCGTCGGCAACGCCGCCGGCGATCTGCGAGCAGATCCGTGGTGTCGTCACCGTGACGCCGCCGATGTCGTTGATGAACTTCGGGAAGTTGGCGAGGTCGACGACGATCAGGTGGTTGATCTCAAGGCCGGTGAACTGCTTGATCACCTTCAGCGCGAGCGCCGGACCGCCGTCAGACCAAGCCGCGTTGATCTTCTCGAAACCGACGCCCGGGATGTCGACGAGCGTGTCGCGCGGGATCGAGAGTCGCCGCGAGACGCCGTCGCCGATCCGCCACAACATGATCGAGTCGGTGTTCGCATCGGCCTCGCTGTAGTTGGAGCCCGGCTCTTTGGATCCGGAGCCGCTCGTCGGCCGGTTGTCGAGTCCGAGGATCAGCACCGTGTTCGGCGAGGTCAGGATCGGTCCGGCGCCTGTCAGCTGCGAGCCGGCGCCGGCGGGCAGGTCGCCGACATGGATCTGGGCGCTGATCAGGAACAGGACCGTCGACAGCAGCACCCAGCTGAGGACCGCGGTGACCACCGCGATCAGGCCCCGCTTCCAGGTCCAGCGCCGCCACCACGGCCGCGTGTCCGGCGCCACCGGCGCCGTGCCGCGCGGGCGGGCGGACTCGCGCTGCAGGATCTCCCAGTCGCTCTCGGCCCGCAGCCGGGCGATCAGGCCGCGCGGTCGCGAGTGGTAGCGCGAATAGGGCGAGCCGGTACTGCGGCCGCCCGAGCGACCCTTACCCGCTTCACGGCCGGCGTCGGTCGCGGCAGCGGGTCGGTCGGGCCTGGTGATGCCCTTCGAGCCGCTGCGGTAGACCCGATACGACGATTCAGGCCCGCGGGCGCGTTGTTCACGATCCTTGGACATCAGCGCACTGCATACCCACTGCATATAGTGAAGCCATGCCTTCGCGGCGCGTAATCGGCGTCGACATGGGCGGGACAAAGCTACTGGCCGGGGTGTTCGACGGTGACTTGGGGGTTCACCATCGCGTACAGCGGACCGTTGTCGGTCTCGACCAGGTCACGCTTCTCACCACCGTACAGGACGCCGTCGACGAGCTGAGCAACAGCGCCGGCAGGGAGATCGCCGCGGTCGGCTTCGGCATCCCGTCCCTGATCGATCGCCGGACCGGCGAATCGGTCATCTCGGTCCACCTCGAGCTCGATCACATCTCGTTCGGAGACGTGATGGCCGAGCGGCTCGGGATCCCGGTGTTCGTCGACAACGACTCGAATCTGGCAGCGCTCGCCGAGCATCGCGCCGGCGCCGCCGTCGGCGCCAGCGAGGTCGTCGTCGTGACGGTCGGGACCGGCATCGGCGGCGGGCTGATCCTCGGCGGCCAGCTGTACCGCGGCTGGATTGGCGCCGGCGCTGAGCTCGGTCACGTCGTGATCGAGATGGACGGGCCGCCGTGCAATGGCAGCTGTCCCAACCGTGGCTGCGTGGAGGCGCTCGCCTCGGGCACCGCGCTCGCTCGCGAGGCCGTCAGGATCGCCGCCGAGCGCCCCGATTCGGCACTTGCGCGCGCGCGCACCGCCGGCCGCGAGCTCGCCGGTCCGCTCGTCACCGAGCTCGCGCACGACGGCGATCCGGCGGCGCTCGAGGTGCTGCGCCTGATCGGCTCGCGCCTCGGCGTCGCGCTCGCGAGCTATGTGAACATCTTCAACCCGGAGCTGATCGTGATCGGAGGCGGGGTGATCGGGGCGGGCGAGCTCCTGCTCGTACCCGCCCGCCGCGAGGTGGCCGCGCGCGCGCTGCCGCCGTCGCGCGACGAGGTGCGGATCGTCGCCGCGAGCTTCGGGATCGAGGCCGGCATGGTCGGCGCCGCCGCGTACGCGCTCGACATGCTTGCCGGGCGAGGCGAGCGCCTGTGAGCGGCCGGCTGATCGTCTGCCCGACCCCGATCGGCAACCTCGAGGACATCACGCTCAGGGTGCTCGCGGCCCTGCGCGAGGCCGATGTGGTCGCCTGCGAGGACACGCGCCGCACGCGCGTGCTGCTCGACCGCTACGGCGTTAGCGCGACGCTCCTCAGCTATCACGAGCACAACGAGCCAGAGCGCGCGGCCGAGCTGGTTCGGCGGATGCACCGCGGCGACACCGTTGCGCTCGTCTCCGATGCCGGCATGCCGCTCGTCTCCGACCCGGGCTTCGTGCTGGTGCGGGCGTGCGTCGCCGCGGGGCTGGCCGTGGAGGTGCTACCCGGGCCGAGCGCCGCGCTGGCGGCGCTGGTCGCGAGCGCGCTGCCGTCCGACCGCTGGCGCTTCGCCGGCTTCCTGCCCCGTAAGCGCGGCGACCTCGAGCAGTTGTTCGCCTCCCCCGAGACGGTTGTCGCGTTCGAATCACCGCGCCGGGTGGCGGCCTCGCTGGCGGTGCTCGCCGAGCTCGATCCGGACCGGCGGGTCGCGATCTGCCGGGAGCTGACCAAGGTTCACGAGGAGGTGGTGCGCGGGACCGCGGCCGAACTCGCCGAGCGCTACGCGGCCCATCCCCCGCGCGGAGAGGTCGCGCTCGTCGTCGGGCCCGCCCCGGCGCCCGCCGAGGTCGATCTGACGCCGGCCCTCGACGCCGTCCGGCGGCTCGTCGACGCCGGCGCGAAGCCGCGGGTGGCGGCGGGCGTCGTCGCCGAGCTCACCGGCGCCAGCGCGAATGCGCTCTACCGCGGGCTGACCAAGCGGTGAAGCCGCAACCGCCGGCGCACCAGCGTGCGATGCGGCTTCGACTGGACGACGATCAGCATCGCCGGCACTGAGCGCCGCGAGCGGACGAGTCGCTGGGCTCGTCGCGACAGCGGCACCGTGATCACCTCGTGCGAATGCGCTGGGATCGTCCTGCTCACCCGCCCGAGGATCACGGTCCTGCGCACCCGTGCCGAGGTCTTCCGCGCCGCGATCGCCACCAGGCGGCCGCGCCGGAGCGTCTCGACAGACGTGAGCGTCGCGACCACGTGACAGCGCCGGCGCCGCAGGCGGCAGCGGACGGTGACCGTCACCGCCAGCCGCTGCTTCTTGACCTTATGCTTGCCCACGGACCCCGTGCCCGTGCCCGTGCTCGTGCCCGTGCCCGTCGATCCGCCTGAGCCGCCGCCGGTCGAGACCCCCGGGCCCAGCTCCAACAGGACGCCGCCCCACCCATCTGCGAGCGCGCATTCGGAGCTGCTCGGACACGAGATCGACTCGATCGGGTAGGCATCCTCGCTGCTCTGGACCCAGCTGCCGGCACCGCCGGTCGGAAACGTCGACACGAACGAGTCGCCGGCGGCGTCTCCCGCCACGCACAGGGCGCCCGAGGCGCAGGCGATCGAGGTGAACTCGACGGTGCCCTCGTCACCCGGCGCCGGGATGCTTGCCACGGTCCAAGTGGACGCGCCCCCGAGCGGGTTGGTGCTCGTGAGGATGTCGCCGCCCGCGTCGGCGGTTACGCACAGGCTTGTCGTCGTGCACGCGACCGCCGTCAGCGCTGAGGAGTTCGCGTTCGTGTCGACGGTGGTGTTCGACCACGACGCTGCGCCTCCGCTCGGGTTGCTGGAGGCCAGCACGTGGCCGTTGACATCGACTGCGACACACAGAGTGCTCGAGGGGCAAGAGACGCCGGACAGGCTGGTGGCCCCGTCGACGTCGGCCGAGCTCCAGGCGCCCTGGCCGCCTGTCGGATTTCGCGACCACAGGACGTTGCCGGCGTCGTCGACCGCCACGCACAGCGTCGTGCTCGCACACGAGACCCCGTCGAGCGAGTTGTTTCCGGGGTCGACGTCGGTCGTCTGCCAGGCGCTGGCAGTCCCCGGGCTCGTCGATGCGACCACGTTGCCGGCGCCATCGACGGCCACGCACAGGCTGGACGAGGGACACGAGACGCCGCTGATCGGGTTGCCGGAGTCGACGTCTCCGAGCTGGCTCCAGCTCGCGGGCGACCCGTTCGGGTTTCCGACCGCGTCGTCGGTCACGAGGATCCCGCCCTCGTCGTCGCCGGCGACGCAGACGCCGGCGGACGGGCACGAGATCCCATCGAGCCCGATCCCCGGCCCGCCATCGACCGAGGTCGAGTTCCAGCTCGAGGCCGGCCCGGTCGGGGCGGCGCTCGTGATCACGTTGCCGGCGTTGTCGCCGGCCACGCACAGCGCCGGGCTCGGACAGGCGAACCCCAGGATCGCGCTGGCGCCGCGGCTGGCCACGCTCCACGTGCTGGGCGACGCGGTTGGGTTGGCGGAGCTCAGCACCGCCCCGTTCGAGTCGCCCGCGACGCACAGCGTGACCGCCGGGCAGGCGATCGACTGGATCGCGGTCACCCCGTCGACGTTCGCGGCCGTCCACACGCCGGCGCTGTAGGCCACCACGTTGCCCGCTTGATCGGCGGCGACGCACGTCCCCGGGGCAGCGCAGCTGACCGCATCGATCACGTTCGCACCGTCGATCGAGGAAAGCGTCCACGCTGACGCGCCGCCGGTTGGATCGGTCGACACGACCGCGTTGCCGGCGTCGTCGACGGCGACGCAGTAACCGGCCGACGGACAAGACACCGCCGTCAGCGCCTGGCTGCCGTCGACGTCGGTCATCGTCCAGGCTCCCGGGCCGCCGGTCGGATCCGTCGAGGTGATCACGTTGCCGGACCCGTCGACCGCCACGCACATCGTCGGCGAGCCGCACGACACCGCACTGATCCCGCCGGACTCGTTCGTCAGCGTCGCGTAGCTCCAGGGTCCGCTCGGGTTGGCGGGGTCGGTCATCGTCATGATCTCGTCGTCGCCGACCGCGACGCACAGGCTCGCCGACGGGCACGAGATCCCCTCGACGGCCTCGTTGCCGTCGATCGAGCCGAGCGCGCCCGACAGCTCGGTCACCGACCACGCTCCCGAGCCGGGGTTGCCGGTGAGCACCGAGCCGTCCACGGTGCCGGCGAGGCACAGCGACGACGAGGTGCAGGAGATCGCGTCGATGCCCGACGTCTGGGCTGGGTCGACGAGCACCGGCGAGGTCAGCGTCAGCTGGGCCGAGGCGAGCGCCGGCGCGGCGGCGACAGCGAACGCGACCAGCATGAGGACGAATCCGACGCGACCCCCGAGTCCCCCGAGTCTCATAGCGATGAATCTAGCGGGCGTCCCCAGTTCCTCTCCGCGGTAGGCCGGCCCAACGCCTGCGGCTACTCTGCGAAGTCCCGTGTCCTACTACATCACGACCCCGATCTACTACGTCAACGCGCAACCTCACCTGGGACACGCGTACACGACGATCGCGGCTGACGTGCTCGCGCGCCACATGCGCCAGCGCGGCGAGGACACGTTCTTCCTGACGGGGACCGACGAGCACGGCGAGCCCGTCGCGGACGCCGCGCGCGCCCAGGGGGTCGAGCCCCAGGAACTGGCCGACCGCAACGCCGAGCGGTTCAGGGCGTTGATGCCGCAGCTCGGCATCTCGAACGACTTCTTCATCAGGACCTCCGACCCCGAGCACAAGCGCAAGGTGCAGGAGGTGCTCCAGCGCGTCCACGACAACGGCTACGTCTACAAGGGGTTGTACGAGGGCTGGTACTGCCCGCGCTGCGCCGACTTCAAGGTCGAAAACGAGATCCTCGACGGAAACCGCTGCCCGATCCACGAGATCGAGCTGACGCGCGAGTCGGAGGAGAACTACTTCTTCCGTCTGTCGAGCTTCCAGGAGCCGCTCGAGCGCCTGTACGCCGAGCGCCCCGACTTCGTCATGCCCCAGCGCCACTTCAACGAGGCGCGCGCATTCATCTCGCAGGGGCTCCAGGACGTCTCGCTGTCACGCGCGAACCTGACCTGGGGCGTCGTCGTCCCGTGGGATCCGAGCCACGTCTTCTACGTCTGGTTCGACGCGCTGCTCAACTACTACACGGCGCTCAGCTACGCCCGCCCGGGTGAGGATCTGACTGACCGCTACTGGCCGGCGACGTTCCACATCATCGGCAAGGACATCCTCAAGTTCCACACCGTCTTCTGGCCGGCGATGCTGATGGCCGCGGATATCGAGATCCCCGAGCACGTGTTCGTCCACGGCTTCCTGCTCGGGGCCGACGGGCGCAAGATGAGCAAGTCGCTGGGCAACGTGCTGGACCCGTTCGAGGTGATCGACCAGCTCGGGACCGACGCGCTGCGCTTCTACCTGATGCGGGACGTCGCGTTCGGGAGCGACGGCTCGGTCGGGATGGACGCCGTGCAGACCCGCTATGAGCGAGAACTGGCGAACGAGTACGGGAACCTGGCCAGCCGCTCGCTCGCGATGATTCAGCGCTACCGGAGCGGGTCGCTGGCCGCCGGTGCGACCGACGCGGCGCTCGGGGCGGACTTCAGCCGCATCCAGGATCAAGTCGCCGATCTGATGGATCGAGCCGAGCCGACCCAGGCCCTCGAAGTCATCTGGGCCCGCATCCGCCGCCTCAACCGCTATGTCGAGGAGCGCGCCCCCTGGGAGCTGGCGAAGGATCCCCGTGCCTCGGAGTCACTCGATCAGGTGCTGCGGTCGTTGTTCGAGGGCCTGCGCGTGGTGAGCGTCGTGCTGGCGCCCTACCTGCCCGGGGCGACGGACACGCTGCTGACCACGATGCAGGTCACCGATCGAGGCTTCGAGCTCGCCGCCTGGCGTCACGAGACCGGCGGAATCGACGGACTCGGACAGCTCGAGCCGCTGTTCCCGAAGCGTTGATCGACAGCCATACGCACCTGCACCTGTGCGAGACGTCCGACGTGGAGCTGGTCGAGGCGGCCGTCGAGGCGGGGGTAGAGCGGATCGTGACCGTCGGCACCAACGGCGCCACCTGCCGCCAGGCGCTCGCGGCCGCCGACGCATTCCCGCAGGTGTACGCCGCGATCGGCCGCCATCCCAACGAGGCCACAGGCTTCGACGACGCCGACCTCGCCGAGCTCCACGCCCTGGCGGCGCATCCGCGGTGCGTCGCGATCGGCGAGACCGGCCTCGACTTCTACCGCGACTACGCCCCAGCGCCCGACCAGGAGCGAGCGTTCCTCGCCCAGATCGAGTTGGCGCGCGCGGTTGGCAAGCCACTCGTGATCCACACCCGCGGCGCCGACGACGACACCCTGCGCATCCTGTCCGAGCAGGCGGGCGATCTCGACGTCATCCTTCACTGTTTCTCGATGGCGGATCGTGTCGCGCATTGCCTCGAGCAGCCGAGCTGGTGGCTGTCGTTCGCGGGCAACGTCACCTATCCCAAGGCGGAGGACCTGCGCACCGCGATGCTGAGAGTTCCGGCCGAGCGGCTGCTGGTCGAGACCGACGCGCCGTACCTCGCCCCCCAGGCCGTTCGCGGCAGGCCCAACCAGCCTGCCTACGTCACCTACACGGCACACGCGATCGCAACCAGCCGACGGGTCGCATATGACGAGCTGCAGCGGTCGATCGTCGCCGCCGCAGCTGCGGTGTTCGGATGGTCAAGCTAGGCCAGAACTTCCTCGTCGACCGCAACATCCTCGACGTCATCGAGCGCCTCGCCGACCTGGGCGGCGATGATGTGGTGCTCGAGGTCGGCGGCGGTCAGGGGATCCTCTCGACGCGCCTGGCGCAGCGCGCGGGATTCGTTCACGTGGTCGAGCTCGACGGCGAGCTCGAGGGTGGGCTGCGTGCGGGGCTCGCGCCATTCACCAACGCCGAGCTGCACATGGGGGACGCGTTGAACATCGACTTCTCGACGATGGCACCACCTCCGGACAAGATCGTCGCCAATCTGCCGTACGGTGTCGCCGCGACCGTGATCCTCCGCACGATCTTCGAGCTGCCGAGCGTCCGCCGCTGGGTCGTGATGGTCCAGCGCGAGGTCGGCGAGCGCTTCGCCGCCTCCCCCGGCACGTCCGCCTACGGGGTCCCGTCGGTGCTGGCCCAGCTCGAGTGCGACGTCAGGGTCCTCCGGGGCGTCGGTCGCGGGGTCTTCCGGCCGGTGCCGAACGTCGACTCGGTGTTGCTCGGCCTGACCCGCCGCGCTGGCCCGCCGGCCACCACGACGATGCACGGTGTCTCCCGCCGGGGTGGCCCGCAAGCCACCCCGGCGGTGCAGGCGCTCGTCCATGACGCCTTCGCCCACCGGCGCAAGGCGCTCGCCGGATCGCTCGCGCTCGCGCGGGCAGCGCCGCCTGGCATTCGCGCTCGCGCCCGCGAGGCCCTGCTGGCGATGGAGCTGCCCGCCGACGTGCGCGCCGAACGGCTCTCGCCGGAGCAGTTCGTGGAGCTCGCCGGGCGGCTGGAGCGGCGATGAGGATCCGCGCGCTCGCGCCGGCGAAGGTCAACCTGTGCCTGTTCCTGGGCCCGATCCGGGCCGACGGGCGCCACGAGCTGGTGACGCTGTTCCAGTCGCTGTCGCTGTGCGACGCGCTGACCCTCGAGACGCGCCCGCCGGACGAAGCCGACGTTGTCGCGTGCTCGGCGAAGGTGGACGGCGAGAACCTCGCCACGCGGGCGCTCGCCGAGCTGCGCCGGCGCGGCTGGGACGCACCGCCCGTGCGGCTCGAGATCGACAAGCGGATCCCGATCGCCGCGGGGCTCGCCGGTGGCTCGGCCGACGCGGCCGCGGCGCTCCGGTTGGCGCTGGCCGTCCCGGCGGAGGTGCGCCCGCGCGCACAGGAGCTCGATGTGATCGCGGCTGACCTCGGTGCCGACGTGCCGAGCCAGCTGGTGCCGGGGCTGGCGCTCGGCCGAGGCGCCGGGGAACTGGTCCAGCACGTCGAGCCGCTGGCCCAGCACGCGTTCGTCGTGCTGCCCTCGATGCTGCAGCTCGCGACCGTGGACGTCTTCCGCCAGGCGGATCGGATGCGGCTGCCGCGGTCGGACGTCGAGCTCGAGCTGCGCGCCGAGTTGCTGGGTGAAGCGCTCGAGCCCGGGGCGCGACTCCCGGCCGAGCTGCTCGTCAACGACCTGCAGCCAGCGGCGCTCGCGCTCTGCCCGACGATCTCGCTGGCGCTCGCCGCCGCCCGCGACGCCGGCGCCGAGCAGGCGATCGTGTCGGGCTCCGGGCCTACGGTGATCGGCATCTGGTGGGGCGAGGACGCCCTCGAGCGGGCGAGGTCGGCGGTGGCGGCGCTCGCCGATCGCTTCCCTGGCGCGATCGCCGCCGAGCCGGTCACCTCCACGGTTGCGGTGCCCGAGCTGCTCTGGTGATCGCCCGGATCGGGACGCCACCGGGGCCGGGCGCCGATCGCATCGGCCCGGTACGGCACAATCTGGCCCGATGAGCAACACGCACGTCAGCTATCTTGTCGGCGCCTGTTGCGGCGTGCTGGGGCTGGCGGCGTTCATCGGGCTCGTCGTGGCGCCGGCGGTCAGCGCCTACCGGCGGGTGTGGGAGCGGATGGCGGTCGTCGTGCTGTCGGGATACGTGCTGGCCGCGCTCGTCGGGATCGGAATCGTGCTCGGCGCGCTGATCGTCGTCGAGTGGCCACGGGTCTTCTGACACCAGCGTTTGAGGCTTGGTCAAGGTGACTGACAGCAGCGCGCGACGGTCCCCCAGTGGAGGCCCGGACCTGGCCGCCCTGGCCGACATCACCGACGCCGTGCAGGCGGGCGCCGGCCTGCCCGAGGTGCTGCGCACCGCCGCGCGGGCGCTCGACGCGAGCCTGATCCTGATCGATCGGTCGGCTTCGGTGCTGGCCGTCGCGGCGCGCTCGCCGGCCGACGAGCGATCGCTGATGCGCGACGCCGACGACGTCACGACGCTCGAGCTGCGGGTCGCCGACACGTCCGTCGGGCAGCTGCGCATGCGCGCTCGTGACCGCCTCCCCGATGATTCGCTGCTGCGCCTCGTGACGACCCTGATCGCCTCTGAGGTCGAGCGCGTTCGCGCACCCGAGCGTGCCTCCGAGGAGGCGGCGATCGCGTTCCTGCGCGCCGTCCTGCGGCGTGAGATTCCCGATGCGGGCGACCTGATCGCCCGGGGCAAGGAGCTCGGCACCGACCTGTCCGGCGGTGCGGGCGTGCTCGTCGCGCGGGCGCATTCGCGGACGGCCACCGAGGACGACTGGCGCCGGCGACTGCTGGCGGTCGCCGGGCGCGGCGCGCGCTCGGTCGCGCCGGGCGCGATCGCGGCCCCGAGCGACGCCGACGCGGCGACCATCATCGTCCTGTTCCCCGATGGCGACGGGGACACCGGCCGGCGCGTCTCCAGCTCGATCCTCCGCGAGCTCGAGTCGGGGGGGCAGGGGTTCGTATTCGCGATCGGCCGCAGCCGTCGCGCCGAGGACCCGCTCGACCTGCGCCGCGCCGGCAACGAGGCGATGCTCGCCGTCAACGTCGTTGAGGGCGACGCCGAGCGTTCCGAGCTCGCGTTCGACCAGACCGGCACGTACCAATTGCTGCTGCCGTACATGAGCGACCCGGCCGAGCTCAAACGCTTCTACGCGGAGACCGTCAGGCCGCTCGTGGCCTACGACGAGCAGTACGAGACCGACCTGCTCGGGACGCTGTCGACGTTCCTCGAATGCGACGCGAACGTCAACGCCACGGCCGCGCGGCTGATCACGCACAGGCACACCGTCCGCTACCGGTTCGAGCGTGTCCGCGAGCTGACCGGCCTCGACGTGCAGTCGACCGACGGACGCGAGAAGCTGTCGCTCGGCCTGAAGGCGATGCGCGTGCTCGGGATCGCCGCGCCACGTGGTCCTGCGACCGAGCCCGGCGCCGAAGGCGGCCGGGTACCCCACTAGCGGACTCGCGCCGGTCGTGACCGACGCCAGGCAACCGTTGCCGACGTTGCTCTCGCAGGCGCTGATCGCGTTCACGATCGAGCTGGACAACGAGTGGGAGCGGCGGATGCCGCACCGCACCACCGACTTCGGTGGTGACCGGGGACCATGGGCGACGTCGCTGCGGCAGTGGTCGAACTTCATGCAATGGGTGCCTGCCGAGGGGATCTCGGTCCGCGACCTGACCCGCACCGCTCGCGCCGAGCCGCACCTCGACGCGATGCGGCGCTGGGGTTACGTCCAGCTCGACGGGAAGATCGTGCGCCCGCGCAAGGCCGGGCTGATCGCCGGCGGGGTGTGGCGGACGCTGAGCGACGAGATCGAGCAGCGCTGGCGTGAGCGGTTCGGCGCTGAGCTGATCGGGGCGCTGCGGGCGACGCTCGAGCCGATCGCCGCCGCGCGCGAGGCGGAGCTGCCCGACTGGATCACCGCCGGGTACGGCGGCTACGCGGCCGAGCCGACGGCCGGCGAGGCCCCCGATCCGGATCGCCGGCGGCCGCTGTCGGTGCTGTTCTCGATCCCCCTACACGTGTTCGCGCTGGCGTTCGAGCGCATGTCGGCCGCATCCCTGATGTACACCGCAAACGTCCTGCGGCCGCTGGGCGAAGATCTCGGCGCCGGCGTGCCCGTCGCCGAGTTGCCTGCGCGCTCGGGCGTGGCGGCGCCGGCGCTCGCGAGCGCGATCGGGATCCTCGTCAAAGGAGGCTTCGTCGAGCAGGGCAGCGGTCGTGGACGCCGCGCCAGGCTGACCGACCGCGGCGCCGCCGAGCTCGCCGCCTACGAGCCGAGCTGCGCCGCGATCGAACGGGCCACCGAGCCCGCGCCGCCGATCCGCGCCGGGCTGGAGCGGCTGCTCTCGCCGGACGCGCCCCTGTGGCCGCGCCTCGACCCGCCACCGGAGAGCTGGCGCTCGCGGCTGCCGCGTCCGCAGACGCTCCCGCATCACCCGATGCCGCGACAGGGTGGGCACCCCGACGGAGCCTGACCACGGATCGAGCCCGGCGCGGCGGTACCATCGCGCGCCATGCGCGTCGGAGTCATCACCGGCTCGGGGACCTACTCGCTGCCCGGATTCGAGGACGGCGAAGCCGTCGATGTGAAGACGCCGTATGGCGCCATCGCAGTCACCCGCGGCGCGCTGAACGGCGTCGAGGTCCTGCACATCTCTCGCCACGGCCGCGGCCACGTGAGGCTGTCGAGCGCCGTCAACCACCGGGCGAACGCATGGGCGCTCGATCGGCTGGGAGCCGATGCCGCGATCGGCTGCACGGCCTGTGGCGCCGTCGACCCGACGCTCGAGCTCGGCTCGCTGGTGATCTTCGACGACCTCCACTTCATCGCCAACCGGCTGCCGGACGGGTCGCTGTGCACGTTCTTCCAGGGCGAGGGCGAGCCCGGGCGCGGCCACTGGATCCTCAACGGCGGCCCCTTCTCGAGCGGTGTGCGTGACGCGCTGATCGACGCCGCGGTCGACTCGGGGCACCCGTTTCGGGCCGGGGGAACCTACGGCCACGTCGACGGCCCACGTTTCAACACGCCGTCCGAGATCGCCTCGCTCGCGGCGTGCGGCGTCGCGGCGGTCAGCCAGACGGGCGGGCCGGAGACGGTGCTGTGCGGCGAGCTCGAGCTGCCGTTCGCGCTGATCGGCTACGTCACCGATTACGCCAACGAGGTGGTCCCGGGCGAGGCGACGCCGGTCGTGACGCTGATCGAGCTGATCGGCAGCAGCCCGGGGGTGTTCGCCGACGTTCTCGAGGGCGCTGTCGGGCGGCTCGCACAGGCGCCCCCGGCGCCGGCGGGGGCCATGTATCGATTCGAGGAGGGATGAGCGCGGGCGCGCCTGGGAGCGCGCCGGCCGCGGCCGTGGCGAGGGCGCCCACCGCGATCACGGAGGCTCCGGCCGTGCTGATCATGGCCCGCGCGCCGCGGCGCGGGGAGGTGCGGCTCGCGCTCGAGCCGCTGATCGGGCGCGACCGCTGCCTGGCGCTGCAGTCGGCGCTGCTCGTACAGGCGGTCGAGTGGGCGCGGTCGCTATCGCCCCGGGCGATCCATCTGGCCCACGAGCCGCCCGACGCCGCACCCGAGCTGCGGGCGCTGCTCGGCGACGAGGTCGTCCTGTTCCCCCAGAACGGCGACGGCATCTCGGGTCGCCTGGCCGACGCCGCCGCACGCGTGTTCGCGCGTGGCGGCGGGCCCCTCCTGATCGTCTGGCCGGACCTGCCGCGTCTCCGCGTCGCCCACGCGACGGCGGCGCTCGAGGACCTGCGGGCCGGTTGCGATGTCGTCTTCGGTCCCGTGTTCGACGGCGGCTTCTACTTGATCGCGATCCCGCGGCCGATGCCCCAGCTGTTCGCCCTGCCCGAGCAGGTCTGGCGCAGCTCGGAGCCGCTGGGCGTCGGTCTCGCCGCCGCCCGCGACACCGGGCTCGAGGTGGGGATGCTGCGAGTCGAGCGGGCGCTGTTGCGGCCCGCCGACGTGCGCGCCGCGCTCGCGGACCCGACGCTGCCGGAGACGGTGGCGCGTGCGCTCGGCCGGCGCAGCTGAGTCACGTCAACCGGTTCGTCCAGAGCGCCTTCAGCAGACTGGGGGACGAGGACTCGAACCCCGATTCCCGGGACCAAAACCCGGTGTATTGGCCGGTTATACGATCCCCCAGGGCGAGCACGAATCTATCAGTGCCCCGTGGGGCAAGGTGTTCCGTCCGGGTCGTGTGCAAACGTATGTTCGTGGCTTCGTTTTCAGAAGACGAGGTGCGCGCTGCCGTTGCCGCGTCAATGAGCTATGCCGAGGCGCTCCGCCGACTTGGTCTTCGACCGGCCGGCGGGAACTTCCGACACCTGCGCCGATATGTCGAGCAGGTATGGCAGGTCTCGACAGATCATTTCGACCCGGCAACTGCCCGGAGGCGGGCTCTGGCGCGCCACGGACGCGAAGCGTTACCGCTCGAGGCCGTTTTGGTGGTCGGCTCCGTCAACGCTACTGCGGCGCTCAGTGTGGTGTTCGGCACGACAACCGGAAGCGTGACGCGCAGCCAGGTCGCCGGAAGGTAGAGCGTCCCGTCCACGAGCAACTGCTCGCCGACCTGGCCGTGCTCAGCATGCGCGCCGTCGGCGCCAAATACGCTGTCTCTGACAATGCCGTGCGGAAGTGGATTCGCAGCTACGAACGCGGCGAGAGCGACGCACCTATGTCAGCTCGCCTGGGAGGAGGCCGTAAATAAGCGAATCGCGGCGCTCGCCACTGTGGCGGATCAGCATGTGCGAGCGCAGATGCCCCTCTCGGCGAAAGCCGCAGCGCTCGGCCACGCGTTGCGATCGCACGTTCTCCGGATCGGTCGTCAGCTCAAGACGCGCGAAGCCGAGCCCATCGAACGCCCACCCCGCCACCAGACGCAGCGCGGTCGTGGCGTAACCACGGCCGCGGGCCTGCGCCGCCAGCCAGTAGCCGATGCGAGCGATCCCTAGCAGCCTGTCGATCCCGGCCACTCCGATCGCTCCAAGGAGCTCGTCGGACCTGGCATCGACGATCGCGAAGCCGATCCCCTCACCGGACAGGCGCACCGGCTCCCGAGACTCCAGCCAGCCGAGCCCGTCAGCCGGACCGTACGGGTACGGGATGTGCGGCGAGAATCGGGAGACCGCGGGATCCTGGCAGGCGGCCACGATCGCCGGAAGATCGTCTCGGGTCCACGGACGCAGCAGGATCGCGCCGTCTCGGAGCCAAGGGTCGGGCCACGGGATCTCCGGCACCGAGCAAACGTAACGCGTAGCGGCTGACCCGGAAGTGGGTAACCGCTCGATGACTTAGCATGGCGTCGTCGTGGACGCACCCCTCGTCGTGATCCTCGCCGCAGGACAGGGAACCCGGATGCGGTCTCGGATCCCGAAGCTGCTGCATCCGCTCTGCGGACGCGCGATCATCGAGTGGCCCGTCGAGGCGGCTCGCGGGGCCGGCGCGGCGCGGATCGTGGTCGTCGACGCACCAGGTGAGCCGCTTCGTGCGCAGCTGAACGGCCGGGTCGAGATCGCCGTGCAGCACGAGCCGCGTGGCACCGCCGATGCGGTCAGGGCGGCGGCTGGGCTGATCGCGCCCGACGACACCGTGATCGTGCTCAACGGCGACCTGCCGCTGATCTCGGCCGAGACCATCGCCGAGCTGTGTCGCTCGCATGCCGGCGGCGCAGCCGCAACGATCCTGACGGCCGTGCTCGCCGACCCGAGCGGCTACGGCCGGATCGTTCGCGCGGCTGACGGCTCGGTCGAGCGGGTCGTCGAGACGAAGGTCGACGCCGATGCGACCGTGGATGAGCGCCAGATCGACGAGGTCAACACCGGCGTGTTCGCGTTCGCGGGCGCTGCGCTGCTGGCCGCCCTGGCCGAGGTGCGCGCCGACAACGCCCAGGGCGAGTTCTACCTGCCGGACGTGCTGCCGATCATGCGCGGCCACGGCGAGACGGTGCTCGCGTTCGCGCTCGCGGACACGGCGGAAACGCTTCAGATCAACGACCGCGCGCAGCTCTCGGACGTCCGCGCCGAGGCTCAGCGCCGCATCATCGAGCGCCACCAGCTCGCCGGCGCGACGATCGTCGACCCGCGCGCGACCGTGCTCGACGTCGGCGTGACGCTCGCGGAGGACGTCCTGATCGCGCCGTTCACGAGCCTGCTCGGCGCGACCAGCGTCGGGCCGGGGTCGACGATCGGCCCCCACTCGACGCTGATCGACGCCCACGTTGGTACGGGCGCGACGGTCGTCCACTCGTACGTGACCGGCGCCGAGATCGGCGACCGCGTCAGCGTCGGGCCGTTCGCATACCTGCGGCCGGGGACCGTCCTGCGCGAGGGCGCGAAGGCGGGCACGTTCGTTGAGATCAAGAACTCGACCGTCGGGGCGCGCAGCAAGGTTCCGCATCTCAGCTACATCGGCGACGCCGAGATCGGGGAGGACACGAACCTCGGCGCCGCGACGATCACCGCCAACTACGACGGCGCCCGCAAGCACCGCACGAGCATCGGCTCGCGTGTCAAGACGGCCGTCGACACGACCCTGGTCGCGCCGGTCAGCGTCGGCGACGACGCCTTCACGGCCGCGGGCTCGGTGATCGGCCAGGACGTTCCGCCGGGAGCGCTCGCCGGATCGCCGGGGGTAGCGCGGTCAGCCCAGCGCACCGTGGAGGACTACGCCGCCCGCCGCAAGGCCCGCGCCGAGACCTAGTGCGCCGCACTAGCTTGCCTCGCGGGAACCCCGTGGAGCGGTCCTGGAAGCCCGCTCGTTGCGGCGTTCCCGCGGCCCCGGCAACAACTCGTCTACATCTGTGCGTACGATTCGTAGGGCGATGAGCGTCCTGGAGGAGCTGCCCTCCGTGCCCACCGAGCTGAGGTACGAGTACGCCAAGCGGCTCGTGCTGGTGGCCGGCCGGGCGAACCGCGAGCTGGCCGCGAAGATCGCAGACAAGCTCGGCGTCACACTCGGCGGCGTCAAGCTGCGCACCTTCGCCAACGGCGAGGTGTACTGCCGCTATGAGGAGTCGGTCCGCGGCGCCGACGTGTTCATCGTCCAGCCGACCTGCGGCAACTCGGTCGAGGGGCTGACGGCCAACGACGCGCTGATGGAGCTGCTGATGATGGTCGACGCCGCCGTCGGCGGGTCGGCCCACCGGGTGATCGCCGTCACCCCCTGGTACGGCTACTCGCGTCAGGACAAGAAATCGGCGCCGCGCGAGCCGATCAGCGCCCGCCTGGTGGCGCGGATGCTCGAGTCCGCCGGGATCGACCGGATCCTGACGATGGATCTGCATTCCGGGCAGATCCAGGGCTTCTTCCAGAAGCCCTGCGACCACATGACTGCACTGCTGATCCTCACCCAGTACTTCGCCGACCTCGGACTCGAGGACATCGTCGTGGTCGCCCCGGATGCCGGGCGGGTGAAGCTCAACAAGCAGTTCGCGTCAAAGATCGGCGCCGACCTCGCGATCCTGAACAAGGAGCGCCCGGCCCAGCAGGTCGCCGCGATCAACTACGTGATCGGCGACGTACGCGGCAAGACGGCGCTGATCGTCGACGACATCATCGACACCGCCGGAACCCTGCGGGCGGCCGCGGACGCGGTCCGCGACGCCGGCGCGCGGCGCATCTTCGCCGCCGCGACCCACGGCATCTTCTCGGGCAACGCCTGGGAGAACCTGACCGCCGCCGGGTTCGAGGAGATCATCGTGACCGACACCCTGCCGCTGCCGGCAGGGGCACCTGCCCACGTCCGCGTCCTCTCGTGCGCCGACCTGCTGACCCGCTCGATCAGGCAGATCTTCACCGATGGCTCGGTCAGCGATCTGTTCGGCGGCGAGAACCAGCTGTTCTGATCGTGCGGGCGGCGCAGCTGATGGACGTCCTTGGGCTGACCGAGGACGAGCTGTGCCTGGCCCTCGACGCCGACCCCCTGACGATCCTCTCGGGCCAGGCCGAGCAGCTGCCCCAGCTGCGGATCCTGCTCGACCTGCTGACCGAAGCACGCGAGCGCGTCGGCGCTCCGGCACTACGCCGGTGGGTGCGTACGGCCGGCCCGTCAGGCCGGCCGATCGACGCGCTCGCGAGCCGCGACTTCGCCCGCTTCGAGGACGCCCTGGACGAGCTCGCGCAGCGCGGATTCGTGGTGCGCGGCGGTGGCGGCGCGTGAGTCACTCGGTGCGCGAGTCACTCGGACAGGTAAGCGGCGGCGGAGGCGGTCTCGGACGGCTCGGTGCCCTCGGGCTTGTCGGGCCAAGCGCCGATCAGGTGGTGAAACAGGCGCGCGGTCAGCTGATCGACGACCGCGCCGACGGCGGCCATCGTCGCCGCCTCGAGCGCCGCGGATCCGGCCACGTAGGCCAGACCCAGCCGGCCGGCGGTCGGGCGCGGTGGCG
>Ga0302229_10001174_pt1 | contig 20064 bp, 16 predicted proteins | sample II_Palsa_N1_3_FD_193518 | JGI IMG/M metagenome (GOLD analysis project Ga0302229, IMG submission 193518) | Peat permafrost microbial communities from Stordalen Mire near Abisko, Sweden - II_Palsa_N1_3 | ecosystem: Environmental > Terrestrial > Soil > Palsa > Peat permafrost | place: Sweden... | reverse complement strand
GCCGAGATGGAGCCGATCAGCTGGCCGGGGTTCGCCGGCCTGCACCCGTTCGCGCCGCCGGAGCAGACGGCCGGCTACCAGGAGCTGATCGGCTCCCTCGAAGCTCGGCTGGCCGCGCTCACCGGCTACGACGCGGTGTCCGTACAGCCGAACGCCGGCTCGCAAGGCGAGCTGGCCGGCCTGCTCGCGATCCGGGGCTACCACGCCGCCCGGGGTGATGCGGGACGCGATATGTGCCTGATACCCGAATCGGCGCACGGCACCAACGCGGCCAGCGCGGTGCTGGCCGGCCTGCGCGTCGCGGTGGTCAAGTGCGGCCCGGACGGCGCCATCGACCCCGGTGACCTGGACGCCAAGCTGGCCGCGCACGACGGGAAGGTCGCTGCCATCATGCTGACCTACCCGTCCACGGCCGGGGTCTACGAACAGAACGTGAGTGCCGCCTGCGCGGCGGTGCACGCGGCGGGCGGCCAGGTGTACATCGACGGCGCGAACCTCAACGCGCTGGTCGGGGTGGCCACCCTGCCGTCCTTCGGTGCCGACGTGTCGCACCTGAACCTGCATAAGACCTTCTGCATCCCGCATGGCGGCGGCGGCCCCGGGGTCGGTCCGGTCGCCGTCCGCGCGCACCTGGCGGAGTTCCTGCCAGGCCGCGGCGGGGGCCAGGTCGCCGCGGCGCCCTACGGTTCGGCGGGCATCTTGCCGATCTCCTGGGCCTACATCGCGATGATGGGGGCGGACGGGCTGCGCCGGGCCACGCAGGTCGCGGTGCTGTCCGCGAACTACGTCGCCCAGCGGCTGGCCTCGCACTACCCGGTGCTGTACACCGGGCGGAACGGGCTCGTCGCGCACGAATGCGTCATCGACCTGCGGCCGCTTTCGCTCCAGACAGGGATCACCGTGGAGGACGTGGCCAAGCGGCTGATCGACTACGGGTTCCACGCGCCCACCATGTCGTTCCCGGTGGCGGGCACGTTCATGATCGAGCCCACCGAAAGCGAGAGCCTGCCCGACCTCGACCGATTCTGCGACGCGATGATCGCGATCAGGTCGGAGATATCGCGGGTCGCGTCCGGTGACTACGACGCCCAGGACAACCCGCTGAAGAATGCCCCGCACACCGCCGAGATGCTCATCGCGGGCGAATGGAAGCACTCTTACGAGCCGGAGGAGGCAGCGTACCCGGCCGGGGTGGACCGGCGCGGCAAGTACTGGCCGCCGGTCAGGCGGATCGACCAGGCCTACGGCGACAGGAACCTGGTCTGTGCCTGCCCCCCGCCGGAGGCCTTCGCCAGCTGAGCCCCCGCCGGGCCAGATCGCGCCGGGCCAGATCGCGCCGGGCCAGATCGCGCCGGGCCAGATCGCGCCGGGCCAGATCGCGCCGGGCCAGATCGGCGCTGGACACGCGCGCGCCCGCCCCATCCGCGCGCACCGCCTGCGCCCCGGGATGGGGCGGTGGGGAGGGGGGTGCGGCGCGCGCAGGCGCGGGAGCGGGGGCGGGCGCGGCAGTCAAGGGGTATCGGGCGGTGCAGGGGACGTCACTGGCTGGCGACGGGGAAGGCGTTCAGTTCATCGAGGTGCGGCGGCAGGTTCATGGTGACCACGCTCTCCTGCTCCTGGGGGTCGGTGCGGGCGACCACGGCCACGGTCATGACATCGCTGCGGTTCACCGGCAGGTGCGGGGTTCCCGGCGGGACGTACATGAAGTCGCCGGCCTTGACCACCGTGCGCTGGCGCAGGCCCTCGCCGTGCCATACTTCGGTTTCTCCGCTGACGGTGTAGATGGCGGACTCGTGCCCGTCGTGGACATGCGGCACGCCGCGGGTACCGGGGGGAATCGTTATCAGGTGCAGGCACAGCGCCTGGGCGCCCGCGGAACGGTTGCTCACGCCGGTGGCCAGGCTCATCCCCTGCTTGCCGTCGTAGCTGTCAGCCGAGCGGATGACGACGACCTCGCCTGGTTCGGTGCTGGCCGCGGTGGGTGCGTGAAGTGCTCTTTCCCAAACGTCGCTTACTCTGAGCATTTGACCATATCCTATCCGTGATGTTCCCCAATGACAGGTTATGGCTGTGTGTGTTCAGATAGATACTCTCCGTACTGTCAATAAGTCCTATCCTGGTAGTAAGTCGAACCTATCCAGAAAGTAAGGTCCGACCTGGACATCGCTGACCTCCGCCGTCAACTTCAGTTGACGACCAAGCCTGGGCCGGTTGAATTACGAACCCATTACGAGGGACCGCTGAACCGTGCGGAATCGCGCTGCGTAGTCGTAACTAGAGGGGGATGGGCGAAATCATCACGATCAAGGATCGCGCTATTGTGCTCGGCTGAGCATACGATCCGGCTAGGACCAGACTCATCGGCCCTGAGCCCGGCGACCCGAGAGGAGGTACGGTGACCAGCGTTGCCAGGCGCCCGGCCCCAGCCCGGCACGCCGGGGCTGAGGCGTACCCGGGGCAGCGGCCGCCGGCCGCCCCGCCCCGGTCCGGCGCCGCGCATGGCCCGCGGGTGAGACCACGCGCCGTTCGGCCCCAAAAAGAAAGCGGCCGGGTCAGCGCACGGGTGGTGCTGGCCGTTATCGCCGTCGGGGCGATCGTGGTCATCGCCCTGTGGTGGCGCTCTACGCCCGACGTCAGCGGGCTCGGCGGCTGGCTGACCGGAGCGGGCGAGGCCCTGGGGCTGCTCGCCGGATACGGCGTCGTGGTCCTGGTCGCGCTGATGGCGCGGCTGCCTCCGCTGGAGCGCGGGATCGGCACCGACCAGCTAACCCGGTGGCACGCGATGGGCGGCCGGTACGTGGTCAGCGTGGTGTGGGCGCATGCGCTGCTCATTGTCTGGGGCTACGCGGTCCAGGCGCATACCAGCGTGACGAGCGAGACGGCGACGCTGCTCACCCAGTACCCGGACGTGCTGATGGCCACGGTGGGCGGTTTCCTGCTGCTCGGCGTCGGCCTCATCTCGATGCGCGCCGCCCGCCGCCGGGTGCGCTATGAGACCTGGTACTACCTGCACCTGTATACCTACCTGGCCATCGCCCTGGCGTTCAGCCATCAGTTCGCTGACGGTGCGGCGTTCGTGAGCAACCTGGCCGCGCGGTTCTGGTGGTCCGCGATGTACCTGACGGTGGCGGTGCTGATCGGCTGGTACCGGTTTGTGGTGCCGCTGCGCGCGTTCGCCCGGCACAGGTTCCACGTGATCGGGGTGAGGCAGGAGGGACCGGGTGTCGTCTCGGTCTACATCGGCGGCTCGCGCCTGGATGAGCTCGACGCCGAGCCCGGGCAGTTCTTCCGCTGGCGGTTCCTCACCAGGTCAATGTGGTGGTCCTCGCACCCGTACTCGTTGTCCGCCGCACCCGGGAAGGATGTGCTGCGGATCACGGTGAAAGATCTCGGTGACCACAGCCGGGCGCTGGCCCGGCTGCGGCCAGGAACCCGCGTGTTCGCCGAGGGACCGTACGGCGCGTTCACCGCTACCAGTTCCGGCCGCGGTGTCGTGCTGCTGGCCGGCGGGGTCGGTATCACCCCGCTGCGCGCCATGTTCGCGACTCTGCCGGGACGCCTCACGCTGATCTACCGCGCGAGCACCCCGCAGGATGTCGTCTTCGCCGACGAACTCGACGCGATCGCGGCCGCGCGCGGGGCGACCGTGCACTACGTGATCGGGTCGCGGGCCGAGCTCGGCGGCGACCCGTTGTCGCCCCGGGTGCTGCGCTCGCTCGCACCCGGTCTTGACGAGCAGGACGTCTACGTCTGCGGGCCGGACGGCATGGCCTCGGCCGCGATCACGGCGCTCCGCGCCGCCGGGGTGCCCAAGCGCAGCATTCACCGCGAATCGTTCGAGTTCTGAGGGGAGGCTCCTGTAAATGCGTCGAGTGGTCCTGACTATCGTCGTCACCATTGCCGGTCTGGTCGCCCTGCTGTCGTTCAAGTCGCACCTCCCGACCGCCCCCTCCGCCGCGGTGTCGACCACGGGCGGGACGAGCGGGACCAGCGGCACGGGCGGGACGCCGGCTTCCTCGTCGTCTCCCGCCACGGTGCCCGGAGAATTCCCGATGGGAAGCCTGGCCGGGAAGCTGACCGCCGGTGAGACCGCGGTCACCGGCCACGTGGCCACCACGGTTTACGGTCCGGTCCAGATCCAGCTGGTCATGCGGAACAGCAAGATCGTCAAGGTCGCGGTCCTGCAACAGCCGATGAACACCGCCAATGACATCCAGATCGGCGACTTCGCCTTCCCCAAGCTGATCAGCGAGACGCTGACGGCGCAGACCGCGAAGATCGACGCCGTGTCCGGGGCGAGCTACACCAGCGCGGGTTACATCAAGTCGCTGCAGAGCGCGCTGGACAACCGGGCCTGAACCCGGCGATGACCGGCGGACAGGCGGGGCGGCTCAGGCATGCCGAGCACGTGATGGGCACCGTCGTCTCCTTTGACGTGCCGGCCTGTGCCGGGGGGGCGGTCGGCCAGGCGGTGCGCTGGCTGCACTGGGTGGACGGGACCTTCTCGCCGTACCTGGCGGACAGCGACGTCAGCCGGTTCGGTGCTGGTGAGGTCGCGCTGGCGCAATGCGCGCCGGAGCTCACCGAGGTGCTCGAGGCTTGCGCCTCGGTCAGCGCGGTGAGCGGCGGGTACTTCACCACCACACCCGGCGGCAGGTTCGACCCGTCCGGTTACGTGAAGGGATGGGCTATCGAGCGCGCCGCCGCGATGATCACCGCGGCGGGTTCGGCCGAGCACAGCGTCAACGGCGGCGGTGACGTCCAGTGCGTCGGTGATCATGGTTCCGGTCAGCCGTGGCGGATAGGGATCGCCGACCCGCTGCGGCCCGGCACGCTCGCGCTCGTGGTCGCCGGGCGTGACTTTGCCGTGGCCACCTCGGGCGTTGCCGAACGCGGCCCGCACATCGTCAACCCGCACACCGGGCAGCCCGCGACCGACCTGGCCAGCGTGACTGTGGTCGGCCCGGGACTGACCCTGACCGATGCCTACGCCACGGCCGCCTTCGCGATGGGCTCCGGCGCCCGCGACTGGGTCGAGAGCCTGGACGGCTACGAGGCGTTCGCTATCACCAGCCGCGGCGCGGACTGGCAGACCAGCGGTTTCGGCGCCTACCTGACCTGACCGGAGTTACAGCAGCATCGGCTGGCCCGCGTCGTAGACGAGCAGGCCGTCGTCCCGCCGCCGCAGGCCGGGGGAGAGCCGGTGCTCCTCCAGCCTTCCGTCGTGCAGCAGATGCCTGACCGGCACCTCACGCGCCGCCGAGACGAAATCGGCGAGCAGCCGGCGGTGGCAGCGCCACCACAGGCTCTCCGAGCACATCACGGCCGTGACATCCGCACTGGCCTGGGCGAGCACCTCATCGGTCGCGGCGAGAAAATCGCCGGTCCGCATGTGCGCCGCGTAACCCCGGAACATATCCTCGCGCCAGACCACGTCCGGCGAGTCAGGGGGGGCTTTCCTGAAGCCTCCGAGCCGCTTCTCCCAGCGGTAGGCGATGCCGGCCTCCGGCAGCCAGCGTTCCAGCTCGGCTCGCGCGACCTGCGGCTGGCGGCGGCTGCCCGGGGCGGTCCTGATGTCCACGAGCACGACAACGCCAGCGTTCTTGAGCAGCTCGGTCATCCGCTCCGCGGTGGCGGTCCCGTGCCCGAACGTCAGCAGCATCTCAGTTCCGATCTTTAGGCCGGCCCGGTCTCTCCAGTCTGTGCTTCGGGCCCGGCTTTCGCCACGGGCGGCGCGGATCCTTGCTGGGGCTCATCCGGGCTGCCCTGATGAGCGCGGACCATGGCGGTGACCTCCTTCCTGATACCGATCGACGGCCCGCCGATCAGTTCCCAGGAACGGCCGATCCCGAGCAGGAAGCAGATCACGACCAGGATCGCGATCGTGTCCACGTCCCCGGAGTTGCCCGGATGGGCGGTGACGTCGATTCCCGCGAGCAGCTGGATCACGAACGTGAAGGCCAGCCCGACCAGGAACAGCGCATCACGCACCGTGGCCCACCGCACCTGGCGCAGCCGGATCAGCGAAAGCAGCGACGCCACGACGAACGTAAGCCCGACCGCCGCCACGGAAATGGCGGTCGGCCCGATCTTGTGCCCGGGGATCAGCGAAAACAGCGACACCGACAGCGAGTTGGTGAACGCCGTCAGCGCCGCCACCGCGCGGATCCGGTGCACCTGGCCGTCCTTCTCGGCGCGGAGCCGGTCGGAGGCCACCGAGATGGCCACGAACAGCAGCCCGATCAGTGCACCGGCCACGCTCGCGCTGCCCGTGAAGAAGTCATTCATGCTCGTAGGAACCACCTGGTGATTCTTGCAGGCGGAGACCGGCCGGCGGGCACGGGCCGGCCGGGATATGCTGCTGCGCGTGCACCGTTGTTTTCCGATCACCCCGCCGACCCGCTCCTAGCGGGGCGATGACCCGCGCGTCGAGCTAACTGAGCCGACGCGCGTTTCCCGTTCCCGGCGAGCACCACCGTGTGCTCCCGTCCGGGGTGAGTGCGGTGCGCCCCGCTTCCGCGACCATTTCCTTCTCGTCGCAGGAGCGATTCCGATGCGTGTCTGTAGAACGATGTCCGCGGCTACCCGCCGCCGGCCCGGCACGGGCCTGCCTTACCTGGCGATGTCCGGCCTGCTGTGGGGGACCGGCGGCCTGACCGGCAGCCTGCTGAGCCGGACCGCCGGCCTGTCCGCGATCTCGGTGGCCGCGTACCGGCTCACCATCGGCGGCGTGCTGATCGTCGCCTTCCTGGCCGCGACCGGCAGGCGCTGGCCCGCGGGCCGGGCCGCCTGGACCCGGATCGCCGTTATCGGCCTGCTGGCCGCGCTGTATCAGGGCTGCTACTTCACGGCGGTCTCGCTGACCTCGGTGCCGCTGGCCACACTGGTCACCATCGGCACCGCCCCGGTCATCGTGCTCGGCGCCGAACGGATGACCGGACGCAGGCCCGGCAAGCTCGCCGCCGCGGCGGCCGGACTAGCCCTGATCGGCCTGGGCCTGCTCGTGGGCCTGCCGTCCGGCTTCAGCCCGACCGCGGTGCTGGCCAGCGCGGGTATGGCGGTGCTCGCGGCGGCCGGCTTCGCCGCGATCACGATGATCGGCTCCCGGCCGGTCGCCGGGGTGGACGAGGCAACCGTGACGGGTTTCGGCTTCACCGCCGGCGGCCTGGCCCTGATGCCGCTAGCGGCGGCGCTCGGCGGGCTCGGCTTCCGGCCTGAGCCCGCGGCCCTCGGCCTGCTCCTCGCCCTGGGCACCGGTCCGACCGCCGTGGCCTACACGCTGTATTTCCGCGGCCTGCGGACCGCCGCGCCCAGCAGGGCCGCGCTGCTGGCCCTGCTGGAACCCCTGACCGGCACCATCTTGTCCGCCCTCATCCTGGGGCAGCGGCTGAGCGCGACCGGGATCACGGGCGCGGCCATCCTCGCCATGGCCGTGATCCTCACGGTGCGCTCCGGCGGAGTCGGCAGCATGGACGGAGCCGACGGCGTTGGCGGCGACAATCGCGGCGATGCTGAGCCATGCGCTCCACGGCAGCCTCTGACCGGGGATCACCAGGCCGATGACCGCGGCCAGCACGGGATTGACGCTCTTGACATCCTCCCTCGCCTGAAGTGAAGGCGGGGATTCCAGCTACTACGCCGATTGGACCAGCAGCTGAGGTTCGCGGTTCACAGGCCGGGTAACCCCGTCGCCTCCCCGCGCAGTCACGGCGTGCCCCGCCGCGATGTTGATGGCCGCGTTCACATCCGCGTTACCGGCGAAACCGCAGGCGGTGCACCGGAACACGGCTTGGCTCTGACGCGAGCCCCGGTCCACCTGCCCGCACGCCGAGCACCGCTGGCTCGTCAACGCAGGTCTGATCTTTTCCACCCGGCCCGGGGCCTTGTCCTGCAGCCGGCGCACCAGCAGCCCCCACCCCGACCCCAGGATCCCCCGGTTCAGCCCGGCCTTGGCCCGGACGTTCCGGCCCGGGTTCTCCTGGGTGCCTTTCGCGGACCGGGTCATGTTGCCGATCTGCAGGTCCTCGACCCGGATCACGTCGAACCGCCTCGCCATGTCCGTGGACACCTTCTCGGCCCAGTCCTTGCGCCGGTCCCTCTCCCGTGCCCGCAGCCGCGCGATCGTGCCTTTGACTCGCGCCCGGCGGTGCGAGCCTCGCCTAGCACGGGCCAGCGTGCGCTGCAGCCGCCGCAGCCTGGTTCGCTCCCGCGCAGTCAGGCCGGGGCAGTGCAGCATCTGCCCGGTGGACAGGGCCGCGGAGACCGCCACCCCCCGGTCAATGCCCACCACCTGGTCGTTACCCGGTGCCGGAACCGGCCCGGGGATCATCACGAAGGCGACATGCCAGCGGCCTGCGCGGTCTCGGGTCACCCGGTAGGACTTCGCGCCCGGCGGTACTGCGCGGGACCAGCGGAACCCTACCCACCCGGCCTTAGAACCCAGACCTGGCCGACATGGCGGGACACGCGGCGCACATCCCACTGCCGCCCACGTCCGACGATTCGGAATTCCTCATCGCGGCCGGCTTTGCGCCACGACGGCCGCCCGGCCGGGTTCTTCGGGTCAAAGAACGCGCCCATCGCCTGGATGAAGTCGCGCAGTGCCTGCTGCTGGACCGTCTGGGAACCGGCGGCCAGCCACGGATGCTCGGCCCTCGCCTGGGTGAGCTGCCGGCACTGTTTCAGGTAGCCCGGTGCGCCCTTGCGGCCCGGGTGCCAGTGGGAGTGCTGCTCGACAGCGAGGTTCCAGATGTACCGGGCGTGGCGCAGTGGTCCTGCAGCACCGTCTCCTGGGTAGGGGTGGGGATGAGCCGGAATCGGGACATGCGAACACACTATCGGATACCGCTGACATTTCCGGGAGGTGAAGCGGCGTTTCGTTCCCGGCCTGAAGGTCGGGGTCTCTACGTCGCGATTCTGATGACAAAATCCAGCAGCCCGGGAGGACAACGGGCAGCCGCGTTCACGACCGGCGAAGAGCCCGGGACCACCACGCCACGCTGTGCCATGGCCGCCGACGACGCCTGGGCCGCGCGCCGCTCCCTGCGCCTGGCCGAGATCAGCGAGCGCACGCTGGTCATCGACCGGCGCACCGGAACGACGACCCTGGACCTTTGGCCGTCCGGGACGTGCCCGGCCATCGAGTACACCGGCGACATCGACGACTGGCTGACCGCGATCGCGACGGGCCGCTACGTCGGCATTGCCCCGGAGTCCACCGTGGCCCAGTATCCCCGGCCCGGCGTGGTTTTACCGGCCGATGCGTGACGCCCCGCCCGTGCCCGTCCGCCTGGCCTGGTGGCGGGACGACCCGCAGCCCGCGACCGCCGCGGTCACCGGGCTGGTCACCGGGCTCTACCGCGGCGGGTGAGCTGGCCGGTTCAACTCGATCCGCGCGGTGGCTTACGACGACGCCTGAGTGAGGGCGGTGATCAGCGCGCGTTCTCGTCCGGCGCTCAGGCCGGCTCCTCTGGCCCGGTCCAGGCCCTGTTCGCGCTCCCAGGTCAGTACGTCGGCGAGCAGCCCGGCCCGCGGCCGGTGCCGTAGTCCGGCCGCGAGCGCGGCCTGGCCGCTGCGGGCGCCGAAACCCTCCCATCCGGGCTCGGCTATCCACATCGCCAACGATTCCGGGCCCATGAACTCGGCGACCTTCTGCTCGGTCAGCCAGGCCGGGTCCGCCTGGACGACCGGGCCGGTGTGGCCGCCTGCCGCGCGGGACAACTCGATCCAGCGGCCGAACGGGACCACCGGGCCGACCGCGTCAAAGCTTCCGGTGGTTCCGGCCTGGGCGCAGTCGAGCAGCCACGCCGCCAGGTCGCGGGCGTCCACCACCTGGGTCGCCAGGTCCGGGCTGTCGGGTACGAGCATGGGCCCGAGCGGGTCCCGGGCGGCGCGCGCGACCCAGTAGCCAGAGCGCCCGGTGTGATCGCCGGGTCCGCCGATCAGCCCGGCCCGGGCGATCAGCAGCCGGCCGCCGACGGCTTCGGCGCTGGCCCGCTCGCACGCCACCTTCGCCTCACCGTACTGCTCAGCGTCGACCTCGTCGGCCCCGGCCGCGGCGAGCAGCGGCGCGCTCTCATCGGCGCCGAGGGCTTCGTGTGAGGCATAGACGCTGCCCGAGGACACGTAAGTCCAGTGCGCGGTCCGCTCGGCCAGCGCGGCCAGCGCGTTCCGGACGAGGCCGGGCTGCCATGACACCTCGACGACCGCGTCCCAGTCACGCTCGCGTACCTGGTTGTAGGCCCCGCCGTGGCGCCGGTCGGCCGCGACCAGCCGCGCCCCGGCGGCCACAGGGCCGCTTTCCCCCCGGGCCAGGCAGGTCACCGTGTGTCCGCGTTCGACGGCTTGCCGGCTCACCTCGCGTCCTAGCCACGCCGTACCACCCAGAACGAGAACATCCATGCCAGCTAGTCCAGCACCTTGGGGGAAGACGGGCAGCCATGTTCACGATCGGCGAAGCGTCCTAAGATGACGACGCCGCGCTCGGATGGAAGAGTCAGCAAGGCTGGAGCGAGCGTTCAGCCGGTATCCAGGCCCGCTGCTTAGGTTTCTGGTTAGGTTCGCTGGCGGACGCACATGGGCGGGCTAGAGCAGGAAGGGCTGGGAACGTGTTTGACAAGGTGACCATCACGTACCGGGGAGCGAAGTACGAGATTGGCCGGGGGCGGAACTTCTACGGAATCTGGGCCATCGGAGGACCCAGGCCGCAGCCATTGCAGTGGTGGCCGGAAACCTCCGAAGGCTGGTCTGCCGCGTGGGCGAGGTTCACTGAAGTCGAGGCACCGGGCGCCATTACCCCGGTCGGCCGGCGTACCCCCCCGATTGCCTCAAGCCCGGTTCCCTCCGGCCGTGCGCAGGCAGGGGAGAGCGCGGCCGGCCGCGACGCGGGCACGACGACCCTGGCCGGCCCGGCCACAGCCGTGCTGGACGACAGGGCGGGCGCGGCCGGCTCGGGCGGTGCCCCGTTCGCCCAGGGCTCCCCGTTCACCCAGGGCTCCCCGTTCACCCAGGGCTCCCCGTTCACCCAGGGCTCCCCGTTCACCCAGGGTCCCCCGTTCGCGCAGGGTGGCGGTCCGACCGCCACGAGGACGGCCACGCTCAGCGGCCCGCGGACCGCTACGGTCGGTGCGGCGCTGCTGGCTGTGGGGGTCATCCTTGGCATCGCGGGGCTCTTCCCGGTCTACCTGGCCGGATCGAGCCTGTCCCAGCAGCCTGCAGAGCTTGTCCCGCACGCCATCTACCTTGCCGTCTGGGCCGCGAGTACGGTGCTCATCCTGCTCGGCGGCATCCGCCTGCGGCTGGGAGCCTTGCTGAGCGCGGGACTCAGCGTCGTTACGTTCGGCCTGTTTTTCGCCGATGCGGGCAGCGCGATCGCCGGAGGTGCGCACACGGGAGGCTGGGGCCTGTGGCTCTCCCTGCTGGGCTGGCTCGCCTGCGCCGCCGGAACCGTGCTGGCTTTCCTGCTCCGCACCGCCGGTACGAAGCAGACCAGCGACGCGCCGGGCTGGCTGGCCCGCCGCGGCCACCTGGGCCGTCCGCGCGGGTCAGAGCTTGGCCCGGTCGTAATGCTGGTGCTGGCCGGCCTCGGGGTGGCCGCCGCCTTCGCTCCCAGCTGGGACAGCTACACGCTGCACACGGCGGCCGGGCAGTCCCAGTCCCTGACCGCGGGTAATGCCTTCTCCAACCCTGGCCTGGTGATCGCCGGGGACGTCGCCGTCATGGTCGCGCTCGCCGCCGTGGTCATCGTGGCCGCCTTGTGGCGCCCCATCCGCCACGGGGCGCTGCTGCTCGCCGGCGCCGTCATCCCGATGGCGGCTCAGGCCATCTCGGCCCTCATCCAGGCCGGCGAAGCCACCCCTCCGACTCAGTTCGGGATCACGCCCGCGCAGGCCACGCAGATCGGCCTCACGATCGATTCGGGTCTCACGCCGGCGTTCTGGATCTACTGCGGGTTCCTCGTCGCGCTGATGGTCTCGTGCGCCTGGATGCTCTTCTCGCCGCACCAGGCCGCCGGCTCGCCGCGCGAGGCCTTCGGGCCGATGTCAGGCCCCGCGGCCGGTGCGGACGCCTACCCGTGGAGCCCGGCCGCGCCTGACGCCGGCCAGCAGCGCAGCATCCGGCCGGCCGCCGCCGCCGCCGACGAGTCGGGCGACCTGGATGACGACGAATCCGAGACCGGTATAGTCCCCGGCTTCGAACCGCCGACCAGTTAGCCGAAACAGCAGCCGCGGAAAGGGCAGCGTGATGAGCCAGCAGACCGCCAAGACCGCCCCGGGCCAGACCCTCGCCGCCCGCCCGCTGAGCCCGGCCGCGGCCATCGGCGGGAAGGTGATTGCCCGGTCCTGGTCGTTGCCGCCGCAACGCAACCGGGTCATGGTCGAGCGTGACGTCCGGGTGCCCATGTCCGACGGTACGGTTCTGCTCGCTGATCACTACCTGCCGGTCGCCGTCGCGTCGGCGGCCACCGTGCTGGTGCGCTGCCCGTACGGCCGCCGCGGCCCGTTCGGCCTGCAGACCGCCCAGATCCTCGCCGAACGTGGCTACCACGCACTCCTCCAGAGCTGCCGCGGCACCTTCGGCTCGGGCGGTGAGTTCGAGCCGATGCGCAACGAGATCTCGGACGGGCACGACACCGCCGCCTGGCTCCGCGAGCAGAGCTGGTTTGACGGACGGCTCGCGACCTACGGCCCTAGCTACCTCGGGTTCGTCCAGTGGGCGCTGGCCATGGACCCGCCGCCGGAGCTGGTGGCGGCCATCGTGCACGTGGGCCCGCATGACTTCAGCCGGGTCGCCTATCGCAACGGCGTCTTCGATCTCTATAACTTCCTGAGCTGGAGCGACCTGATCGCCCACCAGGAAAGCACGGGCATGCTGCGCGGCATGGTGCGGACCTTCACGGCCGAGCGGCGGCTACGCCCGGCGCTCGACCGGCTGCCGGTCACGGCCGGGGCGCACGACCTGCTCGGCGACGACGCGAAGTGGCTGGACCGCTGGCTGGAACACCCGCGGCTGACCGACTCGTTCTGGGCGCCGCTGCAGTGCGGCGCCGCCCTGGAACGCATCGCGGTTCCGGTCTTGCTGGTGGGCGGCTGGCAGGACTTGTTCATCGAGCAGACCCTCGAGCAGTACCGCGTGCTGGCCGGCCGCGGCGTGCCCACCCGGCTGATCGTGGGTCCGTGGACGCACCTGGACGTCGCGACCAAGGCCGGCTCGGCGGTCGTGGAGAGCCTGGCCTGGCTCGACCGGTACGCGGGCACCGGCCGGGCCGCACCTTCGCCCGCCGCCCCGGACAGCTCGGTGCGCATCTGGGTCGGCGGCGAGGGCGCGGAACAGTGGCGTGAAACCACGGGCTGGCCTCCGCCCCGCACCGCGGAGCAGCGATGGTACCTCGGGCCGCACGGCATGCTCGGCACCGCCGAGCCCGCCGCAGCCGCGGATTCGGCCCGCTTCCGGTACGACCCGGCCGATCCCACGCCGTCCGTCGGCGGCGCCCTGCTGGCCGTGACCGCGGGTACGCGCGATAACCGGGCGGTCGAGCGGCGGTCTGACGTCCTGGTCTTCAGCAGTGAGCCGCTCGGCCAGCCGGTCGAGGTCATCGGTGATGTCACCGCCGAGCTTTCTGTGACGCGCGACAACCCCTACGCGGACCTGTTCGTGCGCTTGTGCGACGTCGGCCCGCGGGGCCGTTCGCTTAACGTCTGCGATGGCATCGTCCGGCTGACCGAGCAGGACCCGCTGTCCGGTGGCGTCCGGGTCTCGCTGTCCGGCGCGGCGCACCGTTTCGGACCCGGGCACCGGCTCCGTCTCCAGGTCTCAGGCGGCGCGCATCCGCGCTTCGCACGCAACCCCGGCAATGGGCAGGTCGACGCGGCCGCAGAGGATCTCGTGCCCACGCAGTACGACATCGGCCTGACCGCGGAAAATACCTCGGTACTCCGCCTGCCGATCTCTGGCTAGACCGGTCGGGGCCAGAAGTACCGCACCTGCTCCTCGTGCGTGACCCGCAGCCAGTCCGCACAGCCCTCAAGCCGCGGGTCACGGGACGGTTTACCGCCCGCGATGGCGTCGAGATACGCCGAATCCAGGGCGAGCCGCCTGCGGAACTCGGCGGCTTCCCCGACATGCCCGTGGCCGGGGATGACCTGGCGCACGCCGGGTACGGCGGCCAGCCGTGCCAGGCCGGTCCGGTAATCGCCGAGCGGATCCGCCGCGAGGACGTCAAGCAGCGGGATCTCCGCGTCGGAGCACATGTCGCCCGCGACCAGGACGCCGGTGCCGGGAAGGAAAACGGCGCCGTGGCCGGGGGCGTGGGCGTCGTGCACGATCAGCCGGGCCTCCGGCCCGTCCCACGGGATGGCCGAAGCATCCAGCGGTCGCAGCCGTCCGACCAGCGACAGGTCGTGACCGGGCGCGTCGTGGCGGACCTCGGTGAGGATGCCGTCCCGTTCGGTCTCGGCAGCGGTCACCGCGGCGGGCGCGGCGTACCTGGGGGCGCCGCCGAACTCGGCGCTCCACAGCACGTGGTCCCAGTGCGGGTGAGTCGACCATGCCGCCGCGGGCCGCAGCCCCAGGGCACGCAGCGAGGCCGCCAGCGCCGCCAGCTCGGCCACGGTCACGGCCGGATCGATGAGCAGGCACCCGCCCGACCCGGTAGATCCGGCGACAACGGTCGTGGTGGTCAGCGCGTACGAGCTTGTCCCGACGAGCACCCCCGGCGCAATCTCGGTCAAGCTCCGCATCAGGTTGGTATATCACCCGGTCCGAGGTCGCCGGGCCGCCCGGCGTTCAGCCGGCCGGGAACAGCTGCACCGGCAGGGCCTCCAGGCCGGGGATCAGCGTGCTCGGCCGCCAGCGCAGCGAGTCGGCGGGCACCGCCAGGCGCATCGAGCCGAACCTGTCGAGCAGCGCGCCGAACGCGATCTGCGCCTCCAGCCGGGCCAGCGGCGCGCCCAGGCAGTAGTGGATCCCGTGCCCGAACGCCAGGTGCCCCGAGGTGTCCCGGCCGAGGTCCAGCCGCTCCGGGTCCTCGTACCTGAACGGATCCCGGTCCGCCGAGCTCAGCGCGACGACCACCACCTCGCCCGCCCCGATGCGAGCGCCGCCGATCTCGACCGGTTCCGCGGTGACGCGGTAGGTCCCGTGGTTGACCGGGCTCACGTACCGGAGAAGCTCCTCCACTGCGCCGCCGATCAGCGCCGGGTTGGCCCGCAGCCGGTCCAGCTCCGCCGGGTTGAGCAGCAGTGCGAGCATGCCGCTCGCGATCAGGTTGACCGTGGTCTCGTGTCCGGCCAGCATCAGCAGGAAGGCCATGGACACCAGCTCGTTCTCCCGGAGCCCGTCCCCACCCGCTTCCCCTTCCCCTTCCCCTTCCCCCTTCTCTCGCACCGTGATCAGCGCGGACAGCAGGTCGTCGGCGGGCCGTTGCCGCTTGGCGGCCAGCAGTGCCCGGAAGTAGCGGACCATCGCGGTGGCGTCCGCCTCGAACACCTCGGGTGAGACCGCGTCGGAGATGATGCTGGCCGACCATTTCCTGAAGTCATCCCGGTCCGCGACGGGGATGCCGAGCAGCTCGCAGATCACCGTGATCGGCAGCGGGAAGGCGAACGAGGCCAGCAAGTCGACCTCGCGCCGATCCGACATCGCGTCAAGCAGCCCGGCGGTGATCGCCGTGATCCGCGGCCGGAGCCGCTCGACGTGGCGGGCGGTGAAGGCCTTGTTCACCAGCCTGCGCAGCCGTTCGTGGTCGGGCGGGTCCCGGTTGAGCATGTGCCCGTCCAGCGCGCCGTAGATCGAGTCCGGGTCAGGCTGCCAGCCCGGGTTGCTCTTCCGCAGCCGCGGATCAGCCAGCGCCGCACGCGCCTCGGCGTACCCGGTGACGAGCCAGGCGGGCGTCCCGCCCGGCATGATCACGGCGGAGACCGGCCGCTGGGCCCGCAGCCGCGCGTGCACGGCGTAGGGATCCCGGAAATACTCCGCGCCGAGGTGTTCGACCGTGCCCCGGTCCATGTCCGCTTCGGTCATCGGTGTCCCTCGTGAGATTCGCCCGTGCCCCCGCCCCGTAAGGGCCCCCGTGAGCCCTCCTATGTCAGCTTAAGTAATAACTTATACGTTGTAAAGGAATCGTCCGGCCCGTCGGCGGCCGGCCGCGGGCGGTCCTGGCCGCCGGCCGCGGGCGCTCGGCTGAGCCGGGAAGGCCACCAGTTCCACCGTCCGATCAGCACGGCCGCCGACGGCACCAGCAGGGTCCGGACGAGGAAGGTGTCCATCAGCACTCCCAGCGCGAGGCCGACGCCGACGTCCACGATCGTCCTGACGTTCTGCGCCCCCGCGCTGCCCGAGCCGACCACCGCCAGCACCCCGAACGTCCCGGCCAGCACCAGTCCGGCCGAGGTGACCGTGGTGCCGGTGACGCGCAGCGCGCGGCTCACCGCGTCGGCCAGCGGCAGCCGGTGAGCCTCCTCCCTGATCCGCAGCATGACCAGGATGTTGTAGTCCTCGCCGAGCGCCAGCAGGAACGTGAAGAGCAGGAACGGCAAGATGAACGTCAGGCCTGGCTGCCCGGCGGCCTTGATGAACACGAGCACGGTCAGGCCGAGCGCAGAAAAGTACGAAAGCACCACGGAGACGATCAGGTACAGCGGCGCGATCAGGCTCCGCATCACCAGCGCGAGCAGCACCGCGATGACGGCGATGGCGATAGGGATGACGGTGCGCAGGTCGCTGTCGGACAACTGCGCGACGTCGTAGGTGAACGCCGCCTGCCCGGTGACCCCGAAGGCCGTGGCCCCGGCGACCCGTGCCGCCCGGCCGGCGGCCGCGCGGATGGCCGGCACCGCCTGTGCCGCCCGCGTGGTGGTCGGGTTCCCCGCCGCCAGCGAGGTCGCGAACGAGATCGTCTTTCCGTCCATGCTCACGTACGAGCCGCTGGCCCGGTAGGCCTGGTAGGCGGTCAGTCTGGCTGGCGGAAGCGCGGCGGCGGCGGGCGCCAGGCCGCGCGGCGGCCCGTAGGCGGCATGCAGCGCCTCGTACTGCGCCGCGGTCAGCGCCGTGCCGTTGGCATCAAAGGGCCCGGTCACGGCGGTGAACTGCGGATCGGAGGCCAGCTGCCGCTCGGCCTGGCTCCCCTGGGCCGCGGCCGACCAGACCGGCTGCCGCAGCCGCAGCACGATGATGGTCGGGTTGACCGCCGTCTGCGGAAAGTGCCTGGCCAGCAGGGCGTTGCCCGACGCGGAGTCGCTGCCCGCGGGCGCGGTCACCGCCCCGCCGAACCCGGCGGCCACGTACCCGGCGGAGGCTACCGCGAGCGCGCCGAAGACGACCAGGCCAGCCGCCAGGGTGACGGCGGGACGGCGCACGATCCGGGCGCAGGCCGGTCCCCACCACCCGGGCCGCCCGGCGCCCGGCTTGACGGAGGAGGGCCAGAAGGCGCCCGGGCCGACGATGGCCAGCAGCGCGGGCAGCAGGGTGAGCCCGGCGATGAGCATCAGCCCGATCGCGATGGCCAGCGGGGCCGCCAGGCCGGAGTAGAGGCTGAAGGTGGCAGTGGCCAGCGACAGCAGCGCGGCGATGAGGATGCCGGCGGAGAACGTGATGGTCTCGCCGACCCGCCCGACCGAGAACACGATCGCCTGGTGACACGCGAGCCCGGCCCGCATCTCCTCACGCACCCTGAACATCAAGAACAGCGCGTAGTCCGTGCCCGCGCCCAGCACGAGCACGATCAGCAGCAGCGACGCGATCTGGGACACCGGCAGCCCGTGCACGGCGGCTTCCGCGGCCAGCCGCTCGGCCACTAGGACCACCACGACCGCCGGCAGCACGGCGATGAGTGGAGCCAGCGCCGAGCGGAACACGGCGACGAGCAGCGCGATCACGAAGATGATCGAGAACCACTGCACCTGGCCGCCGGTCTTGGTGGAGGTCGCGTTGCTGTCCACCCGGGTCGCGACCGTCCCGGCGGTGTGCGCCGCCAGGCCGGCCGGCAGCCCCGCGGACCGGATCACGTCCCGCAGGCCTGCGACCAGGCTCGCCTGCTGCGTGGTGGCGAGCCCGCCGGACTGGGCCAGCGCGGCGAGCACCGTGAGCTGCTCGCCCTGGCCGTCAGCGGACTGCCCCGCGTCCCGCACCGCTACGACCCGCGGGACCCGTGACAGCCCGGCCGCCAGCCCCATGATCAGCCGCTGGTCGGCGCTGGTCAGCCGCTGGCCGCCGGTCGCGGCGACCACCGTGACCGCGGTCAGCGAGGCGCCCTGCAGCGGCGAGGCCAGCTGAGCCGCCTGCTCGCTGGGCGCGCTGGCCGGAAGGAACGAGGTGTTGTCGCTCTGGGTCACACTCGACAGCGACGGCAGCAGCACCATGGCCACGACCGCGCCGGCCGCCCAGGCGAGCACGATCACCCACCGGAAGCGCACGGAAAGCCGCCCGGCCGCGGCGAAGAAGATACCCACGAAGGCCATCGTGGCCGGCTGGAGCTGGGTTTGCGGGGCCTACGGGAGCGTAAAGTGACTTCGTGGCAGATCCCCACGGACCCGACGCCTATCGGCCCGCGCCGGGCGAGATTCCCGAGTCCCCAGGGGTCTACAGATTCCGCGACCAGCGCGGCCGGGTGATTTACGTCGGTAAGGCGAAGTCGCTCCGGCAGCGGCTTAACTCCTACTTCGCCGACTTCGCCAGCCTGCACCCGCGCACTCAGATGATGCTGACGACGGCCGCGGGCGTCGAGTGGACCGTGGTCGGCACCGAGGTCGAGGCGCTGCAGCTGGAGTACTCCTGGATCAAGGAGTTCGACCCCCGCTTCAACGTCAAGTACCGGGACGACAAGAGCTACCCGTATCTCGCCGTCACCATGGGCGAGCAGTACCCGCGGGTGATGGTGATGCGCGGGGCCAAGCGCAAGGGCACCAGGTACTTCGGCCCGTACAGCCACGCCTGGGCCATTCGCGACACGGTGGACACGCTGCTCCGGGTGTTCCCCGTGCGTACCTGCTCAGCCGGCGTGTTCAAGCGGTCAGGCCAGATCGGCCGGCCGTGCCTGCTCGGCTACATCGGAAAGTGCGCCGCGCCGTGCGTCAAGCGGATCAGCGAGGAGGAGCACCGCGCTCTGGCCGAGGACTTCTGCGACTTCATGGCCGGGCAGACGACCCGCTTCGCCAGCCGCCTGGAAGCCGAGATGAAACAGGCCGCGCGAGAAGAGGAGTTCGAGCGCGCGGCCCGGCTCCGGGATGACCTGCGTGCGCTTGAGCGCGCCATCGAGAAACAGGCGGTGGTGCTCGGCGACGGTACCGACTGCGACGTGATCGCCCTGGCCGAGGACCAGCTCGAGGCGGCCGTGCAGGTGTTCTACGTGCGCGGCGGCCGGGTCCGCGGGCAGCGCGGCTGGGTGCTGGACAAGGTGGAAGACGTGACCCCGGCCGGCCTGGTGGAGCATTTCCTCGGCCAGGTCTACACGGACGCTCCCACCGACCCCGAGGCGGTCAACGCGGGCATACCGCGCGAGGTCCTGGTGCCCGAGATGCCGCCGGACCCGGCCACGATGACCCAGTGGCTGACCGAACGCCGCGGCGGCCCGGTGGACCTGCGGGTGCCGCGGCGCGGCGACAAGAAGGCGCTGCTCGAGACGGTGGCCCGCAACGCCGCCCAGACTCTGGCCCTGCACAAGACCCGCCGGGCCAGCGACCTGACCACCCGGAGCAAGGCGCTGAGCGAGATCCAGGACGCCCTCGGCCTGGAGGACGCGCCGCTGCGGATCGAGTGCTACGACGTGTCGAACCTGCAGGGCACGCACGTGGTCGCGTCTATGGTGGTGTTCGAAGACGGCCTGGCCCGCAAGAGCGAGTACCGCAGGTTCGCGATCAAGGGCACCGGCGGCACCGACGACATCTCCTCGATCTACGAAGTGATCACCCGCCGGTTCCGCCGTTACCTGGCCGAACGAGAGAAAACCGGGGAACTGGACATGCTCGGCGACCCGGAGGCGCTCGACGACCAAGATCAAGATCATTTGGCCGAACGGGCGGTGGTGGATGCCCCGAAGAAATTCGCTTACCCACCCAACCTGGTGGTCGT
>Ga0302229_10001166_pt1 | contig 20163 bp, 19 predicted proteins | sample II_Palsa_N1_3_FD_193518 | JGI IMG/M metagenome (GOLD analysis project Ga0302229, IMG submission 193518) | Peat permafrost microbial communities from Stordalen Mire near Abisko, Sweden - II_Palsa_N1_3 | ecosystem: Environmental > Terrestrial > Soil > Palsa > Peat permafrost | place: Sweden... | reverse complement strand
GGCCGGGTTGTGCTGGTTGAACACCTGGTCGATGTAGTCGCGCGCGAGCTTCTTGTTGGCTTCGAGCTGCTCGGTGGTGACGGCCATCGCCCCTCCTTCAAGTCTTTGCGTGATCAATCAAACAATGTCGTGCTGAAAGCTATCAGGCACTTGTTTGCTGCGTCAAGCAAAAATTCCGGGTAGAGTCTGACCATGGAGCGAGCGCTGAAGGCACGGATGGCTCCCCTCGACCGCGGCGAGGAAGCCGCCTGGCGGGCGATCGCACGTGCCGTGCTGGTGGTGCCCAGGACACTGGACGCCGACCTGCTCGCCGGCTGCGGCCTTAGCCTGGCCGAGTACATCGTGCTCGTCAACCTGTCGGAGGCGCCGGGCAATTCGATGCGGATGCACGAGCTGGCGGTGGAATCGACGCTGTCCCCCAGCGGCGTCACCCGGCTGATCGAGCGCATGGAGCGCCAGGGACTGGTCGAGCGCGAGCAGGCCGCCGAGGACGCCCGCGGGATGACGGCGACGCTGACCGGCGCAGGCCTCGAACGGCTCCGTGACGCATACCCCCACGCGCTGGCCAGCGTGCGGACCAACGTCATCGACCATCTGGACGGGTTCGACCTAGCCGCGTTCGCCGAGGCCGTCGGCAAATTCGCCGCCGCGGAAACGGGATGCTACCCGCGGCGCCTCGCCCGCCGCCAGCCCGCGTACCGGGAGGCGTGACCGGCACAGCCGCCTGGCGCCCGCAGGCAAGCCACACAACAGGCGGGACCGCCAGTCCGGGGCACGTCTGCACTCGTATGTCCACGTGATCACCAGGGCTCGATTATCAAGCCGGTCGCGGCAAGGCAGCCATCGACCAGGTGGGGCCGGTACTGGATCTTCTTCAGCTTGCGCTTGATGATGCGGACCAGGCCGTCCAGGTCGGTGGCGGCGAAGTTGGCGATGGACCGCTTCAGCAGCGACCGGATGCTCTCCGCGGGATTCATGTCCGGCGCGTACGCGGGCGGCCTTCCAGATCGTCCAGAGCCGGCCGATCACCACGCTGTTCCCCATCCCCGAGTCCGGCGACCGGGAGAACCACGTCTATGTCTCCGTCGGTCATCAGCAGATGATGACCGACCCCATGAAGCCGGTCCGTGGCGATCGCGGCGCTGCGGTCCAGGACCTGCCGCCAGGTGGCCGCCGAGGACCACCCGGCGGTGCTGAAGGTGTGGTCCAAGCGTCACCGGGACCTGGCCCGGCTCCGTAACCAGGTCGCCTGCCGGCTGCACGCCGTGCTCTGCGATCTAGTCCCCGGCGGCACCTCCAAGCAGATCTCCGCAGCTCAGGCTGCCAGGATCCTCGGGCAGGTCACCCCGTCCGGTGCCGTCGAGCTGGCCCGCGCCGAGCTCGCCGCTGAGTTCCTCGAGGACATGCGCCGCCTGGATGCCCAGCTGGGCGGCACCCGCAAGAAGCTCGCCGCCGCGGTCAGGTCTTCCGGCACCACCCTCACCGAGGTATTCGGCGTCGGCCCGGTCATCGCCGGCACCATCATCGGCGACATCGCCGACGTGTCCCGCTTCCCCGGCCGCGACCACTTCGCCGCCTGCAACGGCACCGCCCCCGTCGAGGTGTCCTCCGGGAACCGCAAGATCCGCCGGCTCTCGCTGCGCGGCAACCGCCGCATCAACCACGCCATCCACATGGCCGCGATCACCCAGCTCAGCCACAAGCACAGCGAAGGCCGCGCCTACTACGAGAAGAAGCTGGCCGAGGGCAAGACGCACAAAGAGGCGCTCAGGTCCCTCAAGCGCAAGATCAGCGACGCCATCTACGCCCGCCTGCAGGCAGACGCCCGCCAGGCCGCAGCGGCCCAGGCCAAGGGCCCGGGAGGGCACCCGGGGAACGACTCTGCATCCAGCGCGGCCGGCTCACACCCCGCACGCCAGCTCTTCGGACAAGCCACTCCCGGACCTGGTACCAGCCTACGACCCGGCACCACTACACGCACACCGCCGAAGCCGGTCTCGAAGAAAACCCGGACAACCACTTGACACCAACAGCAAAGAGGACTCGATATGATCGGCAATCTGGTCGGCCTGGTTGCCGCCCTCTGCCGCGCCTAACGGGGTGATCTGTGTGCGGCCGGCCACACGCATGGTCGGCATGGCTCACCGGCGTCTGACTTTGCGATGAGGGCGCAGCGCGGGATCTCAGGTGAACACGGAAAGGACTGTTCCGGCCAGGTGGTGGCGTCAGCTGCCCTGTACGGCGGTCAGTATGAGATCGATGGTCTCCTGTGGGTGGCTGATGAAGGCCACGTGGGAGCTGCTGACCTCGACCGTGTGCGCACCGGCCCGGGCCGCCATCGCACGCTCCGCCACCGGCGGGATCGCGTTGTCGTTGCTGGCGACCATGTACCAGCTCGGCAGGGTCTTCCAGCCCGCCGGACCTGACGGCGTGCCCAGGCACGCCAACGTCACGGGCCGCTGGCTCACGGCCATCACGGCCGCCAGCGCATCCGGCAGGTCGGCGCAGAACTGTTCGTGGAAGAACTCGGGGTTGATATAGGCGTCGCCGTCTCCGTCGGGCATTCCGGGGTAGGGACGCACGAGGAGGTGGCCGGCCAGGTCGTTCGATGCTCCGTCGAGCGCGCCGGCCGCGGCCAGCGTCTCGCCCTCGTCGGGCGCGTAGGCCGCGATATAAACCAGGGCGCGGACGTTCGGCGCGCCGACGCTCGCGTTGGTGATCACCGAACCGCCGTAGGAGTGCCCGACGAGCACGACCGGGCCCTCGATCGTGCTGAGGAAAGTGTGCACGTTGTCGCCGTCGCTGATCACGCCCCGCAGAGGATTCGCCGGCGCGTACGCGCGGTAGCCCAGCGCGGACAAGCGCTGGATGACTTCTGACCATCCAGAGGCATCGGCGAACGCACCGTGAATCAGGACGATGGTCGGCTTTGCGTCTGGCTCCATCGTGACCCCCATGACCAGTAGGCAATCGATTATGGACAGCATCGCGCCTGAGCGCACTGGCTGTCTATACCGGCATCGCTGACGCTTGCCGCGTCTGCACTTCATGCCTAAGGCCGATGACGGTGCGTGATCGGGTTGGCGCGAAGGCAACTCGCGCGCGTAGCCGCCGTTATGGGGTCTGGCGCTCCGCTACTCGATTCTGCGAGGGAGTATCGAACGGGTCGTTCTGGGCGCACCGGCAAGCTGCCGCACGCCTGGAAGTTGGCCGCTTTCGGTGTGATCGGGTGCGTTCTGCGGGCGCCGGGCTGGGCGCGGCGGTGGGTCGCTGGGCTGTGCTGGCTTGGTGTTGGTGGCTCGGTCCGTTGAGGGACGGCGATGCTGTGGACCGTGATGCTGGCCCCTCCGTCGCCAGGGCCGGAGGGGCCAGCGTGTGTGTTAGCTGCGGGCGGGCAGTGCGCTGACCGCCGGCCTGGTGGTTACCGTGGTGTCTGGCTGGGGCCAGGCTGGGCTGCTGCGGGCGATCACCGCGATACGGCCGAATGCTGCCAGCAGCAGGGCGAAGCTGGCGATCGTGATCGGGACGCTGTTGGCGGACAGGCCGACGATGTTGGCGATCATGGCTGTCGCGACGGCGATCGCGGTCCAGGCGGGCACGGCGTGTGCGCGCCAGAGCCCGGCCGACAGCGCCAGCGTCCCGCCCAGGGTCGCCAGTCCGCCGATCATGAAGATCAGCGCCGCGCCGGGCGCGGCGTTGTAGCGGGTGGCCAGCGCGGCCATCTGGCCCAGGCTGGCCCCGGGGGAGCCCATCTGCCAGAACATGAGGTTGGTGGCCGCGTCGCCGACGCCGATGAGGATGCCGAGCTGGGCCGCGCAGCCGGCGATCAGGGCCCAGGTCGGGCGGCTGCGGCCGAGCAGGCGCATCAGGGCGAGCACGGCGGGCACAAGCATGATGGTGCTGAGCAGGAGGAACAGCGAGAAGATGTACCACCGGCCAGGCTGGGCGCCGATCGCGGCGATCTGCGCGCGGTCGCCGGCGCGCAGCGGCGGCCAGGCGCAGGCCGCGACCAGTCCGAGTAGCGGCGCGGCGACCAGCGAGGCCGCGGCGGCAGCCCGGGGTAGTTGTTGGCGAAGCATTGGGGAGTTCCTTCCGGTCGATGTGTGGTGAGCTCGAACGTAGCCACGGGCCTAGCCGCCAGTCAGCGGCCGTCAGGGCGAATTAGCTCCGCCGCGAGGATGAATCTGGGTAGCCGCGCGGGCGATGCCGGCCAGCGTTGGCGGGCGTAGCTTGGTGGCATGAAGGCCTCTGGCCGCGCCCTGGCCCTGGATCTGAGCCTGGCTGTGATCGGCATGGTGCTGACGGCGGTCGCGGTGTGGTCGGTGAACGTGATCGCCACGCCATTCGCGGGGCCGACCTGGCTGAAGGTGATCTGGCCGCTGCTGATCGGCGCTCCGCTGGCGCTGCGCCGGGGGGCGCCGCTGCTGGGCTGGACCATCATCTGGGCTGGTATCTCGCTGCAGGCGCTGATCACGGGAAACTCGCCGGAAGGCCTGGAGCTGATGTTCGTGCTGGCTGTGGGCAGCTATTCCGTCGCCGCGCACAGCACGCTGCGCCGGGCGCTGGCCGGGCTGGCGGTCACGACCGTGGGCGCCATCATCTACGGCCAGGCGAACCACGACGTCATGAGCGGCAACACGGGCAATGAGTGGTCGGCTGCCTTCTTCGCGACCGCGATCCTGGCGGCGTGGCTGGCCGGGGTGTTCGTCCGGGGCCGCAGGGAGGCGGTGGCGCAGGCAGCGCGCACCGCGGCCGCCGAAGGGCGGGCCGAGCGGGCCGTCGCTGATGAGCGGGCCCGGATGGCCCGCGAACTGCACGACATCGTCTCGCACAACCTGAGCGTGGTGGTCCTGCAGGCGGCCGGCGCCCAAGCCGCAGGCGGCACCGACACCGGCCCGACCCTGGAGAAAATCGAGCGCAGCGGCCGCCAGGCGCTAGTGGAGATGCGCAGGCTGCTGGGCGTCCTGCGCCAGCCGGACGAGCCGGCAGCCGGGCCCGAGCTGTCTCCGCAGCCGGGCGTGGCCGAGCTGGCGGCGCTGGCGGAGGGGGTCCGCGCGGCCGGGCTGCCCGTGGTGCTGGTCATCGACGGCGACCCTGACCAGCTGCCCGCCGCGGTGGATATCTCGGCCTACCGGATCGTGCAGGAAGCCCTGACCAATGTCCTGAAGCACGCCGGCCAGGCCAGCGCGGAGATCAGCGTCAGGTGCGGCGCTGACGAGGTGTCCATCGAGGTCACCGATAACGGGGCCGGGCCGCAGCCAGCCGGGCCGGCCGAAGGCGGGCACGGCCTGGCCGGCATGCGCGAGCGGGTGGCGCTGTTCGGCGGCGAGCTGGCCGCCGGGCCGCGGCCGGGCGGCGGGTTCGCGGTCCGGGCCCGGCTGCCGCTCGGTGAGCAGCCCCGCCCGGCCTGGCCGCTGCCATGAGCCCGGTCATCAGCGTGCTGATCGCCGATGACCAGGACCTTGTCCGTGAGGGCCTACGGATGCTGCTGGAGGCCGAGCCGGGCATCACGGTGGCAGGCGAGGCGGGCACCGGCAGCGAGGCGATCACGGCCGCGCGCAAACTTGATCCCGACGTCGTGCTCATGGACGTCCGGATGCCCGGCATGGACGGCATCGAGGCGGCCGCGCATCTGATCCGGGCCGGCAGCCGCGCCAAGATCTTGATGCTCACCACCTTCGACCTTGATCAGTACGTCTACCGCGCGATGCGGGCCGGCGCCAGCGGCTTCCTGCTCAAAGACGCCAACCGCGACCAGCTGGCAACCGCGGTGCGCACCGTCTCGGCCGGCGAGGCGCTGCTGGCCCCCTCCATAACCCGGCGCCTGGTCGAGGACTTCTGCCGCAGGCCCGCCCCGGACGGCGCAGCCGCCGAGACGGCCAGCCAGCTGACCGGGCGCGAGCTCGAGGTGGTCAAGCTGGTGGCCAAGGGCCTGTCCAACGCCGAGATCGCCGGACGGCTGTACCTCAGCGATGCCACGGTGAAAAGCCACATCGCCCGCGTCCTGGCCAAGCTCGGACTGCGTGACCGGGTGCAAGTGGTCGTCCTCGCCTACGAAACCGGCATAGTGCGGCCCGGCGAGCCCGGCTAACCAGCAACATCCGGTGGATACCCACAGCGGTTTCTACCTGCGTGAATGCGAGACTGGTCACCGCTACCGGCGGCGGCGTCGCCCGGTAGCGGCGGCGTCACCGTAACGGCCATTCTTAGGAACCAAAAGCCCGCAGCAGCATCGACTTGCACATGGAAGTGACGGAAATGACCACACAACGGCAGCCGGAATTTGCGAGCCGGGCCGTCACCTCGATATCGGTGTCAGAACTAACAGGAGTCAGTGAGCTAGGGAGGAACTCATGGCGATCGGCATCTACATCAACCCCGCGGACCTCGGCTCCCGCCGAGGCCGCGGCGTCGACCAGCAGCTGGTCCAGGACGGTCCGGCGCGGCGCGTAAGCGACCGGTGAGTCGTCAGTGCCAGGTGAGCCCGCGATGGTGAACGGGCCGAAGTCGAACGCATAGGTGCCGACCGGCGGGCAGCCTGTCGACAGGAGCTGGCTGAGCAGCCCCCAACGGTTCAGCGCGGCAATCCCCGGCGGCTGAACAACGTGGGTCGAGATCGTGTCGCTGGGGAAGGCGGCCCGGTCGACGAGGAGGACGCGGTAGCCCTGGCGGGCTAGCAGCATCGCCGTGGGGGATCCCGCGCACCGGGCGCCCACGACGATGACGTCGTAGTGATTGGCGACCATGGCTGGCTCCTGCCGGTGCTAGTAGGGGACTTCGGTGCTCATGAGTTCGGTGAAGTCGACCGGGCCGGGTCGTTTCGCGATCACCCGGCAGAAGCCGACGGCGTCGAGCTCGATACGCGGACCTGAGGTGCCGGCCGTCCAGGTGCCGCCCGCCGGCCCGGTCAGGTACAGGGTGAAATCCTTTCCGTGACGGTCGGCCCATTCGCTGACCACGTCGGCGACGATGACGCCGTCGTGATCGGCCGTCAGCTGCGGCGTCCGGTCCAGGGCGGTGCAGATGTCAAGCCGGTGCATCCAGGGGTCGCGGGTCAAGATGACGTCGATGAGGTACCCGAGCGTCCACGGCTCCTCGACACCGTTGATCACCCCGCCGATCATCGTCCGGCGCCGGATGAACCCTGGTGTCATCCGGCGTCCGGTGACCGCCTTCGGGGCACGCGCGGCGAACCGGTCGCTGATGGCCGGCCCGGACCAGCTTGAGCGCTCACTGACCTGCAGAGCGGTGAGGCGGTCGATGTCTATGTTCCCGTTGACGGTGGCCGCGCGCCGTTGCCGGCTGCCTTCGCGGATCGAGGCAGCCATTTCAACCATGCCGAGCATGTGCGCGGCCATCTGACGGACGTCCCACGCGGGGCAGGCCGTCGGAGCCGCCCATGCCTGACTATCGAGGGACCGCAGCAATTCCGCGCACTGCTGGTACTCCGTCGCGGCCAGCCGCATCGCGGTCCTGCGGTCCAGGGCCGAGGTCCGAGACTTCATTTCTTCCTCCTGGGTGTGCGTGGCTGGGCCGGCAGGCCGAGCTCGTCGGCGAACATGGTCAGCGCCCGGGGCAGTAGGACCCGCCAGCGATCGCCCGTGGGATCATTGGCCAGCTGCTGGTTGACGAAGCCGCCGGTCAGGGCGGTGTACATGTCGAGGTCGGCCTGGCGGCGGATACCGATCTCAGCCAGAGTCGACCGCATGATCTCGTAGCACTCCACCGCGGGGCGGTAGGCCTCCTCGCTCGGCGTGAAGTCGCGCAGCATCGGCATGTCCATCAGCTGGTGCCGTTCCAGGTTGCTGACGGCGAAGTCGAAGTACGTGCTCGTCAGCGCCAGCAGCCGCCCGCGCGGATCAGCGGGAAACGACGCGGCTTCCTTCTCCAGCACCGCGCGGAACTCACGCCACGCCTGCCCGAACATCGCGTCATAAATGGCGTTCTTGGACGCGAAGTGCGAATACAGCGAAGGTGGCTGCATGCCGATCCGGGCCGCGATCTCGCGCAGCGTCACGCTGATCAGGCCGCTCTCGTGCGCGATCTCCCACGCCGTCGTGAGGATTTCCTGCCGCGTAGCCTCACGACGTTCGGCTTGCCTATCACGCTTAAGTTCACCAACCATGATTAGGACTATGCGGCACTGAGGTCAGCCTTGTCAAGGAGCTCTACTTCATGGGCGCACCGTGCTCGGGCTCAGCGAGACTTTGAGAACTGGTTAGCCCGCCCTGGGCTGAGGTGCCCAGCTTGCCGGCGTAGCCGCCGCCGGCCCGGACCAGACGGACACGGCGGCCGACCTGGTGCAGGTTCCAGATCAGTGGCCGGGCGCCGCGGACCTGACGCTGGCGGCGGTGACCACGATGGTGATGATCGGGCCCAGGGCATCGATAGCGCTGTGCTGCTTGCGGCCGTTGACCTAGCCTGGTCCCCAGCCCTCGGCCGACGCGCGGCACGGTGCCGGCGCCGCGGACCGACTGAGAGTCGATGACCGCGGTCGGCTCCGGGTCTCGCCCAGCATCGGCCCGCACCTGGCCGCGCAGCTCATCGTGAAGCCGACGGCACACCGGTGGACGAAGCAGCGGCATGCCGCCTGCTCCGCGACCCGGGCTGAGGTCGGTGCGGCCGGCACCCGGGGCTCCCTGCCCCCGCCGCCTGGCATGATCCGCTCCCGGGCGAACGCGTCAAGGGCGCCTGCGGCGCCGCTGCGCGGGCAATGCCGCGTCGTTAAGGATCTGCCTCCTTTGTCGAGGTTGCCGGGCTTGGCGTGTTGAGGGCGTAGGTGCCGAAGCCGGTTCGGGTGAAGAAGCCCAGCTTGGCCCATTCGCCGAGCTGGGTGAGCATGTTGCGGGGCTTGACGTGCAGGAGCTGGGCGAGTTCGTGGCCGCTCCAGTCTCGCGGGGGCTGGCTGGTGATGATGGCGGTGATCAGCTCACGCCGGGTCGGCGGCTGGGGCGGCCGTGGTGTCGCGGAGGCGTACCGGGCGCGGCTGGGTGCGCCTGCTCCCAGCGGCGGGGTGTGCAGCGTGATGCCGATCGCGGTGATCGCCGCGGGGAGCCGGGGCCGGGTGTCGTCGTTTTCGTGGTGGCGGGAGGTGGAGCATTTGACGAGGCGGGCGCTGTAACGCGGCCGCCGGGCGGGCAGCAGGGCGGCCAGGACCGCCTGGCCGATGGGGCCGGGCCGGGCGGGGGCGGCGGGGAAAACTCCTGCGGCGGCGGTGAGCTGGTCGCGGGCGGCTTCCAGCGCGGTAGTGAAGCTGGCCCGGTCCGGGTCGGTGCCAGGCTGAGCCGAGGTGGCGTCGGTCATGGCCATCCGCAGCAGCTGGTAGAGGGTGAGCAGCGCCCAGATTTCCTGCTCCAGTCCGCTGCGGTCGCCGGAGCGCAGCACGTGGCCGTTCAGCAGGGTGCAGCGCAGCGCATAGTAGGCGGACTCGATTTCCCGGCGCTGATGGTAAAGCCGGGCCAGCTCCAGGGCCGGGAAGCGGCGGTGGTCGGTCAGGGTGGTGATCAGCCGGCAGCGGTCGCCGGTGCGGCTGCCGTCAGAGCCGGTGATCGCCACGTCGGCCTCGATGATCCGCACCGCCAGGCCGTCCAGGCTGGAGAGGTAGGAGCCGTCGGGCAGGTGCCGCAGGACGGGGGGTTGCGGCCAGATCGTGCGCGGGCGAGCAGCATCGCCCCGGTGGCGTGCACCTCAGCGAGGAAGGCGTTGCCGTCGAAGGCCCGGTCAACCAGCAGGAGCATGCCCGGCCGCAGCAGGGGCAGCAGCCGCCGGGCCAGGTTCGCCTCGTCCCGGTCTGATGCTGAGCCCAGGGTAGCCCCGAGCAGCCCGCGGGTTCCGGTCTCGGCCAGGGCCATCAGCCGCAGGGCGGGATACCCGGCGAAGCCCGTCCGGAAGCGGATCCGCCCGATCCAGGCCCGGTTGCGGTCAGTGTCGGGGACCTTGAGGGAGTTCAGGCCATCGAAGGCGACCGTGCGCAGCCCGGCGAAGCACACCCCGGGAGTGCCCGACGGGGCCAGCGGCCCGGCGACCACCTCGAACAATGCCTTCAGCGGTGCCGGGCCGAGGCGGCGGCGCAGGTCCCGCAAGGCTTTCTCCGACGGAGACGCGACGCCCAGGCCCGCCAGCCCGGCGGTCAGCTTGCCCCAGACACGCGCGTATCCCAGCCGCGGGAACATCGCCAGCACGAGCAGGAAGTAGACCCCGGTCCGGGACGGCAGGGCACGTAGCCTGCGCTGCACCGTCCTGTCTGCTCAAGGACATCGCCGACGACCTCCAATGGCAGGTACTGCGTTAATTCGCCCAGGTGGCCCGGGGCATACACCCCGGCGGCGACCGTGACGGCGCGGGTGATCGTGACAGTGGCAGACTGAACGCTCATCGGGACCTCTGGTATCAGGACGATCTTGGCAGGTTGCCCCGATCTACCAGAGGTCCCGTCTCGTGCCGGCCACGCCACGCCGCGCAAGATCCACTTGACTACGCCCCCATTCGCCTAACTACGCGGCATTGGCTGCGCGGGCGCTACGCGCCGCTTTGACCCGCCCGCCCGCTCGCAGAACCCGGCAGCTATCAGGGACAGGGACCAGACTCAGCCATGCCCAGACCAGGGTGACCATGACCGCACAAACCCACATCCAACGCTTGCGGTCACTGGCGGATGCAGGTAAGGCGGGTCAGCGCGCGGTTATCAGGGGATCTTCGTGGCATTGGCCGCTCAGCAGTCCCGGTTATGGCCCAATCGGACGGTCAGCCGAGCAGTATGTATATACATCGCCGCGCTTGGGGTGAACGTCCTCAATTGCCGCCGACCGGGTGAGCGCCATCAACCGTCGGTTCGCGCGGGCAGCAGCCGGCCTATTTCAGCGGCGGGCTGTTTCCCCATCGGTGCCGGTGTATCAGGACGCGGCGGCGCCTCTCTGTTCTGGTATCGGGTTAGCCGGGAGCGTGTTCGCTGTCATTGCGGCTTCTGGGAGTGAGTGACCTCGGGCCGGGAGGCACGCCGGCTGGACCTTGTGGCTGTGAGAACCCGCGGAGGAGACGTCTTGTGACCGGACTTCAGGACCCGGCGGACTGGCTGGCGTGGTGGTCTGAGCTGTGGCGTCAGGCGTACGCGCCGACCGCCGGGCTTCCTTCGCTGGCTCCGCAGGCGCTCAGCCAGCCGATTCTTCCCGGCTGGCTGTTCGCGGGCAGCGTTAACGTCACCGAGGAGAATTCCAGCTCGCCGGAGACTGAGCGGGAGATCGTCTCCCAGTACAGCTACGGTCGCCAGATCGGCCGCATCATCGACGTGCTCAGCGAACTGATCGAGCGGTGGCCGGGCGGAGTTCCCGATGACCGGGCGGTCCAGCGGTTCGCCGAGCTGAGGGATGATGTCGGGAAAATCAAAGCGCAGGGCATCGTCCGGGCGATCTCCGAGCTGGCTGAACTGAAGCAGGGCAATCCGCCTGAATACGCGCGGCTGGCACCGAAACTGAGGGAGATACTGGAACCCGACCTGGATAAGTCACGCTAACATCGGCGTCAGCAGGACCGCGCGCTCATGCCGCGTGGAGTACGCAGCAGGCTCCGCCGATGGGCGGGTGGCCGCCATCGACCCTGCGGGTGCCACTGCGTTGAGGGACCTGGCAGGGTGGATCAGGTGAGCGCTCAGGCCGCGTTGCATCCGGCACTGCGAGGCATCATCGGCCCCGCCGTACGCCGGCAGGATTCACAGGATCACGCCGTCGTCGGTGCAGTCCTGCCGGGGACTGGGCCGTGGTGAACGTGCAGTCCTCATCGTTCAGCACCGCTGCGCAGGTGCGGTGCGTGATAAACCTGGCCGTCGTTCCCGCCGCCTGGCTGCAGAGGCTTCATGCTTCCCTGGGATCGCCGCCGAAGTCGGTCACCGAGTCGCTCGGGCTCTACCGGGAACGGCTTCATCCCAGCGGATCTGCGGCAGGGCGGGATATCTGGTGGCAGGTCCACGACGATGCGGACGCACAGGAGGCCGCTCACGACATGGTCGTGCAGCTGGAGACGCGTGGCCTGCCCACGCTGCTGAACCTGCTGGATCGAGAGAACATGCCCGCCGCAATTCGCGCGCGGGACCTCGGCGATTTCAGGGGCCCTGACCTTGAGGTGTTCTTCAAGCGCGCCGAAGCCGTACTTATCGCTGGCCGCGGGCTGACGCCCGAACTCGAAGAACTTCTGGACTACGTCATCACTAATTCCATCCCGAGGCAAAAGCAGAACGCCCAAATGCTCGCCGACTGGGTGCGCACGCAAGCCTCGCTCGCCACCAGATGAGGAAACGAAGCCGTCCTCATCTGCCGCTGGCCGGGCGACCTCCCAGGCGTCGGCCAAGAGGTCGAGCCGTTAGGAGCGCGGATGCGCGCCATGAGGCCTGGTCCTCTGGCGTTCTTTCGGCTAGCCGGTATCACCAGCCTGCCGGGATGCTCCGTCAGATAGAGGTCAAGAGTGTCGGGCCCCGGTGATGTAGTCAGGGGGAACCATAAGTCGAGGAGGCTCATGATGCGGCCAGCGATGCACCACCTCAGTATTGGCGCCATCCGGGCCGATGCCCTGTTTGTGTCGGCACTGCAGCGCGGTGACCATCCCAGTGCCAAGGAAGTCCGGCAGGCCGTTGCCGCGGCTGTCGAGGCATTCGGTCAGCGTGGCTGTGCCGGACGGGTAGCGCAGGAGTTTGGCGATCATCCCGAGACTGCGGTCACGCGGATGCGCTGGGCTCGCCAGGCTGCTGGCAAAGCGTTCGGAGAACTGGGACCGGCATCAGCCTGTGCCCGGACGCTCGCTCGGCGCGCAGGAGCTCACACCAGCCGCGCCGCGTAAACACCGCGGGCCGCGTCGGGGTGAGTTCCACCTGAGACCCGGAACCCACGGCTGACAGAAGTGCAGGACGGTCGGTCATCCCGCCGGCGGCAAGCCCGGACGGCAGCCATCTCCCAGCCCAGCCAGGGAACGTACCAAGGGCCGTCCTCATTTGCCGCAGACAGGGTCGAGCCCACGGGCATGGAGCGAGACCATGGCCATGCCCGCGAAGTCAGTCGGCAGTCCTTTCGAAGGCGCGGCGGCGCCGTGTGCCTCTTGGCCGCCGCCGGTAAGTGGCGGGTTACCCGGGATCTTCGCTGCGGAAGGCTCCGGTGTGGTCTGCGGCCCAGGCGGCGTAGCTGAGCCCAAGGCGGCCGAGGATCCTCTCGACCTCGCCCGAGACGAGGCCCGGCTGCCCGAAGGACTTCATCCGTCGCGCATCGGCGGCGGCATTATGATGTCGCGGATCAGCATTGCCACGTCTGTCGATATGTCCAATGCCAGGGTGAGCCGGAACGCCACCACCGAATGCGTGCAGGCATCCAGAGCGAGGTTGTGGGGGTACTTCGAGACTGACCGTTGACCACCTGATAGCCCTGCCGGGTCTGGTCAGGCGCTGGCTGGTTGATGGCGTATTACACCCCTGGGGAAAAACCCCAGGGTGAAGATGGATCGTTTCCGCGTTCTGCTCGTCACCCGCTGTTCGTAGCGTGATGGGTGAGGGTACGCATCCGCGTGCCTGGTAACCAGGTGGGATAGCTTGCCCTAGCTGCTGGGAGGTTCCCTGTCATTGAGGTGCGTGGCCTGACTAAACGTTACGGCCGGCTGCCCGCCGTGGATGCGCTCAGCTTCGACGTGGGCCCCGGGGTTGTGACGGGGTTCCTGGGGCCGAACGGGTCGGGGAAGTCCACCACGATGCGGCTGATGCTGGGCCTGGACGGGCCCGGTCGCGGGGCGGTGCGGATCGCCGGGCGCCGTTACTGTGAGCTGGGCTGGCCGCTGCGCGAGGTCAGCGCGCTGCTGGAGACCAGGGCGTTTCACCCGGGCCGCAGCGCGCGGGCGCACCTGGCCGCGCTGGCGGCCAGCAATGCCATCCCGTTCCGCCGGGTCGATGAGGTGCTCGGCCTGGTGGGCCTGGAGAGCGCGGCGGGCAGGCGGGGGGGAGTTCTCCCTCGGCATGACTCAGCGGCTGGGCATCGCGGCGGTGCTGCTGTCATGACATCGCCCACAGGGGCCCGCACCCTGCTACCGGCAGCGGTAGCAGGTGCAGCCGGCCATGCTGATCACGCACGCGAAAGTAACCGCCCGGATCTGGGTGTGCCGTTCAGTTGCTGGCTTTGCGATCAGGACCGGCCAGCACGCCGTGAGCGAGGTGCCGGACAACGTCGTCGAGCGTCCTGGCAGGAGGGCCCGGGACGGCCGTCAGCGGGCCGCGGGTGGCCGCGCTTAGATTTCCGCCGGGGCTCTTACATCGGGGTGTGCGGGAATTCGGCGGAGCGCCGCTGGAACGAAAGAATCTTGGGATTGCGGATCACGCCGTCGCGGATCTCGATCGCCCGGCTGATGGTCTGGTCGCGGTCCCAGGCGCCGGGCCCGTCCATCACGGTCCGCAGGTGGGGGATCAGCGCCTCGCTGATCTCCCAGGTGGCGGAGTTCCACAGGTAGGACGGACTGTGGTCGACGCTGTAGTAGTGCATTGCCTCGTCTACGGCGAACATCGGCTCCGCGAACGAGGTGGGCCGCGCCCACTCAAAACCCATGCCCTCGTCGCAGGACACATCGACGAACAGGCTGCCAGGTGCGAACAACGGCAGCTCGTCACGGGTGACGAACATCAGCGGCGCGTCGGTGTCCTGCAGTACGCAATTGACGACGATGTCATGCCCGGAGAGGAACTCCGCGACCGGCACCGGGCCGCTTGGCGTCAGGACCAAGATCCGCGCCGGGTCTTCAGGCGCGGGCTCGAAATGAACCATGCGGACCGACGAGATAGGTGAGGCGACGGCAGGCACGTTACGGTGGGTCAGCACGGTCACGTCGGGGATCCCGAGCGCCGTCAGCGCGTTGACCGCCCCGCGGGCGGTCGCGCCGAAGCTGATTACAGCGGCCCGGACGCGCCGCCCGTATGCGCCGGTCATGCCCAGCAGCTGCAGGGACTGCAGCACCGAGCAGTAGCCCGCGAGTTCGTTGTTCATGTGGAAAACGTGCACGCCGAAGCCGCCGTCAGCCGTCCAGTAGTTCATTGCCTCCCATGCGATCAGGGTCAGCCGGCGGTCGATGCCCAGCTGGGTGACGGCGTAGTCCTGGACGCAGTGCGGCCAGCCCCACAGCACCTGGCCCTCCCGCAGTCCGGCGACGTCTTGTTCGGTGGGCTTGGGCAGCACGATCACGTCGCATTCCGCGATGAGCTGCTGCCGCGAACAGACGCCGGCCACCATCGGGGCGAGCTGCGCGTCGGCTATGCCGAACCGCTCGCCGTAACCGCTCTCGAGGAAGATCCGCGCCCGCAGGCCCGGTTCGATCCGGTCTAGATGCAGCGGGTGGATCGGCAGCCGGTGCTCGTTCTCCTTGCGGGAGATCCCGCACACGCCGAGGCTGAGTTGTTCCATCAGTACTCCCATCCCCGCCGCCGGACGCGACCGGTACGTGACCATGCCGTGACACCCATGGCACCGGCTACTAGCGTTGCCCGGGCCTAGCCGCCGTCTCCCGCGGGCGCAAGCGGCTCCGTCGCCTAGACCCACGACAAGGCCCGGCCCGCCGAATATAGCGTGCGCCGGCTCACCTGGGCACGTCCGGCTGGACACCCAGCGGGCGATCCCGCGACGCTGACGGGGCATTGCCGTGCCCGTGCCGACGCCAAGACGCTCGGCGACGCGACCGGGCGGTTGTGACTAGAACAGGACGATGGCGGCGGCGACCCGGGTCCAGAGCGGCAGGTCATGGCCGGTCAGGAGGCAGCCGAGCTGACCCACTCGCACGTACTCCGGGAGCGGTGCCGCTTGCCGGATCTCCGTAGCAGGCATGGCCGCCCCGTCACCGGCGGCTGATCACCGGGACACGACCCGTGTCAGGGAAGTTCGCGGGCTGCCCTGATGAGCACGCAGATTATCCGTTCGGGCCTGGCACAGGCTGGCCATGCAGGCGACCAGTTTGCCAACCATAATGGCGGGTCGGCGCCCGGTTATCAAAGGGGACCTATGCGATGCCGGCGGCCCGGCAGACCAGTAGTGGTCGGTTCAGCATGCAGCTGCCTGACCTGAATATTTATGCATCACGGCCATACGCGGAAAAGCGCGCTCATGCCGCGGACAGGGTCTCGGCCCGGATGGTTGTCGTCATGGCGTCGGCAGCCCGTCCATGACGTCTCCGCGGAAGCGCTTTGTGAAGGGTTTCACAAAGCGCTTCCGCGGGAACGCGCTCTCATGCCGCCGACGGGGCACAATTTCCGGCACAGGCGTCGCGCTCGTACGTTAGCTCTTGGACGGCAGCGTGAGTTTGAGCGGGACTACGCGGCCGCGCTGAGCGAGGGGGAACCGGGCCAGGGCGCCGACGATCAGCTTGGCTTCATGACTCGTAAGGGAACCCCGGCCGGCCGGGGCGTCCGGGCTACGGCCGCGACGCGAGAGACTGGGCCCGGGACCACGATTCTGCGGAGGCACTGACTCATGACAGAACAAGCGCACCCGGAGTGGGACGCTAACTACACGGCCGACACGTCGGCCCCGTGGGACATCGGCAGGCCGCAGCCGGCTTTTGTCCGGCTCGCTGACGAGGGCTGCCTGACCGGACGCCTTCTCGACGCTGGCTGCGGCACCGGCGAGAACGCGCTGCTGGCAGCCAGTCGTGGCGCCGATGTCACCGGCATCGACGTGGCGCCGACCGCGATCGCGCGGGCGCGCGCGAAAGCGTCCGAGCGCGGACTGACCGCGCGGTTCGAAGTCGCAGACGCACTCGACCTCGGCCGCCTCAGCCTCACTGTCGACACCGCGATCGATAGCGGGGTGTTCCACGTATTCGGCGACGACGACCGGGCCCGGTACGTCGCCAGCCTCGCAGCTGTGCTGAGACCGGCTGGCGCTTGCTACCTCATGTGCTTCAGCGATCGGCAGCCAGGGACCTGGGGCCCGCGCCGCGTCCGCGCAGACGAGTTGCGCGCGGCGTTCAGGGACGGCTGGGCCGTCGAGTCGATTACCGCCGGCACCTTCGAGATCAACCCGGTGGGCGGCACGACGCAGGTCCAGGCCTGGCTAGCCGTGATCAGGCGTAACTAACCAACCGGGCCCGCAGACCGGGACGCCTGGCGCACCTCCGGGTCGACCGGATCGAGCCACGGCCGCGGGCTGAGCCGCGCTTCACGCCGCCGCGCCGACATCACATCGGCCCTATGCGCGGCCATCGGTGCAAGACCGAGATGTCCCCCGGAGGAAGTCATCGCCTTCGGCGACATGCCGAACGATCTCCCTTGCTCAACTGGGCCGGCGTCTCCTGCGCGGTCATCGGCGGCAACGACGAGGACGGCGTCGCCGCCTGCCTGGAAGAACTGTGCGCATGACAACTACTAGCTAGGAGATACATGTCCAGTCGCGGTACATTACCGGGAGACTTGAGGGGGTGCGGGACCGTGCCGATTTTCATGGTCGAGCGCCGGTTCGCGGACGACTTGGACGCATCGGCCGAGGTGGCCGACCGGATTAACAGGATCAATTCCGAGGAGGGAGTCCGGTGGCTGTATTCCTTCCTCTCGACCGACAAGCGCAAGACGTACTGCCTGTATGAGGCGCCTACCCCCGATGCGATCCTGCGGGCGGCCAAGCGTGCAGGGCTGCCCGCCGACGCGGTGATGGAGATGGGCAGCATCGTGCTGCCGGAAGGGGCTGAGGCGAGCCTGCCGACGGGACCGCCGGCCAGCTAGCCGCCGACCCGGCTTCGGGAAACCGCGTCGTCCAGCCAGCGCCGGGACAGCGCCATCGCGGCGGCCTGGGTTCGGTTTACCGCGCCGGTCTTGAGCAGAATGCTGCGCACGTGGTTAGCCGCCGTGTTCTCGGTGATCTTCAGCCGGGAAGCGATCTCCCGGTTGCTGCTCCCCTCGGCCAGCAGCCTCAGCACCGCCAGCTCCCGCGGCGTGAGTCCGGCCGCGTCCGGGCCGTCCGCTGGTGCCGCGGCATCCAGCGCGCGCAGTCTGCATTGCAGCCGCACCTGCCCTGTGCTGGCCGCCAGCCGGCGTGCCTGCTCCCGGACCTCCGCGGCCAGGCCGCTGCCCGGCCCGCCGGAGTCACCGCAGCCGCCGGACCTGGCGGCGCCTCGCGGCCCGCTGGCATCGCCGGCGCTCAGGTGGACGGCCCAGGCGGTCAGCGCCGCCGCCTCGTGCACGGGCGCGCCGAATTCCCGTGCCTGCGCCACCGCCCGCCGGAACAGGAGGCCCGCGGATTCCGCGTCGCCCAGCAGCGAGTCAAGCGCGGCCAGGTAGGTGTCGGCGGGACCGAAGACGGCCACGAACGTCCCCGCGATGAGCTGCTGGCCGGCGTAGGGCGTGAGCTTCGGGCGCAGCCGCCGGGCCGCGGCTGTGTCTCTCAGCGCGATCGCGGTCTCGGCGAGGAAGACCAGGACGGCGGTCCACTGCGCCCACGGGGACTGCCCGCCCGGCGTCTCGTCCGCCCAGTCGAGCAGTTCCGCGAGCAGGGTGCCGGCCTCGCTGGTCATCCCGAGTTCGGTGTACAGCGCCAGCAGCCCGGGCGCCCAGCCGTCCCCGGACCGCCGGATGACGTCCACCATGGGCCGGACCTGCTCCAGTTCTCCGGTCTCCCGGCGGACCATGTACATCTGCAGCCCGTAGGGTCCTTCGGTGTCGTCCGGGCCGAACGACCGGCCGAGTTCCACTAGGTCCTCGGCGACCTGCGCGGCGGCGGCGAAATCGCCGCGCAGGAACGCGAGCGCGTAGTCGTCGCAGCCCCGCATGTAAGCGATGAAGGGCTGCCCGCTGCCGCGCACCGACCGGTCCAGGACGGCCAGCGCCTCCGCCCACCCGGCCCTGTCGGCGCGGATGTAGGCGATGCCTGCCTGGAACACCCCCGCGGTGCCTAGCGCGTCCCAGTTCTGGCTCGCCATGGCACGGCGGGCGAGTTCCGCGGCCAGCTCCCGGTACTGGTCGACCGACTCCGGCCCGGGCGCCTGCCACATCATGGCCTCCAGCGCGTGCACTAGGAGCTGCTCATCGCGGAGTTCCCGTGCCTGCGCCAGCGCCTGCCAGGTCAGGTCGCGTGCCTGCCCGGTGTCGCCGGTGAAGGCAATGGCCCGCCCCAGGCTGGCGCGCGCCCACACGTACCTGGGGTCGCCGGGGTCGGCGGGGACATCATCCAGGGCACGGGTGAGCAGCGCAACGGCGTCCTCCCCCGGCAGCCCGGGCCGCCACCCCGCGTCCTCGTAGCCGATCGCGGCCCGCAGCCTTACCTGGCTGTCACGGGAGTCGCACAGCTTGCGGTACAGCTCCCGCGCGGCGGCGAAGTCACCGGCGCGCAGGAAGCTGTGCGCGGCGGAGAACCACAGCTCCTCACGGGCTGCCTCGGTGCCGTCAAGCAGGTCGGCCGCCTGCGCGTACCAGGCGGCGGCGTCCTCGAACGCCAGGCTTCGCTCGGCCTCCCGCGCGGCCTGGGTCAGGTACTCGGCGGCCTTGCCGCCGTAGCCGGCGTACCCGAGGGCGCCCGCGCGGGCGAAGTGGTGGGCGAGCTGCCGCACCATCCGGGGCGAGTCGGCCCCGGATGCTTGCAGCACTTCCCCAACGCGGGCGTGCAGCGCCGCCCGGCGGGAGGGGCTGGTCAGGTCGAGAACCGCCTGCCGGGTCAGCGTGTGCGGGAAGAGGACCCGGCCGTGGGCCAGTTCCCCGGCATCGACGAAGCCGAACTGGGCAGCGCTATCCAGCGCGCCAAGCACCTCGGCCGGCGTCGCCTGGCAGGCCTGGACGAGCACCCGGACGTCCCCGCCGTCGCCCAGCACCGCTGCGGTCTCCACCACGCCGCGCTCGCCCGCGGTCAGCCGGGACAACCGACGCTGCAGCGTGTCCCGGACCGATACGGGGGCACGGGCGCCGAGGGCTCGCACCGGCGCGAGCTCCGCGCCGCCTCCCGGCCTGGTCATGTCGCGCCAGAGCTCGCGCAGGAAGAACGGGTTCCCCCCGGTCTGGTCGCGCAGCACGGCAGCGTATTCCCGGGCCCGGCGCACGCTCAGGCCGCCCTCGGCCACCAGGTACTGGGCGACCTCCTCGGCGCTCAGCCCCGCCAGGTCCAGCCGCCGCACGCCGTCCAGCCGGTACAGGTCGGCGATCGCGTAGGTGAGGTCGTCGTTGCGATCCGGCGCGGTGCT
>Ga0302229_10001163_pt1 | contig 20198 bp, 18 predicted proteins | sample II_Palsa_N1_3_FD_193518 | JGI IMG/M metagenome (GOLD analysis project Ga0302229, IMG submission 193518) | Peat permafrost microbial communities from Stordalen Mire near Abisko, Sweden - II_Palsa_N1_3 | ecosystem: Environmental > Terrestrial > Soil > Palsa > Peat permafrost | place: Sweden... | reverse complement strand
CGACCTGAACGGCGACGCGGCCACCGAGGAAGACGACTACCGCGCTCGGGTGGAGGTCGCCGACCTGCCGGAGGCGGTCAAGACCGCCGCGCTGAAGGAAGTCGACAAGCTGGAGCGGACCAACGACGCCTCACCCGAGGTCGGCTGGATCCGGACCTGGCTGGACACCGTCCTCGACATCCCGTGGAACGAGCGGACCGAGGACGCCTACGACATCGCCGGCGCGCGGCGGGTCCTGGACGAGGATCACACCGGCCTGGACGACGTCAAGGAGCGGATCATCGAGTACCTGGCCGTGCGCAAGCGCCGCGCGGACCGAGGCCTGGGCATCATCGGCGGACGTCGTTCCGGCGCGGTGCTCGCCCTGGTCGGCCCGCCCGGTGTGGGCAAGACCTCGCTCGGCGAGTCGGTGGCCCGGGCCATGGACCGCAAGTTCGTCCGGGTGTCGCTGGGCGGCGTGCGGGACGAGGCGGAGATCCGCGGGCACCGGCGCACCTACGTCGGCGCGCTGCCCGGCCGGATCGTGCGCGCCATCCGCGAGGCTGGCTCGATGAACCCGGTCGTGCTGCTCGACGAGGTGGACAAGATCGGCTCGGACTACCGGGGCGACCCCGCGTCCGCGCTGCTCGAGGTCTTGGACCCCGCGCAGAACCACACGTTCCGCGACCACTACCTCGAGGTCGAGCTCGACCTGTCCGATGTGGTGTTCCTGGCCACGGCCAACGTGCTGGACGGGATCCCCGGCCCCCTGCTGGACCGGATGGAGCTGGTCCAGCTCGACGGGTACACCGAGGACGAGAAGGTCCTCATCGCCCGGGATCACCTGCTGCCCAGGCAGCTGTCCAAGGCCGGGATGAACGCCGAGGAGGTGTCGGTCGGCGAGGACGCGCTGCGGCTGGTCGCGGGTGAGTACACCCGCGAGGCCGGAGTGCGGTCGCTGGAGCGGTCCATCGCGCGCATCCTGCGTAAGGTCGCGGCGCGAGTGGCCCTGGACGACATCACCCTGCCGGTCAGCGTGGGCGTGGGCGAGCTGAAGGACTACCTGGGGCGGCCGCGGTTCACCCCGGAGACCAGTCTGGCCGCGCCCGATCGCCGGACCGCGGTGCCCGGCGTGGCCACCGGCCTGGCGGTGACCGGCGCGGGCGGGGATGTCTTGTACATCGAGGCGTCCCTGGCCGGGCGGGAGACCGGCGAGACCGGAGTCACGCTCACCGGCCAGCTCGGTGACGTGATGAAGGAGTCGGCCCGGATCGCGCTGTCCTACCTGCGCTCGCACGGCGACGAGCTCGGCTTGCCGGTCGGCGAGCTGAAGGATCGCGGCGTGCACGTGCACGTGCCGGCCGGAGCGGTGCCCAAGGACGGCCCGAGTGCGGGCGTCACGATGACCACCGCGCTCGCGTCGCTGTTGTCCGGGCGGCCGGTCCGCGCCGACGTGGCCATGACCGGGGAGGTGTCCCTCACCGGGCGGGTGCTGCCCATCGGCGGGGTCAAGCAGAAGCTGCTGGCCGCGCACCGGGCCGGGATCACGACCGTGCTGATCCCGCAGCGGAACGAGCCGGACCTGGATGATGTTCCGGCCGAGGTGCTCGAGAAGCTGGAGGTGCACCCGGTCGGCGATGTCCGCGAGGTGCTCCGGCTGGCGCTCGAGCCCGCGGCCGGGGCCGCCGAGCCGGTTGCCGTGCCCGAGGCCGCGTAGGGCTCAGCCCTGGCCGGCCTCCGGCGCGTCGTCCGGCAGGACGGCCGCATCGGTGGCGGCAGGGAAGACGTCGGTGGCCGCTAGGTCCCAGATGTAGCTGGGATTAGCGGCCACCGCGCGTCTGTGGGCGTCCTCGGGAGCCTGTTCGGCCGGGGGCGCCACGTAGTCGGCGGGAACCGGGGCCGCCGCGAAGCCGAGGTCCTGCCGCGCAGGCAGGGCCTCGGTCCGCGTTTCGGCCGCGTCCGACGCGGCCGGCCCCGAGCCGGGCGCGGCCGGCCCAGAGCCAGCCGCGGGCGGCGTCAACCCGAACGCCGGCAGGGGCACGTCGAACGCTGGCGGCGTCAAGCCGAAGACGGGGGTGGACAGGTCGAAATCCGCGGGCGGGGTGGTCAGGTCGAAGCTGACCGGCGGCGCGGGCTCGGTTGTCGCGCCGGGTGGTACCGGCATGTCTCTGGGGACCCGGATGCCCCGGCCCGGCTCTAGCGGAGGCTCGCCGGCCGAGGTCAGGGGGAGCGGGCCGAACAGGCGTCTCGGCTGCTGCGCGGGGGCCCACGGCGGGCCCGAGGAGGCGTCCGGGCGGCCCGCGCCGCGGCCGGCCCGGTAGGAGGACTTGGACAGCGGCGCCACGACTGGGCGTGACGTGGTGCCCGTAGCGGGGCTGATCTCGCCGATGCCGCCGCCTTGCCAGCCCGCAGGCGAAGCCCAGGCCGCGGTGGATGGGCTCGGCCGGGCGGCCGGTACACCGCCCGGTGCTCGCGCGTCGTCGGCCGTCACAGAGCCCGGGGCCGCTGCGGGCCCTCGGTCCGGCTTGCCGTTCTCGTGCTGGCCGCGGGTCCGCGGCCGGTCGTGCGCCCTGGCCCGGCCGCGCTCCCGGCGGAAGCGGATGACCAGCAAGGCGATGACGAGCAGCACGATCAGCCCGACCACCGCGGCCACCGCGGCCCGCAGCACCGATCCGGCCAGCGCGCTGGCGGCCGCCCGGTGCGGTGCGGCCACCGGGTGCCGCGCGACCTTATGCGATGCGACGGGAGCAGGCTGATGGGGCTGGCTCGCGGTGATGCTCGCGGTGATGATGGCGGCCATGTCCACCGCCCGGATCGCGTCCACGGTGCCGTAGCCCGCGCCGGCGGCCGACCGGGCCGGCTGCGGGGGGAGGCCGGCCCCGGGCGCCGCGGCGACCGTGCTCTCGATCAGGGCCTGGGTCACCTGGGCCACGGTGAGGTGCGGGAACCTGGACAACACCAGGGCGGCCACGCCCGCCACGATGCCGCTGGCCGTGCTCGTGGAGCTGATCGTCGCGTAGCCGTCCGGCGGGGTCGCCACGACCAGGCTGACCCCCGGGGCCGTCAGCGACACGTAGGGCCGCGTGCTGCTGAACGAGGCCAGGTGCCCGGTGCGGTCGACGGCCCCCACCGCGATGACGCCCGGGTAGGCGGCCGGGTAGTTCACCCGGTCCGCGCCCAGGCCGTCGTCGCCCGCGGGCGCGACCAGCACCACCCCTTTGCTCAGCGCGTAGCCGACCGCCGCTTGCTCTGCGGGGCTGCCGCCCGCCGCGGCCGGATCGCCCTTGCTGGTCAGGCCGAGCGTCCCTGGGTCAAGCGGCAGGTCGATGACCCGGGCTCCGTGATCGGCCGCGTACCTGATGCCCTCGGCGATGGCCTCCGGCAACTGTCGGCTGACGGTCTGGTCCGAGGCCAGCGGATCGTTGAACTCCAGCGTCACCCGGACCGAGAGGATCTTCGCCGCGGGCGCGACGCCGACCAGGCCCGACCCGGGCTGGTGGCTGGCGATGATGCCGGCCACGGCGGTGCCGTCGAAGCCCCAGTACGGGCTGCCCGGGGTCCGGCCGGAGCCGGTGTAGTCGGGCCCGGTGATCACCGAGCCGGTCAGGCCCGGGTAGCTGGCGTCGACCCCGGTGCTGAGGATGGCGACGGTTATCCCGGATCCCTGGGATTTCTGCCACGCCTGCGGCACCTGCAGGCCAGCCAGCCACCATTCCTGATCGCGGACGCTACTTTCGAATCGCATGGTCGTGGCGGTGGTGAGCTCGCGGGCGGCATTTTCGGATCCCGCGCGTGCGGAGGTGGCGGGTCCGCGGGCGGTATTACCGTGTCCCGCGGGCGCGGCGGTGGCGGCGATAGCGGGCGCGAAGCCCATGACGCCCAGCACAGTTAGCACCGTCGCCAGACCTGAGGTGAACGGCAGCAAAGTACCGCGCAGCAATCGGTGTGACACTTTGGTCAGATTTCTCCTCCGAGGCTGGCCGAGCGGGCCTGCGGGTAGCGATGTTCGGCCGGCTATGTAATCGTGCCATGCACCCGGCCTAGGCGGAATGCGTCATGGGCGAATTGTTGGCGGTGCTGCGGCAATCGATACCCGCGCTCCGGGCGGCAGGCCGAGGCGCTGGGCCGCGTCGCCGCCGTTCACCGCGATAGAGACCAGCCCGGCGCTATCGGCATAGGCGACCAGCTCACCGGGCGCGACGGCGCCGAACATTTCCCGGTAAGGCACGGTCAGCTGATGGCGGCCGCAGCGGATGTGCGCGGTGGCGCCCGGCTTGAGGCCGATTTCCGCGGCGTCCGACGCGGTAATCGTGAGCTGGACATTTCCGAATCGGTCCACGGTCAGCACCTCTCCTTCCGCGACGGAATCGCGGATCAGCCTTTCCGGTGCGGGCAGCGTGACCAGATCCGCGACGTCGATTTCCGCTCCGGTCGCGGCCAGTTCGGTGCCGTCGGCCAGATGCGCGGCGACCGGCATGAAGATATCGCGGCCATGGAAGGTGGCCGTGACGTCGGCCAGCCACAGGTCGCGGTTGGTCAGGCTGAAGGCACGCGCCGGGCCGCCCGCGGCCGTTACGGCCCAGGAGAGCAGTCCGTTGTCGGGACCGATGAACACCGAGTCTCCCGCCGCCACCGCGACGCCGCGCCGCGCGGTGCCGACACCGGGGTCGACCACCGCCACGTGCACGGCCGGCGGCAGGTAGGGCACGGTCTGGGCCAGCACGGCCGCACCGCGCCGGACGTCGCCGGGCGGGACCAGGTGGGTCACGTCGATGATGCTGGCGTGCGGCGCGATCCGGGCCGCCACGCCGTGGCAGGCGGCCACGAATCCGTCTTCGAGCCCGTAGTCGGTGAGGAAGCTGAGGTAGCCAAAACGGGTCACGAACGGTGAGCGTACGTCGCCGGTACGCCGAGGTACAGCCCGGCCGGGGCAAGGTACGTTGGGAGGAATCGGATGAAGGCGCGAGAGGAGGTCGCATGTCCGGGTTGTCCGAACGCGACATGCGCATCCTCGCCTTCGAGCGGCGCGGCTGGCGGTCACCGGGGGTCAAGGACCAGGCCATCGCCGAGGTGCTCGACCTCCCGGCCACCCGGTACTACCAGCTGCTCAACGAGCTGATCGACCGGCCCGAAGCACTGGCCTTCGATCCGGCGCTGGTCAAGCGCCTGCGCGCCCAGCGCGCCCGGCGCCAGCGCATCCGGTCGCCCCGCACAAAGGGGCGGTCCGCGTGAAGGGGCGGTCCGCGTGAAGGGGCGGTCGGCGTGAAGGGGCGGTCGGCGTGACGTATCCGCCGCGGGCGGCCACGCCGGAGGGACAGGCCGGGCTGGACGCGCTGCTCAGCAGCCCGCAGCACGCGCTGGTCGGCACGGACTTCGACGGCACGCTGGCGCCCATCGTGACCGAACCCCGGGACGCGCGGGCCCTGCCCGGAGCGGTGCCCGCGCTGACCAGGCTGGCCCGGGCGGTCGGCACGCTCGCGGTCATCACCGGCCGGCCCGCGGCGGACGCGGTCGCCTACGGCGGGCTCGAGGCCGTCCCCGGCCTCATCGTGCTCGGTCACTACGGCTGGCAGCGCTGGCACGATGGTGAGCTAGCCGGGGCCGTCTCGCCGCCCGCGGTGCAGGCCGCCCGCCAGGCCCTGCCCGGCGTGCTCAGCCAGGCGGGCGCCCCGGAGGGCACCTGGATCGAGGACAAGGGGCACGCGCTGGCCGTTCACACCCGCCGCACGGCCGATCCGGAGTCGGCGTTGCGCCTGCTCCGCGGGCCGCTGGAGGACCTGGCCGCCCAGCTCGGGCTGGCGGCCGAACCGGGCCGGATGGTGATCGAGCTGCGGCCGCCCGGCGTGGACAAGGGCACCGCGCTGACTGACCTGGTCACCGAACGCGCCGCGGATTCGGTCCTGTTCTGCGGCGATGATCTCGGTGACCTGCCCGCCTTCGCCGCCGTGCGCGCGCTGCGCGCGGAAGGGATCCCGGGCTGTGCTGTGGCCAGCGCCAGCGCCGAGTCCCCGCAGGTCGCGGCCGAGGCCGACCTGGTGGTGGACGGGCCCGAGGGGATCGTGGCACTGCTCGCCGCGCTCGCGTCCGAACTGGGCGGCTGAGCGGCTACCGGGCCGCTGAGCGGCGACTGGGCCGCTGGGCGCCGGCTACCGCCGCTAAAGCGCCGGCTACCGCCGCTAAAGCGCCGGCTACCGGTCCAGCGCGGCCAGCTGGTCCCGGAACCAGCGGGCGGGCGGGCTGGCCGCTGCGGTGGCGGCCAGGGCGTCGCTGCGGCGGCGGCGTTCGGCGTCCGGCATGGCCAGCGCCTGGTGCAGGGCCGCGGCGGTCTCGCTGACGTCGAAGGGGTTGACCAGCAGCGCGTCGCGGTGCAGGGTCGCGGCGGCGCCCGCCTCCCGGGACAGCACCAGCGCGCAGCCGCGTTCGGACAGCACCGGGCCTTCCTGCGCCACCAGGTTCATGCCGTCCCTGATCGGGTTGACCAGCAGCACGTCGGCCACCGCGCAGGCGGCGAGCGACCGCGGGTAGTCGTCCTTCACCTCCAGGATCAGCGGGTTCCAGTCCGGCGTGCCGAACTCCGCGGTGATCTCCGCCGCCATCTGTATGACCCGCTCGGTGTAGGCGCGGTACTCAGGCACCGCCGACCGGGACGGGTAGGCGAAGGCCAGGTGAACCACCCGGCCGTGCCACTCGGGCCGGGTGGCGAGCAGTTCGCGGTAGGCGGCCAGGCCGCGCACGATGTTCTTGGACAGCTCGGTGCGGTCGACCCTGACGATCAGCTTGCGGCCTGCGGCCGCCCGCTCGAGGGCGGCCATGTGAGCGCGCACATCGTCGTCCCGGGCGCGGTCTCGCAGCGCGGGGGCGTCCACGCCCAGCGGATGCACGGCCACGTGCGTGACCCGGCCGCGGTAAACCACCCGGCCGACGGTATCCGCGCCGCCCGGGTCGGCCCGCTTCACCTCAGCGCCCAGGATCGCTTCGCAGCAATCGAGGAACGCGGCGGCCCACCGCTCGGCGTGAAAGCCCACGCAGTCCGCCCCGAGCATCCCGTCGAGCACGGCCCAGCCCACCTCGCGGGGGAGCAGCCGGTAGTAGTCCGGCGGGGCCCACGGAGTATGCGAGAAATGCGCCAGCCGGATGTCGCGGGAGACGCCATCCAGCCGGTCCCGCAGCAGGCGCGGAGCCAGGCACAGGTGGTAATCCTGGATCAGCACGCGGATAGGCTCGCCATCCGCCAGGGCCTCTTCGGCCAGGGCCTGCGCGAACGCCTCGTTGTAGGCCAGGTAGGACTCCCAGTCGCGCCGGAACGGCCCGTCCCACTGCGGCTGGGTAGGGGTATCGAACAGCAGGTGATGCAGGAACCACAAGACCGCGTTGGCGACGTGGTTGTAGGCGCGATCGAAGATGTCCGGCGGGATGTCGAGCATCCGCACCGGAACGCCGCTGTACTGCGAGGCACCCGCGTCCTGCCGCCGCGCGAACGCGCGGTCGGCGTCGCTGAGCGCGGCGCAGATCCACGTCACACTGGCCCCAGCCGCCACGGCCTCCAGGCCCGACGTCACCCCGGCGATCATGCCGCCGCCGCCCCGCTGTCCCACCAGCGAGCCGCCGGTGCCGAACTGGTACGAGACCGGACCGCGATTGGACGCCACGAGAACCCGCTGCTTCATCAAGATCGCGGCGAACGACCCTGGCCTTCACGCCCAGAGCAAACGCCGCTCCCTCCCTCCGTAAATGACAAGTGTGGCGGATAGCCTGGCAGACGGGTGCGATACCGCGGCGGGGCAGGGGAATCGTAGCTTCCGTCGACCCTGCGGTACGCTTGTCTCGTTTGGAACACAACTGAATAACGCTCATCCAGAGGGGTGGAGGGATCGGCCCTGCGAAGCCCCGGCAACCTATCGCGCATCTATGCCCAGCTCGGGCGGCCCAGCTCAAATCGGCGGGGCGCGTGACATGGTGCCAAGTCCGGCCCGCGGTCAAGGTGACCGCTGGAAAGATGGGGAAGGAAGGCCTCGCCGTGACCACAGCAACACCCCGCACACCCGAAACTTCCCGGTTCGGCTATGCCACCGGGCTGACGTGCCGCGAATGCGGCCAGGTCTACGAGCTCGGCCCGCTCTACGCCTGCGGCGAGTGTTTCGGCCCGCTCGAGGTCGGTTACGACTACCCGCGGCTGGACCGGTCCGTCATCGAGGCCGGGCCGCCGAACATGTGGCGGTACGCGCCGCTGCTCCCGGTGCCAGCGGACATCGCGAGCCGGCCCACCATGGAGCCCGGTTACACCCGGTTGTTCCGCGCCGACAACCTGGCCCACGCGCTGGGCATGCGCAGGTTGTGGATCAAGGACGACCGGGGCAACCCGACGCACTCGTTCAAGGACCGGGTGGTCGCGGTGGCCTTGGTCGCGGCGACCGAGCTGGGCTTCAAGGTGCTGGCCTGCCCGTCGACCGGGAACCTGGCCAACGCGGTGGCCGCGGCGGCGGCCCGGGCGGGCATCCGGTCCGTGGTGCTCGTCCCCGCCGACCTGGAGCCGCAGAAGATCATCACCACCTCGGTCTACGGCGGCACGTTCGTCACCGTGGACGGCACCTACGACGACGTGAACCGGCTCGCGTCCGAGCTGGCCGGCGAGCACGAGGACTGGGCGTTCGTCAATGTGAACGTACGGCCCTACTACGCCGAGGGCTCCAAGACCCTCGCCTTCGAGATCGCCGAACAGCTCGGCTGGCGGCTTCCCGAGCAGGTCGTGGTGCCGATCGCCTCCGGCGCCCAGCTGGTCAAGGTGGACAAGGGCTTCGGCGAGCTGACCACGCTCGGGCTGGTCCCGGAGGCCCCGTGGCGGATGTTCGGCGCCCAGGCCAGCGGGTGCGCGCCGGTCTCGGCCGCGTTCGCGGCCGGGTACGACGTGGTGCGCCCGGTCAAACCGGCCACCATCGCCAAGTCGCTGGCCATCGGCAACCCGGCGGACGGGCCGTACGTCCTGGACGTGGTGCGCCGCACCGGCGGCGCGATCGCCGACGTCAGCGACGACGAGATCGTCGACTCGATGCGGCAGCTGGCCTCAGCCGAGGGCATCTTCGGCGAGACCGCGGGCGGCGTCACCCTCGGCGTGCTGCGCAAGCTACTGGCCGCCGGGCAGCTCGACCCCGAGGCGGAGACCGTGATCATCAACTCCGGTGACGGGCTGAAGACCCTGGACGCGATCACCGCGGTGCTGGACCTGCCCGCCGCGATCAGGCCGACCCTGGAAGCGTTCCAGGAGGCGATCTCATGCCGGATATGAACACCGTGTCGGTTCGAATCCCGACCATCCTGCGCACCTACACCGCGGGCGCGGCCGAGGTGAGCGCCACCGAGGGCAGCCTGCGCGAGGTCATCGCCGGCCTGGACGTGGCCTATCCCGGCCTCGGCGGCCGGATCCTCGACGACGGAGGCCGGCTGCGCCGGTTCGTCAACGTCTACGTCGGCGAGGAAGACGTGCGGTTCGCGCAGGGACTCGATACCGCGGTGCCCGCGGGAGCGCGGGTTTCCTTCATTCCCGCGGTGGCCGGCGGCGCCCCCAAACCCGGGCCGGGCGCGGCTGACCTGAGCCAGATGGCGTGATTGGGGGGTAAGTGGCGCCAGAATCGCTCGGGACCGGGTAAGGTCAATTCCGGTCGCGGTCGGACGGGGCCGGTTTTGCGTGCTAGACACCGTGCTGGACACGCAGCCGCTCTCACCCGTTCGCGATCGACGGGTTCCGCGTTGGCAAGGGCGGGGCTCGAGTCCCGAGCGCAGTTAGGGAGTTGTTTGGAATGGCTCAGGGCACCGTCAAGTGGTTCAACCCGGACAAGGGATACGGCTTTATCGCCGTCGACGGTGGCAAGGACGTTTTCGTCCACTTCTCGGCTATCCAGTCGGATGGCTATCGCACCCTCGAAGAGGGCCAGCGGGTCGAGTTCGAGATCACGCAAAGCGACCGGGGCGCGCAGGCCGACAAGGTCATCGTCGTCACGTAGGTTCGCCGGTGGCCCCGGATTCACCCCCGGGGCCACTGATCTACCGGGTTCAGCTATCGGCCCGGCCCCGGCGGGCCGGGCCGTAGGCGTTTCCGAGGGCGATGGTTTGCACTCTCACCATGAGAGTGCTAAACATGACTCTGGCACTCTCCATGTGTGAGTGCCAGCATGATGGCGGGATCGGGCGATGAGGCACGACCTCGCGGCAGGAAAGGACTGTCCGCCGGGGGGTGCCGGCCGTCGCGGGCGTCGGCTCGATCCACGCATACGCCACGGAGGACTGGAGCCTATGGCAGCCAAGATGATCGCGTTTAGTGAGGACGCCCGGCGCGGCCTCGAACGCGGTATGAACCAGCTCGCCGACGCCGTGAAGGTAACCCTCGGCCCCAAGGGCCGGAATGTGGTTCTCGAGAAGAAGTGGGGCGCACCCACGATCACCAACGATGGTGTATCCATCGCCAAGGAGATCGAGCTCGAGGACCCCTGGGAGAAGATCGGTGCCGAGCTTGTCAAGGAAGTAGCAAAGAAGACCGACGACGTGGCCGGAGACGGCACCACGACGGCGACCGTGCTGGCCCAGGCGCTCGTGCGCGAGGGCCTGCGCAACGTCGCGGCGGGGGCCAACCCGATGTCGCTTAAGCGGGGCATCGAGGCCGCCGTCGAGCGGATCAGCGAGGAGCTTTCCAAGCAGGCTAAGGACGTGGAGACCAAGGCGCAGATCGCCTCCACCGCGTCCATCTCGGCCGGGGACACCGCGATCGGCGAGATGATCGCCGAAGCGATGGACAAGGTCGGCAAGGAAGGCGTTATCACCGTCGAGGAGTCCAACACCTTCGGCCTGGAGCTTGAGCTCACCGAGGGCATGCGGTTCGACAAGGGATACATCGCCCCGTACTTCGTCACCGACCCCGAGCGGCTCGAAGCCGTCCTTGAGGACCCGTACATCTTGATCGTGAACTCCAAGATCTCGGCCAACAAGGACCTGCTCCCGCTGCTGGACAAGGTGGTGCAGTCCGGCAAGTCGCTGGTCATCATCGCCGAGGACGTCGAGGGCGAGGCCCTGGCGACCCTGGTCGTGAACAAGATGCGCGGCCTGTTCAAGTCGGTGGCGGTCAAGGCCCCCGGCTTCGGCGACCGCCGCAAGGCCATGCTCGGTGACATCGCCATCTTGACCGGTGGCCAGGTCATCAGCGAGGAAATCGGCCTCAAGCTGGACAACGCGGACCTGGACGTACTCGGCCGGGCCCGCAAGGTCGTGGTCACCAAGGACGAGACCACGATCGTGGACGGCGCCGGGGACGCGGACCAGATCGCCGGCCGGGTCAACCAGATCCGCACCGAGATCGACAACACCGACTCCGACTACGACCGGGAGAAGCTGCAGGAGCGGCTGGCCAAGCTGGCCGGCGGCGTCGCGGTCATCAAGGCCGGGGCGGCGACCGAGGTCGAGCTGAAGGAGCGCAAGCACCGCATCGAAGATGCGGTCCGCAACGCCAAGGCCGCGGTGGAGGAAGGCGTCGTCGCCGGTGGCGGCGTGGCCCTGCTCCAGGCGGGCCGCAGCGCCTTCAAGAAGCTGGACCTGGCCGGTGACGAGGCGACCGGCGCGCAGATCGTGCGCCGCGCCGTCGAAGAGCCGCTCAAGCAGATCGCGATGAACGCCGGCCTCGAGGGCGGCGTGGTGGTCGAGAAGGTCAAGACCCTGGCCGCGGGCCACGGTCTGAACGCCGCGAACGGCGAGTATGTCGACATGTTCAAGGCCGGCATCATCGACCCCGCGAAGGTCACCCGCTCGGCGCTGCAGAACGCGGCCTCGATCGCTGGCCTGTTCCTCACCACCGAGGCAGTGATCGCGGAGAAGCCGGAGAAGGAAAAGGCCCCCGCCATGCCCGGTGGCGGCGGAGACATGGACTTCTGATCTAGAAGTCAAGTCAACTCAAGCCGAACGGCCCGGGGAATCCCCGGGCCGTTTTGGCGTCACGTTTCCCGGCGTATGCGCCGGCGTTAACGAAGCTGCGATCCGGCGTCCCGGACCGATAGCCTTAGAAGTGCCCATAGCATCCTGCCGGTCACCTGATCGCTGGTTGTTTTTAACAGTTCTCTCAACGTGAGGTCTGCGCGTGCCTACCGGCAAGGTCAAGTGGTACGACTCCGACAAGGGGTATGGCTTCCTCGCTCGCGACGACGGCGGCGAGGTCTTCGTGCATTCATCGGCGCTGCCCGCCGGGACGACCGCGCTTCGGCAGGGGCAGCGGGTGGAGTTCGGGGTGGCCGAGGGACGCCGGGGAGCGCAGGCGCTCCAGGTGCGGGTGCTCGAGCCGCCGCCCACCGTCGCGGTCCCCAAGCAGGCCCGCAAGAAGCCGGACGAGATGATCCTCCTGGTCGAGGACCTCATCAAGCTGCTCGATGACGTCTCGACGACCTACCGCCGCGGCAAGCTCCCGGACCCCAAGGACGGGAAGAAGATCGCCGCCGTGCTCCGCGCCGTGGCCGACGACATCGACGCCTAGGGTCAGCGCCGGGTCCGGGGCCGGGGCGGCGCGGCGGGTACCGGTCCGGGCTCCGGCCGCTCGGCGACGACCCGCCGCCTGCGCCGGACGACGATCAGGAACAGCGCCACGGTCAGCAGGCCCGCGGCGATGCCCAGGCCCGCCCGGCCGTTGTTGAGCATCGACACGAGCACCCCGAGCAGGCCGCCGGCCACGTTGGCCACCTGGTTCAGGGTCTCGGAGACCGCGAAGGTCGAAGACCGGACCTCGTCGCCGATCTCGCGCTGCACGATCGAGTCCTGGGCCAGCTTGGCCAGGCTCGCGCAGAAGATCGCGGCGAACGCCACCGCGATCACCGCCGTCAAGCCGAAGAACCAGGCCGCGGCGGCCGCGACCACCGGGGCCACGATGAGCACGGAGAACATGATGAGCTGCGGGGCGCGGGACTTGAGCCAGGATCCGATGACCATCGCGAAAATGCTGCCGCCCGCGACGGCGCCCGCGAGGGCGCCCAGCGCGAAGTGCTTGGAGACACCGAAGCGCTCGCTCTGCAGCACGAACACGAAGAAGAAGAGCGTGAAGCCGGAGAAGGCGCGCAGCACCGCGTTGCCGGTCATCGCCTCGGTCACCGCCGGGCCCACCCGGCTCAGCGTCCGCCAGTGACTGGGGCGGGTGCCCTTCTTGGTCCCGGACGCGGCCCCGGGCCCAGGTGGCAGGGACCCGGGGGGCAGGGCCGCCGCGGGCTCGTCGTAGGGGAGCGTCCCGTTGGGTTGGGTGGGCTCAGGGCCGTGCCACGGGTCGCTGGCAGGCCGGGCGGGCGGGGCCTGCGGGGCCGCCTCAGTCGGAGCCGGAGCGGGCGGGGAATCCACCTGGTCGGGCAGGCGCAGCGCGAGGACCATGGAGCCCAGGTAGACGACCATGGCCGCCCGGAGCACCCAGGCGGCGCCCCCGACCACCTGGATGCCCGCCGCGAGCCCGGCGGCCAGGGTGGCCGTGATCACCGCGATCAGCTGCGACCGCGCGTTCGCCCGGACCAGGGTGATCTGCTCGGGCAGCAGCCGCGGCGTGACCGACGCGCGGACCACCCCGTAGGCCTTCTGCAGCACGAGCACGCCGAACGCGGCGGGCAGCAGGTTGATCGGGTTGCTGACCGCGGCCGCCATCGCGTAGCACAGCAGGCCGCGGGCCAGCAGCGTGCCGGCCAGCAGGTACTTGCGGCCCTGCTGCACGCGGTCCAGGGCCGGCCCGATGAACGGGGCCAGCACCGCGAACGGGGCCATGGTCACGACCAGGAACAGCACCACCTTGCCCCGGGCCTGGTCCAGCGAGGTGTTGAAGAAGATCGTCCCGGCCAGCGACACGGCGACGAACGCGTCGCCGGCCCCGGCGGCGGCGGTCAGCTCGATGAGCGTGGACAGCCCGGTCCGGCCGGCCCCCGAGGCGCTGGTCACCCGGTGTACGAGGCCGCCGGTCCGGCGGGTGCCGGTCCGCACCGCGCCGGCCGTGGCGCGGGCCGCGCTCCCGGTTCGCCGCAGTGCCTCGGACATCCCCATGTACCCAGTATTCTTGGTCGTCGCCACTACGGCGAGTCCGCCGTGACGCAACCACCAGGTAACGATACCCGCCGCATGCGTGATGAGTGAGAATTGGTGACCGTGACTTCTGCCCGCACCCGCACCAGGGAACCGGATCAGGCCTGCGCCGAGGCCGTTGACCTCGCCCGGGCCGCCGTCGTGGCGATCGTGGGGCCCGATCAGGTCGGCAGGCACCTCGAGGTGATCGCCGAGGGCGAACGCGTCGTGACTCACCTGTTCGCCAGCGAGGACCCGGCCTACGCCGGGTGGCGATGGGCTGTGACGGTCGTTCGCGCGCCCCGCTCCAAGCTGGTCACGGTCAGCGAGACGGTGCTCCTGCCGGGGCCGTTCGCGTTGCTCGCGCCGCCCTGGGTGCCGTGGCACGACCGGTTGCGGCCCGGTGACCTGGGCGTCGGGGACCTGCTGCCCGCCCCGCCGGACGACGAACGGCTCGTCCCGCTGGTCACGCTGGAAGGCGACGACGCCGTCATCGACTGGTCGCACGAGGACGAGGACCCGGCGGAGGCCGCCGAGCTCGCCGCGTCCGGGCGCTCCCGCGTGCTGTCGGCCATCGGCCGGGAAAGCGCCTCCGAGCGCTGGTACGCCAGCGACCACGGCCCGCGGACGGCGCTCGCCCACGCGGCGCCCGCGCAGTGCGTCAGCTGCGGTTTCTTCGTGCCGCTTAGCGGTGAGCTCGGCCGGCTGTTCGGGGCCTGCGCGAACGCGTACGCGCCCGACGACGGCGGCGTCGTCTCGGCCGACCACGGCTGCGGAGCCCACTCCGAGTCGGTAGGCTGGCAGGCGTCGGCCCGGCCCCTCTCGCCGGTCATCGACGAGCTCGGCTACGACTTCGACTTGCCGGGCGTATCGGTGGAGGAGACGGTGTTCGAGCCGCTGTCCGGCGGGGCCGACTGACCCGCCTGACCCTCGGCGCGCCGGGCCGCGGCCCGGGCCCGGCCGCGCTTGAGCCGCGGCACGTACCACAGGCCGAACAGCCCCATCGCCAGCCCGGCCACGCAGGTCCAGATCCACCACCGGGCGTCGGCCGGCAGGCGGTCGCGCACGATCAGCAGCACGATCAGCGCCACCGCCCAGCCGGCCGCGACGACGCCGGTGACCAATTGGTCGTTCGCCTCCAGCGGCGGGGGCGGGGTCCGGGGACCGGTTTCCTTCACCCTTCCAGGCTAGGGGGTCGCCGGTCCTGGGATGCTGCGTGCGGTCGGGCGGCGTGATGTACTTATGTCCACACCGCTGTGGCGCGTACCTTTAAAACCAAGGTTAACGATGATGACAGAGACCCAGACCAGTGCCGATGCCGGGCTGGCCACCGCGCTGCGGATCTCGGTGAGCAGGCTGGCGCGGCGGCTGCGGGCCCAGCGTACGGCTTCGGGCCTGACCGAGGCGGTGCTGTCGGAGACCCAGCTGGCCGCCCTGTCGGCCCTGGAAGTCCACCACGCCATGACCCCGGGCGAGCTGGCCGAGCACGAGAAGGTGCAGCCGCCGTCCATGACCCGCGTCATCGCCGTCCTCGAGGAGCGCGACCTGGTCCTGCGGTCACCGCACCCGACCGACCGGCGGCAGGTCGTCCTCACCGTCACCGAGGAAGGCCGGGCCGTGGTGCAGCGCGTGCGGCTCCGCAAGGACGCCTGGCTGGCCCGGCGGCTGGCCGAGCTGACCGACGGGGAGCTGGCCACGCTGGAGGCCGCGGTGCCGATCCTGGAGAAGCTCAGCCAGTCCTCATGAGCCCGGGCGCGGCGGGTCTAGCGGGCGCTGCTTTTCCGGCGTACGCAGCGGGCGCAGGGGCCAGCTGCCCAGCGTGGTGAACCGGGGGTACTCGGTCGCGCCCAGGCGGCTGCGGACCAGGTGGATGCGGTCCGCGGCCCACGACGGGCCCTGGTAGCCGTCCAGCGCCGCGACCAGCTCGGTGGCGTCGGCGGGCATCCGGCAGCGCGCCAGGGTCAGGTGGGGCCGGAACCGGCGGCCCTTATCGGGCGGCGGAGCGCCCGCGCGGCTCGCGCCCGCGGCCACCGACTCGGCCAGGTGCGCCAGCGCCCCGCGGTCCCCGGACAAGCCGCTCCACAGCACGTTGGCGCGGGTCTGGTCGGGGAAGGCGCCCGCGCCGCTGAACGCCAGCCGGAACACGTGATGGCGCCGCGCGGCGTTCTCCAGGCGCCGGAGCAGCCGGTTCGCGGCGGACTCGTCGACCTGGCCCAGGAAGGCCAGCGTCACGTGCCAGGCTTCCCGGTTGGTCCAGCGCAGGTCCTCCCGTCCGGCCCGCAGCGGCCCGGCCAGGGCGTCAAGCTCATCCAGCACGGCCGCGGGCGGGGCGATGGCCACGAACAACCGCATCAGCTCACCCGGCGCGGCAGCGGACCGCAGGGTTCCCGCAGGCGTCGTCGGGGGGACTAAACCGGTGCGCTCGGACCGAACCCGCTCGCCAAGCAATCCCGCGCCGTGAGCCTCGTTACCCATGTACCCACCTCGATCGTAAGCTGGCCCCCTTTGTAAGCGGGCCCCCTTTGCAGGCTGGCCCGCTTGTAAGCTGACACCGTGAACCGGGTGCCCCGCTGGCTGCTGCCCGCCGTACTCGCGTTGCTGGTGCTGGTGGTGGTGATCGGCGCGATCATCCGCTAGCCGCCGTGCGCTCGACGACGTAGTCGATGCAGGCGGTGAGCGCCGCCACGTCCGCGGGATCGACGGCCGGGAACATGCCGATGCGCAGCTGGTTCCGGCCTAGCTTGCGATAGGACTCCGTATCGACGATTCCGTTCGCCCGCAGTGTTGCCGCCACGTGGTCGGCGGACAGTCCATCGGCCAGGTCGATGGTGCCGACCACCTGCGAGCGGTGCGCGGGATCGGCGACGAACGGATCTGCGTAGGCCGCCTGCTCCGCCCACGTATACAGTATGGCAGCCGATCGCGCGGTGCGGGCCGTGGTCCACTCCAGGCCGCCCTGGCCCAGCATCCACTCGACCTGATCGGCCAGCAGGAACAGCGTCGCCACCGCGGGGGTGTTGTACGTCTGGTCCAGGACCGAGTTCTCCAGCGCCACCCGCAGCGACAGGAAGTCGGGGATGTACCGCCCGCTGGCCGCGATCTCGTGCACCCGCTCCACCGCCGCCGGGGACAGCAGGGCCAGCCACAGCCCGCCGTCGGAGCCCAGCCCCTTCTGCGGGGCGAAGTAGTACGCGTCGAACTCGGCGGCCTGGACCGGCAGGCCGGCCGCGGCGCTGGTCGCGTCGACCAGGACCAGCGATCCCGGGTCGGCGCCGGGCACCCGGCGCACCGGCATGGCCACGCCGGTCGAGGTCTCGTTGTGGGTCAGCGCGTACGCGTCCGCCCCGGGCTCCGGCCAGGGCGCCGGGTGCGTGCCGGGCGGGGACTCCACCACGGTCGGCGCGGCCAGCCAGGGGGCCCGCCCGGTGATGGCGGCGAACCGGGCCGAGAACTCGCCGAAGCTCAGGTGCTGGGCGTGCCGCCGGACCAGCCCGAACGCGGCCGCGTCCCAGAACGCGCTGGTGCCTCCGTTGCCGAGCACGACGGTGTAGTCACCGGGCAGCCCGAACAGCTCGGCCAGCCCGGCGCGGACCCGGTGCACCAGCGACCGGACCGGCGGCTGGCGGTGCGACGTGCCCAGGTAGGCCGAGCTGGCCAGCGCGGCCAGCTGCTCGGGGCGGATCTTGGCCGGACCGCTGCCGAACCTGCCGTCCTTCGGTCGCAGGCCCGCCGGGATCACCAGTTCGCTCATCACCGCAGCTTACCGGGGGGCCGAAGGGCTAAGTCTTGCTGGTCAAGGACCGCCGCGGCGCCGGGTACGTCGGCGACCGACCGCGACGCGGGACCGATGTAGCGCGCGGCCGGCCTGACCAGCCGGCCCGTCCGCTTCTGCTCCAGGATGTGCGCGGCCCAGCCCGCCGTCCGGGCGCAGGTGAACATCGAGGTGAACATGTGCGCCGGGACTTCGGCGAAGTCCAGCACGATGGCCGCCCAGAACTCCACGTTGGTCTCCAGCACCCGGTCCGGCCGCCGGGCCCGCAGCTCGGCCAGGGCCGCGTTCTCCAGGGCCAGCGCCACCTCGTAGCGGGGTGCGTCGAGTTCCTTGGCCGTTCGGCGGAGTACCCGCGCCCGGGGGTCCTCGGCCCGGTACACCCGGTGCCCGAAGCCCATCAGCCGTTCCCCGGCGTCCAGCGCCGACGTCACGTACGCCTGGGCGTCGCCGGTCCGCTCGACCTCCTCGATCATGCCCAGGACCCGGGCCGGCGCGCCGCCGTGCAGCGGTCCGGACATGGCGCCGACCGCCCCGGACAGCGCGGCCGCTACGTCCGCGCCGGTCGACGCGATGACCCGGGCGGTGAAGGTGGACGCGTTCATGCCGTGCTCGGCCGCCGACGTCCAGTACGAGTCGACCGCCTTGACGTGCGCCGGATCGGGGTCGCCGCGCCAGCGGATCATGAACCGCTCGGTGATCGTGCGGGCCTCGTCGACCTGCCGCTGCGGCACCATCGGCAGCCCCGGCCCGCGCGCGGACTGGGCCACGAACGACAGCGCCATGACCGAGGCCCGGGCCAGGTCGTCGCGGGCCTGCTCGTCGCTGATGTCGAGCAGCGGGTGCAGCCCCCAGGCGGGCGCCAGCATGGCCAGGGCGCTCTGCACGTCGACCCGGATGTCGCCGGAATGGACCGGGATGGGATAAGGCTCGGCCGGCGGCAGGCCGGGCGCGAACGCATTGTCGACCAGCAGACCCCAGACATGCCCGTAAGAGACATGGCCGACGAGTTCCTCGATGTTGACGCCCCGGTAACGGAGCGCACCGCCCTCTTTGTCAGGTTCCGCGATCTCGGTCTCGAAGGCGATAACTCCTTCAAGGCCCGGCTTGAAATCCGACATCGGCGTTCCTCTCTTCCTCGTGGGATCCTCGGGGGAGCCGACGGCACTTCGCGGCGTGCGCGGGGCTGAGCTCGTAACGCCCCATGAGAACCATAAGACTCGAAGCGGCCCAAGGCACCGCCGGCCTGCTTCCAGCGCCCAGATGCGAGGATCATTACCCATGGACACCCTGTCCGAGGACACGATGGCCGGCGACCCGATGACCCAGTTCGCCGGGTGGCTGGCGCAGGCCCGCCAGCAGGGCCTGCCCGAACCCACCGCGATGGTGCTGGCCACCACGTCCGCCGCGGGCCGGCCGCGGGCCCGGACCGTGCTGCTCAAGGCGCACGACGCCGACGGCTTCACGTTCTACACCAACCGGACCTCGCGCAAGGGCCAGGACCTGCAGGCCCATCCCCAGGCGTCCGCGGTCTTCCCCTGGTACGCCCTGGGCCGGCAGGTGATCGCCGAGGGCCCGGTGCGCACGCTGTCGCAGGCCGACAGCGAGCCGTACTACCGGTCCCGGCCGCGCGGATCGCAGATCGGGGCCTGGGCCAGCAGGCAGTCCCAGGTCATCGGCTCGCGTGCGGAGCTCGAGCGGCGCGTGGCGGAACTGGAGCAGCGCTGGCCGCCGCCGGCCGACGTCCCGATGCCGGACTTCTGGGGCGGGTACCTGCTCATCCCGGAAACGGTCGAGTTCTGGCAGTCGGGCGCCTACCGGCTGCACGACCGGCTGCGCTACCGGCGCGAGGGTGACGGCTGGGTCATCGAGCGGCTTTCTCCCTAGGGCCGGCTTTCTCCCTAGGGCCACAAGGCATCGGCATCTCCCGCATAGCATCTCAGGCAGGAGGGATGAGAAGTTGACCGCCCATGGGCTCATCGACACCACGGAGATGTACCTCCGGACCATCTTCGAGCTCGAGGAAGAGGACGTCATCCCGTTGCGCGCCCGGATCGCCGAGCGGCTGGGGCAGACCGGACCGACGGTCAGCCAGACGGTGGCGAGGATGGAGCGCGACGGCCTGCTGCACGTCCTCGGCGACCGGCAGCTCGCGCTGAGTGATGTCGGCCGGACCCTGGCCACCCGGGTCATGCGCAAGCACCGGCTGGCCGAGTGCCTGCTGGTCGGGGTCATCAAGCTGCCCTGGGAGGAAGTGCACATCGAGGCCTGCCGCTGGGAACACGTGATCTCGGAAAGCGTCGAACGCCGCGTGGTGGAACTGCTCGGTTACCCGGTCCGGTGCCCGCACGGCAACCTCATTCCCGGCCTGGCCGAGCTGGGGCTCCCGGGCGAG
>Ga0302229_10001157_pt1 | contig 20303 bp, 14 predicted proteins | sample II_Palsa_N1_3_FD_193518 | JGI IMG/M metagenome (GOLD analysis project Ga0302229, IMG submission 193518) | Peat permafrost microbial communities from Stordalen Mire near Abisko, Sweden - II_Palsa_N1_3 | ecosystem: Environmental > Terrestrial > Soil > Palsa > Peat permafrost | place: Sweden... | reverse complement strand
TTCCGTGTCATCATGCCACTGCCGGAATGCGAGGGTGACCCTGGGAGGTGTATGGCTGTGCACGGTTATGCGCTGCGGGCAGCCCACCGGGCGTCCGCGGTCGCCGGGCTGACCACCGCGGTAGTCGTGCTGATGGCTGGATTCGCTCTCGTCGGGGTCGGCGTGGCCGGCGCGGGCGGCGCGGGCGCCGGGATCGCGGTCGCGGTGGTGCTGACCGCGGTCAGCTACGCCTGCTGTGACCGCCTGGCGCTTTCCGCGATGCTGGCCCGGCCGGTCAGCGAGGTGGAGCAGCCCGAGCTCTACCGCCTGGTCCGGGAGCTGAGCAAGGCCGCCCGGCTGCCGGTGCCGCGCCTGTTCGTGTCCCCGGCCGGGCAGCCGAACTCCTTCACGGTCGGCCGCAGCCCGCGCACCGCGACGGTGTGCTGCACGGAGGGCTTGCTCCGGGTGCTGGATGAGGCCGAGCTTCGCGGCGTGCTCGGACACGAGCTCGCCCACGTGTCCGGCCACGACATCCTGGCCTCGTCGATGTGCGCCGGCCTGGCCACCGTGATCACCTTCCCGGTCGGCCTGGTCAGGTTCGCACGTCCCGGCGCTGGGCGCGCCAGCCGCGTCGGCGGTGCCAGCGGTGTCCCGGCCGTCGCCCGGGCTGACGGCGGGTCCGGCTCAGGCCTGGACGCCAGGCCCGGCTCCGGCCTGGGCCTGGGCGAATCGCTGCTGTTGCTGGTGCTCGGCCCCGTTGCCGCGGTCCTCGTCCGGCTCGCCGTGAGCCCGGAGCGCGAATACCGGGCCGACGCGACAGGCGCCCTGCTGACGGGCGACCCGGTGGCCCTGGCCAGCGCCCTGCGCAAGGCCGATGCCGGGGTCAATGGGTCGGAGGAGCAAGCGCTGGCTCCCGACGGCCGACGACTCTCGGTCGGCCACCTGATGATCGTCGGCCCGTTCCGTCCCGAGGGTATCGCCCGGCTCTTCGGGACCCACCCGCCCGTGGCCGAGCGGCTCCGCAGGCTGGAGGCGCTGGCCGGCTACCGCCGCTGACCCGCTAGCTCAGCGGTAGTTCACGAACTGCAGGGCGAAGTCGAACTCCTTGCCCTTCAGCAGCGAGATGACCGCCTGCAGATCGTCCTTCTTCTTGGCCGAAACGCGCAGCTCCTCCCCCTGGACCTGGGCCTTGATGCCCTTCGGCCCCTCGTCCCTGATGATCTTGGAGATCTTCTTGGCGTTGTCCTGGGTGATGCCCTCCTTGAGGGCCACCCCCATCCTGTACTCCCGGCCGGACGGCTTGGGGTCGTCCGGCTCCAGTGTCTTGAGCGAGACGCCGCGCTTGACCAGCTTGTCCTTGAACACGTCAAGGACCGCTAGCGCGCGCTCTTCGCTGTTAGCGCGGATGTCGACCGCGTGCTCGCCGGACCAGGCGATGGACGCGCCGACGCCACGGAAGTCGAACCGGTTGCCGATCTCCTTGGCCGCCTGGTTGAGCGCGTTGTCAACTTCCTGGCGGTCGAGCTTGGACACGATGTCGAAAGAAGACTCTTGAGATGCCACGGCTCCAGGCTAGACGCCGACCGCACCGACCGTCGCGCCGGCCGCGCCATGGTACTGCGGGCGCAAGCCGCTGGCCCCAGGCGGCAACGCCCTGGGGCCAGCCTGCGCATCAGCACGAGTCTGCGTCGTTCGGCCTCAAACGCAGTCGGCTTACCGTGTGGTCGCGTCTTGGGCTATCCTTCTGGTTGCCACCAGGACTGGCGGCGCACGGCAGGTTGCCCGAGTGGCCAAAGGGAGCGGTCTGTAAAACCGTCGGCTAAGCCTTCGTTGGTTCGAACCCAACACCTGCCACAACACCTGCCACACCCTGGGAAAACGGCCCGATAGCTGCGAATTCTCGGCTATGCGGGCCGTTTTCTTCTTGTCCCGCCGTGTGTCACCTTGTCGCGCTGTAGGTCCCTGTGTCGCGGTGTCCACGGACATATAGATGACATGCATCGGGTCGGGCTGAGCTGAGGCCGGTGCCTTCCGTGCGTGAGACCTCCTCAGCTCAGACGCGTCACGATTGACCGCGTAGGCATTCGCGCGGGGTGCTGGTGCCCCGCTGGAGCTTGAGGAGGTCCCGATGCCCATCGTAGGCGGGCTCGACATCCACCGGAAGCAACTCACGTTCGACTATCTCGACACCGCGACCGGGGAGGTGAAGCGCGGCCAGATCGCCCCGGCCGACCGGGCGCACCTGCGGTCCTGGCTGGTGCGGTTCGCCGGCCGCGATGACGTGGCGTTCGCGCTGGAGGGGTGCACCGGCTGGCGGTACGTCGCGGAGGAGCTGGCCGGGGCCGGCGTCGCGGCGCACGTCGCCGAGCCGGCTGACACCGCGTTCGCCCGCGGCCGCAAGCGGCACGCCAAGACCGACAAGACCGACTCGCGGCACCTGCGGGAGCTGCTGGCCGAGGGCCGGCTGCCGGAGTGCTGGATCCCGCCGTCGTACGTCCTGGAGTGCCGGGCGCTGCTGGAGACCTACCACGACCTGCGGGCCGAGCACACCGCCTGGGTGCAGCGCATCCACGCGGTGTTCTTCCATCAGGGCGCTCCGGCCCTGGGCGCGCTGCGCACCGAGCAGGACATCGAGGCAGTGCAGGCGGCCGCCGCCTGTCACCTGTCGCCGGCCGGGCAGCTGCAGGTGGACACCGCGCTGGGCATGCTCGCCTTCCTGGAGGGGCGCCTGGAGGTGCTGCGGCACCGGCTGCTGGCCGCTGCCCGGTCCCTGACCGGGGCGAGGGTGCTCGCCGCCCGGCTGTACGGGGTCGGCCCGGTCACCGCGCTGGCGCTGACCTGCTGGCTGGGCGGCGCCGGCCGGTTCTCTTCCTCCCGCAAGGCGGTCCGGTTCGCCGGGCTGGACATCACCGTCTACTCCTCCGACCGCAAAGGCCCGCCCGGGCGGCTGTCCCGGCAGGGCCCGGCGGTGCTGCGCTGGGCGGTGTTTGAGGCCGGCAAGACCCACGCCCGGGCCTCGGCCCCCGACCACGCCTACTACGCCGCGGTCAAGGACCGTAAGGGCGGCAAGCGCGCTGCCCTGTCCGAGGCCCGCAAGATCCTCCGGCAGGCCTGCCATATCCTGGCCGAGCTCGGCGACGACGCGCTCACCGCCGCCTGAGCCGCCATCGCGTCCCATGGTGGCCATCCTGGCGCGGCCGGCCAGGCCGGCGAGCCGGAGCCGAACTCACCCGATGGGGCAATAACCGCGGCCAGCTCCCGCCAGTCCGCTGTCAGCCGCTCCCGGTCCTGCCGCGCAGGGCCAGGCGGACGGCCTGTATAGACTGAGCGGCCGCATCCCCCCGCAGGCGGGAGGACAGCCCAATCGATCATCATGTCCCGGGCGCGGCACAGCGCCCGCGGGCCTAGGTAAGCCTGGCTGTCCCCTCGCCGCCCCCCGTCCCGTCATGGAGCAGGTCACCACCCGTCCCCGGCAAGAAAGGCACCGCACCAGCAAACCCCCGAAACCGCCGGTCCCTCCGCATGTTCGCCCCCTTGCCCCCGCCGGCCATGATCCGCTCCCGGGCGGCCAGGTCAAGGGCGCCTTCGGCGCCGCTGCGCGGGCGCTTCGCGCCCCCTGACCCGGCCGCCCGCTCGCAGACACCGGCAGCAATCAGGGCAAGGGGGCACAGTGAAGCACGCCCGCAAACCGTAAATGCGGCCACCACGGAACCACTTGCGTCACCGCGGCGCTGCAGGTAAGCGGACGGCGTCCGGGCCGCCAGGACGGTCGACGTAACCGTCGGTTTTCCACGGACAGCCACGGACGGGCCGCGCAGGCGGCTTGTTCCGGCTTGACGCGCCGCCGAGTCGGGCGCGCACCCCCCTGTGTCCGCCCGGCGGCCCCGGTGTTTTCCCGGAGCGCGGGCGGCCGGGAAGGCGGTGCGCTGATGACTGGGGTAACGGTCTGGGAGACCGTGACACTTTGCGGGCGGGCAGAGCGGGCCGGCTGGCCCGAGCGTTCGTCGGCGGGGTTAGTCAGCCCTGGGCGCCGTGCGGGGATGCCGCTATCTTGCTTGAGCTGTTCGGCGTGACTTGGTTCGAGCTGTCGCAATGGCTGACGTCGCCTCCGACGATGTTACCTGCCTCGTACCTGGCGTGTACCTCGCAGGCATGAGAGCACCGATGCCTGCCTGAGGTGCGGCGCAGGTCGTCGGGTTGTCTGCGAGGCCAGGTACATGGGAGGTCAATCTGGGACCACGGCAGGCGCATGCTGCCAGGTTGTCAGTCGCGTTGCGTACCGTCGGGCCATATCACGCGTACCGGCCGTGCGGTGCTCGGCGGTCTCGGCGGGGAAACGACGGCGCAGCCAGGCCGTCGAGCAGGCTCGCGCGCTTGGCCTGCTCGGGCCGTCCTCGCACAGGCGCAACGCTGACCGCCGGGTGATCGGGTTAGCGCCCGGTCAGATTCCCGCCGCCGCCCCGAGCACCGCCAGGCCGGCCCACCAGGCGACGAACCCGGCGATGAGCAGCCACGCGACCGGTTTCCCGAAGTTGAGCGCCCAGCCGACGCCGAAGCGGGCGCCGACCACGAGGGCGGGATCGTCGCGGTTGACGTACAGCAGCCCGGCCTTCCAGAACCGGTCGTCGTCCCGGTCGGTCCCGGCCGCGCGGGCGAGGCCGCGCACGTTGCCGTTCAGCCGCGACCCGCCCTGGCCCGCCCGCGCGGCGACGGCCGCCAGCAGCAGCACGCCGGCCGCGAGCGGCAGCACGGGCAGGGCCCGCCCGATGCCGGAGAGCCGGTAGACCTGCCAGTCGGGCAGGGCGACCAGCAGCAGGGTGGTGTCTATCAGCGTGACCAGGGTCAGCAGTGCCCGGGTAAAGGCGGCGAGGAAGCGGCGGTAGCGCAGCATCGACGCCGCGGGGTCGGCTGCATCGACGTCCGGCCGGGAGCGGTAGACGATCAGCATGAGTCCGCTGTACACGGCGGTGAAGTACAGCTGGCCGGCCACTATCAGGATGCTGACGGCAGCCTTGGGCACCCGGTGACCGGACCCGTTGACGATGTGGGCAGGCAGGCCGGGGTAGCGCAGCGCGCCGATGGCCGCGGTCGCCGCCAGCACAGCCAGGGCGGGCACCAGCCAGCGCACCGGGAAGCGGGGCGGATCGGTGCGCCAGCTGGTATCAGCGACGACCGTCTGCCGCAGGCCCGCGAACCAGCCGTCCGCGTTCTTGACGGCGGCGATCTTCCGCTGCGCGACCCAGAAGCAGCCCAGGTCCGCGGCCAGTTCCAGCAGCAGGATGATCTTGGACAGCCACCATGACCCGTAGCCCATCGTCGCCACCGCGACGAGGGTGCAGCAGACGCCGATGGCCGCGGTCCGCCAGTAGTAGGCCCGCCGTTCCCGCCGGATAACCGGCGCCCCCGCCCGCTCCCGGGGAACGCGGACCCCGAACTGCACGGTCGGCCGCGTTACCGCAGGCATCGAGCACAGCAGCGCCCCGACGACCAGGACGGGGAAAACCCCGGCCAGGCCCCCGGCGCTCATGGCGGGCTTCCGCTTCCCTGCCACGCCTCCGCCGCCGCGGCGGGAAAGGCGAAATCCGCCATGGCGACCTCACATTCCCCGACGATGCCGATGGCCGGCATCCCCTGGGCGGCGGCCTCGGCGAGCAGCGTCCGCAGCCGACCCGTCCAGTCCCGGGCCCAGGCTGGATCCGGCGACCCGCTGCCCGCGTCGCGGCGCACCACTGCGCCGGACTTCCGGCCGAGCCGCAGCAGGCCCTCCTGCCGCAGCAGGTCGTACCCCTTGTTCACGGTGTGGAAGTTGACGCCCAGGTCGACCGCCAGCTGCCGGATGGGCGGCAGCGCGGAGCCGGCCGGCTGCCGTCCGCGAGCGATCGCCTCCACGATCCGGTCCCTGATCTGCTGATAGATGGGCACCGGGCCGTCCGGTTCGATACTGAGCAGCATCACGCCTCCAGGGTCTTAGGGACCGCCGCCGCGCACATCGCGGGCTCTCCTCCCGGCAGGCGACGCCCCGCCCGATGGCATGTGTGGTAGCAGTTATAGAACAAATTACGCTCTGCAGTCAAACGCTCAGCCGTCCACCGGGCGCTCATGCCGACCGGTCGGCGTCCGCTCGCCGAGGCAAGTCCGCAGTTTTGACTTCTGCTTATTTGTTCTATAAGTTATATAACTAATGATGAAGGTAGCGACTGCCACGCGGAGGCGGGCGGCCCAAATGACCGTCGCCGACGCGTAGCGTCCGTCGCTGAGCACTCAGAGAAACACCATCAGAAAACCAGAGGAGATCAGCAATGTCCGCAACGCTGAAGCTGACGCATAAAACCATTGGAGTCGAAGTCCGCCGCGGCACGTACGACGCCATGGTCGACGGCAAGAGTGCCGGGTCCGTGGAACTGAACGAGACCAGCGACATACCGGTCGAACCCGGACGTCACACCTTGCAGGTCCGCAATGGCCGGAACTCCAGCCGAACCAAAACGTTCGACGTCGGCGAGGGAGAAATCGCCAGTTTCCGATGCGGTGGAAAGAGGATCTTGCCGATCTTTCTCCTGTCCTTCGTCGTTCCCAGCCTGGCACTCTCGCTCCATCGCGAGTAACCCACCATGCGCGAGCCCACCGCCTCGCTCCGAGCATGGCCCGCACCCCTCGCGCCCGGAACGTGAACCGAGGAAGGTGACCTCCGTGTGCTCGTGAAAGCCGCGTCGCTTGCCCTTGCAGTACACGATCCAGCCTTCCCGGGATGCAACCGGACGCCGACTTGCTCCATCCGCTTCTGCAGCGCATCCAGCACGGCCCCGGGCCGGGCCTTGGACGGCAGTGCACGGAGGCGTCAGGCCGCGTGTGAGGCAGTCGGCAGTCGGCGGGCGGCTTTCGGCGGCGCGGAACTGGCGCAGCAGCTCGAAGGCGGCCTGGTTGGAGACGCCGAGGCGGGCGCGCGGCGCGTCGCGGGTGATCGGCTGCCCGTGCTGGTCCTGGTACTCGGCGGCGGCCCGGGCGCGCGAACGCGAGCAGGGCCTCGTCCTCATCGTCCCGGGCCGGGGATGGCCGTCCTGGCGCGGACAGCTCGCCGGCGCCGCCGTCCTTGCCGTCGGCTACTGGGCGGGGGGTGGCGGGCGGCGCGGCGCTCGATCATGGAGACCGCGACGAGGCTCAGCAGTACCCCGCCCGCGAGCACGACGGTGGGCCACGACAGCCGACGGGTGACGGTGCGTGCTGTTTGTCACGCTGTCGTTCGCGGGCAGCCATGACGCAGGTCCATGCAGACCTCAGTGGCCCAGGCGATAGGGCCGTGCTGGGCGGCGGTGTCGCGGATGTGGGTGAAAGACCCCGCCCCGGCGATGACCGCCAGCACGGTGACGGGCAGCGTCGGCGACCGCGAGCAGCGCCGGGCGGCGCTCACGAGCCGTCCGGGCGTCCAGCCCGTCTCGGACGCCCGGACGGGCCGTCCCCGGCCAGGTCCGGGCGTCCGGGACTGCTGTGCCGGGACGGCGGGGCCGCCCCGGTGAACGCCGAGTCCTTCACGCCTGGTTGCCTCCTGAACGCACGTCCTGGCGGCCACCGTGCCGCCGGCGACGAGGGGGCGTTGCGCCCTGGCCGGGCCGGGCGAAACTCCCGCCAATACAGAAATCCGGTTTGAGAGTCCCTTTTTTTCACTCGCTGCCCGGAATTAGGTGCTGGAGGGGCAGGGGTACCCGCCTGTTACGGGGGCTTCGATGTGCCTGTGGCGGTCCTGACTTGTACCTAGGGCGCTTTCCGCCCGGTCCTGGCCGCGCCCGGCCGCCGCGCGGGTGCCGGGGCGCTGGCGCCGGGCTGTGTAGCAGGCCGGCTCCCGGTGCCGTGTGCTCGCGCGGGAGCGCGGGTGACGGCTCGACAGGCATAGGGAAGGCGTGGCAACGTACGGGGACGGGCTCGTCGGCCATGGGCCGGCCGGTTCCCGGCCAGCCCGCTCACCCGGTCCGCGGCGGGACTGCCCGCTGCCGAAGCGGAGGGCCGCCGACCGGGTTCCCGGAGCAGGGACCGGGGACGGTCCGCAGAACCGGCAGACCGTTTAGCCAGGCACGCCAACCTGTCGTTATTCCGCACCGCCAGCTAATCTGCCAGCTAATACGTATACCTGCCGACAGCGGAATGCCCTGGCTACGGTGAATGTGCAGGACGTGGCGGAAATAAACCTTCCAGTGGACTCTCAGACTTATATACGCGCACAGCTCGTAAAACAATCATCCGTGGCGCGCCGGACATGCATGCCGTACGTTAAATCGTGGCCTCCTGTCCGCAGCCCTGTGCCAGCCCGGCCCCGTGAGGGCGTATGGCAAGGTGAGGACAGGCGCGCGAGGAGGCCGCCCGGGGCGGCGCGGAAAGGGTGCGGGAAAGCTGGTCGGCGGCGGCGAAAAGGTGCGAGAGCGGACAGTAATTAAGTCCGCGGCGGTGAGTGGCGAAATACGGGAAACCGGCTTGGAAATACGTTAGATTCGAGGAGGATGGGCGTTGACTTCCTCGGGAAAGCGAGATAGCGTCGTCGCGCTCGGAAATTGCGGAGCATTCCCGCTGGGTGATTGCGCCGGAGGAAAGGAAGCGGGACTTGGCGGTGGCAGCACCAGGAATTCCGCCCCCGAAGCGGCCGCAGCGCCGCCGACGACGCCCCGGACTGCGCGCCCGAGCCCCGTTTCCCCGGTGGCGGGCGGCAGCCCGGCAGTGGCCGTCCTGGCCGCGCAGTTGGCCGGACCGGGCGGCGTGGCCGTGGCGTGATCGCCGGGGTCAGCGTGGCAGTCGCCCGGCGGGCGCTGATCGCGTACGAGAAAGACGGGACCACCGTCCGCCTGAAGGGTGGCCGTACCGGCGTCCCTGAACCTGGCGGCCCGTCGACGGCGAACTCGCCCCCGGTCCGGACCTGGACGCTGGGCGCCTCGTCCGGTAACGCGGACCGGCCCGTCAGGCAGAGCGTGCTCCGTCAGGTGGTGGTCATTTGATAATGCGTATCTCGCAGCGGGTCGCGGGTGCGGCGGTGATGCGCTCGTCGCCGGTAAGCAAGGTCGCTCCGGTCATCTCGGCCAGGGCTACGTAGGCGGCGTCGTAGGGGGTGAGGTTCTCGCGCAGTTCCCAGATGCGTGGCAGGAGCGACGAGGTGTGCCACCGTTCGACGGGCAGGATGATCAGGTCGGCGATCAGCTCGCCCGCCGCGGTGCGGTCATACTTGCCGCCGCGTACCAGTCCGCGCAGCGCGCTGATGACCTCGACGTCGAAGATCGAGGGGGCCTGGAAGACCGCGTCGGTGTCGGCGAGCAGGTCGGCGGCGCCTGATCCGGGTTCGGTCAGTGCGGTGACCGCGACGCTGGCGTCGAGGACGTACCCGCTCACGTCTCGTGCCGGTCCCGTTCGGCGCGCACCGCGGCAACGGCGTCGGACATAGTGACGGTGGAGCCGGTGGCCCTGGCACGGGCCTGGTTCCGTGCGACGATCTCGGCCATGCTGGGGCGCTCGGAGAGCTTCGTCAGCTCGCCGAGCAGGTAGGACTGCAGGGATTTGCCGGCGAGGGCGGCCTTACGGGCGAGTTCGTCGCGCACGTCCTCAGGGACGTCGCGGACCTGGATCAACGGCATGCATTCATTATGCATAACGTATAGATTGTTGTCGAGCCGAAGCGAGCACGGCCGGAAAACAGGGACAAACCAAGCACTAGCCTCCGGCTGCGTAGCCCCAGTTGGGCTCTTGTCAGGCCGGTACTGCACGGTGGTGGCTTGGCTGGCCATAGCTTGCCGCAGGCCGTTGCGCGAATGACACTAGTTCTCAGGATCGAAGCGGGTCGGCCGTGACCGTGACTCTCGCATGGCAGGTCAGCAATCAGACGCGGGGCAGGACGGTCGGTATGTCGCTCCTGCGGACGGTCGGCATACCGTTCCCACCCCCCGCCGTCCGTGCCCGTCCGTGCGCTGCACCGCCCCCCCGAGCCCGTGGCGCACGGACGCATAGCGGACGGCGACAGCCCGGAAACGCGCCTCGAAGCACGTACGCGCTGGTCAGCGCGGGGTAACTCGGGCGGAGCGAGCGGGCTGTAAAACCGTCGGCTCAGCCTACGTTGGTTCGAACCCAACACCTGCCACACAACACCTGCCACACATTTCCGCAGGTCAAAGCCGGTGACACCGGATGGTGTCACCGGCTTTCGCGTTCTGGGCGAGCGGTTCCGCAGACCGTCGGTGAAGGCCTGTGGGCCAGCCGTGGGCCGGATCGGGCAGCGGACCAATGTGCATATCTCGTTCTAATATTTGCTTTGATCAGGATAAATGACTGTCGCAAAGGTTGCTGTTTCGAGGTGTGTCCGGTTGGTATCTGCGTGATCCACGGGCCGTCGCCGGGCCGGGTGGGGAATCCACGGACGCATAGCGGACGGCGTCGGTGGCCGTCGTGCGGTCGGTGTAACCGCTGGCTTTTCCACGGACGGGCACGGACCGCGTCTTGCGGAGGGCTCGAGGACGTTGCCGATCTTCTGGTTGAGGAGGTCGTCTTGGCCGTGGATGCAGTGGCTGTACATGGTGAGCAGGACTGCGACGCTGTGCCCGGCCCGGGCGGCGATCTGGGCGGGGTCCCCTCCGGCGTTCAGCCACAGCGACAGGGCGACGTGACGCAGGTCGTAGGGGCGCCGGGCGAGCCCGCTGGCGGCTAGCTCGGCCCGAGGGCGAGAGTGCGGGCGGAGTGCCAGGCACGGCCGTAGACCGATTCGCTGAGCGGCCCGCCGCGGGCTCCGCGGAACAGCCGCCCGTCGGGTGCGGTGCCGTAGGCCGTGACGTGGGCACGGAGCACGGCGGCCAGCGCCGGAGGGACCGGGACCATCCGGATCGCCCCGTCCGGCCGGTGCTTGAGTCCGCGCTGTTCATGGCTGGTGCCGCTGTTGGTCCATGCGGAGGCGGTCCTGGGCGTGGCCGCGGCTAGCCGGAGCATGCCCCATCCGGAGCCGGGCAGGTAGCAGTCGGCGAGGCGCAGGGCAACAGCTTCCTCCGGGCGAAGCGCGGCGTAGTACAGGTAGCCGAAGAAGGCGGTCATCTCGGGCCGGGTCCGGGTGACCGCATCGAGGAGTGCGCTGACCTGGGCGGGGCTGGCCACCACCGTAGGGTTGAGGGCTGCTGACGATTGCGGCACCTGCCAGGCGATGGTGTCCAGCGGGTTGCCTGGCAGCAGCCCGGCCTCGGCCGCGTAGCCGAGCGTACCGTGCAGGACGGCGCGTTTGCGGATGATGGTGTTGGCGGCTGCCCGGCTCCCGTCCAGCCGGAAACGTCAGCGCCTCCAGCGCGGTCCGCAGCACCGCCGGCTCGCTGAGGCAGCCAACGGGCAGTGACGCCTGCTGCGCCCAGTCGAGGATCTGCCCGGCCGCGCTGCCCGGTCCGGCTGGGCGGGCGGGATTGAAGGCGTGCTGGTACAAGGCCGTGCGCAGCTCGCGCGGATCAGGCCGGTCATGTGCATCCGGCCGGGTCAGCACGGGCGTGACCGTGGCCAGCGATTCGGCCAGGCTAGCCCGGGAGTGGGCGGCCAGGGACGGCCATTTCATCGCGGCGTACGCGGTGGCCTCCTGGTACCAGGTGACAGTCGCGGGTTCCGGTAGATTCCATGCGGCCGGCTCGCCGGTCAGCGGATCGAACTCCAGGCCCATCCGGGCAGCGCGGACCAGCTCGGCCCGGTAGCTGTCGGCGAGCCTCCTGGTGGTGAACGACTTTGACCGGCTGCGGCCCGCCGCCCGCCAGCGGACCTCGAACGGCCGGCGCCGCCCAGCCCGTCGGCGGGTCGCGTACACGCTCACATCGAACCTGTTCACCGATTGCCCCCTGTCTTGCAGTCGCCCGGTCCCGCACTGACCATCGCACGTGGATCAGGTGCAGCTCAGCTCTCATATTCACCATCGCGCATCCCCGCCTATCCGACCCACTGATCGAAGTGCTGTAGCGGCAGAAGAACGGGCGGAAGCGTCCCCGCGGAAAGCATGGCGCTCGGACCGCGGATTTACCCGGCATTGCACACCGTCTCCGGAGATTCATGTGAGAGCACGCAGTGTCGCAGCACAATTACGGAAGGTCCTAAATGTCGGTGGGTGGCCTTACCATCACAGTCATCGGCTGGGGTGAGGGAGTGGCATGGAGCCTAGGTCTGATGAAAAGGGCGACGGCTCGGTCGGGGCGACCTCTGGGGCCGTCCTTGAGGTTCTTTCCGGAGGGCGGCCCGGTGGCCTCAGCGTGTATGAGGCGTCGTTTCCGGCGCGGGTCGCAGCATTCCTGCGGTACAGCCCGGTTATCGAGGCCGCGCAGGCCGCGCGGCGACGCGGCTGGTCTGACGGCGCCTACGACATCGTGACGCTCGCGCTCACGGCTATCGACCTCGTCGTGTCCCGGCAGGGCTTCGAGGAGGAGGCGACTCGTACCGACGTCGTGTCCGCGCTAACCGGGCTCGCGGCCCTGGCCGCCCCGGACCGGACGGCCGAGGAACACGCGGACGTGGCACGGTTCGTAATCGACTTCCTGCTGAACCGGCAGGCGCACCACGCGAAGTTCCAGTACCTCACCAGCGACTACTCCAGCCCGGAGCGCAGCCATCAGCGCCGGGAGATACCGTTCTCGCTGCTCGAGGAGCGCGACGACGCAGCACGGGACGAGAACGTACTGCGCGCCACCGCCGACGCGATCAACGCGCTGATCGGCGGGCTCAACTTCGACGTGGAGGACGAGCAGGTCGCCACGGAGCTCGTGCTGGAACGCCAGTTGCAGCGCAACGCCTTCGACTCCGCGGTCGCCTCCGCCGAGCGGGCCCGGCTACTGTCGGTCAGCCTCTCCGATGAACTGGACCGACTGATCAAGCAGACCCGACGGGACCTGCGGATGGTCGAGGGAGAGTGGGCATCGTCGGTTCCTGGGCGGCTGGACGGCGCGCGGGAGCACATCCAGGAGCGGCTGCGGGCCGAGCGCGCACTGCTTGGCAAGGTACATGACGCCATCGCGAGCGGCGACTCGCGGCTCCTGGCCGCCGCGCGGCGCATCGCGGACCTTCTCACGGAGTGCCAGCGCCGGCACGAGGACCTGCACCGGCGGGTCATCGACGCCAGGGGCGTGTTCCTGGAGGAGCAGGAACGGCAGTCGTTCCGGCCTCCCGCGTCGGTCACCCTGCCAGACCCGCATCGGCAGGTTCTCCTGCCAGCCCTGAAACTAGGGCAGGAGCACGCCATCGCGCTGGCCGGGCAGTTCGTGACCGACATGTGGGGGCCGGTCGCCCCGCGGTTGCCGCGCCTCTACCGGCTGATCAACGACCTGTGGCAGCAAAAGGACAAGACCACCCCTGAGGGCCGCGGTGAGGAGGAACCCGAGCTGAGCGACCCGCCGCTGCCCCTGATCCGCGAGGAGTTTATCGCCGTCGCTGTCCGGGCGGTGGGCGCAGTTGGGCTGCCTGCCCGGCTGTCCCAGCTCTTGGCCGCCTGCGGATCCGATGCCCGGGCGGGGGAGCCGACCCGCCGGTCCGGAGGCGAGGTACTCAACCTAGCGGTCCTCTGGGCGTTCTCTCCGGAGGAAGCCGACGACGAGGGCGGTCTGATCGCCGGAGATCTCGTTAGCCGGATCCTCGGCCCCCGTGCGGCAGCGGACAGCGACGGTACCCCGCTTGCGCTCCCTGGCTGGGAGGGCGACGACGTGATCGTGGCACAGGACTCTGATTCGCTCGCCTCAGCGCTTCCCGTTCGCGAGACGATGTCGCAGCCGAGCGGCCGAACGCTCCAGGAGGTGCCATGACCCTGATGCGCGACGACCATGTCGACATCGGCGTGCTGGTGGCCTGGGCGCTGCGCCCCAACCAGCGCCCAGGGCGCAGCCCCGAGTACCAGCGGGTGCTGGACCGCTATCGCACGGTGGCGGAGTTCCGGGCGGCCGCCGACGCCGTCCTGCACGGCCTCGGGGCGCAGGTCCTGTCCGATGGCGACTTCGGCCTCGTCCTCGGCGTCGCGCCCGAGTCTCCGCTGGCATTCCGTGTCACAGACATGCCAGGCCAGTACAAGAGCGACCACAAGGTCCTCGCCGGCCTTATCCTCACCGGGCTGGCCGCTTTCGCCTACCCCAGTGCCCACGAACTCGACGAGGACCGGCTCCGTCCCGTCGCGGTTGCGGATTTCGACAACTGGCTCCGCGACCTGTGCGAGCGGCTCCGCTCGCACGACGCCGGCGGCGAGGTGATCCCCGAGGAAGGACTGGACGCCGCGTGGCGGATCTACCTCGCCATGCCAGGGATAGACCTCAGCGAGACCGGCCGCCTGACCAACAAGTGCACTCGGTACTGGATTCGGAACGTGCTGACCTGGCTCACCGGTCAGGGCATGGCCCGGCCCGATCCGCTTACCGACGACACATGGACCCTGACCGAGCGCTTCCGGATCCACGCCCGGGAGATCGCCGTTGAGCGCGCTTACACGTTTATCGCGGAGCTTGGCCGCAAGAACGCCGGACAGGCAGGCGCGTCGCCTAGTCCGGCCGGGGAGGCCAGCCGTGTCCCATAAGCTCGCCGCGCTGCGCTTCCGCTCCGTGGGGGAACGGTCCGCGCGCTTCCAGGACCTCACGCTCACGTTCACGGCACCGGCGGACGGCGCCAGCGAGCCGCAGGACTCCGTCATCTGGCTGCGCAACGGCGGCGGCAAGTCCAGCATCCTGTCGCTGCTGTACGCCCTGCTGCTGCCGCGCTTCGCCGATTTCATGGGGCGCTCGGTCAAGCGGAGCCTGACCGACTACATCGACGGCGGGGACACTGCGCACGTGGTCGCGGTCTGGGAACCGGCGGGCGCGTCCCGCACGCTGCTCGGTGAGGCAGAGGGGCTGCTGGTGACCGGGGCGGTCCACGAGTGGGCCGACCTGAGGAGACCGGCCCAGCCGGAGGCGTCGCGGGACCGGCTTGCCACCCTCTTTTACACCTTCCACGCCGTTCCTGGAGTCCTGGATCTCGCAACGCTGCCGTTCACCGACGCGACGGGGCAGATCCGGCGGCTGACCGAGTACGAAGACGCACTCCGGGAGCAGGCGCGGCCGTGCGGCCAGCGAGCCAACCTGGCCGTCACTGGCAAGCAGCACCAGTGGCGGGGCGCGCTGGGCGACCGGCACCTCGACCCCGAGGTTTTCTGCTCGCAGAAGCAGATGAACCACGTCGAGGGCGGGGTGGAGGACCTGTTCCGGTTCTCCACGGCGCAGGAGTTCATTAACTTCCTGCTCGACCTCACCGTGACGCCTGACTCCGTGAACGGCATCGCCGCGCGGCTGGGACAGGTGAGCAAGCAACTCGCGGCCAAGCCCGCCAAGCAGGAGGAACAGCGTTTCTGCACCCTGGCGGCTACCGCCCTCGACAGCGTCGCCAGCGGCCACGCGAACACGGAGCAGGCGGTCGCGTTGGCGAACGAGGCGAAGGTAGCCGCCGCCGCGCTGGCCGGAGCGTTCCAAGCGGCGATCGCCGCCGCGGACTCGGAACAGGAACGGCTCATCGAGGAAGAGAACGTGGCCCGGCACGCGGCCACCGTCGCGACCGAGCGCAACCAGGCCAACGACCTGGCGTACCTGTACCGGCGAGAGGCCGCGCGGCTGCGGCTCGACGAGGCCACGACCGAACAGGGGAAGGCGGACGATGCCGCCTCGGCCGCTACGGCTTCCGCCCAGGCGTGGGCGTTGGTGCCCAGCCTGGCCCGGCTTGCCGGGCTCCGGGCGGACCTGGCCCGGGCAGAGAGGGATGCGGAGGCGGAGGAGGAAGACCTGGCGCCGCTGCGCGCCGAGCACGCCGGGCACGCCGCCCGGCTGCGGCACCGCCTCGAAGCGCTCGCCACGGCAGCGGACGGGGCGGCGGCGACAGCCGAAGCGTGCCGCCAGGCCGCCGCCCAGACTGTCAGTGACGAGAAGGCGGGCGCGGAGCAGGCCCGTGAGGAGGAACGAGAGGCCAGCAGCGCGGCGACGACGGCTCGTACTCACCTGGAGGTGCTGGACGGCCGCAGGCGCCGGGGCGTGGAACTCGGGCACCTGCCGACCCTCATGACACCGCCAGCGGAGCAGCGCGACATCATCGACGGAATCCGAGAGGGTCTCGTCGGCGACCTCGCGGAGGTTGCGGAGCAGACAGAGAAACGGCGGACAGAGCGGACCTCCCTCCAGAAGCAGGCGATGCAGCTCATCACGGACTTGAACGCCGCCGATCAGAAGCTGGCCGCGGCCACCACCGCACGCCAGTCTCTCGGCGAGCGCCTGGACGAGCTGTGTGCCTCGCCGCGCGTCCGCGAGCTGGCGGAGGCGTCGGAGGGAGATACGGTCAGCCTCTGGGGTGAGTCCCCGGTGATCCTACGGCGCCTGAACGACGCGATCCTCGCGGCAGATGACGAGCGGATCCGCCGCCGGGCGGAGCGGCACGCCGACGAGCGCACGATCGCGGAGCACGACCGGAGCCAGTTCCTGCCATCCAGCCTCGACGCCGGCCAGGTCCGCGATGCGCTCACGGTTGTCGTCGCCGCCCAGACGGGCTGGGAGTACCTGCGGGGTGCCGTTCCGTCGCGTGACCTGCTCGCACTGCTGGACACCCCGGCCATCGCCCGGCTCGGCTCCGGGGTGGTGGTGCCGACCGCTGCGGTCGATAGCGCGGTCGCCTGCCTTGAAGGCGGAGACATTCGGACGACGAGCCTCGTCAGCGTCTACACGGCGGCGGCCGCCGACGTGCTCATCTCGGCCGCGCGTGGCGGTGCCGTTGCTGAGGACGCGCCCACCTGGACGGCGCTCCACCGCGGCCTGGTGGACCAGGACGAGGCCGCCGTCACCGTCCGGTTCCTGAAAGAGCGCGCCCAGGCGTTCCAGCGGGAGGACGCGGAGCTCGCACGTCGGCGCACGGCTGACCAGGCACTGCACGACACGGTCGTCGCGTTCCTTGATGACTGCCCCGCGGGAAGCTGGAGGCAATCGACGCCGACATCGCCCATTGGGACGCCAAGTGCCGTGAGATCGAGGGAAAACAGCACGCCACTAAGGAGGCGTTGGAAGGCCTCGATGAGGCCGACCGCGCGGCGGACAAGGAAAGCAACGAAATCTCGAATGCCGTGCACACCGCCGAGTCCAATGTGGACTGGCTGGACGACCTGATCCTCGCTCTCCGCGACGAGGACAGCCTGCGTGAAATCCTGTCCGAGGAGGAGGGGCGTGCGGCCAAGGCCAGGGAGCGGGCTTCTGGTCACGCCGACCGGCAGGTTATCGCTGCGGGTAAGGAGAAAGAGCATGAGGCGGCGGCGACTGCTGCGGCCGAAGAAGCCCGACGGTACTGGGCCGAAGCCACGCGACTCACGACCGGCGAGCCAGCCATCGTTCCGGATTCTGCCGTCCCGCTCGACACGCTCCGGCAGAACGAAGTCGCCGCCCGCACCGCGCTGGAGCAGCGTGCCGCACAATCGGTGCTCGCCGACCGCGTGCAGGGCTTGACCAGGCAGGTCGCAGAGGCAGACGCGGAGGTCGCACGTCATCCGGACGAGCTGCGACGCCGAGCGGAGAACCTGCTCGCCACACCTGACGGCCAGGAGTCGGAGCGGCGCGCCCGTGCTCTTCAGATCGCCAGAGAGGCCGAGCGGGGAGCGGTTGCCGCGCTCGGTGCGGCCGAGGGGGCCGTCAGCCAGTTCCGTGAGGCCCTCGCGACCATCGAACAGCAGCGCCGCGAGCCGCCGCGTCGGACCCTGCCCGTGCGTCCGGCGACGGCGAGCGAGGCCGACGATCTGGTGTCCCAGCAGGAGACGACTGCCCAGGCAGCAGGCGAGCGAGTAACTGGGGCGGAGGTCCACATCGGCCGCATCGACAAGAGCAGGCAGGAAATCTCAAGTCGCAAGGAACAGTTCGATACCCTCCTTGACGGCCTGCCCGCCGCGACGCAGGGCACGTCGGCCGCGGAACTCAATGGCAGCGTAGATGACGCCCGCACGGCGGCCCGGGAGGCCCGTCAGCGGATGGCCGACGCAGGCTCTCGGCTCGTCAAGGCCAAGGAGGCGCTCACGGCGGCCATCGACAAGCTCCGGCGTACCGGCGGGGACTTTCCGAAGATCTCCGGGCCGGTGAAGGACCGCGTCATGCACGATCCGGGGGACGTGCTCGGCCGCAACGCCGCGGGCCTCGCCGTCCAGTTGCGCTTGCGGGCCAGCACCCTGGAGGGGGAACTAGCGTCCATCGCCAAGGATCAGGGCATCCTCGCGGACTCGCTCGCGGGGGTCGTGCGGGAGAGCATGGAGACGCTGTCAAAGGCGGAGCAGCGTTCGCGGACGGACACCGCCCCGGGGGCGTGGGCGGGCCGGAAAGTGCTCCGCATCGGCTTTGAGCGCCCCAACGACGCCATGCTGCACTCATACGCGGAGCGGGTCATCGAGAGCGTCATCCAGAAGGGGCTCAAGCCCGAGGGCATGCCCCTGCTCAAGGAGGCGGTCCGCGAGGCGGCCGGGCCAGGAGGATTCACCGTCAGGGTCCTGAAGCCGACCGAGGACACCACCCCGGTCACCGAGGACATCAGCCGCCTGGCCAAGTGGAGCGGCGGCGAGAAGCTCACCGTCTGCGTGGCGCTGTACTGCACGATCGTCGCGCTACGCGCCGCCCGCACCGGGCGCGGCGCCCGCCCTGGCGGGGTCCTGCTGCTGGACAACCCGATCGGCCGCGCCTCGTCGGCGCACTTGGTGCGGCTCCAGCGGGATGTCGCGGCCTCGCATGGGGTCCAGCTCATCTACACGACGGGGGTGAAGGACCCGGCCGCCGTGATCCAGTTCCCGAACGTCATCCGGCTGGACAACAGGCAGGGTGGCACCCAGGGCCGCCGCTACATCGTCGCTGACGCGAACGGCCCGAACAGCCAGGACGACAGCGTGATCACCGGCGTCCGGGTCGCGCACGCGGATCGCCGATGGGATGACCCTGGGCCGGCCGGGGAGGCTGCGAGGTGAGCCAGCCGCTGTCCCCGCTGGCCGTACGCCTCGCGGCGCACGTTGCCGCCGCGCGGAACAAACGGATCCTGGTAGCGGAGCTGTTCACCGCCGCGCAAGGGCACCACCTGAGTCTGGTCGGTGACCCGGCGGCACGTGGCCGGTTCCGACGGGCGCTAGACGAGCTCGCGGTCGTGTCCCTGGTGACACTTCCGTCCGCGGCCTCGCGATCCGGCTGGGACGCTATCGTCGAGCCACCGCTTCCCGTCTGGGTCACGCGCGTCGACCGCGAGGCAGCGGGGCCGGCTGCCAAGCCTGCGCCGCGCGTATGGCCGAGCGCGCTGGAAGCGGCGGGCCGGATCGCCAGCCGCCCCGACGAGCACGCGGTGCTTGAGCGCGTCGCCGGTTGGCGGCGGGACAATCCGGCGCCGGTCCGGGTACCCGTCGGCGAGCGCTCGGCGGAGCTGTTCGCCGACGAGAAGGCGCTCGGCCGGTACCGGAAGACCAGGCTCTTCACCTCTGGCGCGCTCACCCTGGACCTTCTGGCGTGTTACGACCCGCCGCTTCCGTTCGCCTCCCAGCATGTGCCGGGCGTCGGTCCCGTGATCTTGCTCGTCGCGGAGAACCTGGCAACCTATACCTCATTCCTCACGGCCGCGAGAGCTTTGGGCGCAGCGACCCGGCCTGACCTGCACGTCGCCTGGGGCATCGGTGGCTCGTTCGAACAGAGTGTCCTGAGTATCCCGCTGCTGGACCCGTCGCCCCGGTACGTGCGCTACTTCGGGGACCTCGACCTGGCTGGACTGCGGATCGCCGCCCGCGTGGCCCGTCAGGCGGCCAAGGCTGGTCTCCCGCCGGTGCTCCCCGCCACCGCCTGCTACCGGTTCCTGCTGGAAGGACCCTGGCACTGGCGGCGGCCCGACGACAGCAACCGCGCCGGTCAGCCAGATTACGTGGACACCTGCGCCTGGCTGCCCCCGGCGCTTAGCCCCCAGGCTGAAGAACTCCTGGCATCGGGCGAGAAGATAGCTCAGGAGCACCTCGGCCTCCAAGCGCTCCTGAGCGAGCCGACCCTGATAGCAGGGTTGGCCTCATGAGGGGCGATCAATAGCGGCCGCCCTCATTGAGGACGCTATCTGAGTTGTGACAGGTCGAGGGTTGTCTCGTGGCCGTCGGCGAAGGTGACGATGACGCTGGCGCGGCCGCCGATGGCTCCGAGGTAGGAGTTGAGGGTGGACAGGAGCAGGTCGTGGGGCTGTTCGATGCGGCTGATGGCGGCCTGGGTGACTCCCAGCCGGCGGGCGAGCTCGGTCTGGGTGAGCTCGGCGGCTTGCCGGAGGGCGGCTAGTCCCATCGCGTAGGTGCGGTCGGCCTCGGCCATCTCGGCGCGGAC
>Ga0302229_10001154_pt1 | contig 20335 bp, 16 predicted proteins | sample II_Palsa_N1_3_FD_193518 | JGI IMG/M metagenome (GOLD analysis project Ga0302229, IMG submission 193518) | Peat permafrost microbial communities from Stordalen Mire near Abisko, Sweden - II_Palsa_N1_3 | ecosystem: Environmental > Terrestrial > Soil > Palsa > Peat permafrost | place: Sweden... | reverse complement strand
GGGGCGCGCCGCGAAGTTGGCCCAGTAGCTGTCATCTGCGCTCCTCGAGGAGGAGCCGATGGTCATCGCCGCGATGTAGGTGCCCAGCGACAGCAGCACGGTGCCGTCTTCTTCCAGGCCACTGCCCAGCGCCTCGACGGCCTTGTCGTTGGCGGTGGCGTATACCGGCAGGCCGACCGGGATACCCGTGGCCTGGGCCGCCGCGGCGGTCACCTCGCCGAGCCGGCCGCCCGGGGGGACCAGGTCGAAGAGCATGTCGCGCGCCATGCCGGTGGAGGTATAGGCGGCGGGATCGCTCGACCAGGTCGCCGTGTCCTGGTCGATGGGCCAGACGCCTTGGTAGTTCGCCGCGGCGTCCGTGAACTGGCCGGTCAGGCGGTGCGTGATGTAACCAGAGGAGGTGGTGACGTAGCGGGCCAGCGGGTTGGCCGGCTCGTAGCGGCGGGAGACGCGCTGGTCCATCCAGCTCAGCACCGGCTCGGCGAGGCTGCCCTCCGCGGCCAGCAGGGCCCGGCAGAACCGGATGGTGCACAGGCCGACGGCTGCGATGTCGGCGGGGTCTGCGGAGAACTGAGCCATGGCGGCACGGCAGGCGTCCCGGATGGAGTCCCAGATGTCGTCACCGGGATGGATCGCCCGCCCCGGCACCGCGGTGTCGTAGGGCTTGAGCGCTCTGCGGGCCGAGGCGACGGCGTGGCCGCGGGAGTCGAAGATCGTGACCTTGGTGCTCTGTGACCCGTTGTCGATGGCCAGCAAGTAGGCGGTCATGATGGGTCGAGCGGGAAAATCGTGCCCGCGTTCATCACGCCCTGGGGGTCGAACGCGCACTTAAGGGTGGACAGCAGGTAGTAGGCGCTGCCGTGCTCCTGTTTCACCCACGGCGTGCGGTACTTGCCGATCCCATGGTGGTGCACCATTGACCCGCCCAGCCGCAGGGCTTCCTCAACGATGATCGCGTTCAGCGGCTTGTGGTAGACCTCGATCTCTTCGCGGGGACTGCAATGGATCGTGTAGTCGTAGACAAAGTAGAGGTTGGTCCCGGTCTGGTAGCTGTGCGAGGAGTGCGCGCCGAGCATGGTCAGATCACCGGCTCGCGGGAACTCGCCGCGGATCCGGGCCATGACGGCGGTGAACAGGTCGCTGACCCGCGACCAGTTGACGGACACCTCGGTGGTGTATCCGAGATGGGCGTGCTCGAGCATGGCGGCCTTCTCGGCGTCGATCTTGTCCTGGCCCCAGTTAAGGTTCTCGAACCACTGCTGGATCAGGCCGGACTCCACGCGCTCATGGGGGCGGCTGGCGAACAGTTCCTCGATCGCCTCCGCGGTGGCGTCGGCGATGCCCTTCGGGCCCTCAGCGACGAACACGACGACGTTTTTCCCCTTATAGAAGTGGGCGAAGTGCTGCCGGGCGTCCTCGGGCGAGTAGACCCGGCACACCGAGGGCCGGTACCCAGCCGTGATCAGCTCGCGGAGAGCGGCGACGCCATCGGAGAAGTCGTCGACGAGGAAGCCGAAGTAGCGGTTGTTCTCCGGCCGGTAGCGGAACAGCTTGACCGTCACTTCGGTGATGAAGCAGAGCGCGCCCTCGCTGCCGATGACGATGTGACGGATATCCGGGCCCGCGGCCCGGCGGGGCACGTTCTTGATCCGGGTGACCTGCCCGCCCGGGAAGACTGCTTCCAGACCGACCACCAGGTCCTCGATGCCGCCGTACAGGGTGGAGAACTGGCCGATCGATCGGGTCGCGACCAGGCCGCCCATCTGGGCGAGCGGCATGGACTGGGGTGAGTGTCCGGTGGTCAGGCCCTGGGCCCGCAGGATGTCCTCCAGCTGCTGCAGGCCGACGCCGCCCTGCGCGGTGGCCATCATGTCGACCGGGTCGATCGACAGGATCGCGTTCATCCGCGACCCGTCTACCACGAGGCTGTCCTGCACCACGGTCTCCAGGCCGCCCTCGGTGGCGGTCCGGCCGGTGCGGGGCACGACGTTGACCAGGTTCTCATCGGCGAATCGCAGGATGGCCGCCACGTCCACGGTCGAGGATGGGTAGACGATCGCGGCCGGGATCGGCCCGTCGTAGATGCCGTGGACGGCGGTGTATTTCTTGAACCGGTCGACGCTCGCCGCCTTCAGCTGCTCATCGCCGGTCTCAACCGCGTCGGGCCCGAGCAGTCCGGTCATCGCCGCGACGATCGACTGGCGGTTCAGCCCAGATCGGGATTTCGCGGATCGGGATGCAGTCATGCTCAGTGCCGCTCTCTGTTACGAAGTGGTCAGCGGACGAGATAGCCGCCGTCGACGACCAGGACATGGCCGTTGACGTAGTCTGCGGCCCGGCTGGCCAGAAAGACGACGGCGCCCATCAGGTCGGCGGTCTCGCCCCAGCGGTCAGCGGGGATGTGCTCGACGATACGGCGATCGGCGGCGGGATCGGCGCGGGTCGCTTCGGTGATCGCGGTCTTGAAGTATCCCGGCGCGATGGCATTGACCTGGATGTTGTGGGCTGCCAGCTCGTCGCAGTAGGCCTTGGTGAAGCCCGCGATTCCCGCCTTGGTCGCGGCGTAGGCAGGTGACCGCTTACCGCCGAGGAAGGAGAACAGCGAGGCAATGTTGATGATCTTGCCGGATCGCTGCTCGATCATGAACCTGCTGGCCTCATGGGCGAGTTCAAAGGCGGCGGTCAGGTTAACCGAGACCATGGGGTCCCACTGGTCGCGGCCGAAGTCCTCCACCTCAGCCAGCACGGCGATGCCGGCGCAGTTGACCAGGATGTCGACCGAGCCCAGCGTCTGGACGCACCGGTGGACAACGGCAGCCGGAACGCCCGGCTTGGTGATGTCGGCCGCCATGAACTCCATCCGCCGTCCGGCGCGCTCGATCAGCGCGCGGGTCGTCCCGTCGTCTTCGGCCAGGGCGACGGCGAACACGTCAGCGCCTGCCGTGGCCAGGGCGGCGGAAAAGGCCCGGCCCAGACCGGTGTTGCCGCCGGTGACGAGGGCGTTGCGCCCGGCGAGAGAGAACAGGTCCAGGCTGAAGTCGGCGATGTCCATGGGTCCGCCGTCAGGGGCGTTCCAGCCAGGGTGCCGCCCGGTCCCGGTCCAGGCGTTCCGGTGCGCGCAACGTGGCGATCATGAGCTGTACAGCGTCCTGCACGTCACTGGTCAGCTGGAAGCACTCCGCCGCCGACCGGCACGTGGCTGGCCCGTATTGCTGCGCCGTGGCCACCACGGCGCTAGCCAAGCCGGGTAGCTCCGCGGCGTCCTGCGCCTCGAGCGGCCAGCACGCGCCCCCGGCCGCGGTCCCCAGGCTGGTGATCTGATCACCGAGCCAGGTCCAGGGGTCGGTACTCAAGGCGGGATCCCAGGACCGGGCGGACGGCTCGTCGCCCGTGAAGTGCGGATGGTAGTGCGCGACGGCGAAGCTGCCCGGGGGATCGGCGAGCCGGTCGAACAGATCGGCCCGCCACAGCGGGCGATCGACGATGGTGAGCTGGGACGCCGATTCACTGCCTCGATGCGGCTGGGCAGGCAGCTCCCGAATCTCGACCCGGGCGCCGTGCTCCATGGAAGCGTCGTCAAGGTTGATCTCAAACCAGTGCCGGATGATGACGGCTGAGCGCGAGAGAGCCAGAATGTGCTGCACGATGCCCCGGTTGGCTGGATCGGACAGTGCGGCTCAGTATGGGACTGGTGAGCAGCGTGGTCAACGCGATGATAGCAAGCGCAGGTCGGCGGTCTTTGGTGATACGCCCGGCGGAACATAGCCCGAACACGGGCAGCGTCTGGATTTCAGCGAACCCAGCCGGACGGTGCAGGACGCTGGCGCGCGGTGAGCTGCCTCGGTGTGCGCGCACCGGACGCACATCCCCGCCTCCGGCAGCGACATGCAGTGCCATTGCCAGAGCATGTCCGCCCCGGCAGACAGCCAGAAGATGAAGTACCCGCAGGCGATCAGGAGGGCTACGACTTCATATCCGGCGCCGCCGCGCACGGAAGCCAGCACGTAGGCGGCGGCCAGCAGGGCGGGCGTAACGAGCCCGGATGCGCCCCACCTCGCCGCGTTGCCCGGCCGGCGGCGGGGCTGCTTGCGCGGCGGCTGCGCTGAGGCTGGCTCGGCGGGGAGGCCGACGGTCACCGTAGCCAGTTCCGCGTAGGTGCGCGAGGCGAGCGTCTGGCCGACTCGCGCGTCGAACTCGTCCTTGGTCAGCCGGCCCTGCACGAACGCGGCCTTAAGCGTGCCGATAATCTGCTCGCGGTCGGCATGCGAGGCTCGCAGGTGGCCGCGACCAGCCACGGCTACGGTTTTCTCGTCGCCCGGTCCTGCTATCACGTTCCCTGCCCCGGAGGAGGATCAAAGAACAGCTTAACCCGGCCGCTCGCGCTTGCCGTTACAGCTGAGTCGAATCCGGGTAAATCGGTGAAGGATTCGACCTGGATCAGGCGGGGAGGAAGGCGCGGCGCATGGTGGCTAAGGGCGGCGCACTCGGGGTACTGGATCTCAGCCTCAAGCTCACCCCAAGGCAGGAGGAGCTCCGGCTGACCGCGGCCCAGGATCGTTTGCTGCAGTTGCGGCTGATCCTGGGTGGCCTGATCGGGGACAAACCTCAGCTCGGGCCGCCGGTCTGCGTGGTCTTCGAGGGGTGGGACGCATCCGGCAAGGGCGGGGCGATCAAGCGGCTCGTCGCGCCGCTGGACCCGCGGCACGTCCGGGTCGCCCAGTTCGGCGCGCCCACCTTTGACGAGAAACGCCACCACTTCCTGTGGCGGTTCTGGCCGGCGCTGCCCGGCTGGGGCGGCATGGCGGTGCTGGACCGGTCCTGGTACGGCCGGGTCCTAGTGGAACGGGTCGAAGGGTTCGCGACCGAGGAGCAGTGGCGGCGCGCTTACCGGGAGATCGTCGACTTCGAGTCGACGCTGGCCGACGAGGGCATGATCATCGTCAAGTTCTGGATGCACCTGTCGTCCGCAGAGCAGCTCAAACGGTTCCAGGCCCGGGAGCGTGATCCGCTGAAGGCCTGGAAGCTGACGGCCGAAGACTGGCGGAACCGCGAGAAGTGGCGGGAGTACGAGGCGGCCGTCGAGGAGATGCTGGACCGAACGGACCACGCGGCCGCACCGTGGGTGCTGGTCGAGGCCGAGGACAAGCGATGGGCCAGGGTCAAGGTGGCCGAGTCGGTCGTGAGTGCCCTCGAAGCTGGCCTGGCCTCACGCAATCTCGCGGTTCCGCCGGCCTCCCCGGCCGCGGTGGCCCGGACCGGATAGGCCCAGACCGGATAGACCTAGCGCCAGCCGCCGTCCGTGAGTCTCACCCGGGGTGGGCGGGCGTCCCTGCGGCCAGCTGGCCCGGGTAGGCGGCCAGCTGGCCCGGGTAGAAGGTGCGGGCCGCCTGGATCACCTCGTCCAGGCCAGGCCACCACGGACCGTACGGCAGGGAGCCGAGAGCCTGCAGGACGCCGACGGCCTGCTGGGCGGGCTCGGTCGCGGCCACGAACGCCACCCGTTGCGGCCGGGCGGTCCGCAAGGGGCCAAGGTAGAAGTCCGGTCCCTGATCCCCGGCCTCGCGACCGGCGGCCAGGATCAGGTAGTAGTCGGGCAGCTCGAACTGGCCGGAGCGCCACGCGGTCAGTGCCTTGAGCGCTTCGGCCTCGAAGCCAGCCGGGTCCGCGGGCCGGGACACGTCCCACATGGCCCGCCAGCTGGCGGCCATCGCCGCCAGCGGGTCGGCCGGGACCAGCGCGTAGGCCGAGTTAGACCGCCCGGCCTGCTGCAGCGCCCCGGCTGCCGCCTCGAACCCGTCGCCGTCGTCAGCAGCAGGGTCTTGGGGCCGGATCAGGGCCACGTTCATGGACCGGCCGACGGCGGCCAGGACCTCGGCCGGAGCGGGGCCGGGCAGGACCACCACGGTGCTGGCGTTGCGCCGCATGCTCAGTGTTCCCCGGGGCGGAAGGCCCGGAACACGGCGGCCATGTCTTCCTCGCCATACCCGGCGTCGGCGGCCTTGCGGTACTGGCTCGCGACCGCCTCCATCAGCGTGGCGTCGGTGCCGCTGTCCCGCATCGCGTCGGCGATGAGCCCGGTGTCCTTGACCGCGCCGTCCACCGCGAATGAGGGCGCGAACTGGCCCGCGATCATCGCGTCGCCCTTGACGTGGAGATACGGGGCGTCCACCGCGCTACCTATCATCATCTCCAGGAAGGCCCGCGGATCCAGGCCGAGGCCGCGGGCGAGCGCGATCGACTGGGCGGTGGCGGCCACGATGGTGGCCACCCAGGAGTTGGCGACCAGCTTGAGCCGGGTACCGTCGCCGGGCCGTTCGCTGACCCATACGATCCGGCCCGCGATGGCGCCGAACACCGGCGCGATCGGGTCGCGCAGCGCCTCCGAGGCGGCGGCCAGGACAGTGAGCTTGCCTTCCTCGGCGGGCTGGCGGGTACCCAGCACCGGCGAGTCGAGGTAGCGGGCGCCGTGCTTGGCGGCCAGCGCGGGCAGCCGTTCGCCCGCGTCGTGGGGGCTCACCGTGCTGGCCTGGGCCCACAGGAGTCCGTCCGGCGCGGCGGACAGCGCCTCGGCCATCACGTCAGCCACCGAGTTGCCATCCCACAAGATCGTGATCACCGCGTCCGCGCTGGCTACTGCCTCGGCGGGGCGGCCGGCCACCCGCGCGCCGTCGGCGGCCAGCGGCGCGGCCCGGCCGGAGGACCGGTTCCATACCGTGACGTCCAGACCGGACCGCAGCAGGCTATGGGCCATGCCCGTGCCCATAATGCCGGTCCCCAGCACCGCGACGTGCATCAGCGATCTCCTTGTCAGCACAAAGGTCGTGTCATGGGCATGCTACGCGGACCGGAATTTCCGCTGCCCAAGCGGCGCTGCACCAAGCCGTGGGAGCGCGTATGAGCCAGAAGGTCGTGATCGGGGTCGTCTTCGTGGCGGCCATGTTCATGAGCATCATGGACGCGACCATCGTGAATGTCGCGCTGCCCACCATCGGCCGCGACTTCAAGGTGGGCCCCACGGCGGTGGACAGCATCTCGATCGCCTTCCTGGTCAGCCTGGCCGTGTTCATCCCGGCCTCCGGCTGGCTCGGCGACCGGCTGGGCGGCAAGCGGGTCCTGCTCGCGGCCATCGCGGTGTTCACCGTCGCCTCCGCGCTGTGCGGGCTGGCCTCCAGCCTGGGCGAGCTGGTCGCGTTCCGGATCCTGCAGGGCGCCGGCGGCGGCATGCTCGCTCCGGTCGGGATGGCCATGTTGTACCGCGCGTTCCCGCCCGCGGAGCGGCTGCGGGCCGCGGCCATCCTCACCGTGCCCACCACGCTCGCCCCGGCTCTCGGCCCGGTGCTGGGCGGGCTGCTGGTGACCGAGCTGTCCTGGCGCTGGGTGTTCTACGTCAACCTGCCGCTCGGCGTGGCAACGTTCACGTTCGGCCTGCTGTTCCTGCAGCAGCAAAAGCAGGATCGGCCGGGGCGGTTCGACCTGGCCGGCTTCCTGCTGTCCGGGGTGGGTCTGGGGCTGCTGATGTACGGCGTCTCGGAGGGACCCAACCTGGGCTGGCGGCGGCCGGACGTGCTCGCTACCATCGCGGCCGGGGTCGTGCTGCTGGTCGCGATGGTGGTGGTCGAGCTGAGGTCCCCCGCGCCCATGGTGGACCTGCGGCTGCTGAAGAACCGCCTGTTCGGGCTGGGCAACGGGGTGATCGTGCTGGCGTCGGTCGCGTTCCTGGGCACGTTGTACGCGATCTCGCTGTACTACCAGGACGGCCGCGGCTTGAGCGCGCTCGGTTCCGGGCTGAGCACCTTCCCCGAGGCGTTCGGGGTCATGGGCGGCGCGCAGCTGGCCAGCCGGGTGCTATATCCGCGGCTCGGCCCGCGCCGCCATCTCACCCTCGGGCTGACCGGGACCGCGGCTTCGATCGGGCTGCTCGCGCTGCTGGGGCCGCAGACCAGCCTGTGGTGGGCGCGGCTGCTCCTGCTCTCGCTGGGGTTGTTCATGGCCCAGGTGTTCGTCCCGGTCCAGGCGGCCTCGTTCGCTACCATCACGCCCGCGGCCACCGGCCGGGCCTCCGCCATGTTCAACGCGGTGCGCCAGCTCGGCGGGGCGGTGGGCGTGGCCGTGCTGACGACCGCCATCGTGCTGGTCGGTCCGGTGCACCTGGTCGCCGGGCACGAGGTGGCCAACCTCACCGCGTACCGCGTGGCCTTCCTGGTCGCCGCCGCGATCTGCCTGTGCGGCGTGGCCTGCTCGCTGGCCATCCGAGATGCCGACGCCGCCGGCACGATGCCGGGCCGGCGCGGTCAGGACCTGACCGATCCGGCTCCCGCACCCTCAGCCGCGGCGTGAGTGATCGGATCGATGATGAGCTTCGTACCTGAGGACTTCGTAGTGCCGCATGTGCTGGTCACCGAGGCGTTCCGGCTGGAGCCGCTCGGGCCGGAGCACAACGAGGGCGACTACCGGGCCTGGACGTCGAGCATCGAGCACATCAGGGCCACGCCGGGATTCGCGGGCCGGGCGTGGCCGACGCCCGGCATGACGCTGGCGGCGAACCTGGGTGACTTGCAGCGGCACGCCGCGGACTTCGCCGGGCGTTCGGGGTTCACGTACACGGTGCGGGCTTCGGGGAGCGACGAGATTATCGGGTGCGTATATATCTATCCGCTGGCTGAGGGTTCTGGAGCCGACGTCCGGTCCTGGGTGAGCGCGGACCAGGCCTCGCTCGACGTGGTGTTGTATGACGCGGTGTCCGGGTGGCTGGCCGAGGCGTGGCCGTTCACCGGGGTCAGGTACTCGCCGCGCACCCGATAGTGTGCCGAGGTGACCGACATAGCTGCCGACGCGGTGCGCCGGATCGGGATCAGGCTTGCCGCGCTGGCCCAGGACGGGCTGACCTTCGCCACCGGCGACTACGACCTGGACCGGTACCGGCAGGTGAGCCAGCTGGCGGCCGAGTTGCTGGCGGTGATCAGCGGCCGCCCGGCGGCTGATCTCGCGGTCGAGCTCGGCCGTGACTCCGGCTACGCCACGCCGAAGGTCGACGTGCGCGGGGCGATCTTCGACGACCGGGAGCGCGTGCTGCTCATGCAGGAGAAGACCGACCGCCGGTGGTCGCTGCCGGGCGGCTGGGCCGACCCGGGGGACGCCCCTTCGGCCGCGGCGACCCGGGAGATCCTGGAGGAGACCGGTTATCACAGCTCGGCGGTGAAGCTGATCGCCTGCTGGGATCGCGACCTGCAGGGCAACCTGCCGCCGCTGCCGGTACACGTCTACAAGCTGTTCTTTCTGTGCCGCCGCGACGGCGCCGTCCAGCCGCCGTCCACGCTGGAGACGCTCGAGGTCGGCTGGTTCGGCCTGGGCGAGCTGCCGCCGCTGTCCCTCGGCCGGGTCAACCACCGCCAGCTCGAGCGGGCGCTGGCCCACCACCGGGATCCCTCGCTGCCCACCGAATTCGACTAGGTCCGGCGCGGCGCGCCGTCGGCATGCGCGGCGGCCCCGGGCGGCCCACGCACAAGGTATCGTTTTGAGATATGGGCCTAAGTCGACGCCGAGATCGTGCGCTTGCTGCGGGTGGCCTACGAGCAGTACGCCTGACCACGAAGCCCTGTCTGGATGGCGCCAAGCGTCGCGCAAAGTTTGCCTGATTCTCGGGCTGCGGAAGTCGCTGCGCCATCGGGCGCCATTCATACTGATCTTGCCGCGCTGGTTCTAGCCGAATGGGGTCGGGCATCAGGTGGAGGCGTCACATAGTACGAGCGTCATCGACGACGGCGGGATAGCCAGCGAGGCTTCCCAGCCCGACACGGCCAAGCCGCTTCTGGATTCCCCGCAGACACTGGCCGCGGGCATTGCCATGTGGGTGGCCGTCGTGCTTCCGCTGGTCGGGGTGGCGGTCGCCATCGCGGTCGGCTGGGGCTGGGGCCTGTCCATCCTGGATCTGTCCATGGCGGCGGTCGCCTACCTGCTGACGGGACTGGCCGTTACGGTCGGCTATCACCGCGGCTTCACCCACCGCGCGTTCAAAGCCCGCCGGGGGCTGCGCATCGCGCTGGCCGTCGGCGGCCTGCTCGCGGTCGAAGGTTCACCGGTCCAATGGGTAGCCAACCACCGCCGTCACCACGCGTTCTCCGACCGGGAGGGCGATCCGCACTCCCCCTGGCGATACGGGACCGACACCCGGGCTCTGCTGAAGGGCATGATTTACGCCCACGTCGGCTGGATGCTGAAGCGTGAGCTGAGCAACCGGGCCCGGTTCGCCCCCGACATCCTGGCCGACCGCGACCTGCGTGCCGTCGGGCGGTTCTCCGGGGTACTGGTCGCCGCGTCACTGCTCGTACCCGCGGGCGTCGGCGGCCTGGTCACAGGCACCTGGTCCGGCGCCGTGGCGGGATTCTTCTGGGCCGGGCTGATCCGGGTGGCGCTTTTGCACCACGTCACCTGGTCGGTGAACTCCGTCTGCCACGTGGTAGGTAAGCGCCCGTTCTCCTGCCGGGACCGAGCGACGAACTTCTGGCCGCTGGCCATCTTGTCCCTGGGCGAGAGCTGGCATAACTCTCATCACGCCGACCCGACCTCGGCGCGGCACGGGACGTTGCCCGGGCAGATCGACCCGAGCGCCCGGGTCATCTGGCTGCTGGAGAAGCTGAACCTGGTCTACGACGTGCGCTGGCCGGATCAGCAGCGTATCGCGGCCAAGCTGGCCAGCTAACGCTCCCCCGATCCAGGGATATGCCGGGTAATTCCGGCACGGGATAGTTGTTGGCGTTTCGGCGTCGGACGACTCTTACCGGTGAGTGAGCGGGCGGGCCGACCCGCGGACGCAACTGGCCGGAGGCGAGGAAATCACCATGCAGGCGCCCAAGACGAGGTCGGGCTGGGAGCTGTCCAGGTCAGGGGAGCTGGCGGGGGCGTGGAGCTGCGGGCCGATGCCGGTGACGCAGGTCCGGTCCAGACCGCGGTCCAGTCCGAGCGACGTGATCGCGGGCATGACGGTCCCCGTGCCCCGAGACAGCCGCGCCGAGACCCGCCGCGCCGAGACGGGCCGCGACGCTGACCGCGCGGTGACCGCGCTCTACCTGACCCACTACCGGCCGCTGGTCAAGACGGCCGCGCTGCTGGTGCGGGAGCTGGCCACGGCGGAGGAGATCGTGCAGGACTCGTTCGTCGCCGTACACGCCGCCTGGCGGCGGCTGCCCGACACCGACCACGCGCTGTCCTACCTACGCCGGTCGGTCGTCGACCGGTCCCGGGCGGCGCTGCGGCAGCACACGGTGGTGGACAAGCTCGCCCCCCGGCTCGCGCCTGAGGTGCCCAGCGATCAGGGCCAGCCGAGCATCGAGGTCGAGCGGTCCGCCTTTATCTCGGCGTTGTGGACCCTGCCGGCCCGGCAACGGGAGGTCGTGGTGCTGCGGTACTTCGCCGACCTGCCCGAGACCCAGGTCGCCTCGGCCATTGGCATCAGCGAAAGCGCGGTCAAGACCCACGTGGCCCGGGCCATGTCCTCGCTGCGAACCGAGCTGCGCAAGGCCCCGTCCGCTACCGCGACTGGCCCCGGGGATCACCGAACTGCCGGCGCAGAACCGTCTTCATGACCTTGCCGCTGGCGTTACGGGGCAGGGCGGGCACGAGGTGCAAGATGGTCGGGAGCTTGTACCGGGCCAGGCGGCCGGTGCCCCATTCGCGTAGCTCGTCGATGGTCAGCAAGGCACCGGGATGCAGGGCGGCGACCGCGGCCGGCGTCTCGCCCCACTGCTCGTGGGGCGCGCCGATCACGGCCAGCTCGGCTACGGCCGGGTGCGAGGCCAGGGCGTTCTCCACTTCGGCGCAGTACACGTTCTCGCCGCCGGTAATGATCATGTCTTTCTGCCGGTCGACGACATAGAGGAAGCCCTCCTCGTCCGCACGGACCAGGTCACCGGAGTGGAACCAGCCGCCGCGCAGCGCCTCGGCGGTGGCTTCCGGGTTCTGCCAGTATCCGGACATGACCTGCGGGCCGCGGTAGACGATCTCGCCGACCTCGCCGGGCGGGACGTCCTTCATGTCGCCATCGACGATCCGGGCCGACACGGTGGTGACCGGCCTGCCCACCGACCCGATCTTGCGCAGCGCGTCCGCACCGTCCAGGGCGCAGGTCACCGGCGACATCTCGGTCTGGCCGAACACCGCGACGTTGGCCGCCCTGGGGAAAGCCTCGGCCATCTGGGTCAGCAGCGTCGTGGTCGCCGGCGCGGCACCCCAGGACACCACCTTGAGCGCGGACAAGTCGCGCCCCGCAAGCGTCGGGTCGGCGCAGACCAGCTGCCACTGCGACGGTACGAGGAACATGCAGGTGGTCCGTTCGGCTTCCATGGTTTCCAAGGTCGTCGCGGCGTTGAAGCCGCCGCTGGGCAGCAGGACCATCGTGGCGCCAATGAGCACCATGGGCGCCACCGTGCCGATGGAGGCGATGTGGAACATCGGCGCCGCGCACAGGTTGACCTCGTGGTCGTCGAACAGCCGCCAGGCCCGGATGACGGTGAGCGCCTGGCACTGCAGGTTCTGGTGGGACAGGACCGCCCCCTTGGGCTGCCCGGTGGTACCGGAGGTGTACATGATCAGGGCGGGGCTGTCCTCGGGCACATCGACCGCAGGCGGCTCGGCCGTTCCGTCCGGCTCCGGGAAATAGGGGTCAGCGCCGTCGGTAGCGCCGACCGACACGAAGCCGATCCGGGGCCGGCCCACAGCCCGGGCGTGTGCCGCGGCCGGGCCCGTCGTCTCGTCCACCACCAGGAGGCAGGCCCCGGAATCGGTGAGGATGAAGGCGATCTCGTCCGGGGCCAGCCGGAAGTTGATCGGGACCGCGATCGCGCCCAGGGCGTTGACCGCGAACATGGTCTCGAGGAACTCCGGACGGTTCGTCATCATGATGGCCACCCGGTGCCCGGCGCCGACGCCGCGCTGGCTCATGGCGGCCGCTATCGCGCTGACCCGCTGGTGGAGCTGCGACCAGGTGACCGAGCGGCCTTCGAAGCGGAGGTACACCGCGTCCGGTTTGGCGTGCGCGTGCCGGGCGATGTGATTGACCCAGTGATTGCGCCGCCGGACAGCCGCCTCGTTCATGCCCCCTTCCTATAGCACGCGGCGCGCGGCCACCATAGGCTCCTGACGGCAACCGGTGGCTGGCCTGAGCTGGGTGGGTGATGTCATGGCGGAACGTCCGTACGATCTGGTCTTGACCCCGGAAGGCGCGGTGGTGCGGGTCCGGCTGCGCGGCACGCCGGTGCTGGTGTCGCCGCTGCTGAACCGGGGCACCGCGTTCACCCTGGAGGAGCGGGAGGCGCTCGGCCTGACCGGCCTGCTGCCCGAGGGCGTATCGACTATCGAGGGACAGCTGCGCCGGGTCTACGGGCAGTATCAGCGCCAGCCCGATGACCTGGCCAAGAACCTGGGCCTGGCCAACCTGCAGGACCGCAACGAAGTGCTGTTCTACCGGCTGCTGACCGAGCACATCGAGGAGATGCTGCCGATCGTCTACACCCCCACGATCGGGACGGCGATCGAGCGGTACAGCTACGAGTTCGGCCGGCCCCGCGGCGTGTTCCTGTCCGTGGATCACCCCGGGCAGGTCGAGACCGCCTTCCGCAACTACGGACTGGGGGCGCAGGACGTGGACCTGATCATCGCCACCGATTCCGAGGGCATCTTGGGCATCGGCGACTGGGGGGTCGGCGGCATCCAGATCGCCATGGGCAAGCTGGCCGTCTACGTCGCCGCGGCCGGCCTGCATCCGCGCCGGATGATCCCGGTCGTCCTGGACGCGGGGACCGACAACCCGGCCCTGCTGGCCGAGGAGATGTACCCCGGCAACCGGCACCCGCGCGTCCGGGGCGAGCGCTACGACGAGCTGATCGACACCTACGTCGGCGTGGCCACCCGGCTGTTCCCGAACGCGCTGCTGCACTGGGAGGACTTCGGAGCGGGCAACGCGCACCGCATTTTGACCAAGTACGCCGGCAGCTGCCTCACGTTCAACGACGACATCCAGGGCACGGCCGCGGTGGTGCTGGCTGCCGCGCTCGGCGCGGTCCGGGCCGCGGGGTCGCGGATGCGAGACCAGCGGGTGGTGATCCACGGCGCGGGCACGGCCGGGATCGGGATCGCGGACGTCCTGCGGCCGGTGATGATCGCCGAGGGCCTCAGCCCGGCCGAAGCCACCCGGTGTTTCTACGCGCTGGACAGCGAGGGCCTGCTTACCAGCGACTACCCCGGGACGCTGCGGGACTTCCAGGTCCCCTACGCCCGCCCGGCCGCGGAGGTCAGCGGCTGGCCGCGGGACGGCGAGGGCCGGATCGGGCTGGCCGAGGTGGTGGCCCGCGGCCGTCCCACCATGCTGATCGGGACCTCGACCCAGCCGGGCGCCTTCACCGAGGCGATCGTTACCGAGATGGCGGCGCACGTGCGGCGGCCGATCATCATGCCGCTGTCCAACCCGACCTCGCATGCGGAGGCCCGGCCCGCCGATCTCATCGCCTGGACGCAGGGCCGGGCGCTCATCGCGACCGGCAGCCCGTTCGAACCCGTCTTGTACCGCGGCGTGAGCTACCACATCGCCCAGGCCAACAACGCGCTCATCTTCCCTGGCCTCGGGCTCGGGGTGACTGCCTGCCGGGCTCGCCGGGTCAGCGACGGGATGCTGGCCGCCGCGGCGCAGGCCCTGGCCGGGCTGTCCGAAACCAGCAGTCCGGGCGCCCCGGTGCTGCCCCCGGTCACCAGCCTGCGTGCGGTCTCCGCCGCGGTCGCGGCCGCGGTGGCCCGGGTCGCCCAGAACGAGGGACTGGCGGGCGTGTCGCTCGATGATCCCGCCGGACAGGTGCGCCGGGCCATGTGGGAGCCGGTCTACCCGACCATCGAGGCCATCTAACGAGGTAACTCAATGGTGGTGAATGATCACCGGGGGCGGGGGGGCCGGGAGGCACGAGGGGCTGGCGTCGTTGGCCGCTTCGGCCTGGTCGAAGTCGCCGTAGCCGTTGAGCACCCCATTCCCGCCCGAGAACTGCCACAGCAGGTCGCAGGCGGCCGGCTCACTGGAGAACCACTGCGCTTTGGAGTGAGAGGCAGAGAACCCGGACGGGAAGTGCCCCTGCGCCTGCTCCTTGGTGAAGGTCCATTCGGCGGTGTTGCTGAGCTTCTCGCTACCGAAGATCCCGGCCCACGAGCCGTACGAGTCACCGCCCGCAGAATAGACGCCCGCCAGGTATGACGAGTGATTATCGATGTAGTCGGCGAATCCTACCCAGGTGGCGAAGTCGACATTCGCGGGGATGTATTCGGCCTTGACGGTGTTGCCGCACGGGCCGTTCCAGACCGTGTTCCAGCCGTCCTCGTCCGGCGGCACGCCGTTGTTCTCGATGTCCATGAAGATGTAGCGGAAGTCGAAGACCTTGCCGCTCATGTCCGAGAGGACCCGTTGCGCCTGCTCCCGGCCCCAGGTCGCGGCCTCCCCGGTGCTGCCGTTGTAGTGCGGGTCACGTCCGGGACCGGCGGCGAACCAGTAGGCGGCGGCGCCGAGCCCGGTGCTGAAGTCGACGACGTTGTCGGTGGCCATGTTGTAGTCGGCCTGAATCCAGGCGAGCCCGGAGGTGGTACAGCCCTGCCAGTGCATGAACGAGCCCACCTCGCCTACGTACTCGCCGTACGGGCCGGCGCTGCCCTGACTGCAACTGCCGGCCGGCTCGGTATAGGGACCGTCGCCCTTGCCGCACGCCTGCGGGGCGGCGCTATCGGTCCCGTAGTAGAAGCTGGCCGAGCCCTTGGACTGGACGGAACCGGGTTTCGCGGTGGCCAGGGCGTCGCGGGCGATGGCCAGGGCCCGGTCACCGGAGTCGCTCGGCACGAACGATAGGACCCGGGGCGCGCCGCAGATCCGCACCGGCTTGGCTAGGGGGGCCCTACGGCCCGCACCGGTGGCCGCGGCGGTCGGGTAGACGACTACCGACGTGACCCGCTGGCAGGCCTGCGGCCCGGTGGCCGCGGCGAGCAGCGCGATGGAGACTGACCCGCCTCGGGGCAAGGTCAGCGCCGTTCTCTGCGTGATGCCGTGCTCGTAGGTGGTGAGCAGCTTGCGTCCGGCCTGGACGGCCGCGGTATCGGGGAAGATCTTGGCTACCTGGCTAGCGCCGCCGGCCTCGTCAAGTCGCACCGTCGGCCAGCCCTCGGGCAGCACACACGCCCGGCTGACATTGCGGAGCCGCAGTTCGATGATGGACCCGGTGCGAGAGTCCGTCACCGAGGTGACGCTGGCCCGCAGGGCCGTGGTGGCGCAGGTGGCGGGCTCCGCGCCGGTCGTGGCGGCGAACGCCGGCGGAGCGGCCGAGGCGCTCAGGGCCTTGACGTCGCGGGTCAGGGTCTGCTCGGCGTAAAAGGGAGACAGTCGCACCAGCCCGCCCGCACACGGGGCGAAGGAGCCCGCCGGCCCGGGGACCGCGACGGGGCGGGCCGCTCCCGGTAGGGTCAGCCGGAGCGTCCACCGGGTGACGCAGTGGGCCGGGGCGGCCGCGGACGTGGCCGTGACAATGGCACTCTGCCCGGCCGGCACGACGACCTTAGTGTCCGGGACCGCGGCGAGATTGCTGTAATTCACCTTGCTGACCGTGGTGGCCACGGTCTTTCCCGCAGGCGTGCGGACCACGATCTGCGGCCAGCCGCGCAGCGAGCACGCGGTCTTGGAGATATTGCGGAAAACGATATTCCAGGCCTGATTCCCCATTCCCTGGTCAGGATCGCCCGCGATGGCGTCGGGCACGCTGATGTCCAGGTCACCAGCCTGGCACCCGGCCAGGGCGGCGGGGGCGGTGCCGCCCGTAAAGGCAGTCGACCGGGCTGCGGCCGGGCCTGCGGTAAGGCCCACGACGGCGATGGCAGCCGCAATCGCCCGCAGAACTCCGGGGGACTTGCGCGCGCTTCGGGCCATGGTCGGAATACCTTCGGTGAATGGGGCACTGTGATGATTGCGCCGGTGCTGACAGTCAGGTAATTCTGATGAACTGGACAGGTCATTGCATCGGGTCGGCCGACTGGTCAAGTTTTACCGTGCGGTTTCGTTCCCGGTCGAGACGACACGCCGGGGACCTGGCAGTTTGCGGAAATTGGAAGTGCTTGGGCCGGGCATTCACGGTGCGTGATAGGCCAATTGCAGTACTTTGCGGCGGTAAACACTCACCGTCCGTACACCGCGCGTTCGAGCCGCCCAGGTCTCGGTCTGGCTCGCGGAAGACCAGGAACCCGGGGTGCGCCGTCATTATGCTGGTATGCCATGGCGGGCAAGGATCCTCTCATCCTGGACTTCACGAACGGCAGGGTCGTCGACGGCGCGGACCTGGACGAGTATTACCTGGGCGACCCGGACTACAGGCCGACCAACTGGGACGACATAGATCTCGAGGACGCGTTCGACCTTCCGCCGGTGCTCCCGCCGGTCCGGCTGCCCGAAGAGGCGGACCTCGCCGCCCAGGCCAGGCGATCCATGCTCCTCGCCGACCTGCGCGCTCTGGCCGACGAAGTCCGCAAGACCGCGGTACAGGCGGCCGCCGTGAACCCTGTCTTCCTCTGGCTGGCCCAAGAAGCCGAGCTCGTGGAAAGGGAGAACGAAGACCTGGTTCCCGGCGAAGACGTCGGATGGCTGGACGACCTGGCTGACGATAGTGACGCGCTGGACGCCTGGGAGGACGTGTTCGCCCTGGTCCTGGACACGACCCTGGAGGCGGCGGACGTTCTGGATCCCGTCGTCGCCGACGATCTCGACCTGGATGGACACGGCCCCGGGCTGGTGACGACGCTATTCCTGAGCCTGCGGGACGGCGTTCGGATGACCGAGCTGGCCGAGGCCTTCAAGGATGCCGCGACGGCCGACCTGGAGGCGGAGGAGGCCGGCAGCCAGTGGCAGGAGTGGGTCGATGCCCACGGTGATCCCCTGCGCCTTCTCCTGGGCCAGCTTGAAAGGCTCGGTGCCGTCAGCGTCACCGACGACGTAGTGCGGCTGGAGCCGCTCGGCGTCCACGCCGTCTGCTCGAAGCTGGAGCGGGACGACCTGTTCGTCCCGGTGCTCCCAGCACCGGACAAGATGACCCCGGACGATCTGGTGCTCGTGTGGATGCACGGCAACGATGATGACGTCGAGGCCGAGCTGGCCTCATGGACGGGCTCGCGTGGCGAGGAGCGGTCCGCACGGGAGCTGCTGGCCTTCGCGGCGGACGGAAACGCCACGGCGAGGACCGCGGCGATAATGATGGTGTCCCGGCTCGGCCAGGCCGCCGAGCCCGCGTGGCGAGAGGCGCTCGACCGAGTCGAGCTCCGCTGCTATGCCAAACCGCAGCTCGCCAAGCTGGCTGGTCTCGATCCGGAAGGGGATCTGCCTGCCGACCTCGAAACCGAGCGAGCGGACATCGCATGGCTGATCGCCGATACGCTCGGCCCGTTCAGTCACCTTGATTTCGGTCAGGAGAAGTTCCCATTCGCCCTGGGGGAACTCACGCGGATCAGCGGGCTCGAGAAGACGGCCGACGCCTTCGAGGCGATAGCGCGACTGGACCACCCGGACGCCGAGGCCGTGCTCAGGATGATCGGGCGGCACGCCAGCGACAAGGCCACGGCCAAGGCCGCCCGGCGGGCCGCGTACAAGGCATCCACCCGCCGAGCCGCCCGACGGTAGCGCACAAGGCTGCGGGCAAAGAAGTGCCGATGCCCGAGTTTCGTCGCGTCGGCTCCGTTCGCGCCGAGGAACTCGGTCACCAGACTGGGGCGGATCGTGAGCCGCCTGGCCGAGCATGGCGATGGACCGTCGTACCAGAAAGAGAGCGTGTAACGCGACTGCAGCGGCCGTGGTGTCAATTACCTTCTGGCGCCAGCGTGTGTGCGCCAGGGCGTGAGGGCCCGACATCAGCCTGGTCCCCTGATGCCAGGTCCGGAGTGTCCGCCTCAGCCGTCGGCCGACCCGTGAGGCCACGCTGCCGCTGACAGCGGTCGCTCCGTCCGCCCGGCGTCAAGAGCCGGGAGGATTTGGGCTTGCGGGAGCGGTTTGTGCACCATAGACCCCCCGGGCATCCCATAAGCCCGAACCCTCCCGCGTAAACGGTCCCGGAGCGAGACGGCTGAGTCAGGAGGGGCTACCTGGTACCACGGTGGTCGCGTGGAGGCTCACCTGGTGCGGCGGACCCGGATTCCGCGGCGTATCCGGTGCGCCCAGCTGCCCGAAATCACCACGGAAGCCGGATGCTCCGCGTTGATGGGGCGCCTGGGGCTGGCGAGGAGGGATGGCCGGGGTGCGGGGCAGCCGGACGGGAGCGAGGGGACGGCGGGCCGGGACGGCGGGCCTCGGCGCGGCAGTTACCCGCAACGCGAACTTGTACACCCGACTCGCAGGCCCCGGCCAGTCGCGTTACGGGCTCAAGAACAGGTACAAAGTGGCATCAACCAGGCAACTGGGACGCCCAGCCCAGCCAGGAAAGCCGCAAAACCGGCAATCGTCACCGGCGGCAGCCAGCCGGAACCGCAGCGAGCCACCCAACCAGATCACGAGCCCCAGACCCGCCGTGCCGGCCGCCCGTAAGCTCCCCGGACCCTCCGCGAGCAGTCGCCGCGCCGGGAACCGCTCACCGGGAAGCAAGGTCCGCTCCGCCGAGCCGTCCAGCAGTCGCAGGTAACGCTCTCGCGGCAGCGGCCCGGCGCCGAGCGACCGCAGGAACGGGCTGTCCCACTGCGCGTCGATGAGCAGGCCGCCGGCCAGGCCCAATCGCGCGGCCATGTCCGCGACCGCGACCCCGCCCGCGCCGGGGTACCGGCTGAACAAAGAGTCTCCGCTGATGACCCGGCCGATGCCGATCCCCATCGCGCCGCCGATCAGGTCGCCGTCCAGCCACACCTCGATGCTGTGCGCCCAGCCTTCGGCGTGCAGTTCGATCAGGGTCTGCAGCAACGGGTCGGTGAGCCAGCGCGGCTCGCGGCCCGCCCGGCATTCCTCGGCCACCTGGCCGAACCTCGTGTTGGCGGTCGTCCACACCTCGCTCTGTCGCAGCTGCTTCCTGATATTGCGTCCCAGGTGGACGTGGCCCGCGCTGATCACCGGCCTCGGGTCAGGCGACCACCAGGCCACCGAGTACGGATCATCGCGCCCGACCGTGCCGACCAGGCCGATCGTCCCGGCCGCCACCCGATCCTCGTACCGGACCTCGTTGACCGTGCGGAAATACTCATCGGGTGCGGGAAGCGGGATGATCCCCCGCCGGTACGCGGCCAGCACGCTCGCCGGGCTCAGGTCCGCGCCGAACGCCACCGGGCCCGCGCCGAACGCCACCGGGCCGTCGCCGGTCAC
>Ga0302229_10001151_pt1 | contig 20397 bp, 20 predicted proteins | sample II_Palsa_N1_3_FD_193518 | JGI IMG/M metagenome (GOLD analysis project Ga0302229, IMG submission 193518) | Peat permafrost microbial communities from Stordalen Mire near Abisko, Sweden - II_Palsa_N1_3 | ecosystem: Environmental > Terrestrial > Soil > Palsa > Peat permafrost | place: Sweden... | reverse complement strand
AGGCTTGTCCTCCCGCAGCCCCTTGAACGACGGGGCGCGCATCACCCCGTCCTTGGTCCAGTCGGTGAACTCGATCTCGGCGACAAGCTCCGGCGCGGCGAACTGCGCGTCCCGCGGCAGCTTCGGTCGCGGCGTGAACGGGTTCTCGGGGATCTGCAGCGGCGCCAGCCTCGCCCGCAGATCGTCGAGCGTCGCGTCGGTGAAACCGGTGCCGACGCGGCCGGCGAAGCGCAGCTCCGGGCCCTCGTGATAGCCCATCAGCAGCGCGCCGATTCGCGCGGCGCGCCGCCCCTCCCCCGGCAGCCAGCCCCCGATCACGAGCTCCTGGCGCCGCGTGTGCTTGAGCTTCAGCCAGGAGCCGTTGCGAGCGCCGGGCTCGTAGCGGCTGTCCAGGCGCTTGGCGATTACGCCCTCGAGTCCCTGACGCCGGGTCGCCTCGAGCAGCTCGGCGCCGCTGCCCGGGTGCGCCTCGGGCATGCGCCATGCCGGGCCGCCCAGCTCGAGCTCGGCCAGGCGGGCACGACGCTCGTCGTACCGGAGTCCCATCAGCGACTCGCCGTCGAGGTAGAGGAGGTCGAAGATCGCGTACACGACCGGTGTCGAGGCCGACAGGCGCTTGACCGCCGTCGGGGAGCTGACGTGCATCCGGGTCTGGAGGCGGCCGAAGCTCGGGCGCCCGTCGTCGTCGAACGCGACGAGCTCGCCGTCGAGGATCGCCTCGCGCATCCCGAGCTGACCGAGCAGTCCCCGCACCTCGGGGTAGGCGGCCGTGATGTCGTTGAGGTTGCGGCTCTGGAGCCGCAACCTCCCTGGTTGGGCGTAGGCGATCGCGCGGACCCCGTCCCACTTGACCTCGAACGACCACAGTTCCGGCTCGCCGGGCAGCTTCCCGGCGCGCGCCAGCATCGGCACGACGTGCTCGGGCATGTGGATTCGATCCGGGTTCTCGGGCGGGTCCATGCGGTGGATCAGCCAGTCGTTCGGTCCGGCCTTGCCGCCGATCGGGAACAGTCCGTAACGGCCGCGCAGCCGCTCACCGTGGAAGCTGATCTCGACCTTTCGCTGCTCCCACTTGAGCGGCTCGTAGGTGCCGGCGTCCCAGATCGTCATCGTGCCTGCGCCGTACTGACCGGCCGGGATCTGGCCGTGCCACTCGAGGTACTCGAGCGGGTGGTCTTCGGTGTGCACAGCCAGACGGTTGTCCTTCGGCGTCGCCGGAAGCCCGTTCGGGATCGCCCACGACGCGGCGACGCCGTCGTGCTCGAGCCGCAGATCCCAGTGCAGCCGGCGGGCGTGGTGCTCCTGGACGACAAACCGCGGGAGCCCCGCCTCGGGCGCGGCGCCGTCGCTCCCCGCGGGCTCGGCCGTCTGCGCGAAGTCGCGCTTGGAGTGGTAGCGATCGAGCTTTCTGGGCGGCATGTCCGGATTGTCGCCGAGGCTCGCCGGGGGGTTACGCTCGGGCGGTGCTGTTCGTCACCTGGAACGTCAACTCGTTGCGGGCGCGGCTGCCGCGGCTGCTCGAACTGCTCGAGCTGCACCGTCCCGACGTCGTCTGCCTGCAGGAGACCAAGTGCGCGCCCGACCAGTTCCCGGTGCAGGAGCTGCAGGCTGCGGGCTACCGCGCGGAGCACCACTCCGCCGGGCAGTGGGCGGGCGTGGCGCTGCTCGCCCGCGATCGCCTCGAGCTCGCCGAGCCCCGCACCGGGCTCGCCGGCGAGCCCGTCGTGACCGAGGCGCGCTGGTGCGAGGCCACGATTGCGGGGATCCGCTTCGCGAGCACGTATGTGCCGAACGGCCGCTCGCTCGACAGCCCGGAGTTCGAGCGCAAGCTCGCGTTCCTCGACGCGGTCGCGGCCCGCGCCCGGGCGGCCAGGGGCGACCCGGGCGAGCCGCCGCTCGTGATCGCGGGCGACATGAACGTGGCGCCGGCCGACGCCGACGTGTACGACCCCGTCGCGTTCATCGGGTCAACCCACGTGAGCGCGGACGAGCGCGAGCGCCTCGAGACGATCCTGCGCGATGGCGGGTTGGTTGACGCCTACCGGCGGGTGCACCCGGACGATCCCCAGTTCACCTGGTGGGACTACCGGGCGGGCAACTTCCACAAGGGCCTCGGCCTGCGGATCGATCTCGCGCTGGTCAGCCGCGAGCTCGCCGGGCAGCTCGTGGCGTGCGGGATCGACCGCAACTTCCGCAAGGGCAAGAAGCCCTCAGACCACGCGCCGCTGCTCGTCGAGCTGAGCTGACGGGGTGCTAGGTCGGCGGTTCTTCACGACTTCATAAACCCACCTACCATTCTTCTGACATGGCGCAGATCCTCGTCGTCGACGACGAACCCGCTGTTCGCCGCGCGCTCGAGCGGGCGCTGCGGCTCGAGAACTACGACATCGAGCTCGCGGCCGACGGCCGCGAGGCGCTCGATCGCCTCGCCGACCGCCCGGCCGATGCGGTGATCCTCGACGTGATGATGCCCGGGATCGACGGGCTCGAGGTGTGCCGCCGGATGCGCGCCGCCGGCGACCGCACGCCGATCCTGATGCTGACCGCACGCGACGCGATCGACGATCGCGTCCAGGGGCTCGACGTCGGCGCCGACGATTACCTCGTAAAGCCGTTCGCGCTGCGCGAGCTGCAGGCGCGCGTCCGGGCGCTGCTGCGGCGCTCCGGCGACGGCGACGGCGCCGCCGAAACGCTCCGCTTCGCAGACCTCGCGCTCGACCCGGTCGCGCACGAGGTCCATCGCGGCGACCGCCTGATCGAGCTGTCCAAGACGGAGTTCACGTTGCTCGAGCTGTTTCTGCAGCATCCGCGGCAGGTCCTGACCCGCTCGACGATCTTCGAGAACGTCTGGGGCTATGACTTCGGCCCCACCTCGAACGCGCTGGGGGTCTACATCGGTTACCTGCGCCGCAAGACCGAGGAGGGCGGCGAGCCGCGTCTGCTGCACACCGTGCGCGGCATCGGCTACGTCCTCAAGGACTGAGGAACGACCATGCCGCTTCGCAAGCGAGTCAGCCTTGCGGCGGCCGGGGCGGTCGCGCTCGCGGTCGCGATCGCGATGGCGGTCTCCTACGGCGTCGTCCGGGGGCAGCTGCGCGGGCAGATCGACTCGGAGCTTCGGGCTCAGGAGCAACGCATCCTCGATACGCATTTCCTCGGCTTCAATCTCCCGGGCAATCCCGCCAACCAAGGGGGCTCCGCGCAGTACTCCCAGCTGGTCACCTCGCGTGGGCTGTGGAAGCCCCTCGGAGACAAGCTGAAGCTCCCGGTCGACGCCACCGTCGAAGCGGTCGCGAAGGGCACCCAGAACGACGTTCTGACCGAGCGGACGGTCGGCGGCAACGACCTGCGCATCCTGATGTTCCACTTCAACTATCCGGTGTCGCTCACCCAGGCGATCCCGCTCGCCGTTGAGCTCGCCCGGCCGCTCGGCCCGATCAACACGATCCTGTCGAAGCTCCGCCTGGTCCTCGTGATCCTGTTCCTCGCGTGCATCGCGCTCGCCGCGGCGCTCGGCCGGATGGCCGCGCGCCGTGTGCTGGCGCCGCTCGCTGAGGTAACGAGCACCGCGCAGGCGATCGGCGAGACCGACGACCTCAGCCTGCGACTGGCGGTGCGCTCCGACGACGAGGTCGGGCAACTGGCGAGTCGCTTCAACGAAATGCTCGAGCGGCTCGAGGAGTCGCGGGCGGCGCTCGATGACTCGGTCCGGTCGCAGCGCCAGCTGGTCGCCGACGCCTCGCACGAGCTGCGCACGCCCGTCACCAGCCTGCGCACGAACATCGAGGTGCTGCTCGACGGCGGCGCGCTCGAGGACGAGGATCGGCGGCGGTTGCTCGCCGACGTCGTGGAGCAGAGCGAGGAGCTGACGGCGCTCGTCGCCGACCTGATCGAGGTCGCGCGCGGGGATCTGCCGTCCGGTGAGATGGACGACGTGCGGCTCGACCGGGTCGCCGAGGAATCGCTCGCCCGCGCGCGGCGCAACAGCCCCGGGGTCACGTTCGAGGCCCGGCTCGAGCCGGTGGTCGTCGCCGGCAACCCGGAGCGTCTGATGCGTGCGATCAACAACCTGCTCGACAACGCCGCCCGCCACACGGCCACCCGCGGGCCGGTGGAGCTGACGGTCGACCCGTCGGGTGTGCGGGTGCGCGACCACGGCGGCGGAATCGACGCCGCCGACCTCCCGTACATCTTCGACCGCTTCTACCGCGGCGTGAACTCGCGCGCGCGCCAGGGCAGCGGCCTCGGGCTGGCGATCGTGCGCCAGGTCGCCGAGCAGCACGGGGGCAGCGCCACGGCGGAAAACGTCCGCGGTGGCGGCGCGCTGTTCACACTCGCGCTGCCGGGATCGCCCGCGCGCCAGTCGGACGACGGCGGCGCGTCCGAGCTCTACGGTGCCGGCGGCCTCGCAAGCCGCGCCTGACGGGCGGCTTCGAACCGCTGGCGAAGGAGCCAGAAGCAGATCCCGAACACGGGAACGATCGGCAGGAACAGCAGCATCCGGTCGCTCGGCTCGCCGAACAGCACGACCAGCAGCGTCTCGAGGATCACCGCCGGAAACCCGGCGAGCAGCATGCTGTGCGAGCGGAAGCCGGAGAAGTGCTCGCGCGCGGTCACCTCCAGCACCCCGAGCCCGCACACGACGGCGCCGGTCACCGCCGCCACCGCGTTGCTGTCGAAATAGCCGACAACGACGCCGACCAGCCCGATCGCGATCGCCAGCTCCGACGCCGGCAGGCCCCCGAACGGGCTCGCCGGCCGCTCACCGACCGTCCCCGGCGCCCGGCGCACCGGACCGGCGCCAGCCGTCCGCGATGGCTTCGCGGCGGCGCGCTCTGGGGTTGCCGGCGCTCGCCGGGTCCCCGGCCGCGGCGCGGCGGTGGCGGCGCCGGTCGCGGGGTACGCAGAACGCCGCTTGCGGGAGCGGCGCTTCGTTCGCTGACCGGCCATGCGCGCAAGTATCGCGCAGCGCCTCGTGCCAGGATGACGACCACTAGTGGCTCCGGAGCGGCTGGCCTCGGAGGCGCCGTCAGCTGCGGAGCCAGTCAGCCGGCCGGAGGCGTCGCGAGCGGCGGCAGCGGGGGCAATTCGTCGGGGGCACTGGCGGCCGCCTCGTTCTCGCGCTTGACCTCGAGCCAGATCTCCTCGCGGTAGATCGAGACCGAGCGCGGCGCCTCGATCCCGAGGCGGACGGTCGCGCCGCGGAGCTCAAGCACCTCGATCACGACCTCGCCGCCGACGATCACACGCTCCCCGACCCGCCGCGTGATCCTCAGCATCGAGCCGGAGCGCGATCCCGGGGTCGTCGAGGAAGCCTGCTCTGGATCGTCAACGCCATCGGTCGGGAGTCTAGGCGCAGGTACGGCCGGAACCGGCTAGCTGTGCAGGAAGCTCAGCAGCGAGGTCTGCACGAGCTGCAGGCCGGATTGGAGAGCGCGTCGGCGATGGTCATCGAGCTTCCCATGTTTAATCGTCCCGAAGGACAGCGAGCTTGACCTCGAGCCTGACAAGGACCCTCGGCAGCGCGCTCGCTGTGTGCCTGGCGGCTGCGCTCGTGACCGCGCCGGCAGCGAGCGGCGACGGCGACCCGGCCAGCGACATCCTGCTCGTCCAGAGCGTCTTCTTCCCGTACCGCCCGGCGACCTCGCCGAGGCTCGAGCGCGAGCTCGACGGCGCGACCGCGGCTGCGGCGCGAGCCGGCCTGCCGATCAAGGTCGCGCTGATCGCCTCGCCCGTCGACCTCGGCGTGATCACCAACCTGTGGCCCGAGCCGCGTCGCTACGCCGACTACCTCGACGACGAGATCAGCTTCGGCAGCCGCCCGCAGCCTCTGCTGGTGGTGATGGCCGACGGCTATGGAGCCCGCGGCCTGACCCCCGCGGAGACTGCGGCCGTCGCCTCGCTGCCCACACCGGCCGGCAGGACGAGCGACGACCTTGCCAGCGCAGCCCTGTCCGCGGTTCGCCTGATCGCGCGAGCCGCCGGCCATCCGATCTCCGCGACGGCCGTCGCCTCCCCGAGCGGGAGCGGCTCGGCCTCGGTGCTGATCGCCGCCGCGCTCGGGCTCGCCGCCCTTGGAATCGCCGGCGCGATCGCGGTCGTGACGCTCCGCCGCCATCCATCGCCGAGATCCCGTCGCCTGCCGCGGTAGTGTTCGCGCCCGCCGATGCCGCTGTTCCTGATCGCCAGCCGGTTGGTCAAGCACATCAGCCGGTACCGCGCGCGGCTGCTCGTCGCCACCGCTGTCTGCGTCGTGCTCGTCGGCGCCGCGCTGTTCTCGCTCACCCAGCATGTCAGCGCCGGGATCGCGCTCTACTGGGCCGTCGTCACCGCGACGACGGTCGGCTACGGCGACGTCACCCCGCACAACACCGCCGGGCGAATCGTCGCGGCGGGAGTGATGCTGACCACGATCCCGATCGTCGGCGCCGTCTTTGCCCTCGTGGCCGGCGCCTCCGCCCTGTCCCGCGTCCGGAGGTTGCTCGGCATGGATTCGACTCTGCCCCCCACTCCCTACACCCTCGTGATCGGCTCGCACCCGGTGCTCGCCCGGGTGATCGACGAGCTCGCCCGCGTCGGCGATCCGGTCGTGCTGATCGCCGCGGCCAAGCCGGCAAACCTGCCGGACGAGTTCTACTTCATGGCAGGCGACCCGTCCGATGAGGCGATGCTTCGCCGCAGCAATCCCGCCGGCGCCTCGCGAGCGCTGATCGCGTCTGACAGCGACTCCGACACGCTCGTGATCGCGGTCGCGATCCATGGCCTCGCGCCGCAGCTCGAGGTCTATGCCCTCACCCAGTCGCCGCGGGTGGCGCGGGCGCTGAGCGAGCTCGGAGTCACGCACACGCTGTCCAGCGACGAGCTGGTCGGCCACACGCTCGCCAAGAGCCTCGAAACGCCACAGGCGGGCGACGTCCTCCTCCAGCTCGTCGACACCAACGCCTACCGGCTCGTCGAGTCGGCAGTCGACCCGGCGCTCGTGTCAAAGCCCCTGTCGCAGGCGCGCGGGCGCAGCGGTGCGCTCGTCCTCGGAGTCTGCCGGGGCGGCACGGTCGAGCTGGGCGTTCGCGACGACCCGGTGCTGACGGCCGACGACCGCCTGATCGTGCTGGAACCCACGTAGCCGCCGCCTTCAGCGATCGGCACCGGCCCCGCGCCGATGCCGCGCGAGCCACCAAAAGTGGTCGACCCCCCTCCCGGATTCCGGGGGTTGTACGCCCAGTGCCGCTCAGCGCCCCTGGGCGTACAACCCCCGCCTAGGACGGGGGGGATCGACCAGTTTTTGTCGTCGGACGCCCACGAGGGGCCACGGCGCGTTTCGGTCGGCTGCTCGCCGAGCAGCTCCGCCGGCATCGCTCGAAGCGTGACGGACTGGCTCTGAGCGTTCAGTCCCAGCGGTGGCGGCCGGCCCGGAGCGCGCGCAGTTCGAGGATGTCGGCGGGCTCGGAGGAAGGGGCCTGCGGCGCCGCGGCGCCGGGCAGCAGCCGGATCGGCTCGGGGATCTCGACCACTTCGCCGTCGCCCGCGGCCTCGACCCGTACGACCCGCGCCCCGCGCCGCGAGGCGACGCACTCGACCAGGCTGGTGCCGTGATAGACGGCCGCGGCGCCGTCGTCGGCCGCGTAGCCGGGCGGGAGCTTGCCGGTCGCGACCGCCTCGCGATAGACCGGCAGCCGCTCGCTCTCGCCGCCGAGGTGGACCGACAGGCTGCCCGGCAGAAGCCCGAGCGCGTGCACGACCTCGGGCGCGCCGCCGCTCATGCTGACCCCGCCCTCGAACCAGCACATCGCGCCGGCACTGAGGCCGGCGAGCACGATCCCGCGCTCCCATGCGGTGCGCATCGCGTCGTCGATCCCGTGCTCGCGCCAGATCGCGAGCATGTTGCGCATCGAGCCGCCGCCGACGTACACCGCGTCCTGGGAGAGCAGGTGCGCGATCGGGTCGATCCGGTCGCGACCGAGGTGGAACAGCGACAGCATGCTCGGCTCGCAGCGCCAGTCGCCGAAGCGTTCGTAGAAGCGCGTCACCTGTTCGCGCGGGTCGCCGCTGGCGGTCGGCAGGAAACAGATCCGCGGGACCTCCTTGCCGGTCAACTCGAGCACGAACCGGTCGAGCGCGTCCGAACGCTCCTGCATCGTGAAGCCGCCGCCCCCCATCGCCAGGATCCGGCGCGGATCCTCCGCGCGCGCCGCCGGCCCGTAGACTTCACTCACGCCGCGACTGCCTCCTCGGCGGGCAGGTCCTCGACCGCCGAGACCCCCAGGTAGCGCACGGGCAGCTGGCGCTCGACGATCGCGCCCGAGGCATCGGCGAACACGAACGCGGCCCGTGCCCGCGGCCGCGACGAGACGACCTCGGCGAGCTCGGTCCCGACGAACCGCAGCGCCGCCGAGTCGCCGGCGCCGTAGCCGGCGGGCATGCCGTCGGAGATCGCCTCGATGAACCGCTCGCGCCGATCCTCCTCCTCGTAGTAGTGGACGGCGCTGCTCCACGGCAGCAGGCCGAGCCCCTCGATCCGCCGCGCCGGCCCCTCGTGGAAGCCGCTGAGCGCATGCGAGAACCAGCACAGCGCTCCGGCCGAGCCGCCGCACAGGACCACCCCCGCCGCCCACGCCTCCCGCAGGTACTCGTCGATCCGGTGGGCGCCCCAGGTGCCGAGCAGCGACACGAGGCTGCCGCCGCCGACGTAGATCAGGTCCTGCGCCAGCAGATGCGCGCGGGGATCGCCGACCCCCGTCTCACGTCGGAACAGCGAGATGTGCGACGGCTCGCAGCGGCTCGCAGCGAACGCCCGGTAGAAGCGCACGACATAGTGGTCGGCGTCGCCACTCGCGGTCGGAAGGAAGCAGACCCGCGGTCGCGCGACCCCGGTCAGCGCAAGCACGTAGTCGTCGAGCAGGGTGTTGCCCCACTCCATCGAGAAGCCACCCCCGCCGAACGCGACGATCTGAGGCGACCGCATCGACATGACCTCAACTTACGGCCGCCGCGCAACAACGTCTTTGGCCCTGTGTCCAGGATTTTTAGGGGCCGGCCGCGCCCGCGCCGAACTCGCGGAACAGACCGGTGACGACGAACACCGTCTGCTCGGCGATGTCGACCGTGTTGTCGCCGATCCGCTCCAGACAGCGCGCCACGAGGATCATGAACATCGCCCACTCGCGGACCTCGGGATCGTCGCCGACCTCGACGGCGCGGTTGAAGATCTCACGGTTGATCCGGTTGACGTCGGCGTCCTGACGGACGAGGTCACCTGCGAGCGACACGTGTCGTGTCTTGAACGACTCCTTCGCCTCACGCACCTGCTGGCGCACCGAGATGCCCATCTTGTCGATCAGGTCGAGGATCGTCTTGTCCTTCGGCGCCTCGTAGCCGGACAGCGGCACGAGCTTTGCGATGTTCACGCACTGATCCCCCATCCGCTCGATGCAGCGGATCACGTGCAGCAGCGCCGCCAGCAGCCTCAGGTCCTCGGCGGTGGCCGGCTGGCGCGAAAACAGCGACAGCGCTCCCTGGTGAACCTCCAGGTAGCGACCGTCGACGCGGTCGTCGTCGGCGACGACCATCCCGGCCAGCTCCACGTCCTGATAGCTGATCGACTCCAGCGCACGGTCCAGCTGTCCAACGACCAGATCGAACCCACCGAGCGTCTGATTCTCGAGCGTCGAAAGGTCGTCGCGGAACTTGTGGCGGGCCTCGTCGGGCAACCGGTCCGGGATGTTACTGCTCTGTGAACTTACTGTTCTGCTCGTGTCGAAGCTCCGGCGCGAGGCGGTAGCCGAAGCCGAAGTGGGTGTGGATGAAGCTCCATCCCGGCAGCGCGAGGTCGAGCTTGACCCGCAGCTTGCGCACGTACACGTCGACCGAACGGTCGCCGGCGCGCATGTCGCGACCCCAGACGAGCATGAACAGCTCCTCGCGCGAGACGATTCGGTCGACGCGCCGGGCGAGTTCGGTCAGCAGGCGGAGCTCGCGGATGGACAGGGTCAGCGTGCGACCACTGGCCCGAGCGAGGTGCTCGTCGGGCACGATCTCGAGCGGGCCGGCGGACAGCACCTCGTTCCGCGGTGTGGTCGCTGACATATCCGGATGCTCGTTTTCACCCGCTCGCTCCGCGTTACTCGCCCGTAACGCAGCTGTGAACTGTCTGTTACGCCGAGCCGGCCTTAGTGCGGCACTAGCCGCCGAGGACCGCGGCGAACTCGGGCTCGTCGTCGGACGAGACGCGGCGGAGCTTGCCCATCGGCGCCAGCGCCTCGGCCACGTCGAGATCGTCGTCGATCTCGGGCGCGAAGCGGTAGCCGACCCCGAAGTGGGTGTGGATGTAGTTCCAGGTCGGCGAGGCGATCCGGAGCTTCTGGCGCAACTTGCGAACGAACACGTCGACCGAGCGGTCGCCGTGCGCCATCGCGTATCCCCAGACGCGCTCGTAGATCTCCTCTCTACGGAGCACTCGGTCCGACTGTGTCAGCAGATGCAGGATCTCGAACTCGCGTGCCGTCAGCTCGAGGCTGAGCTCGCCGCGGTAGGCCTGGTAGAGATCGGGGCGGATCGTGATCTCGCCGACGCGGGTGGCGTCCTCCATCTCGGGCATCTCGTTGCGCCGGTGGCGGCGGATCGCCGCCTCGATCACGCAGATCAGCTCCTCGGCATGGCACGGCTTGGTCATCCACGCGTCCGCGCCGAGCCGCAGCCCGCGGACTCGCTGCGCGACCGACGAGGGGCCCGTGCAGACGATCACGGCGAGGCCGGGGAGCCGTGAGCAGACCCGCTCGAGGTACTCCCAGCTACCGGGGCCCAGAACGGCGAGGTCGACGACCAGCGCGTTCAGCCGCATCGCGACCAGCGCATCGACGGTCACCGCGCTCGAGAGGGCTCGGAGGTCCCATCCGAGCGAGTCGAGCCGGTTGGACAGCACCTGCATGAATCCGGGGTCGCGGTCCACGACCGCAAGCCGGAGGCGGTTGTGCGAGCGCTGGGACGCAGGAGCCGAGACCGCCGTCCCCACGAGCGCGTCGCTCCGATCTGGCGACATGGCGCGAACAGTAGTGGAACCGCGCCGGCGCCGAAGGTCTGGAACGTCGGCGTAACAACCTATTTACACGGAAAGTCCGGGAGAGATTCCGACTCGTGACGGTCCGGCATCTGACGGAACTCTTCGAATCCGCCGCTATCGTGCCGGCCCGTGATGGCCGCGAGGAGGATGCAGAGGCTCGCCGGAATCGTCCTGCTGTCGGTCGCCGTGATCGCAGTCGCGGTCGGGATCTCGACCGGCGGCACGGCCTCGCATCCGCCGAAGACCCAAGCCCAGCGATCAGCGCTCTACAGCCAGGTCGATTCGTTGCTCACAGGGATTCCCGAGTCAGGAACCACGCTCGGCAACCCAGCTGCCCCGGTGTCGATGACGTACTACGGCGACCTGGAGTGCCCGATCTGCCAGGAGTTCACGCTCAACACCCTGCCGCAGTTCATCGAGGATGACGTCCGCACCGGCAAGGCCAGCGTCACTTATCGCTCGTTCTGTACTGCGACCTGCAACGACTATTCCAACGGGCAGGCCGTGTTCGACAGTCAGCAGGTTGCTGCATATGCCGCCGGCCGGCAGGGACTCTTCTGGTATTACGCGGAGCTCTTCTACCACGAGCAGGGCCAGGAGGGCTCGGGCTACGTGACGCCGTCCTTCCTGAACGGCATCGCCGGTCAGATTCCCGCGCTCGATAAGACCACCTGGCAGACGGATCTGAAGGATCCGGACCTGCTCGCGCAGGTACAGGCAGATCAGCAGACGGGGCACAGCGCGGGGGTCCAGGGAACACCGACGCTGTTCCTGAAAGGCCCGAAGGGCGAGATGCAGGCACCGAGCGGCGTCGTCGAGCCAGGCGGCTACAGCGGGCTTGCCTCGACGATCAAGGCCGTTTTGTAGGCTCCCACGAACCGATGTCTACGACCGCCCGCCCCGCCAAAGCTTCGATCGGCTCCCGTCGTGGACGAATCGGCCTGACCCGCGCGGTCCTGGTCGTCACGCTCATCGGGCTCCTCGATGCCGCCTATCTGACCTACATCCACTACCACGGCTTCGGAGCGCTGGTCTGCTTCGGCGGGCACCATGGCCACTCGAGCTGCGAGACGGTGCAGTCGTCGACCTGGTCCAAGCTCGACGGTGTCCCGGTCGCCCTGCTCGGGCTGATCGGGTACGTGACGCTGCTCGCGTCGCTGCGAATCCCGGGCGAGCTCGGCCGCGCGATCGGCTTCGGCGTCGCCCTGATCGGATTCGGCTTCAGCCTGTACCTCACCTACCGAGAGGCGTTCTCGATCCACGCGTACTGCGAGTACTGCCTCACCAGCGCGGGCTGCCTGACGATCCTCGTCGTGCTCACCGGCGTCAGATTCGTGCGCGGCGAGCCCGCTCGCGCCTGAGGGCCCGCGAGCGCTGAGGGTGATCCCGAGGCGGGCGGTTCGCCCGCGACGGGCGTTTACATTTTCGTAACCGGGAGTTGGCCTATCCATCACGAGTCGGCGCACCTGGCGAGCGATGCTCCAGGGTCATGGAGCGCGACATCCAGGCCGCTGCGCAGCGCCGGCGCCTGCGGCTACTCCCGCCACCGGATCCGGTGTTCCGAGTCGCCGACGTCGCGATCTTCTACGGCGAGCGGGGCGGCGGTATCCACACCTACCTCGAGGCCAAGGCCGACTACGCGCGGCGCACCGGCGCATTCGAGCATCACCTCGTAATCCCGGGGCGCCCCCACCACCCGGATTCTGGTACCGACGCCCACCGCCACGAGCACCGCTCGCTGCGGCTGGCGGCCTCCAACGGATACCGGATCCCGCTCGGCACCGCCGGTCTGCAGACGACGTTGCGATCGCTCGCGCCCGACGTCGTCCTGCTCCACGATCCGTACTGGGCGCCGCGGCTGTCCTGCCGCTCGGCCGACAGCTTCGGCGCGATCGTCGTCGCCGTCCCACCACTCCTCTGCGGCGCTACACGCAGCCGGGATCCCCGGCCCGCAGGAGGTCTACAAGGCGGCGCTGCGGCGCTGGTACCGCCGCGCGTATCTGGACGTCGACGCGATCATGTCTGTCGTCGACCCCGGTCCCGACGCGCGGCGGTCGGGAACCGTCCCACTTCGGTTCGGCCTGGACCCGGCGTTCAGCCCGCAGCCGGATGTCGCCCGCGGCGACCACGTGATGTATGCGGGCCGGCTGAGCCGGAGAAGGGCGTGCGCGACCTGCTCGAGGCGACTGCCCTATCGCCCGAGCCGTGGCAGCTAAAGCTGATCGGCACTGGGGTCGGTCGAGACGTTCACGGCCGGCGACCCCGCCGACCTGGCGCGCGCGATCGAGCGGGCCCGCCGCCGGACGCCTGACCTCGCCGACGTCGTCATGCTCGCCGCGCGCCACAGCTGGGAGGCCGCGATCGCGGCGGAGCTTGCCGATCTGCGCGCCCTCGTCGACCGCTTCGCTGCCCGCGTTGCCGGCTGATTGGCAGGCGTCGTACGGGCCGGTGGTCGCGGCGGCGGAGCGAGTCCTGCGCGCCAACTGGCGCGAGGGTCACCGCGCCAGCGACGGCGTCGCGTTCGCGTTCACGTGTCCGTCCACGCCCCGGTACCGCCATCAGTGGTACTGGGATTCGTGCTTCCACGCGATCGTCTGGCGCCACTTCGACCCCGCTCGGGCGCGCGCCGAGCTGCGCACGCTCGTCCGGGCCGGACGGCTCGACGGCTTCATCCCCCACACGGCGTTCTGGGACCGGCCGGCGTACTGGCGCCGCGCACCGTTCTACGGCACCCACACCGTGTTCGGCTGCTCGGCGACGGCGACGATCCAGACACCGCTGATCGCGCTCGCTTGGGAGCTCGTCGCCGCCGCGTCGCCCGACGAGCCCGTCTTCGCCGGCGACGCGCTGCCTCAGCTCCGGCTCCACTACGACTGGCTGGCGAGCACTCGCGACGTCGACGGTGACGGGCTGTTGACGATCATCCAGCCGGACGAGTCGGGGCTCGACGACTCGCCCAAGTACGACCAGCTGTACGGCTGGATGCGCCACGACCGCCCGGGGCACTTCTGGCTGATCGAGCGTTACCGGCGCCTGTCCTACGACGCAACGATGATCGCGGCGCGTTACGAGCAGCACGTCGAGGACGTGGCCGTCAACGTCTTCTATGCGCTCGCGCTGCAGTCGCTCGCGCGGCTGTGTGTGGCCGCCGGCGAGGACGGCGCCGTCTACGCGGAGCGGGCGCGCACGGTCGAGCGGGCGCTGCTCCAGCGCTGCTACGACGAGCGAACCGGGCTGTTCTACGACCTCGGCGGAGGCGCCGAGCAGCCGCTGCGTGTGTCGACGTGGTCCTCGCTTGCGCCGCTGGCGCTGCCCGGGCTGCCCGAAGACGTGCGCCGTCGTCTGGTCGAGGAGCACCTGCTGCACCCGCGCCGCTACCGCGCCGCATACGGCATTCCGTCGGTGTCGATGGAAGAGCCCAGCTTCAACCCGACCTTCGAGGCCTGGCGCTGCTGGCGCGGCCCGGCATGGATGAACACCGCCTGGCTGCTCGTACCGGCGATGCGAGAGCTTGGCTATGTCTCCGAGGCCGACGCGATCACCGAGTCGCTCGTGCGCGCGGTGGAGCGCTACGGCTATCGTGAGTACTACAACCCCATCAGCGGCCGCGGGCTCGCCGCCCGCGGCTTCGGGTTCGCGACGCTGCTGGCGGATCTTCTTCTTGCACAGAGCGGGAAGGTCGCGGCGTTCACGAGCCTGCCGTCCGGGGTCAGACCGATGATGCAACCGTGAGCTGGCGTACCACACGTGCCGCCGCCCAGAGCGGCCACCTGACTCAGCACGTCGCGGTCATCGACCTCGGCTCGAACTCGTGGCGACTGGTGGTCTTCTCCTACGACGCAGACCCGCTCACGCGCTGGTGGAAACACACCGACGAGCTGTACGAGGCGGTTCGGATCGGTGAGGGCGTGGAGCAGACCGGCAGGCTCAGCGAGGCCGCGATCGAGCGCGGGCTCGAGACGCTGGTCGTGTTCGAGCGGTTCTGCCGGGCGAACGGGCTCGACGCCGGCGACGTGCATGTCGTCGCCACGAGCGCGATCCGCGACGCGAGCAATCGCGCGGAGTTCCTCGCGCGTGCGCGCGACGCGACCGGCTGGGAGATCGAGCTGCTGTCGGCGCGCGACGAGGCGTACTACGGGTACGTGGCCGCGGTCAACTCAACGACGCTGACCGACGGCGTCGTGCTCGACATCGGCGGCGGCAGCATGCAGCTGATCCGCGTCGAGGGCCGGGCCGAGGCGGACCTCGCGTCGTTCCCGCTCGGCGCCGTCCGCATGACCGAGGCGTTCCTGCCCGGCGACGGGCCGGCGCGCAAGAAGGACATCGCGCGCCTGCGCGCGCACGTCCAGCGCAGCGTCAGCCGGCTCGACTGGCTCGCCGACCGCGGCGGGCGCCTGGTCGCGACCGGCGGCGCCGTGCGCAACCTCGCCGCGGCCGCGCAGCGCGCCGCCTTTGGCTCGAGCGGCGGGATCGACATCGGCGTCCAGGGCTTCGTGATCACGGCCGACGCGCTCGCGGACCTGGTCGCGACGCTCGCGGCCCTGCCCGTCGCCGAGCGCCGCACCGTGCCAGGGATCAAGCCGGGCCGCGCCGACATCATCCTCGCGGCGGCGATTGTGCTCGAGAGCGTCCTGGAGCTCGGCGGCTTCAACGGGATCGAAGCGACCGAGGCAGGCCTGCGTGACGGCCTGTTCATCGCCCGCACGCTGCTGTCCGAGGAGCAGCCGCTGTTCGACGACGTCCGCGAGACGGCCGTCCGCAATCTCGCGATCCAGTACGAGTCCGACCTCCCCCACACCGAGCATGTTGCGCGGCTGGCGCTGCAGATGCACGAGTCGCTCGTCGAGGCTGGGCTGTTCGAGCCGATCCCGGGCGAAGCGCAGCTGCTGTGGGCGGCGGCGATGCTGCACGACGTCGGGATGACGATCTCCTACGACGACCACCACAAGCACTCGCGCTACCTGATCGTCAGCGCCGAGCTGCCCGGGTGGGTCCCGCGTGAGCGCGCGCTGATCGCGCAGATCACCCGCTACCACCGCAAGGGCGCGCCGAAGCTCGGCGAGTGGACGAAGCTCAGTCGCCAGGGCGACGAGGAGATGCTCGACCGCTGCGCGATGATCCTCCGCCTCGCGGAGCACCTCGAGCGCGGGCGCGACCAGTCCGTCCACGAAGCCGTTCTGCGGACCAACGGCGACGGCATCGGCCTGCACCTGCTCGCCGACGGTGACCTCACGCTGCCTCGCTGGAGCGTCGAGCGTTACGGGGACGACGAGGCGTTCGAGCGGGTCTTCCACCGGCCGCTGCTGATCGGCTGACGGCCGGCGGGCGGCGCTTGCCGCGAGCCTCGTCGAATCGCCTGAGCCGCCGACTATGCTCTGACCCTTGCTCTGGTTGCTCCGCCACGCCGACGCCGCCGACGGAGCCCCCGACGAGGCTCGGCCGCTGACCGAGCGGGGGGTTCGCCAGGCGCGTGCCGCCGGGCTGGCACTTGCCAGGCTCGAGGTCAAGCTCGATGTGTGCCTGTCGAGCCCCAAGCGTCGTGCGCTGGAGACGGCGACGCTCGCCTGCGAACCGCTCGGGCTCGAGGTGACCGAGGCACCGGACCTGGCGGGCGGACCGTTCGACGCTGAGCACCTGACCGCCGGCTACAGCGACGCGCTGCTCGTCGGTCACGACCCCTCGATCACGCTCGCGCTGTACGACCTCACGGGCGCACACGCTCGCATGCCGAAGGGTGGTCTCGCAGCGGTGAACAAGCGCGAACTGATCGCGCTGCTGCGACCCAGGGAGCTGAGCGCGATCGCGAGCACGGAACCGGCAGGCGAGCCGATCGCATGAGCACGACCGTCGAGCTGACAGACACCTCGCTCTACACCAACCGCGAACTGTCGTGGCTCGAGTTCAACGATCGCGTGCTCCAACTCGCCGAGGACGACAACCTCGAGCTGATCGAGCGGGTCAAGTTCCTCGCGATCTTCACCTCGAACCTCGACGAGTTCTTCATGGTCCGCGTCGCCGGCGTGCACGATCAGATCGACGCTCGGATCGACGCGCGCGGCGCGGACGGGCTGTCGCCGACCGAGGTCCTCGCCGGAATCCGCCGCCGGGTCGTCGAGCTCGACGTTCGCCAGTCGCGGCAGTTCAGCGAGGTGGTCAGGCCGGCGCTGGCGGACGAGGGCATCCGGATCGTCTCGATCGACGAGTCGGGCGCCTCGCCGAAGCGGATCGCCAACCACTTCGGCGAGCACATCTTCCCGGCGCTGACGCCCCTGGCAATCGGGCCGGGCCGGCCATTTCCGTACATCTCGAACCTGTCGCTCAGCCTCTGGGTGCATCTGCGCGACCCGTTCAGCGGCGCCGAGGTGTACGCACGCGTGAAGGTGCCGAAGGAGGTGCTGCCGCGCTTCGTCGAGATCGAGAAGGACACGTTCATCCCGCTCGAGGACATCATCGCCAGCCACCTCGATGCGCTGTTCCCCGGCATGGAGATCGTCGGCCACGACGTCTTCCGGGTGACCCGGAATGCCGACTTTGAGGTCTCGGACGAGGCCGACGACCTGCTGCGCGCAATCGAGGACGAGCTGCGCCGCCGACGCTTCGGCGAGGTGGTACGGGTCGAGGTCGGCGCCGGCATGGAACCGACGATGCGCGCCAAGCTGATCGAGTACCTGGGCGTCGCGCAGAACCAGGTCTACGACGTCGACGGCCTGCTAGACCTCACCGATCTTTGGCAGATCGCCAGGATCCATGGGCACTCGGAGCTGCGCCAGCCGCCGTGGACGGGGCTCACCCACCCGGCGTTCGCCCCGGGGCCCGGCGAACACGGCGACCACCCCGATGTGTTCGCGCCGATCCGTTCGCAAGACATTCTCGTCCACTACCCGTACCACTCCTTCTCGACCAGCGTCGAGCGGTTCGTGGAGCAGGCGGTCGAGGACCCGAACGTGCTCGCGATCAAGATGACCGTCTACCGCACCTCGGACGACTCGGCGCTCGTGCCGGCGCTGATCGCAGCGGCCGAGGCCGGCAAGCAGGCGGTCTGCCTGGTCGAGCTCAAGGCGCGCTTCGACGAGCGGCGCAACATCCGCTGGTCGCGTGCGCTCGAGGAGGCGGGCGCCCATGTCGTGCACGGGATCCCGGGGCTGAAGACGCACGCAAAGGTGATCCTGGTGGTGCGCCGCGAGCGCGACCAGGTCCGCGATTACGTGATGATCGGGACCGGAAATTTCCATTCCAAGAACGCGCGGCTGTACGAGGACTTCGGCCTGTTCACGACCGACCGCGAGATCGGCCTCGAGGTCGCGAACCTGTTCAACACGCTTACCGGCTACGGGCATCCGGAGCGCCAGCGCAAAGTGCTCGTCGCCCCCGACTCGATGCGCGGGCCACTGCTCGAGCTGATCGACCGCACCGTCCAGGCCCACCAGGCGGGCGAGCCCGCCCGGATCGCGTTGAAGATGAACTCGCTCGTCGATCAGCGCTGCATCGAGGCGCTGTACCGCGCCTCCCAGGCGGGGCTTCCGATCGACATCAACGTGCGCGGGATCTGCTGCCTGCGCCCCGGGGTCCCGGGTGTCAGCGAGACGATCAGCGTCGTCTCGGTCGTCGGCCGGTTCCTCGAGCACTCGCGCATCTACAGCTTCCACTTCGGCAAGGAGAGCGCTTACTACATCGGCTCGGCCGACATGATGCCGCGCAACCTCGACAACCGCGTCGAGCTGCTGGTGCCCGTCGAGCGCCCCGAGTTGCGCGCGGAGCTCGAGGACACGCTCGAGCGCTGCTTCGCCGACGACACCAACGCCTGGACTCTCGACGCCGACGGCAACTGGCGCCGGCGCAGCGGACGCACCCGGTCGGTGCACCGCGAGCTGATGGAACTCACGCTCGCTCAGGCCGCTCCCGGCGGGGTCTCGTGACCTTCGCCTGATCCCGAGCGGATCGGTCCCGGGCAGAGCGCATCGATGCACTCCACCGTCCTGCTCGTGATCGTCGTCGCGCTCGCGCTCGGGTTCGACTTCACCAACGGCTTTCACGACACCGCCAACGTCGTCGCATCGGTCATCTCGACGCGCGCGCTCTCTCCCCGAAACGCGATCGCGATCGCGTCGGTGCTCAACTTCCTGGGAGCGCTGCTGTCGCTGAAGGTCGCCGCAACGATCGCGACGGGGATCGTCGCGGCCGGCCACGTGACCGAGACGGTCGCGTTCGCGGGCCTCGTCGGCGCGATCGCCTGGAATCTCGTGACCTGGATGTACGGCCTGCCGTCGAGCTCGTCGCACGCACTGATCGGCGGCGTGATCGGGGCGATGCTCGCCGCCGACGGGAGTGGCGTGCGCTGGCACGGGGTGCTCACGAAGGTGGCGATCCCGGCGGTGGTGGCGCCGCTCGCGGCAATCGTGCTCGCCGCCGCGGTGATCATCCTCTGCTACCGGATCGTGGCCAACCGCCGGCCAGGGTCGGTCAACCGGGTATTCCGCTTCGGCGAGCTGATCTCGAGCTCGGCGCTGTCGCTCGCACACGGCACCAACGACGCGCAGAAGACGATGGGCGTGATCGGCGTCGCGCTGCTCGCCCACGGCGATCTCGGCAACCACTTTCACGTCCCGACCTGGGTCGTCCTGTCGGCCGCGACCGCAATGGGCCTCGGCACCTATGCGGGCGGCTGGCGGATCATCCGCACCGTCGGCACGCGGATCATCAAGATGGATCCGGCGCAAGGCTTCTCCGCCCAAGGGGCCGGCGCCGCCGTGATCCTGGTGTCGTCGCATCTCGGCTATCCGCTGTCCTCGACGCAGGTGATCTCCGGCGCGGTCGTCGGCGCGGGCGCCGGCAAGAGCGTCTCGGCGGTCCGGTGGGGCGTCGCCGGCGACATCTCGATCGCATGGCTCGCGACGATGCCGGTCGCGGGTCTGCTCGGGGCGGGAACCTACGGACTCGCCGACCTCTTCGGCAGCGGCGTGCTGAGCACGATCGTGATCGTGCTCGGGCTCGCGGGAGCCGTCTGGTACGCCGCCCGGCTACGGCGGATGGTCGCGCTCAAGGCCGCTGGCTGACGAAAAAAGTTGCTCGAGCGGCGCCGGGGGCGAGGCGCCGCTCGAGCGGGTGAGGAGGCCGGCCCGACCGGAGCAGAACAGGGGGTCGGGCCGGCTCGCTCGCTCGCGTCCGTCCGCCGGGGGTGTGTGGCGCGGACCGGGACGCGGATCCCGGCTCAGCCTGAGGCGGCTGTGGCCGGACGTGTTCCAAGTGTGAGCGTGATGTGCTTGACCTGACCGTCCCGGTCGATTGTCAATGTGATCGTCTGCCCAGGCAGATACCCGTTGATCGCCGAGATGAACGCCTCG
>Ga0302229_10001147_pt1 | contig 20441 bp, 17 predicted proteins | sample II_Palsa_N1_3_FD_193518 | JGI IMG/M metagenome (GOLD analysis project Ga0302229, IMG submission 193518) | Peat permafrost microbial communities from Stordalen Mire near Abisko, Sweden - II_Palsa_N1_3 | ecosystem: Environmental > Terrestrial > Soil > Palsa > Peat permafrost | place: Sweden... | reverse complement strand
TCCCCGCGCCGTGCGTCGATGCCGAGACCTCGACGCGCCTGCTCCAGGCGGTCGGTCGCTATTGCGCGGACCGCATCGTGCGAAACGATCGCGAACGCCGCAGCACGAGGCGCGACGGGTATGCTGCGCTGAAGGTGGGCATCCCCGTCGCCCTCGTCGGGTTGGCCATCGCGGTGGCGACGGCGGTGGCCAACACCAACGACGATTACACGCTGCCCAACCTGGCCGGGTGGGTCCTCGCCTGGGTGGGCCTCTGGTACCCGCTCGACACAATTTTGTTCTCGTCGGTCGTCCCGAAGCGCGAGAACGCGGTTCTCGCCCGGTTACGGGAAGCCGAGGTGGCGATCACGCCGTTGTGACGTCGCCACCAACGACGTCGAGGAGTATGGGCGCCATGGGTCCGGCGGCCGCCGACGCCGCGTCAACCGGGGGGTATGGCGAACAGGCGCTCCGCACCGCTCGCCACCCGCAGGAGCCAGGCGCGCTCGTCGCCCTCGAATCCCTCGGCAACACGCGCCGCGGCCACGACCCGCACCCAGGCGTCGAGGTCCTCGTCGGCCAGTCCCAGCTGCGCCCGGCCCTGGCGGCGAACGGCGCGCAGGAAGTGCCCGACAGGCCCGGTCGCGCGCAGACCCCACAGGACGAGGGTGCGGGCGAGATCGGCTGCGGGCGGCCCCGCCGCCACCGTGAGCCAGTCGATGACGACCCAGCCGTCGGGCCCGACCAGCACGTTGAGCGGATGGAAGTCGCAGTGGCAGACGCTGCGCGCGCCTTCGTCGAGCGCGCCGAGCAGGGCGAGCAGCTCCGCGCGCAAGGCGGCCTCGGGCACGCTCGCCTCGATTTCGCTGCGGAGCCGCGGCACCAGGGCGGGCAGGCCGGCGACCACCGCCTCGTTGCAGCGTCGCTGCAACGCCACGAAGCGGCCGGCGAGCGCGGCGAGCTCACCCTCGGGACTGGCGTTCAGCACCTGCAGCAGCGACGGGCCGTCGACCCGGTCCAACAGCACGCCGGCGCGGCCGTCGACCGTCACGGTGCCACGCGGCCGAGCAACCGGCAGTCCGGCGTCGGCCAGTGCTTCCAGCACGGTCGCCTCGAACGCCGACAGCCCGTTCCAGTCAGGCCGGTCGAGCTTGAGCACCAGTCCGTCGCCGTAGGCGAAGACCTCGGCCGTGCGCCCCTCCCCCAGCAACTCCACGAGCGGATCCGTGCTCAGTCCGCCAGGCGGGCGCGCAGCGCACCCGCCGCCGCGGCGAGCTCCGTCGGCTCGACGGGCGGAATGGCACCGAAGTCGAAGGCCTCAGATTCGACCGGCCAACCAGGCCGCGCATCGTCGAGCGGACGCGGCACCAGGTGGACGTGCAGGTGCGGCACTCCGTTGCCGAGACTGAACCAGTTCATTTTGGCCGGGCGGTACTCGTCGTCGACGGCGCGGGCGACCCGCGCCACCTCGGACCAGAACCCCGCCGCCTCCTCGACCGAGAGCTCGGTGGGCTCGGCGACGTGGCGGCCCTTCCAGATGACATAGGCGTAGCCGGGCCGGACGGGATGCCGACCCAGGTAGCCGTTGGCCCAGGCGCCTTCGAGGACGCGCAGACCGTGTGGCGTCTCGTCGGCGCCGGGCCCGCACATGGGACAGCCAACGCCGCGGCGCTGCGCAGGAAAGTCGGGCGGCCAACCGTTCTCGGGCATGGCCCTCAGTCTGCCTCTCGCCCCCCAGCGCGACCAGGAGCGGTCCACCCGCTCTCATAGCCTGGCACCCTTGCGCCTGCGTCGCCGCTCCACGTTTGCCGCCTGCGCCGTGGTGGCCGCCACGCTCCTCTGGTGCGCAGGCTCCGGTGTCACGAACACCGCGGCGCAGGCGGCCGCTGCAACCGGGTCGTCCGGGCCTTCGAGCGCGGTGGCGATCGCCGCCACGCCCGACGGGGGCGGCTACTGGGTGGCCTCGTCGACCGGTGGCGTCTATCCCTTCGGCGACGCGCACTCCTACGGGAGCATGGCGGGCACCGCGCTGAATGCGCCCGTGGTCGGCATGGCGGCCACGCCGTCGGGACAGGGCTACTGGCTCGTGGCCTCCGACGGCGGCATCTTCAGCTTCGGGAACGCCTCATTCTTCGGGTCGACGGGTGGTCTGCGTCTCAACGCCCCCATCGTGGGCATGGCCGCCACGCCGACCGGGCGCGGGTACTGGTTGGTGGCCGCCGACGGCGGCATCTTCAGCTACGGCGACGCGTCGTTCTTCGGGTCGACGGGTGGCCTGCGTCTCAACGCCCCGGTGGTGGGCATGGCGGCTACACCCTCGGGGCACGGCTACTGGTTGGTGGCTTCCGACGGCGGGATCTTCAGCTACGGCGACGCGTCGTTCCACGGGTCGACTGGCTCCATTCATCTCAACCGGCCGATGGTCGGCATGACGGCCACACCCTCGGGCGACGGCTACTGGCTCGTCGCCGCCGACGGTGGCATCTTCAGCTACGGCGACGCATCGTTCTTTGGTTCGACCGGCTCCATTCAGCTCAACGAGCCCATCGACGGCATGGCCGCGGGGCCCGGCGGCGGCGGGTACTGGCTCGTGGCGGCCGATGGTGGCATCTTCAATTTCGGCTCCGCCGCGTTCGACGGGTCGGCCACCGCCGACATCAACCCGCTCCTGGTCGACCAGCTGGCCTCGACCGGTGGCGCGCAACAAGTCCTGATCGCCGACGCGCCCAGCGCCGCCAGCACGACGGCGACGCTGACGGCCTACGAGAACGACGGTGTCGGGTGGTACCAGGTCTTCGGCCCCATGCCAGCCGTCGACGGCGCCAACGGCTGGCTGCCCGGGCCGAGCCGGAGCGAAGGCGACGACACCACCCCGGAAGGCATGTACGCCATCGGCTCGATGATGTACGGAACGGACGCCGACCCCGGCACCCAGTTCCCCTACCACCAGCTGGTCTGCGGCGATTGGTGGGACGAGGACTCCGCCAGCCCGACCTACAACACCTTTCAGCACGTGGCTTGCGGGACCACGCCGCCCTTCGCCCGCGACTCCGAAGCTCTGTGGACCGAGGGAAACGCCTACCCGTCCATGGCGGTGATCAACTACAACACGCCTCCGGCCGGGCCCCTCGGGTCGGGCATCTTCCTGCATGCCGACACCGGGTCCCCGACCCAGGGGTGCGTCTCCCTGCCGCTGAACGATCTCGATGCCGTGTTGGACTGGCTGAACCCGGCGCTGCATCCGGTCATCGTCATGGGCCCGGACTCGGTCATCCGCTCGTTCTGAACGGGCGTGGCGGGGCGGCTGGGATCACCGGCTGACGTCCGCCGCCGCCTCCCCTGCCACCTCGACCACTTGGGCCAGGACGGCCTCGTCGTGGGCCATTCCCGGGAACATGACCTCGTAAGCACCGGGCGCCAACGCGACCCCGCGGCGGAGCATGGCGTGGAAGAAGCGCGCGTACGTGTCCCCCGACGCCAGCGCCCGCGCTCCCTCGTAGTCCAGGGGTGCGGCGATCGGTCCCGCGTCGCCCGGCGCCACGAAGAGCCCGACCAGCGGGCCCACGACCGGTGCCACGACCGCCAATCCCCCGGCGGCCACCGCCGCTTCGAGGTCCTTGGCGAACAGCGCGACCCGCGACGCCAGGGCCTCGTAGTCGGCCGGCCCCACCTCGCCCAGCACCGCCAGGCCCGCCGCCGTGGCCACCGGGTTGCCCGACAAGGTGCCGGCTTGATACACGGGGCCGCCCGGCGCCAGCTCCGCCATGACGTCGCGGCGTCCCCCGAAGGCACCGACCGGTAGGCCGCCGCCGATCACCTTGCCGAAGCACCACAGGTCGGGCGTCACCCCGGACCAGCCGGTAGCGCCCGCCGGCCCGAGCCGAAAGCCGGTGATCACCTCGTCGAAAATGAGGAGCGCCCCGCTGGCGGCACAGGCGGCGCGGAGGGCCTCGAGAAACCCGGGCTCGGGCGCCACCAGGTTCATGTTGGCGGCCACAGGCTCGACGATCACGCAGGCCACGCGCTCGTCGATCTCGGGCACCACGTTGTAGGGAACGACTTCGGTGTCGGCCACGGCGCCGGCCGAGACGCCGGCCGAGCCCGGAAGTCCGAGCATGGCCACACCACTCCCCCCGCCGGCCAGCAAGCCGTCGGAGTGGCCGTGGTAGCAGCCTTCGAACTTGATCACCCGGTCACGACCCGTCGCGCCGCGCGCCAGGCGCACGGCGCTCATGGCGGCCTCGGTGCCGGACGAGACGAGTCGCACCTGCTCGCAGCCGGGCACCCGGGCGCAGATCGCCTCAGCCAGCAGCACCTCGCCCGGTGTCGGCGCGCCGAACGTCGTCCCCCGCGCCGCCGCTCCCGTCACCGCCGCAGTGACGACGGGGTGCGCGTGCCCGAGCAACACGGCGCCGTAGGACTGGACCATGTCGAGGTAGCGGTTCCCCTCGGCGTCGACCACGAAGGCGCCGTTACCGGACACGACGGTGTACGGCGTCCCCCCGATCGAGGCGAAGGAGCGGACGGGGGAGTCAACACCGCCGGGGATCACACGCCGGGCCCGTTCGAACCACTCGGCGTTGGACGCCGGCGCCGCCTCAGCCACCGAGCACCTCGGCCACCTCTGCGGCGAAGTAGGTCAGGATGAAATCGGCTCCCGCCCGCTTGAGGACGGTCAGCTGTTCGAGCGCGACGGCGTCACCGTCGATCCAACCCGCTGCCGCCGCCGCCTTGACCATCGCGAACTCGCCGCTCACGTGGTAGGCGGCCAGGGGTACCGGGACGTCCGCCCGGATGGTGGCCAGCACGTCCAGCGACGTCAGGGCGGGCTTGACCATGATCATGTCGGCGCCCTCAGCCAGGTCCTGCTGAATTTCGGCGAGCGCCTCGCGCCCGTTGCGCGGATCCTGCTGGTAGGCGCGCCGGTCGCCGCCCCCGGCGATGGTGACGTCGACCGCGTCCCGGAAGGGGCCGTAGAGGGCGGACGCGTATTTCGACGCGTAGGCCAGGATGGCGACGCCGTCGTGCCCGCCGTCGTCGAGCGCAGCGCGGATGGCGGCCACCTGGCCGTCCATCATGCCGCTGGGCGCCACCACGTCGGCACCGGCCTCCGCCTGGGCCCCGGCGATGCGCCGGTAGAGCTCGAGCGTCGGATCGTTCAGCACCTCGCCCGTGGGGCCGAGGACCCCGCAGTGGCCGTGGTCGGTGTACTCGTCGAGGCAGAGGTCGGCCATGAGGACGAGCTCGTCTCCCACCGCGTCGCGGACGGCGCGCAGCGCGACCTGCACCACTCCCTGCGGATCCCAGGCGCCGCTGCCTTGCGCGTCCTTGCGCGCCGGCACGCCGAACAAAATGAGGCCCGGCACGCCCAGTGACACGAGGCGCTTGGCCTCGACTACCAGCGAGTCCAACGAGTGCTGCACCTGGCCGGGCATGGAGCCGATCGGGACGGGCTCCGCCGTGCCTTCCCGCACGAAGAGCGGGGCGACCAGGTCGTCCGGACCGAGACGAGCCTCGGCCACCAAGCGCCGCAAAGCCGGCGTGCGGCGCAGCCGCCGCAGCCGCCGTACCGGGAAGCCACCCGCAGCGGTTGTCGACGTCGCTCCGACCATCCGCCCAGCCTACGAGCCGTCGTCACCGCCGGCGCCCAGAACGTCGATCAGCTCGTCGACGATGCCCTGGGCCGACGCATCCCGGGCCTCGCGCACACCGTCGAGCCCGGCCGCCCGGGCCGCCGCCGCCGTCGTCGCTCCGATACATACGACGTGGGCGGGCGGGGTGAGCGGCCGGTCCGCCGCTGTCCGCAGCGCCAGGAACGCCTGCACCGCCGAAGGAGCGGTGAACGTGAGGGCATCGGCGGCCGCGACCCGGTCCAGCAATGCCGGTTCGGGGACGCGGCGCGCCACGGTACGGTACGCCTCGACGCGCCGGACGTCCCAGCCCTTCCCGGCGAGCCCCTCGCCGATGGTCCCGGGCGCGAGGTCGGCGGCGGGGAACAGCACGCGGCGCGCGCTGCTCGGCACCGCATCCGGAAACGCCTCGACGAGGCCGCGCGCGCTGTGATCGGCCGGCACCAGGTCCGGCTCGACGCCGGCGCGCCGGAACGCGTCGGCCGTGGCCGGCCCGACGGCGGCCACCAGCACGGAGCCGAGGGCGCGTGCGTCGCGCAACGCGCCCACGAAACGGTCCACCGCTGTCACCGAGGTCAACACCAACCAGGCGTTGTCGCCCACGTCCGCCGCGGCGGCCCGCAGCGCGGCGCCGCCGTCCGCGGGGTCGACCTGACGGGTCAGCGGCACCTCGAGCGCCGTGGCGCCGGCCCGCTCGAGCGCGTCCACCAGGTCCCGGGCACGCTGGCCGCCGCGCGTCACCACCACGGTGCGCCCGGCCAACGGTGCCCCGGCGTCGGCACCCGCCTCGTGCAGGTCGAGTGCGGCCACGGGTCCCACGACGATGACGGCCGGATGGCCCAGATCGACATCGGCCAGGCCGGCCAACGTCGTGCGCGCCACGCGCTGGAAGGCCGTCGTCCCCTGTGCGATCACCGCGACCGGCGTCTCGGGGGCGCGGCCTCCCTGCACCAGCGCAGCGGCGATGGCCGCCCGCGTCGCCATGCCCATGAGGATGACGAGGGTCCCGCCGACCCGGGCCAGGGCCTCCCAGTCGTGCGCGCCGGTGCCGTCCGGTTCGCCCACCCGGCCCGTCACGACGGTGACCGATGCCGCGACGCCGCGCTGGGTGACCGGAATGCCGACGACGGCGGGCACGCCGAAGGCGGACGTCACCCCGGGGACGACCTCCCAGGCGACGCCGGCCCGCGCCAGCGCCGCCGCCTCCTCACCGCCGCGGCCGAAGAGGAACGGGTCGCCACCCTTGAGACGGACCACGACGGCTGACGCCCGGCCGTGCTCGACCAGCATCCGCGCGATCTCCTCCTGCCGATCCGATCCTCCCGCCGCCGTGTCGGGATCCTTGCCGACGTCGATGACCACGGCCGAAGAGGGCGCCAGGTCGAGGACGCCCGGACCGACCAGGCGATCGTGCAGGACGACGTCGGCGCGGGCCAACAACGCGGCGCCGCGCTGGGTCAGGAGCCCGGGATCGCCCGGGCCGGCGCCCACCAGGTAGACCGTCACGGCGTGGGGTCCACCAACCCCTCGAAGCCGTCGATGGCCGCGCCGCCGCCTTCGAGCAGGGCGCGTGCCACGGCGGCGCCCGCCGCTTCAGGGTCGTCTCCGCGCCGGGTCAGACGGATCACCGTGTGCCCGTCCCCGCTGGCGAGCAGGCCGGACACCCGGAGCCCCGGGCCGGTCGCGTCGGGCTCGGCGAAGGCGCCGACCGGCAGCACGCAGCTCCCGCCCAGCGTCGCCAGGACGGCGCGCTCGGCGCGGAGGGCGCGCCGACTCGGCTCGTGGTCGAGAGCGGCGAGCAGCTCCCGCGTGCGGACGTCGTCCGCCCGGCACTGCACCGCGATGGCGCCCTGCCCCGCCTGCGGCAGCACATCGACGGGGTCGAGTATGTCGCGCACCTTGTCCAGCCAACCCAGGCGCTCCATGGCGGCCGCGGCGACGACGACGGCCGAGACCTCGCCCGACTCCCCCACGGCGACGCGGCGGGCCATGTTCCCCCGCAGGTCGGTGAACACGAGATCGGGGCGTAATGCCGCCAGTTGCGCCCGTCGGCGCGCCGAACCGGTCGCCACCAGCCCGCCCGCCGGCAGTCCGGCCAGGGTGGCGCCCACCAGTCCGTCTCGCGGGTCGGCCCGCTGCGGCACGGCGCCCAGCACGAGCGCAGCCGGCATCACGGAGGGCATGTCCTTGGCCGAGTGCACCGCGGCCTCGGCCCGCCCCTCGGCCACGGCGGCCTCGACCTCGGTGACGAACACGCCCTGGCCCCCGATCTGGTCGAGCGGCGACGTCGCGTCACGATCACCCTGGGTCCGCACGACGAGCGGTTCGACCTCGAGATCGGGGTAAGCCTGGCGCAGGAGCTCGGAAACCAGCCCGGTCTGGCGCAGGGCCAGCGGCGAGCCGCGGGTGGCCAGGCGGAGGGTTGGCATGGTCCGACTATCCCATGGCCGCGACTACAGGTCGAAGAGGATGCGCAGCGCCTCGACCAGCCGTTCGCCCCGGGGTGTCCCCGCCGTCTCCTTCAAGAGCACGGTCGGCTCGTGCAGCATCTTGGCCAGGGCGGCCCGCGTGGCGGCATCCACGTGGTCCCACTCCTCCTCGCTCAGGTCGGCCAGCTGCGCCCGGTGCCGCTCCAGCTCGGCCACGCGCAGCGTCTCGAGGTGGGAGCGCAGCGACGCGATAACCGGGGCGGCGCCGCGCTGGCGGCTGGCGCTGCGGTAGCGGTCGACCTCGCCCGCGACGATGGCCCGGGCGGCCACCGACTCCTCCTGGCGATCGCCCAGGGCGCGGGCCACCGAGACGCTCAAGGTGTCCATGTCGAGCAGCGTGACGCCGTCGAGTCCGGCCACCGAGGCCTCGACGTTGCGCGGCACCCCGAGGTCTATGACGAGCAGCGGGCCGGCCACGCCGGCGAAATCCGCCGCGTGCAACACGTGGGACTCGGCGGCGACGGCCGTCAGGACGACATCAGCGTCGGCCAGCTCGCCGGCCACGTGCTCCAGCGGCGCCGCCCGCATGTCGAACGGTCCCGCGGCTTGGCGGACCAGCTCTCGCGCCCGGGCGCCGGAGCGGTTCACCACCACGACCCGCTGCGGTGCATCACCGGGCGCGATGTCCGACAGGGCGCGGCACACACCGAGACCCATGTCGCCCGCGCCGACGACGACGACGCGGGCGCCGCGCAGGCCGGACTGGTCCTCGCCGCGGGCCACCGTCACGGCCGCGTAAGCGAACGACGTGGTGCCCTTGCTGATGCCTGTCTCGGTGCGCACCCGCTTCCCCGTCTGCAAGGCGTGGCGGAAGAGCGCATTGAGGACGGGCCCCGATGTCCCCTCCTCCTGTGCCCGCTCGAAAGCCCGGCGCACCTGCCCGACGACCTCTGTCTCGCCGGTGACGACGGACTCGAGCCCCGAGGTCACCGAGAACAGGTGGGAGGTGACGTCGTCGTCGAAGCGGAGCGTGGCGTGGGCGGACAGCTCCTCCACCGAGCGGTGCGAGTGCGCGGCGAGGACGTCGTAGATCTCCGCCACGGCGTCGTGGAACCGATCGACCACCGCGTACACCTCGGTGCGCAGGCAGGTGGAGAGCACGATGGACTCCTCGACGTTGCGGCGGTGGCTCAGCGCGCTGAGCATCTTGTGCAGGTCGGCATCGGAGACGGCCGCCGCCTCGAGCAGCGGCAGCGGGGCCTGCGTGTGCTGGAGCCCTATGACGACGACGGACACGCTGTTCCTTCCTTGGTCGGCTCACAAGTGTGCCGGTCCCGGTGTACAGCCTGCCAGTCGCCGGCCGACCTTCGGGCCGTCAGGCCAGCTCCGGACCTTGCGAGAGCCCTACCGAGCGCATCAGGGGTGCACGCCCCCGCTCCGCGCCGGCCTCGTCGTCGCGGACCCGGTAGAAGCCCAGGACCTGCAGCTCAATGGACAGGTCCACGTAGCGGAGATGGACGGCGGGCGGGACGGTGAGGACGCGGGGCGCGAAATTGAGCAGCGAGGTGACCCCGGCCCGCACGAGCAGGTCGGCCACCCCCTGGGCGGCCCAGCCGGGCGTCGTGATCACCCCGATGTCGGGGCGCTCAGGGGCCCGCAACGACGCGATCTCGTCCATGTGGCGCACCCGCATGCCCCGGATCTCCTCGCCGACCACGGCCGGATCGACATCGAAGAGCGAGGTGACCTGACACCCACGCGAGGCGAACCCGGCCGAGTTGGTCAGGGCCCGCCCCAGGTTGCCGATGCCCACCATGGCCACCGACCAGTTCTCGTCGACACCGAGGGCGCGGTCGATCTGGGCGATCAGGAACTCGGGGTCGTAGCCCGAACCCCGCGTGCCGAACGAGCCCAGCAGCGACAGGTCCTTGCGCACCTTGGACGCGTTGACGCGCGCCAGCTCGGCCAGCTGTTCCGAGGACACCGTCCGGGAGCCGCCGCGGACCAGCTCGGCCAGGATGCGCTGGTAGATGGGGAGCCGCAGCACGGTCGCCTCGGGGATCCGCCGGCGGGCGGACAGGTCGGAACTCCGCGGCTCGTCGTTCACTCCGTCGGATGGTACCGAGGGCACTCCCGGCGACACCAAACCGCAAGGCGGGACCGCCTCACCAGGCCAGGACGAGCAACTCCCCTGCCGCCACGTTGAGCCAACGCGCCGCCGACGCCTCGCCGGCCACCACGGCGAGATGGCCGTTGGCATCGACGAGCAGGCCGTACTCCCCTTGCTGCAATTGGCCGAACGCGTCGACGCAGCGCAGCTGCGTGCTTTCGGGCACGAGCGAGAGCGGCAACCCGTCGGGATCCTGGCGGCCCGACTCCACCCCGGCGGCCAATTCGACCCGCCCGGTCAACGGGATGCCGGCGACCCGGGCGTCGGCCACCGTCGCCGCCAGTTGCAGGTTGCCGTAGCGGTCGACCCAGGTGACCTCGGTGCGCAGGCAGGAGCGTCCGTCGTGCAGGCGACCCTCCTCGACCACCCCGCCGACCAGGCGGACCAGCGACGCCGGGTCGATGGGCTCGCCGAGCTGCTCGAGCGTGGCGCCGGTGCAGAGTGCGGCGGCGGCCGGCGCGAACAGATCACGCCCGTCGAAGGTGGAGCCCCGGTCGGGCGGTGCCGACGGGCGCGCCAGCTCCACCACGCGGGCGACCGGGGCCTCTGCCGCCGCCTCGGCCGCGGCCACGAGCAGCCCGTTGTCAGGCCCGACGAACGACAAGGTCGCCCCCGAGGACAGCAGCACCTGCAGGCCGATGCCCCGGCGCGCCGTGCCGACCCCGGGGTCGACCACGCCGAGCACGACGCCGGGACCCAGGTACGGCACGGCGCGGACCAGGGTGTGGCTCCCCGCCCGGACGTCGAAAGGCGGAATGTGGTGGGTCAGATCGATCACGGTCGTCCCCGGTGCCCGTGCCGCGATGACCGCGTGGACCACGCCGGCGAACTCGTCCTCGGTGCCGAAGTCGGAGAGGAAGAAGACCGTGGGCGGGGGCTCCCTCGTCATGGCCCTGTGGTCAGCGCTGCAGGTTGCGCGCGCGCTCGGTGGCGGCCGCCACCGCTTCCATGAACGCAGAGCGCACCGCACGCGCCTCGAGGGTCCGGATGCCGGCGGCCGTGGTGCCCGCAGGCGAGGTCACCATGGCGCGCAGGGCCTCGGGGTCGCGGCCCGTCTCCCGCAGCAGCACGGCCGAGCCGAACATCGTCTCCACCACGAGCGTCCGGCTCACGTCGCGGTCCAGCCCCATCTGCACGCCGGCCTCCATGAGCGCCTCGGCCATCAGGAAGAAGTACGCCGGTCCCGACCCCGAAAGCCCGGTCACCGCGTCGAGCAGGCGCTCGGGCAGCCGCACCACCGTCCCGACGGCCGACAGTACATCCTCGGCCCAGGCCAGATCCTGCGACGTGGCGAAGGAGCCGCCCGACATCGCCGTCACGCCGGCACCGACCAGCGCGGGGGTGTTCGGCATCGCCCGCACCACGACGGGCTCGCCGCCCAGCGCGGCCTCGAGGCGGCCACTGGGCACGCCGGCGACGATCGATAGCACCCGCCGCACGCCGGCCACGCCGAGGGTGCGGCAGGCCCCTTCCGCGGCGTCGGGCTTCACCGCCAGCACGGCCCCGGCGATCCGCTCGCCGCCCTCCTCCAGCACGCCGGCGTCCGGGGCGGCCAGGACGCGCAATCCCGGGAAGTCCTCGGTCAGCTCGTGGCGGCGCTCGGCGGCAGGCTCCACGACGGCGATGTCCGCCACCTCGGCCCACCCCGAGCGCAGCAACCCCCCGAGGATGGCGCCTCCCATCTTTCCGCCGCCGACGATGAGCAGGTTGGCCACGGACGCGACGTTACCGACCGCCGGCCTCTGGTGTCAGCGGCGATCGTGTCGGCGGTAATGGTGTCAGCGGCGGGGCCGGCGGCGGTAGGTGGAGGGATGAGCCAGCGTCATGGCCGTCGGGAAGTGATCGTCGGTGTAGACGACCGACGCCCCGGCGATGCGGTCCAGCTCGTCGTCGTCGATGAGGCGGGCCGGCACCCGGCCCACCAGGTACACGGCGTCCTCGGGCCCGAGGGCGAACCACATGCCGAAGAGCTGGTTGTTGCGCCGGAGGAGGTAGGTGAACACCTCTTCCTTGTGTTCCTCCGGTACGGGCATGAACTGCGCCTCGTGCCACAGCGTGCGCTGCTTGAGCGTGAGCCACACCGTGATGAAGTCCTTCTCCTCGCCCTTGAAGCGGAGATACCACTGGAACGACGCTGTGCGGTCGGTCACCTCCTGGCGCTCGGCCGCCACCAGAGGGCCGTCCGCCGCCAGCTCACGCGCGGCCCAGGAGTCGATCGTGGCCACTGCGGCCGCCATCTCCTCGTCGTCGGGAAGGTCGACGATCGGCATGGTTCGGGCGACGGGCTCGGCGCGGTGCGCTGGGCTCGAGGGGCTCAGCTGCACTCGACGAGGCGGCCGGCAGCCAACTCGTCGTGCAGCTCTACCAACGTGCGGGCCGCGGCGCGCCAGGTGTATTGGCGAGCCCGCAGCACCGATGCGGTGGAGAGCCGCTCGGCCGCCAGCGGCTCGTCGAAGGTCCGGCGCACGGCGTCGGCGTAGGCCGCGGGGTCTCGGTCTTCAACCAGGTAGCCGGTGTGCCCATGGTCGACCAGCGTGGTGAGCCCGCCGACGGCCGAGGCGACAACTGGGGTCCCGCAGGCAGCGGCCTCCAGCGCCACCAAGCCGAACGACTCCGAGCGGCTGGGCACGATGCAGACGTCGGCCGCGCGGTAGTACGACGAGAGCAGCTCGTGCGGCTGGGGCGCCACGAAGTGCACGTGCTCGCGCACGCCGCGGGCGTCGGCCACGTCGTGCAGGCTCTGCAGCGACTTGTCGCCGTGCGGGCCGCTGGGGCCGCCGACCACCACGAGGCGGTAGGCCTCCTCGCCGCCCGCACGCAGCTCGGCCAGAATCTCGATGGCCACGTCGGCACACTTGAGCGGCTGGATCCTCCCGACGAAGAGGAGGAGCCGCCCATCCACCGGCAGACCGAGGGCGCGGCGGGCTTGCGGCCGGTGGCCCGGACCGAAGAAGGCATGATCCACGCCGGGCGGCACGATGCGGATGCGCCCGGGGTCGCCGCCGTAGAGGGAGGCGATCTGGTCGGCCTCGACGGTGCAGGAAGCCAGGACGGCGTCGGAGCAGTCGATGATGGACGCCTCGGCCTCGGCCCGGCGGTGGGGCATGTCGGCCTCGACCTCCTCGGGCATCGACTCCGCCTTGACGCGGTCGAGGGTGTGGAACGTGCACACCAGCGGCAGGTTCAGCTCGTGCTTAATCACGTGGCCCGAGAGCCCCGACAGCCAGTAGTTGGCGTGCACCGAGGTGTAGGGCAGCTCGCCGGCCTGCGGCGCAGCGGCCATACGCTCGAGCACTGCCGCCGTGAACTCGTCGACCACGGCGGGCAGGGACTCCTTGGGCAGGACCTCGAGCGGCCCGGCCGGGACGTGGTGGACGCGCAAGCCGGGCTCGACCTCGACCACGGCCGGCAAATCGGGCGACCAAGCCCGGGTGAACACGTCGCACGCGACGTCCGAGCGGGCCAGGGCGGAGGTCAGCTCCCGCACGTAGACGTTCATACCGCCACCGTCCCCCGTGCCGGGCTGGGCCAAGGGGGATGTGTGGAGAGAGAGGACGGCGAGGCGGCGCATGGCGGTCCGAGCCTATCGGCGGCCGGGAATACCGCTCCGGCCAGGCCTCCAAGGTGCCGGGGTCAAGGTGCCGGGGTCAAGGTGCCGGGGTCAAGGTGCCCGGGGTCAAGGTGCCGGGGTCACGGGAAGGTGACAGGCTCGGCGTCGGGCAAGGACGCTTCCGTCGGGGGGACGGGGTCGTCCGTCGGGACGGGGGCGCCCGGGACCGGCTCGCCGCGATCGTCCTCGTGGTCGCGGCGGAAGGAGAGGTAGATCCGCACGAGAGCCTGCTTCTGCTCCTCACTGATCGACTGGTCGGCCATGATGGCCCTGGTCAGGTCGGGCGACCCCGAAGGGGGTTCGAGGATGCCCGCCTGCACGTAGAGCGTTTCGGCGGAAATGCGCAGCGCCTTGGCGATCTGCTGGAGGATCTCGGCCGAGGGCCGGCGCAGGCCGCGCTCTATCTGGCTCAGGTACGGGTTGGAGATCCCGGCCAGCTCGGAGAGCCGCCGCAGCGAGAGCCGAGCTGAGCCGCGCTGCTCACGGATGAAGGAACCCAGATCGAGCCAGCGATCTTTGGGGTCCGCGCTCACTCTTGCAAGCGTACCGCCGGACGGGTTCCGCCGGAGTTGGGAGCGACCCCTGGGGGAGCCAGAACGCGGGTCCCCCGGCCCACGGGCGCTCGGTTGTGATTCCGGCCCCTTCGGGTATGGTCGAGCACGCAGCACGCGTCCACGCACGACGACCACCGAGGAGATTCGCCATGGCCGAGTACACCCTCCCAGACTTGCCCTACGACTACGCCGCACTGGAGCCGTACGTCTCGGCCGAGATCATGCAGCTCCACCACGACAAGCACCATGCCGCCTACGTGGCCGGGGCCAACCAGACGCTCGAGAAGCTGGCCGCTGCCCGCGACAAGGACGACTTCGGCGCCATCGTGGGCCTCGAGAAGACCCTCGCCTTCCACATCTCGGGCCACGTGCTGCACTCCATCTTCTGGAACAACCAGAGCCCCGACGGCGGCGACAAGCCCGACGGGGCCCTCGGGTCGGCCATCGACGAGAACTTCGGTTCCTTCGACAAGTTCAAGGCGCAGTTCACCCAGGCCACCTCGACCATTCAAGGCTCGGGTTGGGGCGTGCTGGCCTACGAGCCCCTCGCCGGGCGCCTCATCGTCGAGCAGGTCTACGACCACCAGAGCAGCGTGGGCCAGAGCTCGGTCCCGCTCCTCGTCTTCGACGCCTGGGAGCACGCCTTCTACCTGCAGTACAAGAACGTCAAGGCGGACTTCTTCGCCGCGCTGTGGAATGTCGTCAACTGGCCCGACGTGGCGAGCCGCCTCGACGCCGCCAAGAAGCTGACGATCCCCGGCTGACCCAGGCCAGGCCGGACCGCTCAGGCCCGGGTCAGATGTTGCCCGCACAGACGGCGGGTGGGATCGCGCTCCAAGTCTGCATCGAGGATCGGCTCGCTGCAGACCTCGCACTGCCCGTAGGTGCCGTCGCTCAGTCGATGCAGCGCGCTGTCCACGCCGTCGAGCACGGCGGATGCCCGACTGAGTTCCGATTCGTAGCGTTCCTCCACGAATGAGCAGGGTAGCGCCGGAATCGGGCCTGACCACGACGGAGCGTGAACGGACCGGACTCCCAGGTGGTTTAGGGGTTGCGCCCCCAGGGCAGGGTTAGCGCCACCGGCATGCACGGCCACAATCTTCCGGGGGGAGAGCCCACGGCCCAGATGCGCGACTTCGAGACGCCCAGCTCTGCCGCGGCGCGCTGGTTCCCGGCGGCAACAGCGTCGGTGGGCCAGGCCCGCCGGTTCCTCCTGGAGCACGTGCCGAGCGCCAGCGACAGCGAAGCCGACGCGCTCGTGCTGATGCTGTCCGAACTGGCCACCAATGCGGTGCAACACGCGGCGACCGAGTTCGAGGTGGGCGTGGAGGTGGCGGCCGACGGTTACCACGTGCGGGTCGAGGTCACCGACGGTGCCGCCGCCTTCCCGACGCCCCAGGAGCAGGTGGCCGATGCGCCCCACGGGCGCGGCCTGCACATCGTGCGCACGCTGGCCGACGCCTGGGGCATCGAGCTCCGACGGGGCCGGCCCGGCAAGACGGTCTGGTTCTCTTTTCCACTGGGGGCGGATGACGGCGACGGCTCGTCCGCGGGTCCAGCAGAGCGACCCGCCGTCGGGGATGCGTCCATGGACCGGGCTTCCGGGACGGCACCGGTGATGGTGGTGGCAGCGGCCGACGGGACCGACGGGGCGGACGCCCCGGTGCCGGCGAGTGCGAGCCAGTCGGCCTGGCCCGTTCAAGGAGTGCGAGTGGTGCTCGACGGGTTGCGCGACGCGGTGGTGGCGACCGACGACCAGGGCGTCATCCGCTACGTCAACGTTTCGGCCGAGGACCTCCTGGGCTGGCCCCGGGGCTCATTGGTCGGGCGCACCGTCTTCGACCTGGTGCCCGATTCGCTGACCGCCACGGTGGGCGAGGACTACGGGGAGTTCGTGCGCTCGCAGGCCGCCGATCTCGTGGGGCGCCGGCTCGATGCCGACATCAGGCGGGCCGACGGGACCGATGTCCGCACCGAATTGGTCATCAGTATCTTCGACCATCCGCTGGCCGGCCCGGTGGTCGTGGGCATCCTCCGCCCGCGCGACGACAAGAAGCTCCAACGCTGGTCGGAACTGACGAGCGAACTGCTCGAGATCCTCGCCGACGCGCCGATCGACGAGCCGCCGCCGGAGCGGTTGCTCTCCACGCTCGGCCGCCGCCTCGACTGGGACGTGACCACGCTGTGGACGGTCTCGGCCAACCGCGAGTTGAGCTGTCGGCACGTGTGGACGCGCACGCCCACGGTCGCTCCCGCCTTCGCGCTCGAGAAGGCCGGCGACCCGACCAGCGGGAGCACCGGTCTTCCCCAATGGGTCATGGAGCACGGCGAGCCCCTGTGGGTGCCGGACCTGATGACCGACGGGCGCTTCGTGACGGACTCGCTGATGGAGGACGGCCTGCAGAGCGCCTACGCCTTCCCCGTCCGCTACCACGGCGCGTGCGTCGGGATCGTCAAGATGCTGAGCCGTCACCCACGTGAGCGCGACCCCTCGGTGGTCGAGCTCACAGATGCGGTCGGTGGCCACCTCGGAGAGCTGCTGCACGCCTCGGCGCAGGCGACCGAGCGCCAGCAGCTGGTCGAGGAGCTCCTCGAAGCCCGGCGCCACAACGAGTTCCTGCTGCTGGCCACCCAGGTGCTCTCCGAGGTCGTCGACTACCGCGACATGGTCGAGCGCCTCGCCCGGGTCTCGGTCCCCGTGATGGCGGATCTGTGCCTGATCGACATCGAGGACGAGGACGGCCAGATGCGGCGGATGGCGGCGTGGCACGCCGATCCCGACAAGCAGGCGCTGACTGAGGAGCTCCGCACCTCGTACGCGCCCGACCCGGCCGGCGTCCATCCGAGCATCGAGGTCATGCGCCACGGCCGTTCGATGTGGAGCGCCGACATGGACGACGACTTCCTCCGCAGCACCAGCCGTGACGAGCGGCACTACGAGATTTTGAAGACGCTCGGCTTCACCTCGTACGTCACAGTGCCACTCCGCCTGCGCGACCAGCAGGTCCTCGGCACGGTGACCCTGGTCTCCGCCGGCTCAGGCCGCCGCTTCTCCGAGAAGGACCTCGGGCTGGCCGAGCAACTGGCCGAACAGGTCAGCTCGGTCGTGATCCGCGCCCGCGCCTATGACCGCGAGCGCAGGATCTCGCACGAGCTGCAGCGGCATCTGCTGCCCGATGCCATCCCTCAGATCGTCGGGTGGGACGTGGCGGCCCGCTACCGGCCGGCCGCGGTGGGCGTCGAGGTGGGCGGCGACTGGTACGACGTCGTGCCGATCAGCGAGCACCTCGTCGCCCTCGTCGTCGGCGACGTGGAGGGCCACGACCTCGGGGCGGCGCGGATCATGAGCCGGTTGCGCCACACCCTCGGACTCCTGCTTCTGGAAGAGCGGGCGCCGGGCAAGGCCCTGCAGCGCCTGAACCGCGTCTCCCTGGCAGGCGTCGACGGTCGCCTGGCCACCGCGCTCGTCGGCGTGCTCAACACCAAGACCGGGTCGGTCGCGTTGTCCTCCGCCGGCCACCCCTCACCGGTCCGCGTCGAGTCAGGCTCGGCCGTCGAGTTGCCCGTCCCACCCGGGCCGCCCCTGGGCGTCCAGCACTGTCACTACAAGGATCACGAGTTCCAGCTGGACCGGGGCTGCCTGGTGATGTTCACCGACGGGCTGGTGGAGCGGCGCGGCAGTCACCTCGACGAGCGCCTCAGCCTGCTCGAGTCGTCGTTACGCGCCTCGCCCACCAACGAGCCCAGTCTGGTGGCCGACTTCGTGATCGACGCTATGACCTCCGACGCACGGAGCTCCGACGACATCGTCGTGCTCAGCGCACGGCGGCAGGTGCTCGACCCCGCCATCATCTGAGGAACCGGGACCCGGTCCCGGCGTAGGCCGGCGCTTCCCTATTGTGACGGCGTGCAAAGGGAGGAAGCCGTGGCGCCGCTCGTCGGCGCCCACATGCCGGTTCCCTGCCTCGACGGCCAGGAACGCCCCTACCGCGACCTCGACTGCGCTGCCTCGACGCCCGCGCTGCAGTCGGTGGCCGACCGGGTCAACGAGTTCTTGCCCTGGTACTCGAGTGTCCACCGCGGGGCCGGCTACAAGTCACGCCGCGCCACAGCGGCCTACGAGGAGGCCCGCTACAGCGTCCACCGCTTCGCGCGGCGACCCGCCGGTGGTGACGACGTGGTGGTCCTGGTGCGCAACACGACGGAGGCCATCAACCAGCTGGCCTACCGGCTGGAACTCGCGCCCGACGACGTGGTGGCGACCACGGTGGTCGAGCACCATGCCAACCTGCTCCCCTGGGCGCGTGTGGCGACCCGACGCTGGGTGGAGTGCGGTACCAACGGAACCTTCGAGACGGACGACGTGGTCCGGGTGCTCGACGACGGGCGGCGTCCGGCCCTGTTGGCGCTGACGGGTGCTTCGAACGTCACGGGTTGGCTGCCCGCGGTCGAGGAGATCTGCGCCGAGGCGCACGCGCGTGGCGTCCCGGTCCTCCTCGACGCAGCCCAGCTGGCGCCCCACCGTCCCCTGCCGGCGGGACCGGACTTCGTGGCCTTCAGCGGCCACAAGCTGTACGCGCCGTTCGGGGCGGGCGCGCTCATCGGGCCGCGGCGGGTCTTCCAGCGCGGCGATCCCTTTCTCGCCGGCGGCGGCGCCGTCGACCTGGTCGACCTGGACGAGGTGATCTGGACCGATCCGCCCGAGCGCGAGGAGGCCGGCTCACCCAACGTCGTCGGCGCGGTGGCCTTCGGGACGGCCATGGACGAGGTGGAGCGGATCGGCTGGGACGTCGTGGCGGACCACGAGGCCGTGCTGGCGACGCAGCTGTACGACGGGCTGCGGGCCATCGACGGCGTGCATGTGCTCGGACCGTCGTCGGGGCCTGGCCCGCATGACGGACTCGCCGTGGCCACGTTCACCGTGGACGGCATGCACCATGCCCTGGTGGCGGCCCGGCTGAGTGCCGAGTTCGGGATCGGAGTCCGGCACGGCTGCTTCTGCGCCCACCCCTATCTCATCCGACTGCTCGGTGTCGGTCGCGACGGGGTGGACCAGGCACGGGCCGCTGTGCAGCGCGGCGACCGGAGCGCCATTCCCGGCGCGGTCCGGGCCAGCTGCGGCCTCGGCACCGCCGGCGACGACGTGGACGCGCTGCTCGACGCGCTGCGCGCCCTGGCGGCCGGCGAGCCGCCACCCCTGCCCTACCTGCAGGACGACGTCACCGGCGACTTCTGGCCGGAGGGCGATGCCGCCGGGTGGACGGTGACCGACCGACCGGCAGGCGCCGCCTGCGCGCGGGGTTGAGCGTCACCATGCGGCGACGTTGGGCCCTCGTCGTCGCGCTCGCCGCGCTGGTCCCCGCCTTGGCGGCGTGCGCCAACTCCGCGGGCACTGCGGCCGTGGGCGACGTCGCCTGGGTCGCCACGGATGCCTCGGTGACCCTGCCCGGCACCGGCGTGACCCCGGTCGACCTGGCCCGCCGGCACGTCGGGACCGCGGTGTCGGTCGGCAGCCTGCCCTCTGCGCTGGCCTACACGACCGACAACAAAGGCTTGCTGGTCGTGGCCCAGGGCGTCGACTCCCTGCACGAGATCGACACGGCCACCCACCAGGTGCTGCACGACGTCGGGACGGGAGTCGAGCCCGACGCCGTGGCGGTGGCCCCCGGTGGCACCGGCGGCAAGGGCGTGGCGCTCGTGGCGAACCTCGACTCGAACACCGTGACTCCGGTCGACCTCGGGACCTGGCGGGCCGGTACGCCCATTGCGGTGGGGACGGAGCCGGTGGCGATCGCCGTCTCGGTGGCGGCGTCGGGCGCGGCCACCGCGTTCGTCGCCGACTACGGCAGCAACACGGTCACGCCGATCGACGTCGCCACCCTGCAGCCTGGCGCGGCCATTGCAGTTGGACCCGGACCGCAGACGGTCGCCGCCACGCCGGGCGAGGTGCTGGTGGGCAATTTCCGCAACCGGACCCTCACCGCCATCAACCCGGTGACCCTGCAGGCGGGCGGCACCATCGCGCTGCCGCTGAACCCGTCCGGCATCGCGCTGTCGGCGTCGGGAGCG
>Ga0302229_10001143_pt1 | contig 20485 bp, 16 predicted proteins | sample II_Palsa_N1_3_FD_193518 | JGI IMG/M metagenome (GOLD analysis project Ga0302229, IMG submission 193518) | Peat permafrost microbial communities from Stordalen Mire near Abisko, Sweden - II_Palsa_N1_3 | ecosystem: Environmental > Terrestrial > Soil > Palsa > Peat permafrost | place: Sweden... | reverse complement strand
TGATCTTGTGGTAGACGACCTCAGACTCGTACTGAGCGGCCACGCCGGCCACGAGCCTTTGCTTTTCCGCCTCGGGTATGCCGAGCCTGTCGTAGGTGTTCTTGATGTCGGCGGGCAGCTCGTCCCAGCTGGCGGCCTGCTTCTCGGTGGAGCGGACGAAGTACTTGATGTTGTCGAAGTCGATGCCGGACAGATCGGCGCCCCAGGTGGGCAGCGGCTTGCGGCCGTAGTACTTCAGGCCCTTCAGCCGCATGTCGAGCACCCACTCCGGCTCGTTCTTGCGTGCCGAGATGTCCCTGACGACCTCTTCGGACAGGCCGCGACGCGCGGAGGCGCCCGCCACGTCCGAGTCGGCCCAGCCGAACTTGTACGTGCCCAGCCCTTCGAGCTGGTCTTGCGTGGTGGTCGTCATATCAAGAGCCCTCCGGACCCGGAAGTGATGTCAGTAGTCGCACGGCCTTCCCCGGCCGCATCAAAAAATCCCTCTGGTACAACCGCGGCGCTCCCCTTGGCCTTCCCTGTATTTGTCATGTCCGGCCCGGTGACGTGCGTCGTGCCGGTGACGTGCGTCGTGCAGATGCCGTCGCCGTGCGCGATAGTAGCCAGCCGCTGCACCGGCGTGCCGAGCAGCCTGCCAAAGGCCTCGGTCTCCGCCTCGCACAGCTGCGGGAACTCGGCCGCCACATGCGCGACCGGGCAGTGATGCTGGCATAGCTGCTCTCCGCCCGCGCCTCCTATAGCCGGCGCCGGGCCCGCCGACGCGGCGTAGCCGTCGGCGGACAGCGCCTCGGCCAGCGCCTGCACCCGGGCAGCGAGGTCTCCCTGGGCCACCGCCGGAGCGTACCGGCGCTCCAGGTCAGCGAGCTGCCTGCGGGCGAACTCGGCGATAGCGTCAGGACCGGCCGCCTCGGCCAGAAACCGGAGTGCGTTGGTGGCCAGGTCGTCATAGGCGTGCTCGAACGCGCTGCGGCCGGCATCGGTGATGACGAAGACCTTGGCCGGACGGCCGCGCCCGCGGTTTCCGTAGGTCCGGGCGGTCCTGGTCTCGATCAGGCCCTCGGCGATGAGGTTGTCCAGGTGACGCCGGATCGCGGCGGGCGTGAGCCCGAGCCTGCTGCCGAGCGTGGCGGCAGTGGACGGCCCGAGTTCCAGGATCAGCCGGGCGACTTGTCCCCGGGTGGGGGCGCCGCTTACCGACTGGACGTTTTTCACAACATCATTGTGCCGTAAATAACCCGGCCAGCGCAAACTTTTCACAACGCCGACGTAACTTAAATCACTCCCGGGCGGTTCAAGCCCGGCGGTTCAAGCCCGGCGGTTCAAGCCCGGCGGTTCAAGCCCGGCGGTTCAGCCGGGCGGCAGGCCGAGCACGCGCTCAGCGTTGCCGCCTGCGATCTTGGCCTTGTCCTGCGGGCTGAGCGGCAGCGTGTCGAGCAGGGCACGGCCCGCGGCATTGGGGCCGAACGGGTAGTCGACACTGAACAGCACCCGGTCCACCCCGAGTACCTGCACGGTGCACATCACCGGCGGGATGCTGAACAGCCCGCTCGTGGTCACCCACACATTGCGTTCGAAGTACCCGGACGGGGCCATCGCCAGGTGGTCCAGGCGCAGCATCGCATCGACCCGGGCGAGCATGAACGGCAGCATCTCGCCGCAGTGCCCGATGATCAGGCGGAGACCCGGGTGCCGGTCGAAGACGCCGGTGGCGATCATCCGCAGCACATGCAGGCCGGCCTCGGCGTGCCAGCCCCAGGCACCGGTGGCCAGCCGGCCCGCCACGGCCGCCGGCAGCCCGCTATACAGCGCGTGGCGCAAGGCCGCCGAAGGCGGCGCGGGGTGCAGGTACAGCGGCACGTCGAGCCGCTCAAAACGCTCAAGCAGCGGGGCGAACCCGGCGTCGTCGAGGAATACCCCGTTGGAGCCCAGGGTGCTGTTGACCAAGGCGCCGATCAGGCCCAGCTCACCGGTGGCCCGTTCGAGCTCATCGGCCGCGGCACGCGGGTCCGCGGTGGGCAAGGTGGCGAAGCCGGCGAACCTATCCGGATGCGCCTTGACCGCCTCGGCCAGCCGGTCATTGGCTTCGCGGGAGCGGGCCACCCCCTCGGCAGCCTCGAGCCCTTGCGCCGCGGGCGCCACGTGCGAGATGACCTGGAAGTCGATGCCGTTGGCGTCCATATCGGCCAGCCGCAACTGACCAAGATCCTCTAGCTGATCCCCGAGCCCGGCCCCGAACATCGCAAGCGCACCCGTGCCGGTTTGCCCGGCGAGTTCGGGTGTCCAGAAGTGCTCTTCGAGCGCAATCGTCCGCATCCCGCCATTGTGCCGCCTCGAAACCTAGGCGGTGATGCCGACGGTGATCCCGTCGACGCCGCTGGGGTGGTCGGCTGGGCCGCGGACCAGGGTGCGGGCGCGGGCGGCGATCCGGAGCGGCTCGGCGATCTGCTCAAGGAGCGCCTCGGCGTCAGGGGTGTGCGCCTGCACAATCAGCTCGCTGAGCCGGGCCGAGTTGCCGAGCCGCAGGCCGCTGCGCAGCACCCGGGTGGCGTCCAGGATGACCGCGAGCTGGTCAACCGCCGAACGGTCACCGCGCCAGCGCTCATCGGGGACCGGCCAGCGGGTCAGGTGCAGCGAGACTTCGCCCTCGTGATAGCGGTAAAACTGCTGGTACATGTGTTCGGTCACGAAGGGCGCGAAGGGCGCGAACAGCCCGAGCAGCACCCGGTAGGACTCCCAGAGCGTCCAGCGAGCGCTAGCCCGATCCGGACTATCCAGATCCGGGCTGTCCGGGAAGCTCCCGCCCAGCCGGTCCTTGATCATCTCGATGTAGCGGTCGCAGTAGATCGCCCAGAACATCCGGGAGGCGGACTGATGGGCCTGCGTGTAGTCGTGGGCCTCGAACGCCGCCGTGGCCTGGTTCACGGCCTCGGCCAGGTGGATGAGCACCCACCGGTCCACGACGTTCCGCTCTTCCGGCGCGGGCGCGGATCCGGCCGCGGAGACATCGAGGCCGCCGAGATTCAGGGACAGGAACCGGCCGACGTTCCACAGCTTGACCGCGAACTTCCGGCCGGTCCTGATGTCCTTCTCGTTGTAGCGCAGGTCGGTGCCGATGCGGCCCTTGGTGGCCCACAGCCGCAGCGCGTCCGCGCCGTACTTGGCCATCACGTCGTCCGGCACGTACCGGTTGAAGCCGTCGGCACCAGTCGACCGATCCAGGTCGCGCTTGGACAGCTTCTTGCCTTGCTCGCTCAGCCCCCAGCCGGAGATCAGCGCCGTGCGCCACGGCACCCGGCCGAATAGCAGCTCGGACTGGACCACCGAGTAGAACAGCCAGGTCCTGATGATCTCGAACGCCTGCACCCGCATGGACATCGGCGCCAGCGCGGGGTCGGACCCAGAACTCAGCGCCCATCCGTCGTTGATCTGCGGTGTCAGCGACGACGTCATCCAGGTGTCCATGACGTCCGGGTCCGCCTCGAGCGCCGAACCGCAAGACGGGCAGGCCTGCGCCGGCGGCTTGTCCGCCAGCGGGTCCACCGGCAGGTCCTGCAGCCGGGCCAGCACCGGCGTCGCGCAGGCCGTGCAGAACCACACCGGGAACGGCACCCCGTAACGCCGCTGCCTGGTGATATTCCAGTCCCATTTGAGCCCGTCGATCCAGTCCTCGAGCCGCCGCCGCATGTACGGCGGGATCCACTCGAGTTCGGCCGCGCGGGCCCGGAACCGGTCCGCGTGCTCGCGCACGGCGATGAACCACTGCGGCCTGATCTGGAACTCAACCGGGGTCTGGCACCGCTCGTGCACCCCGACGACCTGCCGGACGGGAAGGCTGTCGACCAGCAGCCCCGCCGCGGCGAGCGCCTTGACGATGGCCGACCGCGCCTGCGCCAGCGGCAGCCCGGCGAACTCTCCGGCGAGCGGTCCCAGCCGCCCGTCAGGCTCCACCACCAGACGCAGCGGCAGGTGGTCGCGCCGCCACTTCAGCACGTCCTCGCTGTCGCCGAACGTGCACACCATCATCAGTCCGGTCCCGTACTGCGGATCCACCGATTCGTCGGCGAGCACGGGCACCTCGTAGCCGAACAGCGGCACCCGCGCCCGGGTCTGCCGGTTCTGCGGGGTCAGCCCGCTGTAGCGGGGATCGGCGGGATGGTGGTACAGCGCCACACAGGCCGGCAGCAGCTCGGGCCGGGTCGTAGCGATCAGCAGTGCCTGTCCGTCTGGGCCCCCGAACCTGATCGTGTGCAGCCTGCTCGTCCGCTCCAGATCCTCCACGTCCGCCTGGGCCAGCGAGGTGCGGTCCTCGGTGCACCACAGGATCGGGTCCTGCGTCCGCCGCACGTAACCCGCCTCGTGCAGCCTGATGAAGCTGGTCTGGGCGGTCCGCTGGCAGCGGGCGTCGATGGTCGAGTAGCGCAGAGACCAGTCGAGTGACAGCCCGAGCCGCCGCCACAGGTCCTCGTACCGTTCGGCCGTGCGCCGCGTCTCGGCCAGGCATAGCGCGACGAACTCGGCCCGCGGCATGTCCGCGGCCCGCACGCCGTAGGCCTGCTCCACGTACCGTTCGGTGGGTAGCCCGTTGTCGTCGAACCCGATCGGGTAGAAGACGCGCTCGCCGCGCATCCGCCGGAAGCGGACGATGAAGTCGGGCTGCGAGTAGCTCATGGCGTGTCCGACGTGCAGATGCGCGGCCGATACGTACGGCGGCGGCGTGTCCACGCTGAACACCGGACCCGCCCCGTCCCTGTCGTACCGGTAGATGTCGTGCGACTCCCACAGCGCCCGGGCCGTCGCCTCGACCGCCTGGTGGTCGTACTCGCCGAGTTCCATACGAAGGGAAGGTATCCGCTCGGCCACCGGCTGTTTAATTCTTTTTGCCGAACGGCCGTGGTTTCTCCTTCCGGGAAGCTGATCAGAACCGCGTGGCCCCGGGCCACGTCTTACCAGTTGGCGTTCTGCCCGGGGCGCCCGGCCACAAGCGGGTCCGTTCCTGCGGCATCATGACTAGATGCCAGGGGAAAGAATGCGGGTGACGGAAGACTCAGAAGGAACCGAATCGCCTATGCCCTCCCCCGAGGTCGCCGACCTGCTCGAGGTTGCCATCCCGCCTGACAGCAAGGTCATCGCCGTCAGCGACTTGCACCTGCCCCCGGTCCGGTCGGACGTATCCGGGCGGTCGTGTCAGACGCTGGCGCGGCACCTGGCCGCCGAGAGCGGCGCGGTGACCGTCGTGCTCATCGGAGACGTGGTCGAACTGCTCGGCTTCCCCGAGGCGACGGCCACGGACATCCTGCGCGCCCACGAGGATCTGTGCGCGGCGCTGCTGGCGGTCACCGCCCGCGGCGGACAGGTCATCTACGCCATCGGCAACCACGACGGCGACCTGGCCTGGGACGTCAAGACGGCGGACGCGGTACGGGAGATGACCGGTGCCCGGCTGTGCCTGTCCGCGGACCTGATCCTGGCCGGAGGCCGGAAGGTCCGGGTCGAGCACGGTCACCAGCTCGATCCGTACAACTGCTTCTGCGATGCGCGCAACCCGCTCGACACTCCTATCGGTCACCATGTCGTGCGGGAGGTCATCCCCCGGATCGAGTTCCTGGGCCGCGGCTGGGTCGACGGCGCGCACGAGATGGCCGATCCGACCGACTTCCCCTCCTTCATCGGTTCCCGGCTCGTCTACCGCAAGCTAGGTCGCCGCCTGTGGTGGGTGATCGCGATCCCGCTGGCGATCCTCCTCCTGGTCCGGATACCGGAGTTCACCGCGTTCCGGTCCCGCTACCCGGACACGGACGCGTGGGTGCACCGGGCCGAGATCCTCGGGTACGGCGCGGTGGCCGACCTCCTCGTGCTCGCCGCCGTGATCGGCATCCTGGCCCGGCGGGCCTGGCTGTCGATCAGCGCGCTGGCCCTGGACGAGCGGGGCTACGGGCAGAACCACGCCGCGCGCCAGCGTGCCGTCGACCTGGTCGCGGACGGCTACTACGGGTTCGTCTCCGGGCACACGCACCATCCGGAGCTGGCGGCCACCGCCAACGGCTTCTACGCCAACTCCGGATCGTGCACCTCGGTCGTCGAGGGCATCGGCGGCCGGCCCGGCCTGCCTCCGGCCTACGTGCGCTACCAGCAGATCTGCTGGGTGGAGATCGCCGGGACCCAGGCCGACCTGGTATCGGCCCGGGTCGAGCTGCCCGGCGCGACCCGGATGGAAAGGTTCGCCGCCCACGGCCGCAACCCGTACGCCGACACCCCAGTGCGGGTCGCCACCTGGCCGTCCGGACCCGACTGGCCGCCTCCGGACAAGAAGACTTTCCACAAGAAGCCGTTCCACAAGAAGGGCCTGCCGCAAGATCCCCGGGTGCTGCCCCCGGCCTAGCGCCCCTGGGCCTCCGCGGCCTTGGCTTCTTCGATCGTGAGCTCCGCCGCGGGGTCGGCTTCCAGCCGCTCGTCAGGAATCGGCTTGCCGCTGAGCACGGACCGGCCGTAGGTGCCGTCGTCCAGCCGGTGCAGCGCCCGGTCGATGACGTCCAGCCGGCTGCGCAGGCTCTCCGCGATGGCGTCGTCCATGCCCTGGGCGGTCAGCGGCTGAGCGGCGTCGGAGATGTCTCCTTCCGCGCCGTCCACCTCCGACTCACGGTCATCCTGCCCCGCCGTCTCGGCGCCCTTGAGCAGACCCTGCACGTCGTCACGCTCGGCGCGCAGCAAGGTGCGTGCCCGGTCCTGGTCCATCCGGTGATTCTCCCCTGTCGTTCAGTCCCCGTGGGACGCGTGGCTATCGGAGTGGTCGTGTTCATGGGTGTCCGGCGGGCCGCCCATCATCCGCAGCATAGCGACCCCGCCGGTGCGGACGAATCGAATGATCAACACGGCCGCGAGCGCCGTGGATCGTGGGTCACCTCCCTTATCAGGGAGCTTAAAGGCGTCCTCAGCGGCGGACGGTGAAATACAGATGGGTGGCGAAGGGCGACTCCACGACCTGGGTCCGCTCGAGCTCGATCGCCTGGGTGCCGAGGTGCTCGAACAGCCGCTTGCCCGCGCCAAGCAGCACCGGCGCCAGGTGCAGCCGGAGCTCGTCGACGAGCCGGGCGGCCAGGTACTGCTGGATCACGTCGGCGCCCCCGCCGATACCGACGTCCTTGTCTCCGGCGACGGAGCTGGCCTGCGCCAGAGCGCTTTCGATCCCGTCGGTCACGAAGGTGAACGGTGACTCCGTGCTTACCCACTCCGCTGGTACCGAGTGGGTAAGCACGAAGTACCTCGCGTTCGGCCCGCCGGGCGGGTTACCGCCCCACCCGCCGGTGATATCGAACATCCGCCTGCCGATGATGCCCGCCCCGATCGAGCCCATGGCTTCCCAGAGCACCTTGCGGTCGACGTCGAGCGGGTCGAACCGCCGGCCCTCGTCGTCATAACGCCATGGCCGGCCCATGACCCAGTTGTGCAGGCACTCACCGCCCTCGCCGAGGCCGCGCCCGGGCACGTCATCCGGCCCGGTGATGTACCCGTCCAGCGACATCGTGATATCCGCGACTACCTTGCCCATGTCTCCACCCCTCTGTCCGATCCGGTCTGTCCGATCCGGATCTCTGTCCGATCCGGCGAAGCGCCTGCCAGATGTGACGGCACCGACGACAGAAGCTCATCGGAGGACTACGATCACGAGAAAATCGAATATAAATTCACTGACTAGAATATTAACGTGGTGGATTCGGGCTTAGTGGAGGATTAGGGGTGCCATAGTGCACCAAAAACTCCACGGAACCCGGATCCTCCACGATAATGTGAGGCGGGCGGGACCGGCGGGACACTGCGTGACTACCGAGTCCGGCCCGCGGCCCGCAGCCCGGGCGCGGACCACGGCGCCCCCCGGACACGGTCCCGCAGCCCCGTCACCGGCCACGCATGAACACACCACCCCCAACCGCCACCAACAATGCGTAAGGGGGGCGCTGAATCCTGGCGTCCCGGACGGGCTCACCCCGCCCATCTCGAATTGGCTCACCCCGCCCATCTACTCGCTGGTGCCTTACGGTGCCCAAGGAGGAGGCGGGCGGCAAGGTAGCCGGCGTCGCACGGGGCGGATGCCGACCGCCGTAGACTCGCGTGCGTGAGCGCGGCCCCGCATATCCCGGCAAACCCGGCGGCGCCTGCCGTTGAGATCGGCGGGCTCGTCAAGCGGTACGGCCAGCTGACCGCCGTAGACGGCCTGACGCTGACCGCGGCTCGTAGCGCGGTGACCGGCATCCTCGGGCCCAACGGCGCGGGCAAGACCACCACCATCGAGATCTGCGAGGGCTACCGGCGACCCGATCAGGGAACGGTCCGCGTTCTCGGCCTAGACCCGGTGCGCGACGCCCGCGCCCTGCGGCCACGGGTCGGCGTGATGCTCCAGTCGGGGGGCATCCCCCCGTCCGTGCCCGCCGCCGACTACCTGAATCTGCTGAGCAGGTTCCACACCCACCCCGTTCCGGTGGCGCAGCTGCTCGCCCTGGTCGGCCTGACGGCTGTGAACCGCACGCCGTACAAGCGGCTGTCAGGCGGCCAGCAGCAGCGGCTGTCCCTCGCCGCGGCCGTCATCGGCCGCCCCGAACTCGTCTTCCTCGACGAGCCCACAGCTGGTATGGACCCGCAGGCCAGGCACGCGACCTGGGAGCTGATCACGCAACTGCGCACGGCGGGCGTGGGCATCATCTTGACCACGCACTTCATGGAAGAAGCCGAACGGCTCTGCGATTACGTCGCCATCATCGATCACGGTGAGCTGGTGGCGGGGGGAACACCGGCTCAGCTCACCGGCACCGCCGGCCAGCTCAGGTTCCGCGCGGAAGCCGGCCTGGATCTCGATAGCCTGCTGGCCGCCCTGCCGCCCGCCACCGCGGCGAAGGAGTCGCCGGCCGGCCATTACGTGATCGAGGTGCTCGGCCACGTGGACCCGCTGCTGCTCGCCGCGGTGACCGCGTGGTGCGCCCAGCGAGACGTACTGGCCACCAGCCTCAGTATCGAGAGCCGCACCCTAGAAGACGTGTTCCTCGACCTCACAGGAAGGGACCTCCGCCCGTGATAGGGGACGGCCTGGACCCCTTGGGAACCCCCCAGGACCTGGACCCCTTCGGGACCCCCCGGCCCCGGGGCCCCGAAGGGGTCCCCCGGGGGGGTACGGGGGGAAAGGTTTCCCCCCGTGATCGGGGGGTTCCGGGGGGTCGCCCCCCCGGGCCAACACTGTCCCCTGCCCCCGGCGCGGCACCGCTGAGCCGGATGATCGCCGCGCAGGCCAGCCTGGAGGTGCGCACGCTGCTGCGCAACGGCGAGCAGCTCCTGCTTACGCTCGTCATCCCGTTGCTGCTGCTGGCCGCGTTCAGCCTTGAGCCGCTGGTGAACTTCGGCGCGGGCTTGAGCCGGGTCGACTTCCTGACCCCGGGAATCATCGCGCTGGCGGTGATGTCTACGGCGTTTACCAGCCAGGCGATCGCCACCGGCTTCGAGCGGCGTTACGGCGTGCTCAAGCGGCTCGGTGCCACTCCCCTGTCGCGCGCCGGCCTGATCGCCGCCAAGACCGCCACGGTCATCGCGGTGGAATTGCTGCAGGGCGTGCTGATCCTGCTCGTCGCCCTGGTCATCGGGTGGCGGCCTGACGCCAGCCCGGCCGCGATCGTGGTCGCGCCGCTGCTCATCCTGCTCGGTACCGCCGCGTTCAGCGGGCTCGCCCTGCTGATGGCCGGGACGCTGCGCGCGGAGGCCACCCTGGCCGCGGCCAACCTCGTCTACATCCTGCTGCTCGGCCTGGGCGGCGTCGTCTTCCCGCTGACCAAGTTCCCCGCCGCGGCCCGGCCGGTCCTTGAGCTCCTGCCGACCGGCGCGCTGTCCACCGGCCTGCGGGACGTGCTGCAGCACGGCGCGGCCTTTCCCGCCGGGAATACGATCACGCTGGGCGTCTGGGCCGTCGCGGCGATCACCTTCGCGGCACGGACGTTCAGGTGGGACTAAAGGCCACCGCAACCGAAACGAGCCACTCAGCCCAGGTTCTCCTAGCCCGGTCCCGGATAGCCCAGTCCCGGATAGCGCTGCCGGCCGCCATGATCGGAATCGGCATCCTGTCCGTACAGTTCGGGGCGGGGCTGGCGGACCGGCTGTTCGGGCAGATCCCGCCCGCCGCGGTGACCGGGCTGCGACTGTGGACGGCCGCGCTGGCCATGGTCGCGCTGTCCGGACGAGGTTTCGCCCGCTCGGTGCGTGACCTGAGGAGAAGAAGAGCGTTTGCCGACGCTGCCATCGTCGTATCGTTCGGTATCTCACTTGGGGTTATGAATTTTTCTATTTACCAGGCGTTCGCACGCATCCCTCTCGGGGTCGCCGTCACCATCGAATTCCTCGGCCCGCTGGCTGTAGCGGTGGCTGGATCGCGGCACCTCAGGGACGTCGGGTGGGTCGTGCTCGCGGCGATCGGGGTGGTGCTGCTGACTCAGGGCGGCCATGGGCACCTCGACCTGACCGGTGTGGTGTTCGCGGGCGTGGCCGCGGCCTGCTGGGCCGCCTACATCGTGCTCAGCTCGGCCACCGGGCGCCGGTTCCCCGGCTCATCCGGCCTGGCGATCGCGATGGTGGTCTCGGCCGTGCTGGTGACACCGCCCGCCGTCGTCGCCGGGGGCCGGGCCATGTTCCGCCCCGCCGTCCTGGCCATCGGGGCCGCGATCGGAGTGCTTTCCTCCGTCATCCCCTACCGGCTTGAGCTGGAGTCGCTGCGACGGATGCCGACGCGGCTGTTCGGAGTGTGGATGAGCATGGAACCCGCGGTGGCGGCCCTGATCGGGCTGGCCATGCTCGGCCAGCACCTGAGTATCCTTCAGTGGGTCGCGATCTGCTGCGTCATGGTCGCCTGTGCGGGCGCCGCCCAGGGCGCTCTACCATGAGGGTCGTGCCTGCCGATCTCCTCTCCCGCATCGGCTCCTGGCCGCTCGTCAGGGCCGTGCTCGCGCCGACGCCGCGGTCGATGCGGCGGATCGCGCTGGCCGGCGTGATCGCCGACACTGCGATCATGTCGACCGGCGCCGCGGTCCGGCTCAGCTCGTCCGGCCTGGGCTGCCCGGACTGGCCGCAGTGCAGCACGGCGGACATCGTGGCCAGCAAGAACGCCGGGCAGACCCTGCTCAACACCTGGATCGAGTTCAGCAACCGGCTGCTGAACTTCCCGCTGGTCGTCATCGCCGCCCTGGTCTTCATCGCGGCCTGGCGCTTCCTACCCCAAGAGCCCCAGGGGCCGGGCGGGGAGAAGCGGCGCGACCTGTTCTGGCTCGGGGTGGCCCAGCCCGCCGGAGTGGTGGCGCAGGCGGTGATCGGCGGCATCGTCGTGCTGACCAAGCTCGCCCCCGCCGCGGTCTCCGTCCACTTCCTGGTCTCGGCGTCGATCGTGGCCGCCGCCGTCACGCTCTATACGCGTTGCGGTGAGGGCACCGCTGCGCCGACCGCGGTGGTCCGGCGTGACCTGCGCCTGCTGTCCGCCGCCCTGGTCGCGGTCACCGCCGTGATGCTCGCCGCGGGCACCGTGGTTACGGGAACGGGCCCGCTCGCGGGCAACGCGGCCGCGCCTAGGTACAAGCTGCCGCTGGAAGGGGTCACCCAGCTGCACGCCGATATCGGCTGGCTGATGACCGGGCTCGCGGTCGCGCTCGTCCTCGGGCTGCGGGTGTCCGGGGCGCCGCCGCGAGTCATGCGGGCGGCCTGGACCATGATCGCCGCACTGGGCCTGCAGGGCGTGATCGGCTACGTCCAGTATTTCAATCACCTGCCCGCCGGGCTGGTGTGGTTCCACGTGACGGGGGCGGTGCTCGTCTGGATCGCGGTGCTCAGGCTGTTCTTCTCCCTGCGTGACCGGGGCCCGGTTAACACTGTGCGAACAGGACAGGTGGCGACCGCACCCGCTAGGCAGCCGGAGCCCCTAGACCGATAGGCTCCTAGGCGTGAGCACTAAGGCCAAACTTGACTGGACGGCGACCGACGAGCGCGCCGTAGACCTTATCCGGGTCCTGGCGATGGATTCGGTGCAGAAAGCGGGCAGCGGCCACCCGGGCACGGCGATGAGCCTGGCTCCCGCGGCTTACCTGCTCTTCCAGAAGCTGCTGCGGCACGACCCCGCCGATCCGAACTGGCCGGGCCGGGACCGCTTCGTGCTGTCCTGCGGGCATTCCAGCCTCACCCTGTACATCCAGCTGTACCTGTCCGGCTACGGGCTGACCCTCGATGACCTCAAGGCCCTGCGGACCTGGGGCAGCATCACGCCGGGGCACCCGGAGCACGGGCTGACCCCCGGCGTGGAGACCACCACCGGACCGCTGGGCCAGGGCGTCGGCAACGCGGTGGGCATGGCGATGGGCGCCCGCCGCCAGCGCGGCCTGTTCGACCCGGACGCCGCGGCCGGCGCCAGCCCGTTCGACCACTTCGTCTACTGCTTCGTCTCGGACGGGGACATCGAGGAAGGCATCAGCCACGAGGTCTGCTCCCTGGCCGGCCACCAGGAGCTCGGCAACCTGATCGTCCTGTACGACGACAACCAGATCTCCATCGAGGACAACACCAACATCGCCAAGTCCGAGGACGTGGCCGCGCGGTACGAGGCCTACGGCTGGCACGTGCAGAAGCTGGACTGGCGCACCGCCGACGGCTACCACGAGGACGTGCCCGCGCTGTACCAGGCGTTCCTGAACGCCCAGCAGCACACCGAGGCGCCGTCCTTCATCTCACTGAGGACGATCATCGGCTGGCCGGCGCCGAACAAGCAGAACACCGGCGCCGCGCACGGCTCCGCGCTCGGCGTGCCCGAGGTCAAGGCGACCAAGAAGATCCTGCACTTCGACCCCGACGTCGACTTCCCGGTCGAGGACGATCTGGTCAACCACGCGCGCCAGGTCGCCGAGCGCGGCAAGCAGGCGCACGCGGAGTGGGACAAGCCGTTCGCCGACTGGGCCGGCGCCAACCCCGAGCGCAAGGCGCTGTTCGACCGGATGGCGACCCGCCGGCTGGCGGACGGCTGGGCCGAAGCGCTGCCGACCTTCCCGCCGGACGCCAAGGGCATAGCCACCCGCAAGGCCTCCGGGCTCGTCCTGGACGCGCTCGCTCCCGTGCTGCCCGAGCTGTGGGGCGGATCGGCCGACCTGGCCGAGTCCAACCTGACCACGATGGAGGGCGAGCCGTCCTTCATCCCCGCCAACCACCAGACGCAGATGTGGCCGGGCAACCCGTACGGGCGGACGCTGCACTTCGGCATCCGCGAACACGGCATGGGCGCGATCTTGAACGGGATCGCGCTTTCCGGCGGGACCCGCGTCTACGGTGGCACGTTCCTGCAGTTCAGCGACTACATGCGGGGGTCCGTGCGGCTGACTTCCCTGATGGAGCTGCCGGTCACCTTCGTGTGGACGCACGACTCCATCGGCCTAGGCGAGGACGGTCCGACGCACCAGCCCATCGAGCACCTGTGGTCGCTGCGCAACATCCCCAACCTGGAGGTCGTCCGGCCCGCCGACGCGAACGAGACCGTGATCGCCTGGCGGACCATCCTTGAGCGGGCCAAGCCCGCGGCGCTGTGCCTGACCCGGCAGAACCTGCCGGTGCTGGACCGCTCCGGGGAGCTGCACGGCGCCGACCAGGTCGCGCGGGGCGGGTACGTGCTCGCCGACGGCACCGACGTCATCCTGATCGCCACCGGCAGCGAGGTGTCGATCGCGCTTGAGGCCCGCGAGCTCCTGGCCGGCCAAGATATATCGGCCCGGGTGGTGTCCATGCCGTGCGTGGAGTGGTTCAACGATCAGGACCGGTCCTACCGGCGTGAGGTGCTGCCGCTGACCATTCCCGCCCGGGTCTCGGTGGAGGCGGGCATTACCGCCCCCTGGAAGTTGTTCGTCGGAGATGCGGGGGGTTCAATTGGAGTAGACCACTACGGTGCGTCCGCCGCTTACCAGACAATCTACGAAGAGTTTGGCATCACCGCGGACCGGGTTGCCGCTGCCGCGCACGACAGTCTGGCCCGGGTCGGGGACCGTTAAGAGCCGCCAAGCCCGCGGCATGCAGGGAAGGAAAAGCAACCGTGTCAGTTGACGTTCTCGGACAGCTATCCGAGGCCGGGGTGTCGGTGTGGCTGGATGACATCAGCCGTGATCGGCTTCGCACCGGCAACCTGCAAGAGCTCAGCGACGACTTCCACGTCGTCGGCGTGACCTCGAACCCGACGATCTTCGCCCACGCCCTGTCCTCAGGGAACGCCTACGACGATCAGGTCGCTGACCTGAAGACCTACGACGTGTCGGTGGATGAGGCGTCCCGCGTGATCACCACCTACGACATCAGGTGGGCGTGCGACGTGCTGCGTCCGGTGTACGACCGGACCGATGGCCTGGACGGCCGGGTGTCGATCGAGGTCGACCCGAGGCTGGCCAGGAACACGCCCGCGACCATCGCCGAGGCGCGAGCACTGTGGTGGGCGGTGGACCGGCCCAACCTGTTCATCAAGATTCCCGCCACGGTCGAGGGACTTCCCGCGATCACCCAGGCCATCTCCGAGGGGATCAGCGTGAACGTCACGCTGATCTTCTCTCTCGAGCGGCACGGCGCGGTCATCGACGCGTACATGGCGGGCCTGGAGCTGGCCGCGGCCGCGGGGCATGACATCTCCAAGATCCGGTCGGTAGCGTCGTTCTTCGTCAGCCGGGTGGACACCGAGGTCGACGGCCGGCTGGACAAGCTGGGCACCCCCGAGGCCAAGAAGCTGCGCGGCAAGGCGGCCATCGCGAACGCACGGCTCGCCTACGAGCTGTTCGAGCAGAAGTCCGCCACCGAGCGCTGGCAGGCCCTCGCCAAGAACGGGGCAAATGTCCAGCGGCCGCTGTGGGCCTCCACCTCGACCAAGGACCCGGCGTTCCCCGACACCATGTACGTGGTCGACTTGGTCGTCGCCGACACGGTGAACACCATGCCCGAGGCGACCCTCAAGGCCACGGCGGACCACGGCGAGCTGCACGGCGACACGGTGCACGGCACCTACGACGCCTCCCGGCAGGTCTTCGCCGACCTGGAGAAGCTCGGCATCGCCTACGACGATGTCGTTCAGGTCCTCGAGGACGAGGGCGTCGCGAAGTTCGAAGCGTCGTGGAACGAGCTGCTGGACACGATCAAGACGAACATGGGGCTCTGAATTCAGATGACCGAACGGGCTCGTGGTGACCGCCCTCGGGGAGGTCTGGCGTGACGGCGGAGCCGGGCGGCCCGGAGGGTCTTATGCCGGCCAGTCCCAACGCGATCGCGGAGCAGGCCGAGGCTTCCTCTGGTCTGGCCAACCCGCTCCGCGATCCGCGGGACCGGCGTATTCCCCGGGTGGCCGGGCCGTGCGTGCTTATCATGTTCGGCGTCACCGGGGACCTCGCGCGCAAGAAGCTGATGCCTGCCGTCTACGACCTGGCCAACCGGGGGCTGCTGCCACCGGGCTTCTCCTTCGTCGGCTTCGCCCGCAGGGACTGGGCGGACGAGGATTTCGCCCAGGTCACGTACCAGGCGGTCAAGGAGCACGCGCGCACGCCGTTCCGCGACTCGGTGTGGCAGCAGCTCAGCGAGGGCGTCAGGTTCGTGTCCGGTTCGTTCGACGATGACGCGGCGTTCGACCAGCTGGCCACGTGCGTCAAAGAGCTCGACGCTGAGCGGGGCACCGGCGGGAACTACGCGTTCTACCTCTCGATCCCGCCCGGTCAGTTCCCCACCGTGGTGCAGCAGCTCAAACGCAGCGGCCTTTCTGACTCCCACGGGCGCGGCTGGCGCCGAGTGGTGATCGAGAAGCCGTTCGGCCATGACCTGGCCAGCGCGCGGGAGCTGAACGCGACCCTGGACGGGGTCTTTCCGCCCGAGGCCGTGTTCCGCATCGATCACTATCTCGGCAAGGAGACGGTGCAGAACATCCTCGCCCTGCGGTTCGCCAATGAGATGTACGAACCGATCTGGAACCGCGGCTACGTGGATCACGTGCAGATCACCATGGCGGAGGACATCGGCATCGGCGGCCGGGCCGGGTATTACGACGGCATCGGCGCCGCCCGGGACGTGATCCAGAACCACCTGCTGCAGCTCCTGGCGCTGACCGCGATGGAGGAGCCGGTGGCGTTCGACGCGGACTCGCTGCGGATGGAAAAGGAGAAGGTCCTGTCCGCGGTCCGGCTCCCCGCCGACCTCGCGACGGGCACCGCCCGCGGGCAGTACTCAGCCGGCTGGCAGGGCGGGCGCCAGGTGCGCGGTTACCTGGAGGAGGAAGGCATCCCCGCCGATTCCCGCACCGAGACCTACGCCGCGCTAATGCTCGGGGTCGATACCAGGCGCTGGGCCGGGGTTCCGTTCTGCCTGCGCGCGGGCAAGCGCCTGCCGCGCCGAATGACCGAGATCGCCCTGATCTTCCAGCGAGCACCGCACCTGCCGTTCGCGGCCACGGACACCGAGGAACTCGGCCAGAACGCGCTGGTGATCAGGATCCAGCCGGATGAGGGCATCACCGTTCGGTTCGGCTCCAAGGTGCCGGGCACCGCGATGGAGGTGCGGGACGTGAACATGGACTTTGCTTACGGCGAGTCTTTCACCGAGTCAAGCCCCGAGGCCTACGAGCGGCTGCTGCTCGACGTCCTGATCGGCGACCCGCCGCTGTTTCCCCGGCAGCAAGAGGTCGAGCTCGGCTGGCGCATCCTCGATCCGGTCGAGGAATTCTGGGCCTCCTACACCAAGCCGGAGCAGTATCCGGCCGGGTCAGCGGGCCCCGCGTCGGCCGACGCGATGATGGCACGGGACGGACGGGCATGGCGCCGCTTGTAGGGAGACCGCGATGACCATCGACCTGACCGACACCACGACCAGCGCGATCATAGATGCGCTCACCCAGGCTCGACGCCGTCTCGGCGGCCCGGCTTCCGGGATGGTGCTGACGCTGATCATCGTCACCGATGAGGCCGCGCAGTACGATGCGGTGCGCGCGGCCAGCCAGGCGGGCCGCGAGCACCCGAGCCGGGTGCTCGCCGTCATCACCCGCAAGCCCAAGGCCGAATCCCGGCTCGACGCCGAGATCCGGGTGGGCGACACCGGCCCCGGCGAGACGATCTTGCTCCGGATGTACGGGCCACTCGGCGAGCACGCCGACTCGGTGGTTGCGCCGCTGCTCGCTCCCGACGTCCCGGTGGTCACCTGGTGGCCCGACGAGGCGCCGAACTCACCCCGTGCCGATTCGCTCGGCGCGGTCGCCCAGCGCCGGGTCACGGACGCGGCGGCCAGTGAGGCGCCCAAGAACATGCTGCTGGGCCTGGCCACGTCCTACCAGCCGGGAGACACCGACCTGAGCTGGACCCGTTCGACTCCTTGGCGTACCTTGCTCGCCGCCACCCTGGACCAGCCGTACCCCGAACTGCTCAGCGGCGAGGTGCTGGCGGAGCCCGCCAACCCGACCGCCGATCTGATCGCGTCGTGGCTCAGCGTGCGCCTGGGCATTGAGGTGCAGCGCGGCGGGTCCGCAGGCCCGGGCGTCACCCAGGTCAGCTTCGACACGCCCGAGGGGAAGATCATGCTGGCCCGGCCGGACGGCCGGACGGCCACGCTGTCCTGGCCCGGGCGGCCCGACCGCCGGGTGGCCCTGCACCGGCGCGATTCCGCTGACCTGATCGCCGAGGAGCTGCGCAGGCTCGAGCCCGACGAGGTATACGCCGAGACGCTGCACGCGCTCGCGGAAGGCAACGGCCGTTAAGCGAGGCCAGCAGACCCTACTCCTCCTCGACAGCGGCGCTGCGGCTAAAGCGCCGCCGCAGGTCGGCCGTCAGGGCGCCCGCTGATTTCTCCCCTGGCCTGCGGGCGAAGGCCAGGCCCGCGGCCAGGCAGGCCGTCGGTACCGCGGCGAGCGCGTACCGGTAGCTGAACCCCGCGGTCATCGGCGGCAGCACGATCAGCAGCGCGCCGACCAGCCAGGGCAGCAAGCCGATGGCGCTCCAGCGGCGCCGGCGGGCCAGCACCCCCCCAAGGCCGATGAGCACGATGATGCCGAGCAGCGTGCCGCGCAGGTACACGTACCGCTGATAGCCCTGGGCCAGCTGCGCCCACGGCTCTACCACCCGGGTGTTTCCGGCCCCGGGCCCGCCGAGGTCCAGCCGCGCCGCGTAGGTCCGGAGTGCCGCCACGTCAGTCGCTTGCGCAGGGTCCGCCATCCACTGGGCGTAGCTGGCGGGGCTCTGCGGGCCTGCCCACCAGGGAATCAGCGAGTTGAGTTCTGAGCCGGACACGAACTGGAACGCGGGGCCGTTGCCGGCGTAGTCGTTCGGATCGGGCTGGCGGTTCCAGCCGAAGGTGTGCAGCGTGTCGACCGCGACCGTGCCGAGGTAGTCAAGCGGCTGCGCCACGATGGCATCCCTGGCGAACTTCTCGGTCAGGCCATTGACGTACGGACCGAACCGCCAGTTGGTGTCGGCGGATTGAGTCAGGTTGTACAGCGGGGTGGTCGTGCCTGCGCTTGCTCCCAGCTCGTTGTCCGCCCAGATGTACTCCCCCGCCACCGGACGCCGGAACTTCGGCGTCGGGTCACACAGGACCTGCAGGTTAGCCGGCGGTTTGATCGCCGCACACTCAGCGAAGGTACTGACCCGGCCATACAGGAACGTCCCCGAGGACTCGGTCAGCGCGTACTTACCCGTCGAGGAGTGGAACCAGAACGCATACGCCGCGATAGGCACGATGCCCGCGACGAGCGTGGTGGCCAGCCGCCGCCAGCCCACCCGCCGGGCCAGCAGGCCCACCAGGACAACGAGGAGCAGCGGCTCACCTACCGACCTGACCAGTGCCGCGTACCCGATGAGCAGCCCGGCAATGGCCGTCACAGGTACCGAGGGCCGGTCACTCCAGCACAGGATCACCACGGCCATGGTCACCAGGAAGATGAACAGCGGGTCGGCGGTGACCATGTGCTCGAGGTGCAGCTCGTAGGAGTCGAACAGCACCGGCAGGGCGGGCAGCGCCGCCCCCCACCAGGGCAGCCCGCGGTGGCGGAGCAGCGCGTAGATGGCGACGCCCATGACTATCCCCATCGCCGCCTGCAGCAGCGCGAGGGGATAAGCGCTGCGCAGCGGCAGCAGCAGGTCAAGGAAGAACGGGTAGCCGTTCGGCCGCACCTCATCCGGGACGTGCCTCACGGCGTCGTAGACGTAGTTATAGGAGTCGTTGAACCACAAGATGGGCGGGTAGCCGAGGATCACGACAATCCGCACCAGAATCGCCACGAGGGCCACCAGGGCGAACTGCCAGTGCGTGACCGCGGGACGCACAAGCCGCGCTAGCCGCGGGCTCCGTTCCCGCGCCTGCGGCTGCTGACCGGGAACGATCCGGTCGCTACCGGTGGTCGCGTTGGTCACGACCGCCTCCTGACTCCTCAAGCCTCAGGAAATTTCCTGCCTCTCGCTGACTCCGCAGGCCTCGGATGATCAGGCGTGCCGACGCTTTCGCCTACGACAGCTCACTCATGGTAGAGGGCTGCTCGCCCAGGAGATAAGGGTTACCGATTTATGACGAGTCCCTGCGCGCCGGCCCTAACTTACAACTGTTAACGTCCTCCGTAGCCTACCCGGCAGGCCAGCAGGCAGATGAACACGACCGAGAGCGCGGCAGCCGTGTCCGGCGATCCCGCCACGGCCGAGATCATGATCCAGGCGAACACCACCGGCAGCAGCCGGCCGAGCGGCCGGTCGCGCCTGGACTGACGTGGCCCGCTGGCAGGCGCTACCACCCCCGGACGGAGATTGCGCTCTGGCAGGTCAGCGCCGAAGACTGGCTCAACCGGAAGATCGCCGGTCAGTTCCCGCAGGTGGGCCCAGGTTCTCGCGGCGTACGCGGCCGCCGTGCGCTCTTCGAACTCCTCCAGCGTCAGCCGCCCGTCCGTGTACGCGTCCCGGAGGACGTCTACGACGCTGTCTCGCTCTTTATCGGAGGCGAGGATCGGTCGGTCGGTCATCGGCGCGGGCCCTTCCCTGTTGTTCCTCTGATCCTAACCCAGGGCACGCCAGAACCCGGGCTCGCCGGGGACCGGAGCTGTATCCGAGCCGTTACGGCCGCTCGCCGAGCCGTTACGGCCCGCCCGCAGCCCGTGAACGGCATGCGCGCGAGCGCCCGGCAGGTACCGATGACGCCTACGGGCGCAAAATGGGACAGCGTCCGAATGGTTACAAAAGTTGGAGCCTCTGGGTCTCGCTCTGTAGCACATCTGAGCGCTACGCTGTTGGCGGATCTTTCATTTGGTGACATCTGCGTCAGATGTGACCTAGGGAAGGTTTTGGTGTGCAAGTCAAAAGCGCTTCACGCCAGTCACGTAGTTAACGCCGGACACCCGCCCTCTCGGCCGCCGCCACGGCCCCGCTGAGAGCCGGACGAGCCGTTCCGCACCTAGGAGGGATCGATTTGAGCGTCAGCGAAGACCGCACAGTCCAGCCCGCTACCG
>Ga0302229_10001136_pt1 | contig 20546 bp, 13 predicted proteins | sample II_Palsa_N1_3_FD_193518 | JGI IMG/M metagenome (GOLD analysis project Ga0302229, IMG submission 193518) | Peat permafrost microbial communities from Stordalen Mire near Abisko, Sweden - II_Palsa_N1_3 | ecosystem: Environmental > Terrestrial > Soil > Palsa > Peat permafrost | place: Sweden... | reverse complement strand
CGACCTCCACGATCATCGGGAACTTCTCGACCCCGCGCAGCTTCATCTTCATCAGATGCGTGCCGAGCTTGATCGACAGATGCAACGGCAAGCCCATCGCTTACTCCGTTCCGTACTTCGTGTTCGCTACATACAGCCTGTATGGAAGACAATACATGCATGACTCCCACCCGTCGAGACGAGCATGTGGCCGACACGCGTCAGGCCCTGGTCGGCGCGGCCCGCACGCTGTTCACCGAGCAGGGCTACGCCGCCACCGGCACCGAGGAGATCGTGGCCGCCGCCCGGGTCACGCGAGGTGCGCTCTACCATCACTTCCACGACAAGACCGACCTGTTCCGCGCCGTCATGGAGCAGATCGCCCGCGAGGTCGCCGAGCACCTCATCGACGCCGAGCTATCCCGCCCAGCCGCTCCCTCACCCGCCGACGCCTGGGAAGAGGTCCGTGACGGCCTGCGCGCTTTTCTCGACCTGTGCGTCGTCACCGACGACTTCCAGCGCATCGTCCTGGTGGAAGGACCGGCCGTCCTCGGCCACGAGGCCTGGGACCAGCTGGTGGCCCGTCACGGCTCGAACCTCCTGTCCGAATGGCTGTCCCGCGCCGTCGAGCAGGGCCGCATCGCCCCGCTGCCGATCGAGCCGCTCACCCGCCTGCTGATCGCGATGATCTCCGAGTCCAGTCTGTACATAGCCCGCGCCGCCGACCGCGCCGTCGCCCGCGCCGCCATGGGCACCGTCCTCGACCGTCTCCTGAACGGCCTGGAGCTAAAGGACTGCGCGCCTCCCTTGGCATGATTCGCTAGCTAGTGGACCGCCCCGGCGCTGAACTCTGCGGCGTGTTCCTCGGCCATGCCCGCGCCCCGCGGCACTGCCCGCCGCGGCAGGAGCAAGGTCAGCCCGGTCGCGCCGAGCACGATCGCGGCGTCGACCACCATCGCCAGCACCATCGCGGACACCGAACTCCCGCGTGACGGCACGTCGCCCAGGCGGTCGTAGAACACCGCCCCGATGACCGCGATGCCGGCCGCCGTGCCGAACTGCTGCATGGTCGTGAGGATCCCGGCCGCCGCACCCGCTCGCTCCCTGGGCACGCCCGCCAGGGCGGCCCCGATCAGCGACGGCATCGCCAGCCCCTGGCCCAGGCCGATCACCGCGGTGGCGGGCGCCAGGCCCCACGCGGTCAGGTGGCCGCCGTAACGCATGCCCGTCGCGATCAGCGCGATCGTGCCGACGATGTCCAGTCCGGCTCCGATCGTGATCGACCGCGGCCCGAACCGGGCCGACATCCGCGGGCCGAGTATCGACATCACGGTGAAGGTGAGCGCCAGCGGGCCGGTTTCCAGGCCCGCGTGCAGCGGCGACTGCCCAAGCCCGATCTGCAGCAGCAGCGTCAGCACGAACATGAAGCTGCCGAAGAACAAGAGCAGGGCGAAGTTCACGCCGATGCCGGCGGAGAAGGCCCGGTCACGGAATAGCGCGAGGTCCAGCAGCGGCTCACCGCCCCGGCGGGTCAGTCGCCGCTCCCAGATCACGGTGAGTACGAACGCGGGCACCGAGGCCGCCATCGACACCCAGGTCCAGGCCGGCCAGCCCTCGTCGTGACCAAGGGTCAGCGGCACCAGCGCCAGAGCCAGGGAGGCCGACACCCCGACCGCGCCGACCGGATCGAGCCGGGGCCTGCGCTGACCGCCCGCGCGCGGGACCACCAGCGCCGCGGCGACCAGCGCGACCGCGCCGACCGGCACGTTCACCAGGAAGATCGGGCGCCAGGTCAGGCCCAGGACGTTCGCCTTGAGCAGCAGCCCGCCCAGGATCTGACCGGACACGAAGGACAGCCCGATGGTGACGCCGAACCAGGACAGTGCCCGGCTGCGTTCGGAAACCGGGAAGATCGCGGTGATCAGGGCCAGCACCTGCGGCACCATCGCGGCGCCGGTGAGCCCTTGCAGCAGCCGGGCGGTGACGAGTTCGGCGGGGGACCGGGCCAGCCCGCACAGCAGGGAGGCGGCGGCGAAGCTGGTCACGCCGATCATGAACATCCGCCGGTATCCCAGCAGGTCGCCCAGCCGCCCGCCGGTCACCATGCCACTCGCGTACATGAACGCGTAGCCGCCCACGATCAGCTGCAAGGCCGCGTCGCTCACGTGCAGATCGCGCTGCAGGGACGGGGCGGCCACGTTCACGACCCAGATGTCGAAGCCCGCCATGAACATCGCCATCAGCACCACCGGCAGCATCAGCCACCGCCGTGGCTCCGGCCCGGGCCTGAGCGGCTGAGACTGCGCCGACGAGGAAGCGCTTTCTGCCACGGACAGCTCCTCAGGAGTCATAGGTGTTCGAAGGCCATCGAAGTTCGATCCAGATCGAACTGTACGACAGGCGTCGAACTCACCGCAACTTTGATTTATGCTGGGGTACGTGATGGACGACGTAGTCGAGCCGGCGGCGGCTGACATGCTGCTGCCGAAGGTGCTGGCCGCGCTGGCCGACCCGCACCGGCTAGCGTCCGTCCGCTTCCTGGCGCGCCAGGGCGAGTCGTGCTGCACCCAGGTCATCCAGGAAGCCGGTCTCGAGCTGAGCAAGTCGACCTTCTCCCACCACCTGCGCATCCTGCGCGAAGCCGGACTCGTGACCAAGCGGATCCAGGGCGCCAAGGGCTACACCCAGCTGCGCAAGCAGGACGTAGACCGCCGCTTCCCCGGCCTGCTCGACTCGGTCCTCAACGCCGACATCACGGCCCGGCGGTAAAGCCTCTAGGCTCGCGCCGAGATGGCCGGCCTACCTCACCGCCTACCTCACCGCCTACCTCACCGCCTGCGGCCGCAACGGCGGCAAGCCCCTGTCCGGCTCCGGCCTGGAACGATTCCTGCTCTGGAACGCCGTGCCCGCCGACCTGCGCGCCTGGGCGCAACCGCCCCCGCCCGGCTGACACCGGCACGGGTCGGGCTCACCACGGCGTCGCCGCCACGAACCGGCCACGCCGACTGTCAGCATGCCCGTGACAGGGCAGGCTAGCTGGCCATTTCGGAGCCACGTACCTGGCCGCGCTGACGAAAGGACCTGCGGGACCCTCCACCCGCGTGGCCGCCTTGGCGTGCTTGCCGTCCGGGGTGATGAGCACTGCAGCTGGCCAAGTCGTCCAGTGGAGCAAGATTACCGGCCAGCCGTGCGGGACCTGGCGAACTGCTCAAGGCACCGCGGGCTAACGCCGCGGCCGCCGCTCGATGATCTTTGCGTGCAGCAGCCTGCCGGCGAACTCGACGCGGAGACGGGAATCGGCCGCCTCGTCCGTGGAGTGGATCTTGAGCCTGGAGTAGGTGCAGGTGAGCCCGTCGGTGTTGATCACGATGCCCGGCGAGCTGACAATGAACAGCTTGCCGTGCACCATGTCCGCGTCGATGCGCAGGGCGCGCGAGGTGATCACCGCGTCGGTGAAGTCGAGGGTGACCCGGCACTCTCGCGTGCGCAGCGCGATGCGCGCAGGCACCAGCCAGCGTCCCTCCTTCACGTACTTGCCGCCGTGCTGCCCGACCACGAGGACGTCCCTGGCTGCGGGCGTGCCCGGCAGGTCGGCGGTGAGCTCGGCCAGCTCGCCGAGCGTCCGGGCGGCAAGCGCACGCTCCAGCCGGGCGTCAAGCTCCTCGGTAGTGAGCCGGCCGTCACCGCCGGCAACCCGCAGTGCGTCCACCACGCGGTCGCGATCCTCATGCGATGCCCGCAGATCGGGCAGATCATCCGGCATAGCAACCACGCTAACAAGGTAAGCCCTCCCCGGTAGGCATCGGTCAAAGTCGGTGGCTTCCGGCGGCGGGGGAACTGCAATGTGCTCCGTCAACAGCCCGATCACGCGATTTCCGAATACTTACGCTAAGACAGGCGTAACCCACGCTGACATCTGCCGCCCCATTCCTCAGCCTCTTCACCAAAAATATGGATATAACGGATATTACGCACTTGTATGTTGCGTTACGCCGAAGAGGCAGCATGGCCGCGTATGGCCCGGTAGTGTGCCCCAAAATCGATTGTCCGGTTGACTCGTTCGATCGAAAGGGGGGGCGTAAGTCATGATCACCGAATCTCGCCGGGCACAGCTCACATCGCTCAGCGAAGCTGAGATCATCAATCTCATCGCGGTTATTCCCGGACTCGCGGATAGCTGGGCGGGGACGGCCGGGACCGATACCGGGCAGCTTCAGCGCGGCGATCCGCAGGCGCTAGCGGCCATTCGGGCGGCGATGACCAGCCGCCACAACCAATTGCTCGCCTCGCTGGGCACCATCGGACTTGAGCACGTTCTGTTCCTGCTCGATGCGGCTGAATCCGCCGACGATGAAGCCGAGGGCCCCGCTGAGCTCGCTGCTGCTGCAGGCCGCGCCTTCGGGGCAGCTCCTGGGCGCCTCTTCTTGGCCGCTCTGGCCTCGGGTGACGGTCCCCTCGCCGCCGAGGTCGGCGATCGCCTGGCGGAACTCCAGGAATACGTGAGGCGTACCGCGCCTGCCGCGGAGCCGACGAGCCCAAGTATGGGCGATACCAGCCAAGTGGAAGACCTCAGGCCGTCCGTCACGGACCTCGCGGAGCGGACCAGGGAACTAACTGCGCTGGGCGCTCCCCTGGCGCGCGCGCTACGGGTGGCGGCCAACGACGTGGAGTCCGGCCGGCCCATCGCGAGGCTGGGTGACGACCTCACCCGGTGGTCCGCTGAGGTGAGCCAGCACCTGGCAGAGGCGGCGCAGGTGGTGGCGGTAGACAATCTCACTGCCCTCGGCGCGGAACTCGCCAAGTTGGCCGCTCAAGCACGGGAGGATGAAAGCAGACGGCAAGACACGCTTCGTGGCGCACGCCTGCTCCACGAGCAAGGACTTGACCATCTGGTCCCTGGCTTGCTCAAGGCCGCCGGGATCGACTCAGCCGACAACTGGCAAGCGGCGTCGGCCACGGGTCACTCAGAAACGACTGTGTCGGCCCCCCCATTGGAACCACAAGCAGAGCTGGAATTTCCGCCTGAGTCTGAGCTGGAATCCCAGCCCGAAAGCTACCTGAGACCTCAAGCCGAGGCGGAGGCCGAGCCGTGGCCCACTATCGAGCCCGAAGCGCCTGAGGAACCGGGGGAACAGGCTGAGCCAGAACCGCACCCCGGACCCGGTGCCATGGAGACGCCCTGGCCGTTGGCTCTTCCGGCCGAGGACGCGCTCCAGTACCCCTGGGATTACGGGGCGCCGCCCCTGCTGGCCTCGCTCGTCAAGAGGCAGCAGAGCGTGCTGGCCATATGTGTGGCGGCCGCCGCTGACGAGACGTTGATCAGGCAGCGCCTGCTGAGGTTCTTCTGCGCCGCGTACTCGTGCTCGTCAGCAGCACTAGAGCTGCAGTTGCCTGACCTCAGCCCACCGGACGCTGAGGTCAGGCAGATGAGCGTGGACGAGTGCCGTGTTTTGCTCGCGGCGGTCCTGCGGACCGGGCTTGTCATCGGTTACGCGCCGGTAGACCTGCCATCGTTGATCGATAAGGCCGACCTTGGGCACGCCAGCATCCGCACGGTCGCCGAAGCAGCCGCGGAAGCTATCCGCCGCGGCTACCGCCGGGAGGCGGGGACGGCGGTGGTGGGGCAAGCCGATCTGGCCAGGGAATGGGCCTCCTTCGAATTCGGGGCGCAGCAACTGCAGAACTCGCTGGCGCGACGCAGGATCAATCTGCAGCGGGCTTCCAACGTCCTCCATCGCATGGTCCGGCAGGATCAGCCCGTGGGCCAGATCCTTGCTATAGTCGCGGAGCTTGCCGCCGCGGGTGTGAGCGCGGCCGCGATAGACGCAAAGGACGGCAAGTGGAGCATCGTCGAGCGGATGGCTGCGGACCTGGCCAGCCCAGCTGGGAGAACCCGCCTGATCACGGCCGCTGATCAGGCGGTCAGCACCCGCAGTCAGTTGCTCAAGCCAATCATCGCCGGCGCCCGGGCGAGGCTGGACGGCTCTCTGGGGGAAGTCTCTGACCTGCTCAGGCGGTTCCTTGCCGCCCGTTCGGCGCTCCGCCTGTCATCCACCCAGGCGGACCTTGAGACCGCCGAGGAACTGTTCCGCGCGATCGACCGGCTGCCTGCCAACGGCGAAGTCGCCTCCGTCGGCGATGCCGCTCTGCAGCAGCTCACCCAGTGGCTCAGCGCCGCCGCCCCCTCCGCCGACGGCTCAGATGTGGATGATCTGATCCGGATGGAACTCGCCCCGCTGTATGAGATCCCGAGGGACGAGAACGGCTGGCCTACCCGGCTCCCGACCCTGGCCGAAGCCGGCGAACTCCAGCGGGGCAGGGACCTGCTCACGGTGGTACGTGGCTATCTGCGCACCGGGAACGTGGCTGCCGCCCGCGGCATCATCGCGGCAGCCAAGGACGTGGACCAGGTGGCTCTCGACGACGAGGTGCTCCAAGGGGCGCGCAAGGCGCGCATGCAGCATGAGCAGGCGCTGGAAACGGTGAAACGCCTCACTGCCCGGCTGCGCGCGCTCTACGAAGACGAGGCGGAACGGGCCCTGACCGTACGCGCAGATCTGCTCAAGATGGCGCCGGACAGCCGTTTCGACCTTACAATCGGGCCCCTCCTCGGCCTGGCCGAGGAGGGTAACGCCCGGCTACGCGACTTCCGCCAGGGCCTCCGCAAACGCGCGCTGGACTGTCCATGCGATGAGACGGACCGCCGGCGCATCTTCCAACTGATCGACGACGAAGACGAAATTCTCGCTGTGGAGTTCCTCACCATGGCGGAGGCGGGGCTGCCGCTGCCCGCAGTCGAAGAACAGCACGGTGACGATTTCTCCGACTTCTTCCCGGGCATGGTGAACGTCGCAGTAGTGGCCGCCCGCGCCCGTACGGACGCGGTGGCGGCAATCCGCGCCGAGGCTGGCGTGACCGCCGATCCATCGAACCGGAACCTTGCGTTCGGGCTGGAGGCCTGGCGGGAACTCAAGCGCAGCAAGCGCGCCGCGCCTGGCGACCGGTTTCGCCAGTGTGTCGCAGATGTGCTCCGGATGCTGGGCCTGGTTCCCCGCGACCAGAACTGGCTCCAGGAACTATCGAAAACCCACCGGTCTGGCTATGCGACCTTCAGAGTAAAGGCCATGCCAATTGACCGGTCGTATGTGCCGAGCCTAGGAACTCAGGTGCATGGTAACTATGATCTCACCCTGGTCTGGGATTCGGTCACGCCCGCACGGTTGCTGGATTTCGTCGAGGAAAGCCGTCGTACGGAAGCAAACGTGATCCTGTACTTCAACACTCTGGACCCGGAGCAGCGACTGACGCTGCGGCGCCTAACCAGTCACGACGGCGGTAAGGGTTTCTCGCCGGTCGTGGTCGACGAGCCGGTCATAGGCTGGTTGTCGACCCGGGCCGAGCCAGGCTGGCGCTTCACCCAGCGGGTCACGCTTCCGTTCACGACCATCAATCCGTATACGCCGTTCGCCGGGGGCGAGGTTCCCGAGGAGGTCTTCGTCGGCCGCGCGCAGGAACGGCAGGCCATCGAGTCGCCGACCGGATCCATGTTCGTCTACGGCGGCCGCCAGCTCGGCAAGTCTGCGCTGCTGCGTCGCGTGGAGCGCTGGTTCTCCGACACTCAGTCCCTGCAGCAAGATGGCCGAGGGCAGCCGCGCAGCGGCCGGGTAGCCATTTACCTTGACCTTAAGGCCGCCTCCATCGGCGAAGCCCAAGAGCCCGCCGCGCTGTGGACCGTCCTCGCGCAGCGGCTTCGCGAGGTCGGCGTGCTGCCGCCGCGAGCTGGACGTGGGGAGGGACCTGACACGGTCATCCAGCAGCTGAGGGCGTGGCTGAACGCCGATGGCGGGAACCGCCTGCTGCTCCTTCTCGATGAGGCCGATAATTTCCTGACCGTTGATTCTCAGGCCGGCCGGCCTGGCACCGGGGCGGAGTTCCCGACCCTGCAGCGGCTGAAGGGCCTGATGGAAAACTCGGGCCGAAGGTTCAAGGCGGTGTTCGCGGGTCTTCATCAAGTGCAGCGCTTTCACGACAGCTCGAACACCCCGGTCGCGCACGGTGGCGATGACATCCTGATCGGGCCGTTGCGCAGCATGGACGCGTACAGTCTCGTCGTCGACCCGATGAACGCCCTGGGCTACAGGTTCTCCTCACCTGAGCTCGTCTGGCGGCTGCTGCTCTTCACGAACTACCAGGCCAGCTTGGTTCAGATCATGTGCGAGGCGCTGGTACGCGAACTTAGCCGCCGGAAGCTGCCGCCCGGCGGCGGCCGCATCCTGGTCACCTCCGAAGATATTGAATCGGTCTACGCCAAACGCGAGGTAAGAGACCTCATTGTGCAGCGGTTCCGGTGGACGATCAACCTCGACAACCGCTACCGGGTCATCGCCCTGGTCGTGGCGCTGCGCAGTCTCGACTCCGCTCCTGGCGAGACCTTCACGCCCGAGGAACTGCATGAGGATTGCGAGGTCTTCTGGCCGGTCGGCTTTTCTAGCGGGGTGCTGACGACTAAGGAATTCCGGCGGTACCTGGTGGAAATGGTCGGGCTTGGCGTGCTCCATCGCCAGAGCGAGCAATTCGGGCTGCGCAGCCCCAACATCATCGGCTTGCTGGGTACCCGGGAATCCCTGGACCAGGAACTCGCCGAGGCGCCACGGCACCTTGAGCTTGAATACGAGTACAACCCGACCATGAACCGCAGGATCCTCGGGCAGTCAACCGAGCTGTGGGCACCGCGCTCGCCGCTGACCGACCAGGACGTTGCCGCGCTGCTTGGCCTGGGCGGCCGGGGCACCGGGCGAGTCCAGGTCGTGACGGGAAGTACAGCCCTGACCGTCGACCGCGCCGCCCGGGTAATCCAGGATGTGGCGGCCGAGCAGCGGATCAAATGTCAGCTAATCCGCGCCGATGAGATCGACAGCGCGGTCGCTGGTGCGCGACTGAGGCTGCACCTGGTGGTTGACTTGTCCGGCACGGACTTGGCCGCGCCTGAGCTGCCTGTCCTTTGCACCAGGCTGGCATCGCGGCATCAGGTTACCGCCACCGTCATCGTGGGTCCCGCCGGGCTTCCGGTTCCTGGAGAAACCGTTGAGCCCGGCAACCTCGTCTCCACCCGCCGCTGGTCGATCGAAGGGCTCCGGTCGTGGCACGAGTCGCCCTTCGACACACCCGACCTGCGCGCCCGGCTGTACCGGATCACGTCCGGTTGGCCGCGGCTGGTCGAAGAGACGATGCGCGCTGTGACCCATGGGACACCCGACGACGCACTTGACCAGATCATCGGGCAGCTTGCCGACCCAGGTTGCGCGCGGAGCCACCTGGCGGCGTGTGGAATTGAGCTGGAGGTGGCGGCTAACTGGGCCGCTTCGCTGGCTCTACCTGGCGACGACGGGCTGATCGAGGCATTCCCGGCGAATCTCGCGGAACTCACCGAGGTGCTGGGGACCGACGCCGGAGAGGTGGTCGATCGGCTGCAGGCGCTCGACCTCGTCGAGTCCACGCCGCATGGCTGGGTGCTAGACCGGGCGGTAGTCGCCGCGGCCGTGGCGCTGCGGGCCTGAAGCCGGTGCTCGAGTTGGACGAGCGCGTCTGGCGGCTGCCGGGCCCGAAGGGCTTCGTCCGCGATATCGTCGCCGAGCACCGCCGCGGCCGTCATGTTGCCACGGTCCTTCCGCAGTCGCTCGCAGCCGATGTCGTCTTCACCGACAGCCTGAGCGTAGCCTTGCTTGAGGAGTTCGCCGGGCAGTCTGTCAACGCACGCCGGGTCTATGATGCGGGGCCGGACGCATCCGTCCTTGAGACATTTTGCCAGGCGCTGATCTTCGATGACCAGCCTGCTACGATCCCAGATCTGCTGATCCACCCAGAGGTCAGGGACGTGGTAGCTGTGGTCGTCGCCCAAGACCTGCGCGCCCCGGCCAGGGATGAGCTAGCACCCTTCTTGCGGCGGGTAGAACTTGAGACGCACGCGACCGGCCCGGCCAGGCGGCTGTCAATCGTCGCGATCGTGACGCGGAGCCAGCTTCCAGCCTTCCCGGGAGGCGCGAGCTCGGACATAGCCCTGACCAGTATCTGGTGGTGGGCCCGCATAGCCCGCTGGGACGTCGCGGCGCACATCGCTGGTATGGCCGGACAGCCCCGTCTCAGCGGCGTGCTTGAGGAGGTCCGTGCCGAGTCGATCGTGGAACTCGCGCGATGGGACCTGGGCCTGGCCGAGCGGCTGGCCACCGGATGGGCCGGCGAGCTGAGCGCTCTATCGTCCTTGCTGCGTGAGTGCGGGTCAGCTCCGGCCAACGGCAAGTCCGATACCGCTGGCAAAATGGGCGCCGCGGCAAGAGTCTGGAAAGGCGCGGCCGCTGCCGGCGACGGGCTACGGCCGCCCGACCCAGATCTTGAACTATGGGACCGGCGGGCAGTCGATGGCTGGCACGATCGTCAATCTGTCACGGCGTACTCGCTTGCCGCAGCGCCGGACAAACTGAGCCGGGTGGTTTGGGCGGCACAGGCCCGGGTGCTGCTGCCGTGGATCGAGGAGTGCCGGTCGGCTCTGCTCACCCGAGTTACCGAGACGCTGGGGACCGAACGCCTGGCGGCTGTGCTTCGTAACAGGTTCGATCCGCCAGTTAAGGCGGACACGCTGGTAGAGATCGGAGTGCTCGACAAAGTGGTGCAGATGGTCATCGGTTCAGGGAACCCCGAGTTGCGGGACGCGGCCCGTCGGCTGCGGGAGGCGCGGAACTCACTGGCGCACCTGCGGCCATTGCGTCTCGCCGAGCAGGAAAGCCTGGTAGCGGCATGCGCGTTCCTCCTTGCCGAATGAGCCACGGTGGCGACGAGCGGTCGCTCGCTTTCCTCATCGAGCGCAGCGCAGAACTTGAAGAATGAGGACGCTAGGGCGCGACGCGGAACCGGGGTCAGACCGATAGAATCGAGACTTCGTACTTCTGGCAGTTTGAATCCCTGGTTACCAGCGTGAGGTCTTCGCATTTTGCCTGGGCGACCAGCATCCGGTCGAACGGGTCGCGGTGGATCAGCGGCAGGCGCCCCGCCGTGATGGCGTGCTCAAAGCTGATGGGCAGGGCCGCGAATCCACTGTCGCGGATCCGCTCGGGCAGGTCAGCCGGCTCTGCGAGCTTGCCGATGGCCTGCTTGATGGTAACTTCCCAGATGGTCGCGGCACTGATGTAGATGGCTGGGTCATGGTCGAGCCTGGCCTTGATATCATCTGGCAGCGCAGGATCGTCGGCCAGCCACCACAGCACCACGTGCGTGTCGAGCAGCAAGCTCATGGCATCATGCCGAAGTCGCGGGCGATGGCCTCGTCGACCTCATCGGAATCCCAGTCCGCGGTGACGGTGAGCTTGCCGCGCAGAGAGCCGCGCCCCGTCCGGTTGATCCTGCGTGTCAGGGGCACGACCTTGGCGATCGGAGTGCCCGCCCGGCTGATGATGATTTCCTCGCCGTGCTCAACTCGCTCGAGAATCCGCGACAAGTGCGTCTTGGCGTCGTGGACATTGAACTGGGCTGCCGTGTCGCTGGACATAGATCCTCCTTAGCTAAGAGCTTAGTCCACCTTCGATGTCAGAACCAGCCGGCCGACAGGTCCGCCAGGAGCTGGTCGGTGACGGTCTCTTCGTAGATGGCCCGTCCGGTCGCACGCATCGTCTCGCGCAGCTCAGGTTCCCACGGCGTCGGCACCGGCTCACCCTTGAGCGCGACCGCTGTATCCCCGGCCTTGACGCCTGACAGGTAGTCGCCTGCGGTCATCCGCCAGGGCCGGGCGCCGTGGCGGTCGATGATCTTCGCCGTAATGGCGACGCCCGGCCAGTCGAAGTCGCCGTGGTAGGCCAGTTCGCTGCCCGCCGCCACGGCGATCCGGGCCAGCGTGTGGAACGCCGTGGAGGGCTGGCCTTCCGCGCAGAGGAGCGGCGGGCACGCGGGACCGAGTTCCGCGCAGGCCCGCCGGAGCACGGCCGGATTCTCGCAGGCGAAAATCCGAGCTGGAGCAAGCCGGAGCGGGTGGGCGTCGAGCTGCTGCAGCGTCACCTGGAACGGGGTGCCGTAGCGGGCCGCTCCGGTTAGCCATTCGCCTAGGCCATCTCCCTGCGCGGGAAGGTTGAGGACCAGGACCCGGCTGGCCAGGTCATCGACGATGACACCGGAAAGGTCCCACAGCTCGCGTCGCTGCGCGGCGGAGGCCGGGCGGGCCACGCCCTCGCGCAGGGCCAGCGCCCGCATGATCAGCGTCGCGAGGGTGCTGCCGTGATTCAGTGCCTTCGTGTCGCCGGTGATGCGGGCGGCGAGCGCGGGCAATGCGATCGGCGGCGCATCGGCCTGCCGGGCGGCCAAATACTCCAGAACCCGGACCGCCTCACCTAGCGCCCTCGCATCGTCAAGCTTGGCCAGACGCGTGATCGTGCCGTCCCTGGTCAGATCGGCCAGCCAGGGGCGGTACCAGGGACAGGATCCGTTCAGCGGGCTGTCCTGCGCCGCCGCGATCAGGCCAGCGCGGGCGTCGGTCAGCACAGCGGTCTCGGCGGGCCGGTTCCGCAAGGGCTCGCCGAGAGCGGCCAGGACGCCCGCCAGGCCGAGACCGGTCGCCCGGCTCAGGGCGGCATCGACGTCGGTCAGCGGTACGGTCATCCGCCTGGTTCCCGCGGGCTGGTGGACCCCGGTGATGCCGATGATCGCCTTGCGCTCGGCATCGTCCGGGGCGGCGACGCTGATCCGGCCGGTCAGCTGGCCGCCGGTCCGCTCCAGGGATCTGCGGGCCGCGGCCAGGAGCCGCCGGTACTCTGGGCCGCGGTACCGGTCTAGGCCTCGATCCTCAGTCCGGGCGACGCCGCGCCCCTCCGAACCGTTCAATCCGAATCGGTGTCTTCATCGGCATCGTCCTCGGCGGCGATCACGAGCGTGCCGCCGGCCTCGGCGGGGACGTGCCGGGTGGGGCGGAAGCCGAGCAGTTCAGCGGAGAGATCTTCGTTGCCCGCGTATCCGGCGTCGGCGTCGATGAGCTGTTCGCCATCCCAGAGGACAAGAAGGGTCGATAGCGCGTGGGCGGCCTTGTCGTGCTGCATGTCGTAGTGCGCGATCAAAGGAACGGTCGGATAGTTGACCCACAGGTCGTGTCCGGTCATGAACAGGTCGAGGTCGAATTTGACCGTCAGGCCCAGCAGTTCGGGCTTGAATTTGTCATCGATCCCCGCGAACGCCTCATCGAGCGCGACCATGCGCGGGCAGGTCGGCTTGGAGGACAAATACAGCGCGTTGGCCGCGGCGAACAGCGGCATGTGGATCGCGGCGGATTTCTCCCCGCCTGACATCTCGGAATGCTTTTTCCTGGTGAGCCGCTGGGCCGGACTGCCGGGGGAGAGCAGCTGAAGTTCGAAGGCGTGCCAGGACCGGTAGTCGAGCACCGCGGCGAGGACTTCCCGGTAGGTATCGCGCGGATTGCCCGCGCGATGGTCATGGATCATCGCCCGGAGCTGCGCGCGCAGCTCGGCGAGCCCGTCGGGACCGAGGCCCGCGGCGTCGCGGTCGAGCATCCTCGATACCAGGGCCTGCTGCTCGGTGCGCTTGTCCGAACGGACCCAGCTGATCCCGATCGCCATGCCCGACGACATCGGCTTGGAGCGGGTATCGGCGTCCATCGCGGCGACCAGATCCTTGGCCGCGAGCACCCGGGAGTGGATCTGCTGGGCGAGCGCGGTGAGCAGCGAATCCTCCAGCACCGTCCGCTCGCGCTCTTCCAGCAGGACACCCTGGTTCTCTACGTCCTCTGCGATCTTGCGGGCGAAAGCGGCAGCGGACTTGCGTCCCTCGCTGGTGGCGACCGCGACGATAAAGGGCGCGCTCCCGGTCAGGTCGGCCTGGTAGCCGTCCTCGCCCGCCTTGAGCGCGTTCTCGAATTCCCGGTACGCGCCCCACATCCGGTCCACGGCGTTCTGCAGCACTCCGTCGGTGATCGCGCGGCCGCCCCTGGTCGCGGCGCTGTAGGCGTCGAGCAGCGCGGTGACGCCGACGGGCAGAACCGCGCGGATCGCCTCGACGGTGCCTGACTCGACGGTGCCTGACTCGACGGTGAGCACCTGGTCGGCGAGAGCGGCGGCGGCTTGCCCGGGATCAGGCCATGAGCTGGCGCCGGGCCAGGGCGCGATTTCCGTGACGCCGAGCAGCGGGCGCAGGTCGCCGTGGGCGTAATGCGCGAACACGGCCGACTGAGTCAACAGCTCGGAAATCGCCACCACCAGTGCCTCGCCGCCGCGCTCCAGATCTCGCCGTCCGGCCACGAGCTTGTCGTGTTCCGCCGCGGCGTTATCGCCAGCGGTCTTCTGCTCTGCCTTCGCCGCGCGCAGGGTACCCTCGGTCTCGGCTATCTCGGCGCTGATCTGCTCGTACTCGGCTCCGCTGGCCTGCTCGAGGACGCGAAGTTCGGTGTCGCTGGCGAGGTAGCCGGCCTGCCTTTCCCCGAGCAGTTCGGCGGTTTCGTCGTTCTCGAGGCTGAGTCGGCCGATGCGGTCGCGCCGTCCCTTCAGGTCCGCGCCGAGGTCGGCCGCGTCGCCGCGGGCCCGGACGAGGTCCTCGGCCGCGCGCTCGAACTCGGCCACGGCCCGCTCCACGGCGCTCACCTCGTCCGGGCTGACCGGCATGTCCCGGTCGGCCGCGGACCGGCGCAGCCGCCGGGTCCGCGCGTCGAGGTCCGCGATCTTCCCGTCGAGGGCCGTCTTGGCCTCGTCGAGCCGGCCGCGGGCCGCCGACAGATGGGCCGCGGCCTCGCTGACCTTCTGCAGCGCATCGAGAACCGGTGCGGTCCGTGGCAGTTCACTCCGCGCGAGCTCGGAGTTCGCCAGCGCGTCGGCGACGAGGCCGAGTTCGGCCGCGAGCTCATCGCGCTGCCGCTTGACCCGGCCGAGTTGGCGGTCCAGCTCGGCCAGGCGAAGGCGGCGCCTGGCCGCCCGGTTGGTCGCCCCGATGAACTCGGGAGCCGGCTTGGGCCGCGCGCCCAGATGCGGGCCGTAGCTGAACTGGGCCTGCGTAGTAACCACAGGGCCGGACGCTATCGACTCCGGCGGTATCGACTCGGATAGGGCGATCGACGAGAGGACCGCCTCGACCAACCCCGGCGCGACCATGTCCTGCTGCTCGGGGACGAGGACGTCAGCGAGCGTCCGGCCGGTCGGCCGTGCCGCAGCCGGCAGCGCGATCAGGTAACCGTCGGCCTCGGCCGCGCCGACCGCCGCCATGGTCAGCGACGGATCGGGATGAACCCAGGCGGTGAGCAGGCCGGCGCCGTACAGCGCGCCTTCGATCGCGGCGGCGGTGTCGGCGTCCACCCCAGGACGGAAGTCCGCTAGCCACCACAGGGGTGCCCCGGCTCGTTCGGCCCGGTCGGCAGGCCGCAGATCGGACGCCGGCGGTCCGTCGTCACGCTCGCCCGCTACGGTCTCCCGCTCGCTGGCCAGCCGCGCCGCTACTTCGCCAAGATCGGCGTCGCGGGTTCGCAGCCGCTGGCCCTGGGCGGTCAACGCACGGCCGCGTCCGGCGGTCAGCGTGCCGAACAGCTCGGCCAGGCTCGGCGCGTCAGGAGAGCCGATCCCATCCAGCGCCGCCGCGAGCAGTTCGACCTGGCCGGCGGTGACGGCGGCGTAAGGCTCGTCACCGATCCACCGGCCCGCCCAGGCTTCCAGCCGAGCCGACAGGTCCACCCGGGCGGCGGCCAGCCGGTCATCGGCCTCGCGGCAGGATTTCTCACAGGTCTCCGTCGACTGCCGGGCCGTGCCGAGCGAGCTTTCCGCGCCGTCACGGTCCCGTTCCGCGTCGCGGACGCGGGCGAGATGGTCGCGGACCTCGCGGATGTCATCGCGGCGCGCCGCGGCCCGGGCCTTTGCCGTGACCGGCAGGTCATCGCCGGTATCAGCGGCTGAACCATCCCGGCTGATGCCGGAGCTGTCCGCGGTCTCGGCGAGACGGCGCGCGTACCGGCCCGCCGCCCGGTCGACCTCGGCCAGCCGGTCCGCCACCCGAGCCGCCTCGTCCGCCAGGCCTGACACGTTGGCGCGGGCACGGCCCAGCCGGGCCTGCTCGGCCGCCAGGTCCCGTTTCTCCTGCTCCAGGTGGCCGCGCCGGAGCGCGAGCTTCTCGTGGTCCTTATACCCGTCCCGGTCCCTCAGTGCGAACAGGCGGGCCTGGCACGTATCCATGCTCGTCTTCGCGCCGGCTTCGGCCTGCCGCCACCGCTGCTCCCGCGAGCCGGACCGGGAGACCTCTCGCGCGGCGTTCCCGATCGCCGCCAGGGAACCGGCCGCCGCCGACATCCGCCCGGCTACCTGATCAAGTTCATGCCGGGTGTGAACGCGGAGGTAGGACACATACTGGTCGAGAAAGGCCCGCACCGCCGCGTCCGCGGCGGCGAGGTCGTCGTACTGCTTCTGGACGGCGGCCAGGTTCTCGAAGTCCCTGGCCGCCTGCGTGACGAGCTCGTCGTCGACTGGGCTCAGGCCCGCGGTCAGCGTCTCGGAGACCTTGCCCGGGTCCAGGTCCTTGGCGAGCAGCGGGCGGCGCAGCGCGATCAGCAGGTCGAGCAGCTGGGCGTACCGTTCCCGGCCGAGCCCGAACAGCCGCGCGTCCACCGCCTCGGTATACGCGCCCCGCTTGTCGCCGTAGTGCGCGTCGCGGCCGAGGATCGCGGTAAGCTGCTTGGCCGTCAGCGGCCGGGAATCAGCAGAGAGCAGACCGAAATCGATACCCATCCGCTTGCCGGTGAGGTAGAACGACGGGCGGGGGCGGTCCATGTTCTTGTGCGCCGTCAGGCCGACGACCAGGGTGACGGTCTCGCCCGGTCGCGCGAACTCCATCCACACGTAGCCGTGCTCGGAATCCTGCCCCCGGTAGAGCAGGTTCGCCTTCATGGTGCGGTTCTCGCCGCTGAACGGGTCGAGGCGGCGGGCGTCCAGGCTGCCGTCGAGGACGAACGGGAAGAGCACCTCGAGGGCCTTGGTCTTGCCCGAGCCGTTGTGCCCGCGCAGCGCGAGCCGGCCGTCGGCGAAGACGAACTCCTCGTCGAAGTAATCCCACAGGTTGATGATCCCGGCGCGGACCGGCTTGAACCGGGTTTCGGTCATGCGGATCCCTACCCGGAGAAGTCGAACATGGCCTGGCCATCGCGGCGGGCACCTTCCGGCAGCGCCGCGGTGATGTTACGGTAGCGCGCGGCCGCGGGCAGGATCGCCGCGCCGCCGGGCATCCGCCGCAGCAGCCGCAGGTCATCAAGCAGCCGGGTCGCGGCGTCGAGCAGTCCGCGCCGGTCGTATTGCCACTGCACGGTGAACGAGGCCGGACCGAAGTGCCCGTACAGTTCGTCGAGCATGTGCTCCAGCCTGGTCCGGTCGATGAAAGGCACCTCGAGCGAGTCGCCTCCGCCGCCCGCCGGGTCCGCCACGTCATGATCTTCCGCGCCGCCTGGCAACCCGGCGTCGATGCGTTCCAGCAGATCGTGCAGGTCATCGGAGGCGGAGGGCACGGGTATCCGCGTCAGCGCCGGCCCGTCATCGGGATCTTCAAGCACGTCCGCGATCTTCGCCAGCAGCAGCCCGGCGGTCCGGTTGACCGCGCCACCGCGCCCGGGGAACGGCTGGTCCGTGAACCGGCCGGTGGGGTCGACGAGCATCACGCCCTCGGCCCGCCGCTCCACCACGAGCCCGGTGAGCCGGGCGAGGTTGTCGGCCAGCTCGGTGCCGCGCAGCGCGGCGGCGGTCTCGGTATCCAGGGTCGAGTAATAGAGCACCGGGTGCTCGACCAGCAGGCGCCGGGCCCGCCGCGCGGCGGCCTCCCGCTGCGCGGAGCGCCGACTGCTGATGTCGGGGATGTCGAGCAGCCCGGCGGCACCGGCCAGCTGCTGGATCGGCCGCGCGGGCCGGAACAGCGAAGCGCACACATCGTGGTCGATGTCGTAGAGGGCATCGCCGCGTTCGCTGTCGTGCGCCCAGTTCTCCGCCGAGCCGTCGGAAAGGCGCAGCGCGTCATGGTCGGTGAGCCAGTCCAGGACGTCGACGACGGCCCGCTTGTGCTCGGTGATGGTGGCGTCGAAGCCGAGACCGTCGATCGCGTTGGCCGCCGGCGCGAAGGTGCGGACCAGATCCGCGAGGCTGATCTCGATCCTGGACCGCTGGAAGACGGCGAGCACCAGGCACAGGTAAGACAGCCGCCGCCGGTCGAACTGCCTGCCGCTCCTGCCCGTGAAGACCGAACGCTGCGTCGCGTCGAGCGTGTCGAGCCGGCGCAGCAGCCGCACCTGGTGGGCGGTCGCGATCAGCGTGTACCCGAGCAACTCGGCGAAGTCCCTGGCGATCAGGTCCGCCCAGCGCAGTACCGAGGCGAGCGCGCCGGCCCGGGGACGTGTCGCGGTGATCAGGTCGTTCGTCAGCACCAGCCGGACGGCGTACTGATAGGAGCCGAGATCGCTTGGCGCGACCCCGTCGGCCACCCGCGGCTCAGCCACCGGCTACCCCCTGCCGGGCCAGGGCCGGCGCCCGAGCCGGTGCCCGGGTCAGCGTCCGCGCTGGCGCGATTTCGAGGCGGAGGCCGGGCAGATGCAAAACGCCGTGCACCGTGCGTACGGCACTGCCGGTGGCCGAAGGCACCAGCCGCAGGGCCATCACGTCGTTGCCGCCCGTCCCGCCTGTGATCCGCCCCGCCACCACGGACCTGGCCTCCAGCGCCCGGGTCAGCAGCTTCAGCAGCACCCGGGTCTCGGCCTCGTCAAGCACCCGGTCGCCCGCCCCCGTGCTGAGCAGGTGCTGCGCGGCATCACGCTCCGCCGCACGCTGCCCGGCCTGGCGCCGGCGCAGCTCGGTCCGGATGCCGGCCTGGGCCGCCAGGCGTTGCGGCAGGCCCGGGCTGGGCGCCTTGCCGCGGCGGAACAGCGTCATCGCGACCTCCACGCCCGGCGCGTCCAGCCAGGACAGCCGGGTCGAGATCAGGTCGCTGTCGTCGTGCACGCCGCCGACGTGCCGCGCCAGCCGCAGGTTGAACGCGGCCGACATCAGCGCATGAGCGGCGTCCTCGTCCGCCGCGTCGAATACCCACTGCGCCAGGTGCTTGAGCTGGGTGGAGCGGTTGACCCCGCCCCGCTGCGACTCGGTGATCTGGCGCAGCAAGGCGATCACGCTTGAGACGCCCGCACGGGTCGCCGCGGCCAGCTCGGCGGCGCGCGAATGCTCGCCCGCCTCGGCCACGAACCACGCGCGGATCGCCGCCCACCGGCGCCGCCAGTCCTCGAGCACCTCGTCGCGGCGCATCAGCGGCCGGTCATCGGCCTCGGCCGCGCGGTTCAGCAGCGTCCCGATGCCGGTCGCCTCGACCTGCTCGACCGCCTGGGCCAAACGTGGCAGGTAGCGGTCGAGTTCGGCCATGAAGTCGCTCATATGCGCCATCAGCGCGTGCTTGTAGCGCAGGAACGTCTCCGGCGATGCCTCGGTCGAGCGGGTGATGTCGCCGAGCGTCAGGTGGAACCGGGCCGACCGGCGCGCCATATCCTCCGTCACCCGGTCGAGGCTGGCCAGGCGGCGCACGACCTCGTCGCCATCGCCTTCGCGGTTCGCCTCGGCTAGGCCGCGCAGGTCGCGCACGATGTCGGAGAACACCAGCCGGGATAGGTTCGCGTCCTGCAGCCGCGCCGCCAGCACGCCCTCGACCGCCGTGTACGCGCGGTGCCCGAGTTCGGTGAACTGATAGACCGACTGCCGGTTCCGGTACCGCGCCAGGCTCCCGGCCCGCGACGCGTCCTCCAGCCGGTGCAGCACCCCGTCGTCGGACAGGTTGTCCAACCGTTCCCGCAGGTTGCCCCCGGCCGGCAGGACGCCGTCGTGCGCGGCTGCCAGTTCGTTCAGTACCGCCGCCACGTCATCGGTGTGGGACTGAGCCACATGCATCCCGCGCAGCCGGTCCATCGCGCGCAAAACCCACAGGTACGCGACGGCCTCGTCCCGGCGGGTGAAGTTGAACAGCCGGAACCTGTCGCTGACCGCCAGCGCGTCAAGATCGTAGGAGTCGGCTGAGCCGCCCGTCATCGCCATCGCCACCGCGAAGTTCTGTTCCTGCCCGCCCGATCACGTGATGCTGCCGCTGGTTACCTTACGCCGCTACGGGCGGAAGCGGGGTGCCGCCTGGCTTCGCCATGGCCGCACCCGCGGGAGGGAGGCAGTGATCCACGATCACCCGTCCCGGCCCGGGCAAGAGGAATATTCCGTCCCTGGCACTAATTTCCGCCGCCACCAGCTCGAAATTGGCGTCGCCGGCAATTGGACCATACGATTGGTCCAGCAACTCCCGAACATGGTTCATATCTTCGGCCGCAAATCGCAAATCCGGCATTTGGTCCGCCTTCTTTATCCAATACCTACGATCTGGTGCCGGAAGCGTTAAAGGACCTATCGAAGCATAAGTGGATCCGCGAATGCCGCCTGGAGACGGTGGGAGGAGGATCATGACCGAGGTGCTGCTGCGGGACCTCGTCGCGATCCCGGAGGAGGTAAGCGCCGGGGACTTCGTGCTCGCCCTGGCCAAGGGGATCG
>Ga0302229_10001135_pt1 | contig 20547 bp, 14 predicted proteins | sample II_Palsa_N1_3_FD_193518 | JGI IMG/M metagenome (GOLD analysis project Ga0302229, IMG submission 193518) | Peat permafrost microbial communities from Stordalen Mire near Abisko, Sweden - II_Palsa_N1_3 | ecosystem: Environmental > Terrestrial > Soil > Palsa > Peat permafrost | place: Sweden... | reverse complement strand
ACTGGCGATGCCCGAGCCCGGGACCCGCCGCGCCGGCGTCCTGGCCTCGCTGCGGCCCCGGGTGGGGGTGCCGCGCCAGGCGCGCGCGACGTTCGCCACGGCGGTGCCGTGCCTGTTCGCGGTGTGGGCGCTGGGCGGCCTGTACCTGTCACTCGGGCCGTCGCTGGCGGTGCAGGTGACCGGCTCGCGGGACCTGCTGTGGGGCGGCCTGGCGGTCTTCCTGCTCACCGGGGTCGCGGCCGGGGCCACGGTCGCGTTCCGCGGCCTCGCGCCGCGCACCGCGATGCTGGCCGGCTGCCTGGTCCTGCTGGCCGGCCTCGCGGTGACCTTCGCGGCGATCGCCACGGCCACCGCGGCCGCCTTCCTGACCGGCACCGCGGTGGCCGGGGTGGGGTTCGGGCTGGCGCTGATGGGCGTCAACCGCATCCTGATCGCGCTGGCCGCTCCCGGGCAGCGCGCCGGGCTCATTGCCGCCATCTTCATTATCAACTTCCTCGGGCTCAGCGTCCCGGTCCTGATCGCCGGGCTGGCCGCCGCGCACTTCGGCCTGCACCGGACCGCCCTGGCCTACTGCGTGGCGATCGCCGCGCTCGTCGCGGTGGCAGCCGGGAGCTTGATCCTGCGCGGCCGGCTCAGCGCGGGGGCGGCCAGCGCCGCGAACTCGCCGTTATGGTGTATGAGCGGCCCGTCGGCCGCGGCATGCGGCGACCCGTCGGCCGCATGCCTGGACGCGATCACCCGCCCCAGGACGAGGGCGTGGTCCCCGACCGGAAAGTAGCTCGTCAGCGCGAGCAGCAGCCAGGCCAGGACATCATCGAGCACGGGCAGGCCGAGCGCGTCACGATGCCAGCGCGTTTGCGGACCGAACTTGGCCGGGTCCGTCCGCCCGAACCGGCTCGCCAGGTCCGCCTGGCTGTCGGCGAGCAGGTGGACCATGACATGCCGCGCCGACTCGACGGTTCGCCAAGACGAGGAACGCAAGCCAACCGTGAACGACACCACGGGCGGCTCAAGCGAGACAGACGCGAGCGACGTGGCGCAGAACCCGACGGGATGCTCCGCGCCGGCGGTGATGACGGCGACCCCCTTGGCGTGGTGGCGCATGGCCGCGCGGAACGGATCTGGCCCGGTAGCGAACGTGGTGTCGTCCATGTCGTGCTCCTAGAGCTCGCCGCTGGCAACCAGGTGCCTGGTCATCAGGTCCCCGGCCCGCAGGCCGATCTCCTCGGTGTGCGGCGAGGTACCGCCCGGGCCGTACGCCTCCAGGTGGGCACGCCAGTCCTCGAACGCGCCGTCAAGGTCACCCAGCGCATGCCGGCTGACCCCGCGGCGGTAGAACAGGTCAGGGTCGCCCCCCTGCAGGGCGGCGATGGCGAGGTCGAGATCGGTGACCGCGCGGCGGTGCTCATCGAGGTCTTGCAGCGCGATCGCGCGGTTCACCCGCAACCACGGGTCGTCGGCGAGTTCGATCGCCTGGTCGAGGTCGGCGACCGCGTCCGCTGGCCGTCCGACGGAGTGGGAAAGAACGGCGCGGTTGGCCCACGCCGCCACGAAGGCCGGGTCTTCGGTGACCGCGGCGGTGTAGCTCGCGTACGCGGCGTCGGTGTCGCCCGAGTCGGCCAGCAGCGACCCGCGGGCGGACAGCAGGTTCGCGTTGCCCGGGTCAAGCTCGAGTCCCGCGTCGATGTCGGCGCGCGCTGGCCCGGTCTCCCCGCGCTCCAGCAGCAGGTCGACCCGGTTGACCAGGGAATCGAGGTGGTCAGGATCGAGCACGACCGCGTAGTCCAGGTCGCGCAGCGCGCCGTCGTCGTCCCCTAGTTCCCGCAGCAGGTCGGCCCGGTTGTAGTGCGCCTCGTGGAAGGGCGGGCTCAGCGTGACCGCCGTGGCGTAGTCCGCGAGCGCCTCGTCGGGCCGGCCCGCGGCGCGGCGCACCCCGGCCCGTTCGAAGTAATAGTCGCCGTACTCGGGGTCGCGGCTGATCACCACGTCGTAGTCGCGCAGCGAGCCGGCGTAGTCGCCGAGGGCATTGAGGATCTGCGCCCGGTTGTACAGCAGCACCGAGCGGTGCAGCAGCTGCTCGTCGGGCCCGAGGTCCGCGTCGGTCATCGCGATCGCCTCATTGACCAGCGCCAGCGCGGCCCGCGGGTCGCCTCGGTGCAGTTCGACCAGGGCCTTCGCGTTGCGCATGAACGCGCCGGTGAACACCCGCTTGTGCGGATCGGGATGACGGTCGGCGATCGCGATCGCCGTGTTGACCCACTCCAGCGCCCGGACCTCGTCGTGGTCACCGGGCGGGAGGTGGCGGGTGTACAGCATCGCCATCATGTAGCAGCTGTTCATATGGACATCGGGATTGGCGGTGATCCGGCGCAGCTCGTCGAAGTAGGCGAAGCCCCGGGAACCCCGCTTCAGGTAGGACAGGCAGGCGCCCACCTTGTTGGTGAAGTTCCAGTAGGCCTCCGGCTGGTCCGCTCCCGCCACCAGCTCACGCCCGCGCAGCGCTAGCTCCAGCGTCGCCTCGTAGCAGCCGAGGTCGAAGCAGTCATCGCAAGCGGTCATGAGCGCCTCGCCGCCAGCGCCCGCGGGATCGATCCCGTGCTCCAGGTGATACGGGATGGCCCCGAGCCGCAGGCTTGGCTCGCCGAGGGCGGCCAGCACCTCCGCGCGCGCGGTGTGCCTGCTGGCCCGCTCATGGGCCGGCAGGCCCGCGTAAGCCGCGGAGATCGCCGGGTCGTGGCAGGTGCCGTCGGAGTCGATGAAGAGCTGCGCGAGATCGGTGCCCGCGGGCGGGTCCGGCTCAGCGTGGGGTGGCCTGGCGACCTGGCGAGCGTAACGGGCCAGCGCCTGCCCGAGCGGGTCATCCGCGCTGGCGGCCGCCGCGAGCACGGTCAGCAGGTTCGGGTCACAGCGGCGCAGCAGCACGCTCACGAACTCACGGTCGGTGGGGTCAGCGTCGTCGAGGTCCGTGAACGCGATGACCACGCCGCCGGGATGCACCAGGCGGGCCCAGTCCATGACCAGCTCGGCGGCGCCATGAGACAGCCGCAGCGTGCGGGTGACCGAGTAAAACCTGGTGCGTTCCGCGCGGCTGGCGAGGTTGGTGAGCGTCTGCGGTGGCAGCGGGACCATCGCAGCGAGCTCGGGTGCCAGCGTGACGACCTCGATCGCCCGCGCGGCCACCAGCTCGCCGTCGACGGCCAGCAGTTCCGGTACCACGGTGCGCAGCAGTGCGCCGGCTCCGGTGTACGGTCCGCGCAGCCGCCGGTGACACCGCACCTCAAGGTGGGGCGCGGGCGCGATCGGCAGCTCGCCTGGCAGCGAGGCAGCTGGCGAGGCCCAGAAGTGCGCAGCGGTAGATGAGGTCATGTCAGTGCTCCCTTGGTAAGTGATGCTTCGGGTGAGGTCTGCCGGGTGCGAGCGCGCCGGTCCCGCACCGCGACGTAGCCGACGAGGCCCCATTGCAGCGCGGTCAGGACGATGAAGCTCAGCGCGTCGAGGATGCCGGCGGCGAGATTCTGCGATCCGCTGAAGCGATCGACGATCAGCGAAACGAAGTGCACGGTGCTCGGGATCCCCGCCCACACCAGGGTGCAGAGCGAGAAGCCGTAGCCGATGATCAGCAGGGGCGCGTACCAGCGCGCGAACGCCCGGTCGCGATCCGCCCAGTCGGCGTCGCTCTGCGGGGGCGCGCGGTGCAGCAGGCGCCGGACGTGCGTCTTGATGTAGAACCTGGTGGCACGCTGCAGGTCCGGGCACCGCAGGAGATGAGAAATGACGAAGTACAGGTCGGTCTCGAGGTAGAGCATCAACTGCCAGATCACCCGGAGCACGCAGGTGAACGCGATAGCCAGGCATACTCCCGCGCACCACGCGGGGAAACCGTGATCATGCAGAACGGCCGCGATGAGGGTGAGCGCCGACATCAGGACGACATCGGCGATCATGCCCGCCAGGAACGGCAGATAGCGCTTTCGTTTCGGCACGCTGAACAGCGAGTCAAGGCGAGTCTCGGCGACCAGGTAGTAGAACCGCCGGCCGATGGTGAGGGTCGACGGCAGGCCGAGCCTGCGGCCCGCCAGCGCGTGGAATGACTCGTGCAGCAGGATCGCCGGGACCAGCGCCGCGGTGAGCGTGATCGGGATCAGCGAAAGGTACTGAGTGAAGAAAATATGGTGGTACGTGGGCCGCAGGTAAGGGGCCCGCGCCATCGCGACGACGGCGGCCAGCGTCAGCGCCGCGTAGCACGCCAAGGCCGGCCAGGAGAACGTCCACCGTCCGAGGCGCTGCCAGCGGACCGGCGCTTCGCGTGGCTCATCTTCTGCGTCGCCGCGCAGGAACTTGAGGTCGTCAAGCGCCGCGACGAAGTCGTCGACATCCAGGGACGCGCCGCATGTTTGCTGGTACCAGGCCGCGACACCCGCCATCGGCGTTCCGGCGTCGAGCAACCGGAGGGCTTCAGCGCCCTCCTGCGGAAACAGCGCGTAGGAGCCGATGTCAGGCCGGCCGACCATCACGCCGTCGTCCTCGGTGACCATGGTGAGCCTGTGCAGGCGGATCGTGGTGCTGGCCGGCGCGGTGGCGCTCATTCCGGGTGCCTTTCTGCTTCTTGCGGCTCTGCTCGGAGCTCGGGTGGATCGGACCGGTGCTGGGCTCCGGCGCTCGCCGGAGCCCAGCACAACCAGGTCCTAGAAGGCGGCGATGTGGCAGCAGTAGTACGCGGCACTCGTCAGACGGATCGTTCCGGCCTTGCGGATCGACATCTTCACCATTGGTTTCCCCTTTTCTCCGTGGGCGGTGAGTGGGTGACACCGGCAGGTCTGCCGGCGATCGGAGGGGCCGCAGCCCCACCACTCGGTGTTAATATCTGGAAGCATTGCGTGATGGTCTGGCGTGTCGATGGGGTCGTGGTTAAGCCGTGATGGAGCGGAGCGGTATAACGCGGTTCCGGATTCTGGGGCCGCTGGAGTTCCGGTCAGGCGAGACCTGGAGCGGGATCGGCGCGCCGAAGTGGCGGGCGCTGCTCGCCGCGCTGCTGCTCAACCACGGCCAGGTCGTCTCCACGGACCGGCTGACCGACGAGCTGTGGGGCGACGAGCCGCCCGCGAATCCCGCCAACCTGATCGCCACCTACGTGCATCGGCTGCGGGGACTGATCGGTGACCCGGACGGCCGGGTGCTGGTCACGCGGGCGCCTGGTTATCAGGTGGTGGTGGGTCCCGATGAGCTGGATGCGGCGCGTTTCGCCAGGCTGGTCGCGGCGGGTCGCACGGCGCTGGCCGGCGGGGAGGCGGCCCGTGCCGTCGAGTTGCTCACCGAGGCCCTCGATCTGTACCAGGGACCGCCGCTGGCCGACGTGCCGTCTTCGGAGCTGGTGGCCACCGAGGCAGACCGCCTGGAAGAGTCGCGGGTGGTCGCGCTCGGGTTGCGGATCGAGGCCGAGATCGAGTGCGGCGAGGCCGGCGGTGTGGTCGGCGAGTTGCTCCGCCTGACCGCCGGTCATCCGCTCCGGGAGGAACTCTGGGCGTTGCTGATGCGCGCGCTGCGCACCGCGGGCCGTCAGGCCGAGGCCCTTGAGGCCTATGAGCGGGCCCGGCAAGTGATCGGTGATGAGCTGGGCGTGGATCCCGGCCCGAGCCTACGGCAGCTCCACCAGGAGATCCTGGAGGCCGACGCCCGCCCCGCGCCCCGGGCGGTCCCGCCCCGGGCGGTCCCGCCACCGCAGATCGCGATGGCATCACCACCGGCGCCGGTGGTGCCGTCACAGTTGCCGGCTGACATTCCCGACTTCACCGGGCGAGCTGAACAGGTCGAGTACCTGTGCGACCGGTTCGCTGACGTCCCCGACGGCGACGCCGGCACCGGTGCGGTGGTGGTATCGCTGGTCGCCGGGGCGGGCGGGCTGGGCAAGACCACTCTCGCCGTGCACGTCGCACACCGGCTGCGGGCCCGGTTTCCCGACGGGCAGCTGTACGCGAACCTGCGGGGGGCCAGCGACCAGCCGGCCACCCCGGCGGACGTGCTCGCGAGGTTCCTTCGCGAACTCGCGGTCGACGGGGCCCAGGTCCCGGCCAGCGAGGACGAACGGGCCGCGCTCTACCGCACCCGCCTGGCCGGGCGGCGGATACTCGTCGTCCTCGACGACGCGCGCGACGCCGCCCAGGTACGTCCGCTGGTGCCGGGCAGCGTGTTCTGCGGCGTGCTCATCACCAGCCGCAACCTGCTGCCCGATCTGGCCGGCGGCCGGCTGGTCGATCTCGACGTGCTCGATGAGGACGAGGCCCGCGCCCTGCTCGCCGAAATCGTCGGGGCGGACCGGCTGGACGCCGAGCCGGACGCCACGGCTCAGGTGCTGGCGGCCTGCGCGGGCCTTCCGCTGGCGATCAGGATTGCCGGAGTGCGCCTGGCCGCCCGGACCGGCTGGTCGATCCAGGCGCTGGCCGGCCGGCTGGCCGATGAGCGTCGCAGAATCGACGAATTCAAGGCCGGTGACCTGGCCGTGCGGGCCTGCTTCCAGGTCAGCTTCGACGGCCTGTCCGCGACCGGTCCGGGGCGGCCGGATCCGGCGCGGGCGTTCCGGTTGCTCGGCCTGTGGCACGGGCCGTCCATCAGCCTGCCCGCCGTCTCGGCGCTCCTGGCGGAGCCCGAGGACCACGTGGCCGATTCGCTGGAGATGCTCGTGGACGCGCATCTTCTGCAGTCCCTGGCCCCGGACAGGTACCGCTTTCACGATCTGCTCCGGGTGTACGCGGCCGAAAAGGCCGAGGCCGGGGAAACCCAGCAGGACCGCGACGAGGCGGTGCTCCGGGTGCTGACCTGGTACCTGCACACGGCCGAGGCCGCCGGGCGGGTGATCTCCCCGCAGCACGCCCGGGTCCCGCTCGGGGACGACCATCTCCTGCGACCTGCCCTGGCGTTCGCGTCGCTCGAGCAGGCCCTGGACTGGTGCGAGACCGAGCGCGCCGACCTGGTCGCGGCGGCTCGCCAGGCCGCCGCGAACGGCCTGCACGAGATCGCCTGGAAACTCCCCGCCGCGGCGATGAGCTTCTTCTACCGGCGCAGCCACTGGGCGGACTGGGTGGCCACCCACTCCGGCGGCCTGGACAGCGCCCGGATCCTAGGTGACCGGCTGGCCGAGGCGTGGATGCTGAACAACCTCGGCATGGCCTTCGGGCTGCAGCGCAAGGAACAGGCGATCGGCTGTTTCGAGGAGGCGCTCGCCATCTACCGCGAGATCGGCGATCAGCAGGGCCACGCGCGGGCCGCGAATAATGTCGCCCAGGCGTGCCTGCGCTTGTCCCGCTTCCCCGAGGCGCTCCAGGCGGCCCGGCGGTCACTTGCCGTGCAGCAGCAGGCCGGGGATCGCTACGGCGAGGGCATCGCGCTCGGAAACCTGGGTGACGCCTGCCGGGAGCTGGGGCGCTTTGACGAGGCCATCGACCGCCTTGAGCAGGCCCTGGTCATATTCCGCGAACTTGGCGATCAGCACTCAGAAGCCGATTCACTCAGCGATCTCGGTGACGTCTACCTCGCCACGGGCCGGCTCGGCGAGGCCCTGAGCTGCCTGCACGCGTCACTTGCCATCTGGCGGGCTAACGGTGAGCGGCACGGTCAAGCCGCGACCCTCAGCCGGCTCGGCCTGGCCCACAAGCGGGCCGGACGGCCGCAGGAGGCACGCGAGTTGCTGTCCGAGGCTCATTTCATCTTGGCGGAACTCGGGGACCACGGGCAGGCAGCCGAGGTTAACGCGGGGCTCGCGGAGCTGACCGAATCGGCGCCCTGACTGCCGCGGGTGCACAGTGCTAACCTTTTGTAGTCGATCAGAGTCACTTTGTAATCGATCGTCGTTGGTTCAAGCACCGGGGAACTCGAGGAACGGAACGCCATCATGGGGGACTCCGCACCAGGCCAGCAGCCACCTGACGCCCAGGAAACGGCCGAGGACACGGCCAGCGCCGAGCTAGAGCCTGAGCCGCAGGCCACGCCCGCGCCATCACCCTCGGGCGACCTCGCGAAGGAGAAGCTGCCGGAGAGTAAGTTCCACGGCTGAGAAAGCACATTCTGCCTGCCGGTGGCCTGAGCCGCTCAGCACCGAGTCAGCTAGACTCGGTTACGGCGATGAATGGTTTCGCGCTCAGCTACCGAAGCTTCGATCCTGCCGAGGAGGGGCTTCGAGAGGCGCTGACCTCGACCGGTAACGGGTACCTGTGCAGCCGCGGCGCCGCGGAGTGGGAAGACGCCGATGGGGTGCACTACCCCGGCACGTACGTGCACGGGGTCTACAACCGCGAGACGACGATCCTCGGCGGGCTGCCGGTGCTCAATGAGGACCTGGTCAATCTGCCCAACTGGCTGGTGCTCAAGCTTCGGATCGAGGGCTCCGACGTGATCCGGCTGGCCGATGTCGACCTGCTTGACTACCGCCACGAGCTCGATCTGCACCAGGCGCTGGTGACCCGCGAGCTTCGCTTCCGGGACGCCGCCGGGCGTGAGACGGCGCTGCGCAGCAGGCGGTTCGTGAGCATGGCCGATCCGCACCGGGCCGGTATCGAGTGGACGCTGACGCCGCAGAACTGGTCGGGCCGGGTGGAGGTCATCTCGGCGATCGACGGACGCGTGACTAACCAGGGCGTCGCCCGCTATCTGGAGCTCGAGGGCCGGCATCTCAACCCCGTCTCGCCGCGCACGTTCGGCGCGGAGGTCATCGCGCTGAAGGTCCAGACGAGGCAGTCGAACATCTACCTCAGCCAGGCGGCGCGGACTCGCGTCTTCTCCGAGGACAAGCCGCTGGCCGTCGAACGCACCCTGCACCAGATGGAGGACTACATCCAGCAGGTCCTCGCGTTCGACGTCCGGCAGGGCACGCCCGCCAGGATCGAGAAAATGCTGACCTTCTCGACCTCCCGCGACGCCGCGACCAGCGACACGCTCGCCAAGGCGGGGACCTCCGCGCAATGGCGGCATGACTTCGAGGGGGCGCTCGAGCGCCATGTCTCGGCCTGGGCGGAACTGTGGCGCGTGTGCGACGTGCGCGTGCGCGGAGACGAGCGGGTCCAGCTGCTGCTGCGGCTGCACGCCTGTCACGTCCTGCAGGTGTGCTCCCGGCACACGGCCGACCTGGACGCCGGCGTGCCCGCGCGCGGTCTGAACGGTGAGGCATACCGCGGGCACGTGTTCTGGGACGAGCTGTATGTGCTTCCGTTCCTGACCTTCCGTCTCCCCACGGTGACGCGTGAGCTGCTGATGTACCGTTACCGGCGCCTCGACGAGGCGCGGGCGGCGGCCAGCGAGGCGGGCTTCCGGGGGGCGATGTTCCCGTGGCAGAGCGGCAGCGAGGGCAAGGAGGAGACCCAGCGGCTGCACCTCAACCCGCTGTCCGGGCGCTGGGAGCCGGACCTCAGCCGCAACCAGCGCCATGTGAACGCGGCCATCTTCTACAACATCTGGCACTACTTCCAGGCCACCCGGGATCTGGCTTTCCTGCGGGATTACGGCGCGGAGATGATGGTGGAGATCGCGCGCTTCTGGGCGTCCATCGCCTGGTTCAACCCGGACCGGGAGCGCTACGAGATCCACGGCGTGATGGGCCCGGATGAGTTCCACGAGAAGTACCCGGGCGCGCCAGACGGCGGCCTGCGCAACAACGCCTATACGAACGTGATGGTGGCGTGGCTGTGCGAGCTCGCGGGCGAGGTGCTTTCGCTGCTGCCGGCGGCCCGGGCCGATGCGCTGCGCGCCAGGCTGGAGATCACTGAGCAAGAGCTCAGCCAGTGGCAAGATATGAGCCGGCGCATGTTCGTTCCCTTCCACGGCGACGGCATCATCAGCCAGTTCGAGGGTTATGAGGCGCTCGAGGAACTCGACTGGGACGCCTACCGCGCGAAATACGGGAACATCCAGCGGCTCGACCGGATCATGCGCGCCGATGGCGACGACCCGAACCGCTACAAGATCGCCAAGCAGGCCGACACGGTGATGCTGTTCTTCCTGTTTTCCCCGAGCGGAATCCGGCGGCTGTTCGAGCGCCTGGGCTATGAGTATCGCGCGGACACCCCGGCCCGGAACATCGCGTACTACGACCAGCGCACCTCGCACGGCTCCACGCTGAGCTTCGTCACCCACGCGGGCGTGCTCGCCGCGCTCGATCCGGACAGTTCCTGGGAGCGCTTCCTGGTGGCGCTGACCAGCGACGTGGAGGACGTCCAGGGCGGGACGACCAGGGAGGGCATTCACATGGGCGTCATGGCCGGCACGCTCGACCTCATGCAGCGCGCCTACCTCGGCACCGAGATCCGCGACGAGGTCCTGCACTTCGAGCCGCGGCTGCCTGGCCCGCTGGCGGAGCTATCGTTCACGATGCAGTTCCGGCGGGCTCCGCTCATGGTGACGCTCAGCAAGGACAGTCTCACGCTCGCGCTTCATCCAGAAGGCGCTAGCGAGCCGGTAAGCGTTGCGGTCGGGGGCGAAATCCGCGAGCTCTGCCCCGGCGACCAGCACGTGTTCCGGCTGTCCCCGGTTACGCCGACCGCAGAGCGCCTGGCCGACGGCTGACAGGCTGACAAGGAGGACACGTGGCGACGTTCCGGGGAGCGATTTTCGACGTGGACGGAGTGCTGGTCGACTCGCCGCACGAGAAGGCCTGGCGTGAGTCGCTGCGCCAGCTGATGGAGTCGGACTGGAGCGACATCCGCGACCGGACGACCTGGACGCCGGAGGCGTTCACGTCCCGTGTCTACGGGGAGCAGATGTCCGGCAAGCCCCGGATGAGCGGCGCGCGCGCGGCACTGGAGTACTTCCACATCCCCGACGACGATGGGCGCCTGGCCGAGTACGCCGACCGTAAGCAGGCGATGGTGGTCCGGCTGATCGAGGCCGGCGACTTCACCGCCTACCCCGACGCGCTGCGTTTCATCATCGCCGTCAAGGACGCCGGCCTGAAGGTGGCGGCCGCCTCCTCCTCCAAGAACGCCGGGCTGTTCCTGCGCCAGATCAGGCTCGACACCTTCGCGCAAGAGCACGCGATCGTATCCCCGTCACTGCGACCCGGGCTGACGCTGCTCGAGTACTTCGACGCCGACGTGTCGGGCCGGGACTTCGCGCACGGAAAACCAGATCCCGAGATGTTCCTCGCCGCGGCGCATGAACTGGGGACCGCACCGCAGGACTCGGTCGTGATGGAGGACGCCCCGGCGGGCGTGCAGGCCGCCAAGGCCGGCGACATGGCGGCGATCGGGATCGCGCGAGCCAACGACGCCCCGCTCCTGGCCGCCGCGCACGCCGACATCGTGGTCACCACGCTCGACGACGTCGACCTCAGCGCGCTGGCCACCGGCCGCCTGACCACGAAGAGGCCCTAGCCTGGCCGCCTGGTCCAGGCTTAGTGCGGTCAGCGCATCCCGAGGCCGGTCGCGCCGTCCAGCAGCTCGCGGGCGATCTCCAGATGACCCGAATGCGCCGCGGTCTCCTCGATAATGTGCAAGATCACCACCTGAACGCTGGGTACCTCCTGGCCGCGATGGCGGCCACGCGGGACGTCGGACAGGCTGACCCCCCCACGGCCAGTCGTCCGCCAGACCCGCGACCACCTCGTGGAACCAGTGCCGCTCCGCGTTCCCCAGGTGCGCCACCACGCCTGCCACCGTCCAGCCGGAAGGAACGACCGGCCTCTGCCAGGCCTCCTCGGCCAGTCCCCCGACTATCGACCGCACCGAGGACCGCTGGTATTCCAGGCCGTCAAGCAGGTCACGCCTGATGTCAGGATCAGTCATCTCCGCCTCCTCACGCTTGCGCGAGTAAGACGCGCGCACCACGGCCGTTTCATCGCCTGGGCCCAGCATCCCGAAAATAACTGGTGCCGGCGTGTTGCGGCAGGGCGTGCGGGACCCCGGCATCAGCCTGGCCCGGGCCCGCGCTAGCCCCGTCGGCACTCCCTCACCAACTAGCTCACCGGTCCCATTAACGCGGAGGATCCGGGCGGCGCATGCGGGTCGATGGTGCCATCGGTCCAGCTAGAACTGGTACGACGGTGCCATCGACCTGGTAACCAGCGCGCTCAGCATGGGGCGCCTGGGGCTGGCGAGGAGGGAGCTTCGGCGGCGGAATCCTCGAGCTTGACCTCGTCGCGAAGCACGCTGTAAATCACCTGGTCGTGCCACCGGCCCTGGCGGAAGGTGGTGCCGCGCAGGATGCCCTCGCGAGTGAACCCGGCCTTCTCCAGGGCCCGCTGCTCGGCCACATTGGTGATCTCGGTGGTGGCCTCTATGCGGTTCACCTGCGTATGGGCGAACAAGTAGTGAACCAGCAGTCGCTGCGCCTCAGCCCCGTAGCCGCGGCCCCGGAACTGCGGCGCTAGCCCGATGCCGATGGCCCAGTTAACGGCAATCGGCCCGGTCTGAACCTTGCGCCAGGAAATCTCGCCGACCCGGTCGGTGCCGTGCAGCACGATCAAAGTCCCGCTGTTATCGCCGAGGAATCCGTCCTCGGCCCACCGCCGCCGCTCCCACCCGGGATGGCTCCAGCCATGCCACTCGTGCGGGCCGGTAGCGGTCGGGTCATTTCTCAGGCTGGCGAGCCAAGACAGATCGTCTTCGATCACCGGCCGCAGGGCCACCTGGCCATCCATGCCACCCAGCGTAACGGACTACGGGGACGCGGAGCCGGTGGCTGACGAAGCTGGCGTCACGACCGACGAGGGCGACGGGGTCGCAGCGATGGTCGGGGAGGTGGTCGGGGAGGTGGTCGGGTGCGGCGTCTTGTCCGCGTGCGGTGTCGGAGTCTCGGACGCCGGACTGGTCGGCGCGGTCGTGGCCGGAGACGTATAGGGCACCGCGGCGGGCGAGGTCGCGGGCTGCACCGGCACGTAGACGGTTACCTGGTGCGGAGGCCTGACCAGCAGGTAGGTCGCCAACGCGACCAGGAAGACCGCGGTCAGGATCCAGGTGGAGGTCCGCACCCGCCGCACCCGCCGCATCAATCGGTGGCCCCCGGTTCCCCGGTCTCCACCGCGACGGGCAGGTTGATGCCCTCGCGCCGGAGCCCGGCCGCGATCCGGATCCGCAGCAGCCGCCCGACGTCGAACTGCTTGCCGGGCAGGGTCCTGGCCACCAGGCGGACCTGGAAGTGATCCACGTCGAGGCTCTGCACGCCCATGACCGCCGGCGGGTCCAGCAACAGACTGCGCAGTCCCGGGTCCTTATATGCTTCCTCGCCGATCTGCCGCAGCAGGTCACTGACCCGGTTCACGTCCGCGGCCACGGGCACCGGCACGTCCACCACGGCCCGAGCCCAGTCGCGCGACAGGTTGGTCACCTGGCTGATCTGGCCGTTGGGGGTGATGACCACCTCTCCGTCGGCGGTGCGCACCGTGGTCACCCGCAGGGTGACGTCCTCGACGGTCCCGATCGCGGGGTCGCCCAGGCCCGGCACCGAAAGGCGGATGAGGTCCCCGAAACCGTACTGGCGCTCGGTGATGATGAAGAAGCCGGCCAGGATGTCCTGGACCACCCGCTGGGCCCCGAACCCCAGCGCCACGGCCGCCACCGCGGCCGGGGCGACCAGGCTGGTCACGGGGACATTCAGGCGGGCCAGGATCGCCACGCCGGTCGCGCAGTAGATGACCACCAGCGTGACCCAGGTAATCACCGAGGCCAGTGCGTGCCGGTGTTTGGACGCCTCCGAGCGGACCAGCGCGTCCGTCTCCCTGGCGCTGGCGTCGATCCGGTCCGTGATCCGGCCGCCCAGCCAGGTCGCGAACCGGGTCAGCAAGATCGCGCCGGTCAGCAGCAGCACGATCTCCAGCCCGCTGCCACGCGCCCACAGGCCAATGTCAGGCAGAGCTGTCATGCTCGAAAACATAACTGTCCATCATGGCCGAACGACCGTGGGTAAGTACAGCCAGCCATCCCGGCCGCGAGCCGCCGCAGCCGGGATGACGCGGCCAGGATCACGCAGCCGGGATGGTGCGGCGGAACAGGTTAAAAGAGTCAGCGGAGCAGGGCGGCCAGCGCCCGGCGGGAGGTGATGTCGAGCTTGATGTAGCTGTTGCGGAGGTGGTACTCCACCGTCTTGACTGACACGTACAGCTGGCTGGCCACCTCCCGGTTGGTCAATCCGGTGGCGACCAGCCGAGCCACGGCCAGCTCGGCTCGGCTGAGCCCCAGCAGCGCCGCGGGACCCTCGGCGGCCGCCGTGACCTGCAGGGCGGCCAGTTCCGTGGCGCAGGCCTGCACGTACGGGTCGGCTCCCAGGCCGGAGAACAGGCGGTGGGCGGTTTCGAGCTGTACGATCGCCTGCGGCCGGTTCCCGGCCGCGCGCAAGCGACGGCCGTCGTCCAGGCTCAGCAAGGCGTGTTCAAACGGCATCGGCACCTCGGCCGCGACCAGGTGGGCTCGGGTGAACGCGGCTTCGGCCTGGGCCGCGTGCCCGCGGGCCACGGCCAGGTTGCCCCGGCAGCGAGCCAGGGTCAGGGCGGCCGACGCCGGCCCGGGTGCGGGAATGGCGTCCTCGAGTTCGCGCAGCGCGGTCTCGGCGTCATCGAGTCGTCCCAGCCCGATCAGCGCGTCCGCCTCGATGCCGCGCCAGTTGAAGAGGCCGGGCCGGCCCCCGACCCCGAGGAGCCCGGTGGCGCGCACCGGCTCGGTCGCGGCCAGTACCCCGGCCAGGTCGCCGCGCGCGAAAGCAAGACAGGCACCCGCCGTCGCGGCCGCGGCCACCGCGACGACCAGCGGAAACCGTTCAGCCGCGGCCCGGGCCGCGCCGACGTGCGCCTGCGCGGCAGGCCACTGACCGCGGCAGGCCAGGACCTGGGCGGTGCGTGCGTGCGCCCGCGCGAGGTCGAGCGGACGGTCGGTGTCCTGGGCCAGTGCGGTCGCCAGCTGGGCGTGCGTGAGGGCCGCGTCCCAGTCGCCCCGGCGGAAATGGGCGTCGCTCAGATGGGCCAGGCACGGGCCCGGGTAGGTCGACGGCAGCCCCGTGTGCAGCCGGGCCGCCGCCACGCCGAGGTCGGCGATGGCCCCGGGCAGGTCATCACCGTAGACCTCCAGCATGCCGCGCATGATGAGCGCGTCGGTCTGCGGAATCGGCACTTCGTTGCCCGAGCCGGGCAGGAAGCCGAGCACGGCCAGTCCTTCGCCGGTCCGGCCGGCCGCGGCGAACGCGTAGGCCTGCGCGGTACGGGCCATCCCCCGCAGCGCCGAACCGGGAGCGGTGCCGCCTACCGCCCGGTCCGCCCAGGCCAGCGCCTGCTCGGGGCGACCGGACAGGACCATCAAGTTGGCCAGGGAGGTCGCGGCCCGCGCTCCGATTTCACGCTCGGTCTGCGGGTCGTGGGCCTGCCACGCGGACAGCAAGCGGTCCTCGGCGCTGGGCGACCCGGTGAACACCCCCAGCAGCCCGGTCAAGGCGTCGCGACGAGCACTGGAGACCTGGCACGTGGCCAGGACCCGGGCCGCCGCCGCGGTATCCGCGGTGTTCAGCAGGACCACGGCGGCGTCGAGCAGCCGGCCTTCCCGGTCCTGCGCCGCGAGGGAAACGGCCGCCGCCTGTTCCAGGGCCCAGGCCGCGGCGCCGGCGTCACCGGCCGCCGCCAGGGCCCGGGCGGACCCCTCGAGTTCAGTGGCCAGCGCCTCGTCGGGACCCAGCGCCGCCGCGGCACGGTGCGCAAGTCGCGCGCGGCCGACCGCGACCTCAGCCGCCCGCGCGTGTAGGTCCCGCCGGCTCGCCGGGCTGAGATCGGCGTAGATCGCCGCCCGGTACAGCGGATGGGTAAACGCCAGCTCGAGCGCTGACGCGCCCTCGGTCAGCAGTCCGGCGGCGACCGCCGTGTCCACCTCGTGCTGCGCATCGGGCAACCGGGCGGCCGACATGATCGCCGAGACCGGCGCGTGCTGACCCAGCACCGAAGCGGCCGCCAGGAAGGACTGAGTCGTGGCCGGGAGCCCGGCGACCCGGGCCAGGATCACCGCGGACAGCTCCCGCGGCGCCGGGAGCCCGCGGTCCCCCGGCGCGCTCAGCGCGGCGATGCCGATCTCCTCGAGCAACGCCCGGCAGTACAGCGCGTTGCCTTCGGTATGGGCCGCGAGCCGGGACGCCCCGCGCCGCGACAGCACGCCCAGCCCCAGCGCGCCCGCCAGCTCGGTGAGATCCTCCGGGCTGAGCCCGCCCAGACGCAGGCGGGTGACGCGTGAATCACCGCTGACGAACCGCGTCCAGCCGGGATCGGTCAGCTCCCCGGCCCGCGCCGACACGACCGCCAGCACCTTGTCCGCCCGCAGCCGGCGCAAGGCGAACAGCACCGCACGCGACGACGGCCGGTCGGCCCACTGCAGATCATCGATGACGACCACGACCACCTGACCGCCGGCTTGCAACCGGTCGAACAGGTCAAGCAGCCTGGCGCCGACCGCCATCGGGTCCGTCCCCGGCTCAGTCAAGGCCCCTGGCTGCAGCTGATCGACGATCCCGTACGACAGCAGGGTCTCGGCCTCGTCGCCGCCCACCTGGAGTACGACCGCGTTCGACAGCGAACCCAGGAACACCGAAAGCAGCGTCGACTTGCCGCCCCCGGCCTCGCCCTCCACGTAGACCACCTGCGGATGGCCCAGCTCGGCAGCGGCCAGCCGGTCACCCAGGATGCCCAGTTCGCTCTGCCGCCCGACGAAGCTGACTGCGGTACTCGCCAAGCTAACCAGCCCTTCCCGGTCCTGGACTCCCATCATCCTCGACGTGCCGCGATTCTCAACTTGAGTCATTCGTTTTCTTGTGCTGTTCGTGTTTATGACGATAGGTTGGCCCCCGTGGCCGAATTCCAGACTCCGACCAGCGCCGAGGTGCTCCGCGGTGCTGGCCTGCGGGTGACGGCCGCCCGCGTCGCGCTGCTCGAGACCCTCCGGGACGGTGACCACCTCGGCGTCGAGGTGATCACCTCCGGGGTGCGGGAGCGAGTAGGCCACGTCTCGCTTCAGGCCGTGTATGAGGCCCTGCACGCGCTGACCGCGGCGGGACTGGTCCGGCGCCTCGAGCCGGCCGGGAGCCCGGCCCTGTTCGAGAGGCGCGTCGGGGACAACCACCACCATCTCGTATGCCGGTCGTGCGGCGCCGTCACCGACGTCGACTGCGCGGTCGGCGAGGCACCCTGCCTGACCGCTTCCGACGACCACGGCTTCTCGATCGACGAGGCCGAGGTCATCTACTGGGGCCTGTGCCCCGACTGTTCCACCGCCCGGAGTACCTGAGCACCGTGAACCGCCATATCCGGAAGGAAGCACATGTCCGAGAACCATGATCCAGTAGTCGCCGAAGGCCCGACCCCGGAGGCCGCGGAATGTCCGGTCCTGCCCGGCCGCGTGCACCCCACCGCGGGTGACGCCAACAGCGAGTGGTGGCCGCGCCGGCTCAACCTGAAGATCCTGGCCAAGAACCCTGCCGTGTCGAACCCTCTGGGCGAGGATTTCGACTACGCCGAGGCATTCAACAGCCTCGACCTGGCCGCGGTGAAGCGCGACATCGCCGAGGTGCTGACGGATTCCAAGGACTGGTGGCCGGCCGACTTCGGCCACTACGGGCCGCTGATGATCCGGATGGCCTGGCACAGCGCGGGCACCTACCGGATCAGCGACGGCCGCGGCGGAGCCGGCGCCGGGCAGCAGCGCTTCGCGCCGCTCAACAGCTGGCCGGACAACGTCAGCCTGGACAAGGCCCGCCGGCTGCTGTGGCCGGTCAAGAAGAAGTACGGCCAGAAGATCTCGTGGGCCGACCTCATCGTCCTGACCGGCAATGTGGCCCTGGAGTCGATGGGCTTCGAGACCTTCGGTTTCGGCGGCGGCCGGGTGGACACGTGGGAGCCCGAAGAGGACGTCTACTGGGGTCCGGAGACGACCTGGCTGGACGACGAGCGCTACAGCGGCGACCGCGAGCTCGCCGAACCGCTCGGCGCCGTCCAGATGGGCCTGATCTACGTCAACCCGCAGGGCCCGAACGGCAACCCGGACCCGCTCGCCGCGGCCCGCGACATCCGCGAAACGTTCCGCCGGATGGCGATGAACGACGAGGAAACGGTCGCTCTGATCGCGGGCGGCCACACCTTCGGCAAGACCCACGGCGCGGGCCCGGAGAGCGCAGTCGGCCCCGACCCCGAGGGGGCCCCGCTCGAGCAGCAAGGCCTGGGCTGGCAGAGCAGCTACGGCTCCGGCAAGGGACGCGACGCGATTACCAGCGGCATCGAGGTCACCTGGACCCCCACGCCGACCGCCTGGGACAACAGCTTCTTCCCGGTCCTGTTCGGAAACGAGTGGGAGCTGACCCGCAGCCCGGCCGGCGCACACCAGTGGCAGCCGAAGGGCGGCACCGGGGCGGATTCCGTCCCTGATCCGGAGGACCCGTCGCTGCGCCGCCCGCCGACGATGCTGACCACCGACCTCTCGCTGCGGGTCGACCGATCTACGAGCAGATCTCGCGGCGCTTCATGGAGAACCCCGACCAGTTCGCGGACGCCTTTGCCCGCGCGTGGTTCAAGCTGACCCACCGGGACATGGGCCCGATCGTTCGGTACCTCGGCCCGGAGGTCCCGGCCGAGACGCTGATCTGGCAGGACCCGGTGCCGGCGGTGACGCACGAGCTCATCGACGCCGCCGACGTGGCCGGCCTCAAGGGCCAGATCCTGGCCTCGGGCCTGCCCGTCTCCCTGCTCGTCTCGGCCGCGTGGGCCTCGGCCTCGTCGTTCCGCGGCAGCGACAAGCGCGGCGGCGCCAACGGCGCGCGCATCCGCCTGGAGCCGCAGAACGGGTGGGAGGTCAACAACCCCGACCAGCTCGCGACCGTGCTGCGCGTTCTCGAGGGGATCCAGTCCTCGTTCAACGCCACTGGTAAGTACGTCTCGCTGGCCGACCTGATCGTGCTGGCCGGCGGTGCGGCGGTCGAGCAGGCGGCCAGGAACGCCGGCTTCGACGTCGAGGTCCCGTTCACGCCGGGCCGCACGGACGCGGCGCAGGAACAGACCGACGTGGAGTCGTTCGCCGCGCTCGAGCCCGCCGCGGACGGGTTCCGTAACTACCTGGGCAAGGTCAGCCGGCTGCCCGCCGAGTACCTGCTGCTCGACAAGGCGAACCTGCTGACCCTGAGCGCTCCGGAGATGACCGTCCTGGTCGGCGGCCTGCGCGTGCTCGACGCGAACTACGACGGGTCCAAGCTCGGGGTCTTCACCGCCAGCCCCGGGTCGCTGACCAACGACTTCTTCGTCAACCTGCTCGACATGAGCACGACGTGGCAGCCGGTGGCGCAGGACGCGAACACGTTCGAGGGACGCGACGCCGCCACGGGCGAGGTCAAGTGGACCGGCAGCCGGGCCGACCTGGTCTTCGGGTCGAACTCCGAGCTGCGCGCGCTCGCCGAGGTCTACGCGAGCGACGACGCGAAGCAGAAGTTCGTGACCGACTTCGTCGCGGCGTGGAACAAGGTCATGAACCTCGACCGGTTCGACCTCGCCTAGGCTCCGAAGGCTGAGCCCGTAGCCGGACACGGACGACGAACTAGGGCAATAGACCGAAATAGCCAGATGTGACTGTGTGCATACGGTCACATCTGGCTATTTTCGTGACTAAAGCACCCTCGTCCTGTTGCGCTCAGCGACCGGCGGACGGTGAATGGTACATAGAGGCGGCGCGAGTAACCGGAGCCGTATTGCGGTAACACCTGGACCTGACCGGCCACTGCACCGCAGGCCCCGGGTTGGCGAAGGCCGGGTCGGCCCTGCCGGCTCGGTCGGGGGACTCCCGCCGGGAGAGGGAGGCCGGCCGGATGGCCACGTTCCGCGACGTCTTCAGGGTGCGCGAGTTCCGCGCCCTGTGGCTGTCGGTGATCTTGTCCGCGGCGGGCGATCGGCTGGCCCTGGTCGCCTTGGCGGTGCTGGTCTACGACCGGACCAGGTCGCCGCTGCTGGCCGCCCTGGCCTACGCGGCCGGGTACCTGCCGTGGGTGATCGGCGGGCTGTTCCTGGCCGACCTGGCGGATCGTCGTCCGCGCCGCACGGTGATGGTGGCCTGCGACGCGGTCCGCGCCATCCTGGTCGCCGCGATGGCCGTACCGGGCACGCCGGTGGCGGCTCTGGTGGTGCTGCTGTTCGCCGCCACCATGTTCGCCTCGCCGTTCGAGGCCGCCCGCGCGTCGATCACCCCCGGTATCCTGCCCGGCGAGAGCTACGCCCTGGGCACCGCGGTGATCCAGACCACCTACCTGACCGCCGAGGTGACCGGCGCGGCCGCCGGGGGAGCCGCGATCACCGTCTTCGGCGTGCGGCCCTCGCTGCTCATCGACGCGGTCACGTTCGTGGCCTCCGGGCTGCTCATCGGGCTGGGCACCCGGGCCAGGCCCGCCGCGGCGGGCCCGGAGGCCGGCCAGGGCTCGCCGCTGACCCGGGCGGCCGCCGGGTTCCGGCTGGTGTTCGGCGACCCGGCGCTGCGGACCCTCGTGCTGCTGGGCTGGCTGGTGGTCTTGTACACGATCCCGCAGGGCATCGCCGCCCCGTACGCGGCCCGGCTCGGCGGCGGCCCGGTGGCC